>Ga0070741_10010980_pt1 | contig 16894 bp, 12 predicted proteins | sample Coa_R1_4_FD_66440 | JGI IMG/M metagenome (GOLD analysis project Ga0070741, IMG submission 66440) | Surface soil microbial communities from Centralia Pennsylvania, which are recovering from an underground coalmine fire - Coalmine... | ecosystem: Environmental > Terrestrial > Soil > Unclassified ...
ACGAGACACACCGTCAGTGGGGTGGCCATCAACAACCCCAGCGCTCCCCAGAGCCAGGTCCAAAACGCTACCGCGATGAGCAAGCCCACCTGCGAGACGCCAGCAACGCCGGAGAACAGATAGGTTTCGACTACCACGTTCGTCGTCACCTCGAGCGCGAGAAAGAGCCCGAGGACGAGAAGTGGCCGGGTCCAGCCGGTCAGGACGGCGAGACTCACGAGCGTGGGTGCGAGCGCCGCAATCCAGGGACCGACATACGGAATGAAACGCAATGCGGCCGCGGCGGCTGCCCACAGCAGAACGTAGGGCACGCCGATGAAATGCAAACCAACACCGACGCCGATGCCAAACAGAAGGTTGATGCCCGACTGCATCAGCAGATAGCGAGCAACGCGCCGGCCGGCTTCATCGAATGCCTTCGTGGTTATCGTCAGGCGCCCGTGGCCAAAGAGCCGGACCAGGCGATTTCTCAAATCCTGACGCTCGAGCAGCATGAAGACGACGAGGATCGCGACGAGTGCAGCGCTCGCCAGCGGTTCGATCAGAGGACCGAGCGTCGGCGGCACTCCCCACAGCCCCGTAACCTGCTCGGACTTCACAATCACCGGCTTTGCCGTCGTCCCCGGCGTCTCTCCCTTTTCCATCTCGGTGCGGATGTCATCGACCGTCCGCTGAAGCGTCTCGACGGAACCACCCTCCCCAACGCCGCGGACGTCCCGGATCCTCTGCCGGATGTTGGTCTGGTAGCGCGGCAGCTCCTGCACCAGGGTCCGGAGCTGCATGGTCAACGCCCAGCCACCCACCCCGAGCCCGCTGAACGTCACCAGGACCACCGCCAGCACCGCCGGAACCCGGCCGATGCGCCGCTCGAGGAACAGGACAACGGGGCTGAGCATGAAAGTGAGAAGGAGCGCCAGCGCCAAGGGGACGACGACGGGTTGCATCCAGTACAGAACCGCGACGACGAGCACGCATCCGGAGAAGGTCAGCAAGGGTCTCGCGGGGCTGAGCGCGTCGTGCATAGCAAGCGCACCCTAGGCGAGCGCGCGGCCTCCGGGAATCACGCTCAACCGGGGCATCGCGTGGCGCTGACAGACAGACGGGTGACTCCGGCGGGTCTGATGCACCGGTAAACGACTACCTACTCACGCCCCGCGGCTGAAGGTTCACCACGTAGGGTTCCTCTACGTGAAGAACCGCGCCACGAGCGCGGGCGCGATGTGCTTTCCTGCACGTTCGGGCGGTAGTTGGGGATTGTGCTTTCTTACAGATATGAGCCTTAACGATCTGAACGGTGGCGTTCCCGGCAGACCACGTGATTCCTGACGAATGGAACGCCGCCAAACGGAGGTCGAATGAGTAGTGGAACAGGGGACAAGGCAAAGGGCCGCGTCAAGGAAGCGACGGGCGCCCTCACGGGCAACGAGAAGCTCAAGTCGGAAGGCAAAGTCGATCAGCTTGCCGGCAAGATCAAGGACGCGGCGGAAACCGTCGTCGACAAAGCGAAGAACGTCCTCAAGCGATAGGCGTCTCTCCGCAGGAAGGGTTCCGATGAAAGGTTTTTTGAGAGTGTCTACGTTCGTCGTCACGCTTGCGGTAATCCCCGCGGCGGCACAGATGCACGACGCCGACAACTCGGGGAAGAACGTTCGCGACCGCGGCGACAAGACGGTTACCCCGATGGACCAAGGCGGAAGCGCCGACGACCGCGACCTTACTGCCGCGATTCGTCGGGCGATCGTCAGCGATGATTCGCTGTCGACGAACGCCCACAACGTGAAGATCGTCACCATCGATGGCGTCGTGACGCTGCGCGGCCCGGTGAAGACGGCGGCCGAGAAAGCAGCGGTCGTGGCGAAAGCCGAAAAGGCGCAGGGCGTCAAGCACGTCGACAACCAGCTCGAAGTGGAAACCAAATAACTCACACTCACAACCGAGAGGAGTCTCTCATGGCGAACAAAGCAGTCTTTGGCATCGTGAAATCCGACGTGCAGGCATCGAGCGTCGTCGAGGACCTCAAGAATGCCGGGTTCTCTAACAACGACATCTCGGCGCTCTTTCCCGACAAGAAGGGGACACGCGATTTCGCCCACGAGCAGAACACGAAGGCACCCGAAGGGGCGGCCACGGGGGCTGGCGCGGGCGGTCTCCTCGGCGGGACGCTCGGTTGGCTCGCGGGCATCGGCGCGTTGGCGATTCCCGGCGTTGGTCCGCTCATCGCGGCGGGACCGATCATGGGTCTCCTCAGCGGGGCCGCAGTCGGAGCCGCAACGGGCGGCCTGACCGGGGCGCTCGTCGGCTATGGCATCCCCGAGCTGGAAGCGAAGCAGTACGAGGGGAAGGTCAAGGGCGGGAACATCTTGCTGTCGGTGCACACCGACGACGGCAAGCAGGTCTCGCGGGTGAAGGACATCTTCAAGAACCACAACGTCGAGGACGTCTCCTACACGGGCGAGGCCGGCGTACCCCGAAGCGAGAAGGCGTCGGCCGCACGATGAAGAACGAGCAGATCGCAGAGCTCCTCTACCAGGCGCTGGAAACCGAAAAGGGCGGCAGAGAGGTCTACACGACGGCTCTCAAGTGCGTCGTGAATGCCGACCTGAAAAAGGAATGGCAGGAGTATCTCGAACAGACGAGACACCACGAGCAAGTCGTGCGCGGTTTGCTCGAAGCGTTCGACCTCGATCCGGCGAGGGAGACGGCGGGCCGGCAAGTCGTCCGCCACATCGGCACGTCGCTGGTGAAGGCGATGGAGATGGCGCTGAAGGCCGGGAAGCCCGAGGCGGCTCAACTCGTCGCCTGCGAGTGCGTCGTCGAAGCGGAGACGAAGGACCATTTGAATTGGGAGCTCATCCACGAGGTAGCCGGGAAGCTCAAGGGCGAGGGCGGCGCGGCGCTGAAGAAGGCGTACGAAGAGGTCGAGGACCAGGAAGACGAGCACCTCTATCACTCGACCGGCTGGTGCCGAGAGCTGTGGATCGAATCTCTCGGCATGCCGGCCGTGCTGCCGCCGCCCGAGGAAGAGAAGGAAGTGAAAACCGCGATCGGGGCGGCGCGAGCGAAAAAGGCTCGAAAGGAAATGCTCTAGCGATGTCACGCCGTCACGAGCGGACGAACCAATGCGACGAGGCGCCGGTGGCGTCACTCGCACGTCGGCCCGCTCGAGACGGCGATCTCGCCGATAGGTGTGCAGCTGCCGACGCCGAGGCAGCTCGGCAACGCCGCCGTCGGAACACCGAGGTATGGGATGGGACAGACGGAGACGGCCGAGCAGATCTCCGCCGAGTGCGGCATGCCCCGGCGCGTCTGGAAGGGCAACGGCGGCCAAGGGACAATCAAGGACGGTGAAAACGTTCTGCTGCCGGGCGTACGCTGACGGCGGGGAGTGTACTCGCGAGTAATTGCATCGCGGCGCTGACCTTCCTCTCTGGCATCGGTTGCACTGCGAACGGGCCAAGTGGCCCTTCCGGCACCCCACGAACCCTTCCGGCACGGAAAGTGCTCCAACGTGCTCCATTGTGTGCAAACCCGAGGGGAGCGCTGCTATGCCAGGCAACCCCGAGCTGGTCACGCCGACGAAAGGCGGAAAGCGCTACACCCGCCACGATCCTGAAGGCCAGTTCACCAGCGACCAAACCGACGTGGGTCGGTCGCTTTCTCACGACCGTCGGCAGCGCTCGCAGACCGTGGCCAAGCCGGGTTGCGGCGACAAAGGCGATCGGCCTGCTCGCAAAGGGCCGAGGCGCGCGCGGCGGCCCTGATGGCAAGAGCCGGAGCGCGATCCGGGTCCACGCTGGCCGTCAAATCGAAGACCGAGGCCCGGTCTGCGGCGAAGGTCGCCCGCCGGATACACAAGCCGGATATACGAGATTTCTTCCGCCACTTCGCCGACGGTACGGCCCGCGGCGTGGGATCCCCGTGGACGTTCGCCCTGGCGGTCGCCGTTGTCGTGTTGTGGGCGGTACTCGGCCCGCACTTCCGCTACTCCGACACGTGGCAGCTCGTCATCAACACCGGCACGACGATCGTCACCTTCCTGGTCGTCTTTCTCATCCAGAACACGCAGAATCGCGACGCGGCGGCGTTCCACCTGAAGCTCGACGAGCTGATTCGTGGCGTGGCGGGCGCGCGCACCGGACTCGTGAATCTCGAGTGCCTCTCCGAAGAGGAAATCGAGGCGCTGCGAAAGGAGTTCGCGCGCATCCACGAGCGGGAAGCGACGAAGGATCGTCGCTCTCGGGCGTAGGGGTCTCTCCGCTCGAGCAGGCGTGCGGCCGTTCGGCTTCGTCGCGTCGGTAGTCGTTGTTCTCCTTCTCGACGCGACGCCAGTCCGCGCCCAGCAGCCCTTCTACACCGACGACGCCGACGTGACGGCTCAGGGCCGGTTTCACCTCGAGTTCTCCGACCAGTTCAACTATCTCCAGCGGTCGGCGCGTCCCGCGAGGCGCCAGAACACCGCGGACTTCGAGGTCGACTACGGCGTCCTGAACGGGCTTGAACTCGGTCTCGAAAGCCCCCTGCTGACGATTGTCCGCGTGCGGCGCCATCGCCGAAGGACGGTCACTGGGATCGGCGACACGAACATCGGACTGAAGTACAAGTTCAACGACGCGCGGCCAGACTCTCCGTGGCCCACGTTCGCGGCCACCCTCAATGTCGAGTTTCCCACCGGCGACACGGCGCGCGGGCTGGGGTCGGGACTGACGGACGTCTATCTCAACACGATCGCGCAGAAGACGATCACCGAGCGCACGGTGTTTCGCCTCAACGGCGGTTTGCAATTCGTCGGCGATCAGACCACCGGCGCGATCGGGACCCGCCAGCGCGGCTTCGTCTTCACCGGCGGCGGGTCGCTCATCCACCACTTCACCGATGCCCTGCAGCTCGGCGTGGAGGCAACCGGCGCCGACGCACCGAAGTTCCGGCTCCACCGCGGGCAGCTTCAAATCCAAGGCGGTGGCAACTACGAGGTTTGGAAGGGCGTCACCCTCGACTTCGGTATCATCAGGGGCTTCGAGCCAGCGAGCCCGCGGATCGCGTTTCAGCTCGGGTTCTCGGCCGATCTCTAGCGAGCGACATTTCCCATCGACGACGCACGTGACGGGCGTGGGATCGCACCCCTCGCTGCCCACATGCAGTGAGAGTTCGGATGACCGGCGCGAGCTCCTAGAGCGGATCGCCGCGCTCGCGATCCGCGGGTTGGTTCTCATCGCGGGCGGGCCGATCACGGGCGTCTTCAACGGAGCTGCTTGTCGGGGCGACGGGTGGTCTCGCCGGCGCGCTCGTCGACTAGGTTTGCGGGAGCTGGAAAACGAAACAGTACGAAGGGAGACGGCCGTCAGGCGACTCGTTTAGAAAATCCGCCGAGGTCCGCTGGACCGCGAGTCGTCTACTCGCGCGCCTTGGTTCGCCGCGCGCGCAGCGGAGCGCGATTGGGGGGCAGCTACCGGCAGTCCGTGGGCATCAGCCATCGGCGCTTCCTCCTGGAGTCCGCGCCTGGACACGACCGCGGCGTCAACTGCAAAATGACCTGATGAAGCTAGCGCCCCCTAGGTGATCATTCGCACTCGATAGCGATCGCTCATTCCTCGGTGCCGTGCGCGCAGCGCATTCTCGGCCGCGGCCAGGAAGCGTTCATGCCAGTCCTCGACGTCGGCTCGTCCATCGCCATCGTCACCACCGCGTCCTCGATCGCCGGCGCGACCCGGTTCTTCGTCCCTAGCGACACCTCAGGGTCGAGCCCGAGATCGTGCAGGTCGGCGCCGGGGTCGGCGTGAAGCAGTCGCCGCCGGGCACGACCACCCGGACCTGAACGGCAGGCGTGACGAGGTAGTCGCCGTGATGGCCCTTGAAGGCGAAGTGGACGCGGCCCGGCGTGCCGCCGGAGCGATCCTCGAGGCTGGCCTTGTAGATGCCCCCGGGCGCCGGCGGCGTGCCGTTGAGGTACGTCCACTTGGTCGCGTGCTTGTTCACGCGCCAGCCGATCCTGGTCGCCTTGTCGTAGGCACCCCCGGGGAGCGAGGCATCGAGCACGACCCCCGCCGCGTCGGCCAAGAGCAGCTCCGCGCCCCGCTGCACCGGGTCGAGCGCCGCGATGGTCGTGCCCGCGAGCGTGAGGTCCCCGTGAAGCGTCAGCGTGTCGTCATCGGGCGACGCGCCGAGGTGACCGACCGCCAAGCGCGCCGGGCCACCTGCCTCGCACGGAATGACGAGCCCGTACTCGCTGAACTGCGTCACCGAGACGGTATAGCTGTTCGAGCCGTCCGTCGGTGCGCACGAGGCAGTCTGACACACCGTGCCGGACAAGCATCCGCTCCCGGTCCCCACCGTCGCGGCCGGGCACGCATCGCTGGTGCACTGAGTCGTGAGCGGCTTCGCGCTGCAGCTCTGCCCGCCGCAATCGGCGTTCGTATGGCAGCTGTCGATCCCGTTCGGACAGCTGTTGCGGAAGAGCTGGAGCTTGCTCTCCTTCAGCTCGGTCGTGAACCCTGCGACGTCGCAGCATTCGCAGTTCGTGGTCCCCGGAACGCACGACGCGTTCGTCACGGCGTTCTTGCAGTCGGTCCCGCCGTTGCCCCAACGGAACGTCACCTGCACGGCGTGTTGCCCGAAGCCGACGCCGGAGGGCTGGAGGTCGATTGTGGTGACGTTCCGGTTTCCGTTGGAGAGCGTGAAGTTCTGCTGGGTGGGGGTGACGATCGCGAACTCGGTGTCTCCGGAGACGGCGCCTGGAGGCACGGTGACGGAGACCGTCGAGATGCACTTCCCGCCCGGGCAGTTTCCGTCATTGGTGCACCCCTGGTCCTGCATCGATCCCCCCGCGCACGTCATCCCGCTGTCGAGCGTGCCGCCGCCCGGTCCGATCGTCTTGTCCTTCGACTTGACGGGGTCGCACGGGGAGAGCGGCGTGCCCATCTGGCACACGCCGGTCGCGCAGTGCTCGATCCCGTTGCACGGATTGTGGTCGCTGCAGGACGATGAGCCCGTGGGATCGTCGATCGAGGTGTGGTCGCATTGCTCGGTGACGGTGTTACAGGTGTCCGCCGTGCAGGGATTGTCGTCGTCGCAGAGCTGGGCTCCGTTCGGATCGGGCACGTGAGTGCAGGTCGCCGTGACCGCATCGCAGGCGTCGAGCGTGCAGCGATTGCTGTCATCGCAGGAATTGGTCGTGCACGTTGCGGTACAGCACGATCCGGGGGAGCCGTTGCTCGCACCGGCGTCGCATTGTTCCGTCACCTCGGTGATCCCGTTGCCGCACTCGGGCTGCTCGATGTCGAAGACCCCGCCGCCGGCGACGTCACCGTACGAGGTGGACACGCCGGCGTAGATCGTGGTCGGGATGTTCGGGTCGAACGCCAGGGACCCGACGAGCAAGAACGGCGTCGGAAGCCCGGCGGTGATCGGAGACCATGAACCGCCCGCGTCCCTGCTCCTGAACACCTTCCCCGATGACGTTCCCGCGTAGACGGTCGCGTGCGGGTCCGGAGCGACCAGCAGGCTGGTGATGGACATGTCAGTGAGCCCGTTGTTTACCGCGACCCAGCTGCTCCCGCCGGTCAGCTTGAAGACTCCCCCGGACTGCGTCCCGGCGTAGACCGTTCCCGGGTCTCCTGGATCGAGGGCCAGGGCATTCACGAACGTGTCCGTGAGACCGCTGTTCAGCGCCGACCACGAGCCCGCACTATCCGTGCTCTTGAACACGCCCGCACCCGCGAAGATGTTGGTCCCGCCCGCATACAGCGTCGTCGGAGTCGCCGGATCCACGCCAATGGCAGTCACCCTGTACATCGACAAGCCGTTGCTGGCGGTCGCCCAGGAGGTGCCGCCGTTCGTGCTCTTGAAGAGTCCGTCTACGCCGGTGCCCGCATAGACGATCGCGGGGGTCTGCGGATCTAGCGCGAGTGACTGGATGGCCGAGGATGGAGTCCCGCCGGCCCACGTCCCGCCGCCGTCGACGCTCTTGTACACGCCGCCGGGCGTGCCGGCGTAGACGGTCGTTGGCGTCTGTGGATCGACGACCAGCGCATTGATGGAGCTGTTGGAGGGAAGACCCGCGTTGCGGGAGGCCCACGAAGCGCCGCGATCCGTACTCTTCTGCACCCCATCGCCGGACGTGGCGGCATAGAGCGTCGCGGGTGTCTGCGGGTCGACGCCCACGGCGTTCACGAGGCTGCCGGGCAGGCGGGCGTTGATCGTGGACCACGACGTGCCCGAGTTCACGGTCTTGAAGAGACCGCCTCCTTCCGCGGACGTGGCGGCATAGAGCGTCGTGTGCGTCCCCGGGTCGACCCGCAACGCAATGACGTCGTAGTTCATCAGCCCGCTGCTAACGAAACCCCACGTGCCACCGCCGTCGCTGCTGCGGTACACCCCGTCCGTGAAGGTCTCGGCATAGAGAATGGACGGTGCCGAGGGATCGACGATCACCTCGTCGACAGCCTTGTTGTTGACGCTGACGTAGGTCCACGAGCTGCCACCGTTCGTGCTCTTGAACAGCCCTCCGAATGCCGGGTTGAAGTTGGTATAGCGCCAGGCCGCATAGACGGTGCTCGGCGTCTGCGGATCCACGGCGACGTCCGTGACCTCCTGGATCAGTCGACCGTCCACGGTACCGGACAACACGGCGGACCAGGATGCACCCGCGTTCGCGCTCTTGAAGAGCGCTCCGGCGTGATTCGAACCTTCAAAGTGAGCGCCATACAACGTCGTCGGTGTCGCCGGATCGATCGCGAGCGCAACGATGAACGCATCGGCGTACAGCCCCGTGCCACTCTGCGCCCACGACGCCCCGCCGTCCGTGCTCTTGTAGATGCTGCCCCCGGTTGCGACGTAGAGCGTCGTCGGCGTGACCGGATTGATGGCGATCGCCGAGACCGTGCTCGCCGGGAGGCCGGTATTCATCCGCGACCAGGACGTCCCGCCGTTCGTGCTCTTGTATATGCCGAACCCCGAATCCGAGGAGCCGGCATAGAGCGTCGTCGGCGTTTGCGGATCCACGACGATGCACCTGACCTTGCGATCCGGCAGTCCGGCCGTGATATCCGTCCACGAACCGCCGCCGTTGGTGCTCTTGAAGACCCCGCTGTCGCCACTCGCGTACACCGTCGCAGGCGACGAGGGATCGATCGCCACGGAGGCGAACTTGCCGCCACCGGGACCGTGGCTCGTCCACGTGTTCACGCCGGCGAGGACCGTCCCGTGGAGCCCGAGCACGAAGAACGCCACGATCGTCACAGATCCGCGGCACTCCAGATGACGTCCCGGCTCGTACCCTGAGAAGCGTCCACGTTCCATGCAAGACCTCCGATGTCGGGAGCGATCGCTCCCATGGCGCTCAATTCCGTTTAACGGGGTGCAGGTGCACGTGCCGGGAGGACGTCACACGCCGGCGTCACCGCGTCGCCGTGCACTGACGGTTTCCCCCGCCGCCCTAGGTACAGGCGGAGCCGCCCGGGCACTCGCCGTCCCGGTACGGCGGGCCCGCACCGCCGCCCCCGCAGGCCTGGTCCCGCAGTCGCCGAAGCCGCCGACGTCGACGCAGTGCCGCGCGGGGCAAGACGAGTTCGGGACCTTCCGTCCTCGAAAGGTTCGTCGGCCGATTCACTCGGACCGGCACTTGAGCGTCTTACCGCCGCTCAGAGTGCACGCGGGCGCAGGCGGCGGTCCCGGGAAATTGGTCGAGTAGCACTCGACCCCAGGCGGCAGCGCCACTTGCAGCGTGACGGTTCCAGGTACGGAATAGGTGCCGGCGCGACCCACGACGACGACCTGCACGAGTCCGGGCATCTTCACCGACCGGTCCTTCACCGTGGCCTTGTAGACGCCCGCCGGGGGCGTCGCCTGGTTCAGGTAGGTCCATGTCGTGCCGGCGCCATTGCGTTTCCAACCGACGCGGGTTGCCGGGTCGTATGCTCCCGGTGCGAGCGTCGCGACTGCGACCGGCCCGTCCGCGCCGCCGAGGAGCACCTCGAGGCCGTTCGCGACCGGGTCGAGCGACGGAGCCGCTGGTGGACGCGTGAAGCTCGTCTTCGCATGTAGCTGGTCGTCCCCCGGCGGAGTGTCGAGCCGCTTGACGACGAGTTTCGTGGGCCCGGCATCGGTGCAAGTTGCGCCGAGCGCGTACTCACTGAAATGCGAAACCTGCGCAGTCCAGCTGTTGCGCGGCGTGTCCGTGGCACGAGGACGGCAACAGGCGCTGACACACGCTGCTGAAACGCACGCGCTCGGGCCGCAGGCCGCCGGCACGCACGTCGTCTGGTTCCCGCCGGCATTGCACTCGGTCGTGAGCGCGCTGCCGTCGAGGTAGAGCTTCAGTGCCTTGATCTCGTTGATTTTCTGCGAGTCCTCCTCGCAGTTGTCGGTCGCGTCTGTCCACTGGAATTGGATGGTGGCGGGGTTCGCGCCGAACATGGCGCCCGCGGGCAGGAATTTGCCGACGACCACCGGCTTCGCGTCGTTGCCGAGCTTGATGTATTGGTTGTCCGCGGGCAGGGTGGAGAGCTGCGTGAGCGACACGCTCGTGTCGTTCGGGAAGGCGCCGGGTGGAATCGTGACCGACATCTGATTGCCCGGCGCGCCGAGCACCAGGGCGCAGCCATCCGGACAGGTCCCCGTGGTGCTGCCCGAGCAGCAGACAAAGGGCGTCCCGGGGCCGGTACAGTTGGCGTTGCCGATCAAGCTTCCACCGTCGCAGCGCCCCGGCCCCACGGTCGCCGTGGCCGCCAAGCAGCCCGCCGGGTTTCCGACGAGCGCCGGGCAGGCGTCGCAGCGGTCGCCGCCCTCGCTGCCGTCGATGGGATTCGTGCAGACGTTGTTGGGCGCGTTCGGGCAGCCGTCGGTGTTCCGCTGGTCGGGGTTGTACGCGGTCGGGCAGTTGTCCTTCGCCGTACAGATCCCGTCGCCGTCGCTGTCGCAGATCGCCGAGGGGCACAGCGCATCCGCGGCATTGCAGACCCCGTCCGCATTGAGATCGCGGCAGCCGGTCACCGTGCCAGTCACGCCATTGCTGCAGATCAGCGTGCCATTGAAGACCGTGTGATTCGATGAAGAAGTCCCCTGAATCGTCCCGGAACTGCTCGTCGTGCCATCCAACGTACAGAGCGGTCCCGTCAACGTCACCGCTCCGGTACTCGGATTGATGGAGCCGGATGCGCTCACGTCCAATGCGATGGCGGGGGGTCCGGCCGCGGAGCACTTGCCCCTCATGGAGAGCTGGGTACCGACCTGGGTGGTCTGGTTCAGGCAGGTGAAGGTGATGGCAATCTGATCGAGCTGGACCGAGAACTTGCCGGTCCCGGTCTCGTCCGTGCCGCGATTGTGGATGCATCCGAGCGTCGCGTTGCACGCATCCAACGAGCAGGGATCCTGATCGTCGCAATTGTTGAAGCACGCGAACTTCGCGACCAGCGCGTCTCCACTGCCGCCGTAGGGCCTCGGAGACGTAAAATCCGTCGATGTCGTGGACGAGACCATATAAACGGCGCCGTTCGTGTCCAGAGCGACACCGGCGGCCTCGAATATACTTCCGTCGAATCCATTGCCGCCGAGGAAGGTCGAATACGTGAATTGGGTACCGGTCGCGTTCAGAACCGTCAGAAAGAGATCGGTGTTGTTGCCAGCGAACGACGTGTCGTAGGCTCCGGGCGTCGTGGGAAAGTCGGGCGAGTATGTCGTTCCGACCACGTAGGCGATCCCGCTCGGGTCGACGGCGATGCCACGTGCGAAGTCGAGGTCGCCACCACCGAGGTATGTCGAGTATGCGATGTTGCCCGACGGATCCAGCTTCGTGACGAACCCGTCGCTGCCGACGTTTCCCGAGGGGCACGTGAGGCTGCTCGGGCTACACAGACATGTCCCGTCCACCCCGCACTGGGTATCCGCCGCACCCAGGCTCGGGCTCACCGGGAAGTTCGGCGAAACGGTGTATCCCGTGACGTACGCGGCGCCGCTCGCGTCGACCGCAACGGACGCGGCGGCTTCACTCTGGCTCCCACCCAAGAGCGTAGCGTAGACGATGGTGCCCGTGGCGTTGAGCTTGGCCACGAAGGCGTCGCCACCGCCCGCGTATGGCCGCAGCGTCGTCGGAAAGTTCGAGGAGTCGGTGTCACCCACGACGTAGATGGCGCCGCTGGCGTCTCGCGCGATCGCAGCGCCCTCGTCCTGACCGCTGCCCCCGAGGTAGGTGAAGTAGGATCGTGCACCCGTCGAGTCGAGCTTCACGACGAAAGCGTCGTAGGACCCTCCGTGATAGGACGCCAACGGCGAAGGAAAGTCCGCCGAGCTCGTCTCGCCGGTCGCGTAGACGGCCCCGCTCCCGTCGACCGCGATGCCGAAACCGAACTCGTTCCCGCTACGGCCGACGTACGTCGAGTAGGCGAGCGTACCGTCCGGCTGGAGCTTCGCGACGAAGGCATCTTCGGAGCCGCCGTAGGGATTTCCAACCGTGCTGGGAAAGTTGCTGGAATTGGTCGTCCCGATCACATACGCCGCCCCAGTCGCATCGAGCGCGATTCCGTACCCTTGATCCGTGTTGGCGCCGCCGAGGTACGTCGAGTACACGACGGTCGTCCCGGTGACGCCGAGCTTCGTCACGAAGGCGTCTTGGCCTCCGGCGTACGGTCTCCCGGTATTAGGGAAGGTGGTCGACGCCGCCGAATTCGTCTGGCCGACGATGTAGGCGGAACCGTTCGCATCGACGGCGATCCCGTTCCCGGAGTCTGTCCCCGTACCCCCGAGATAGACTGCATAGGAGAGTACCGGGTCGATGATGAGCGTCTTCGTGGAATCATATTCTGCGACCGCAAAGCCGATCCGATCCGCGCCCGTCCGAACGTAGTGGCCCTCGACCGACCGCCGGCTGCCATCGACGTCCTGGTAGACCCGGGGCTTGTGCTCCCGAATGGTCCCGGCCGACGTCCGTAGGAGAAGGTCGCCGTTACCCGCGATCCGGACTCTGCGAACTCCCCCAAAGCCGAGTGCGATCGTGCTGAGGTCGACCCCCGGCGAGATCGCGAGGTCGTACTCCAGCTGCCGCTCCGTGCCGTAGAACACGGCGTTCACGCCAGGGTACAGATTCTCGTACTCGACGCGGGCGTATGTCGGAACGTTCGTGCGCCACCGTGCGGGATCGTTCCCAACATAGTAGTTGACCGTTCCCGGCAGTCGATCGCGACCGACGACGGTCGGCGCCGGATTGGCGCCGACGAAGCGCATACGTAGCATCGCACCGTCTCGCTTCGCCGGGCGCCCCGGGTCCCCGGGTTTTCCCGTCGGCGGACTGATCGCGAGCGCGACCTCGTTCGGAGTCAGCAGCAGGGCCGCGTGGCTTCCTCGTGAGAGAAACTGAACGTCGGGACTGCTCTGTCCCTCGTTTGCCTCGAATCTCAACGGCATGCGTCCGTAGGCTAGGCGCTGAGGCAGGGCTGCGAGGGAGGCCGTCGTCGATCCGTCCGTCGCCTCGACCGTCACCCCGTCGCTCGGCTTCCGCTGCTCGAATGACGCCGCAGCGGCGGGCACGGCGGTGCCGACGATCAGGACGCTTACGAACACCAGGCGACGACGAAACCAGACAAACGCCATCCGGACCCCCTTTGCCGGTCGCCCCACGGGTCCGGTCGGCGCTGTGTTTCGCTGTCCCTACCTTGGCGAAAGGCAGGCGTCAAGGCCGTAAAAGTACGTAGCACTCTGGCCTGCCGCTATGAAGCTATGACGTACGAGACCGCTAAACAGCTAACTATCCAACCAAGGCCAGACATTGCAGCCCTGTTCAACCACGTACCGCCCGCGGTCCGCGTCCCGCGCCCGCTTCGGCGCAACGTCTTTATCTGGCACCAGGTGTTCATCCGGTTCGCGGAGCAGAGATCGGACGGGCGCTCTTCGATCACTCCGAGTGGCTGTTCGAGCCGAAGCTGGACGGCTTCCGGGCGGTCGCCTTCCTCGATGGCGGCGGGGGCTCACTCGTCCCCGCAACGCCAATGTTTACAAGTCGAAACGCATCGCGGCGCTCGCGCCGGCGATCGCGGATGCCGTGCGGGCGTCGGCGGGGGTGCTCGACGGCGTAGCCATTGCTCGTTCCTCCATGCCGAGCGCACCGAGCGCCTCCCGGTGGAGGTGCGCCCGGTGCCTTTCCAACAGATCACTACGCCGCCGTCGGCGTTGCCGGCACCGCTGCGGGCTTCTCCTCCGGCGCCTTGCTCTTCCCCGACGCCCTCACGCTCCTTCGTGTCCTCAGGCGCGAGGTACGTCCGGTAGGCGCGGGCACCGGTCGCCCTGTCGACGTCCGGCTCGTGGCGGCGACCAATCGTGACCTCCGTCGGGCGACGGAGACCGGCGACTTCCGGCTCGATCTGTGCTACCGCCTGAAAGTCTTCCCGATCGCGGCGCCGCCACTGCGCGAGCGCCGCGAGGACATCGCGCCGCTCGCCGAGCACTTCCTCGCCCGCTCGGACCTCCGGACGCACATTCCCGCGGCTTCTGCCGCGACGACACCGCGCTCGTGATCGACGGCTATCTGCGCCGGCTCGCTTCTCAGGACACTCGGTGTCGGCTTGTCCTCGGTCGGCTCACGCACGCGTTCCTCGGTCTCCGGGCCCACCACGCCCCCGGCTTCGCCCGGGTCGACGACTACGCTCGCGAGCGACTCGTTCTCGCGGCACGCACGCTCGAGGGCGCGGCGGCCGTTGCGAATCGGCTCGCGACCTTACCGCTGGTGACCCAGGCGTTCGAGGCCGGCATACTGACGTGGGCGCACGTCCGGCTCCTCGCCCGCGTGGCGACGCCAGAGGCGGAGAGCCGCTGGGTCGACATCGCCCGCACCGGACCGTGCGGGCGCTCGAGGCACTCATCCGGGCCGCGCATCGTTCGGAGGCTACCGAAGACAGCGACGATGAGCCGCGGGTCCGCATGCGAATCCGCTGCCCGCGGGGCACCGTGCGACTCTGGCGTGACGTCGTAGAGCTCGCCCGTCGCATGGCCGGCGCGCCGCTCTCCGACGGTGCCGCCGCCGAGGCGATCGCCGCCGAGGGGCTGTCCGCGCAATCGGCGCCGTCCGCGTCGCCGCTCGAGCCTCCGCGGCCGCCTGAGCCGGACGATCCGGACGAGACAGCGGCCGCGTTCGCCCCGGACCTCGACTGGACCGCGGTCGCCGAAGCGATCCCCGCCGACATCACCGCGCTCGCAGACTGCGACGAGCTCGATGCGATGGCACTCGACGCGCGTCTCCGGACCGTCGTGCGCGCCATGCAGCAGATCACTGGCAGATGGGCCGTCTCCTCCGGATCGTGTTCGACCGGCGGCTCTACTCGCTCATGCTCTTCCGATCCGGCGCGCGCTACGTCCGAGAGCGGCTAGGTCTCTCGGAGCGTAAGGCGCGCGCGCTCGTGGCGCTAGAGCGGCAGAGCTGGAATGCGCCCGCGCTCGGCGAGGCGTATCGCGCCGGCACGCTGTCCTGGCTGCGCGCCCTCAACCTGGTTCCGGTCACCTCGGAACGGACCGCGGCCGCGTGGGTCGAGCGCGCGCAGGAGGTGACGATACGCCGCCTGAGCGACGAGGTGGAGTGGGCGCTCGGCAGCCGCGTGCCCTTCGATCCGGTCGCGCCGCCGCCGGAGGGCGCGCCGCTCGACGGCGAGCGGCAAATGTGTGCGGACCCGGAAGCAGACTACCCGGACGGCGAGGTTGCGTTTTCCGCCCCGGCAGCCGTGGTGGCGCTCTTCCGGACTGCCGTCCTGGCCTTCACCAGGTCCGCGGAGCCGATCTGGCGGGGCTTCGAGCATCTCCTCGAGCACGTGAAGACCGAATGGAAGTCACAACCTCGTCATCGCGACCCGATCTTCGGCCGCGATGGCTGGCGCTGCGCCGTCCCGGCCTGCTCCTCGCGGAAGCAGCTGCACGACCATCACATCGTCTTCCGCTCGCGCGGCGGGGACAACGCGCGGGACAATCGGATCACGATCTGTGCATGGCACCATCTGCGCGGCATCCACGCCGGCATCGTGCGTGCGAGCGGCGAGGCGCCCGCGAACGTCACCTGGGAGATCGGCGTCCGCGCCAGCAGACGCCCCCTCCTCCGTCTGCACGGCGACCGATATCTGCATTGAACGCGGCGCCGCGCGCATTGCGTGGCGAGGCCGCAGACGCCGTCCTTTTGATCGTGACGCGGCCGAACTACTGCACGTAGCCGAGCGCGCGGAGACGGCCGGCCTCGACCGGCGCGATCTCGATCTTCTCGGCCGTGAGCGTCGGACCGGCGGCGGCCTGGTACGCGTCGAGGAGGCCGGCGAGCCGCGCCGCCATCTCGGGCTTGGCGGCGTGCTGGTCCTGCGACTCGGCTGCATCGTTCGCGAGGTCGAAGAGCTCCTCGCGCTTCGGGCCGTCGAAATGCTGGATCAGCTTCCAGCCGTCGGCGACCACGCTCCGCATGACGGGGTGCGCGTCGTCGTGCGACATGAGGTACGCGAAGCGGGCCGGCGCGCTCGTGGTGCCGGCGTCCTGCAGCGCGTGTCCCTCGCACCCCGGGCAGCCCTCGCCGATCACCCGGAGCACGGTCGGCATGATGTCGACCGACGCGACGGGCGCATCGACGACGCGTCCCGTGCGCTGCCCCGGGTACTTCACGAGCAGCGGCACGTGGAGGAGCTGCTGGTAGAGCGAGTTCGAGTGCCGCCAGAGGCCGTGGTCGGCGAACTGCTCGCCGTGGTCGGCCGTGATGACGATCATCGCCCGGTCGAAGAGGCCCTCCTCGCGGAGGAGTGCGAAGACCCGTCCGAGCTGTGCGTCGCTGTACGCGATCGCGCCGTCGTAGAGTGCGATGATGCCCTCGCGCTGGCGCGGCGTCACCTGGACGCCGTTGTGCAGCTGCCAGTAGCTCACGTAGTCGCGCCGCGTGAACCCGGCCCCA
>Ga0070741_10010981_pt1 | contig 16893 bp, 18 predicted proteins | sample Coa_R1_4_FD_66440 | JGI IMG/M metagenome (GOLD analysis project Ga0070741, IMG submission 66440) | Surface soil microbial communities from Centralia Pennsylvania, which are recovering from an underground coalmine fire - Coalmine... | ecosystem: Environmental > Terrestrial > Soil > Unclassified ...
GAACTTTCCCGCGCTGTACTGGTTGAGAGGTACGAACCATGGGCGACTTACGCTTCCCGTTGCACGCCGCGCGTGAGGACGATCCGAAAACGCCCGGGGACGCGGAGCAGGTGCAGAAGAGCGCGCACCGCGGCAGCGGCATCCGGTCGCGCGAGGCGGCGCTCAAGGCCATCGGGAAGGATCTCGCCAAGAAAGTGCGCAGCATCGCCTCCGACGACAGCACCGACTGACTAGCCGCCCCGCCGTTCGAGCGCGCGTTCGATCGCGCGCGCCACTTCGCCTTCGCCGTGCACGCCGCTGAAGACCTCGCTCACTCTTCCCTCACCGTCGACAATCACCAGTTGCGGGATGGTGTCGACGTGATACGCCTGCGAGCCGGCGCCCGAGTCGAGCGCCACCGGCATGCGCAGTCCGGTCGCGCGAACGAACGCGCGCACCAGCTCGCCCTGGTCGGCGCCGTCGACGCTCACGGCTAGAAAGCGCGCGCGATCGCCGTAGCGCGCGTACAGGCGATCGAGACCGGGCAGCTCGGTTTTGCACGGGCCGCACCACGTGGCCCAGAACGCCAGCACCTGCGCGCGGCCGCGCCCGTCGGACACGCGGGTGGCGCCGCCGTCGAGCAGCGCGAAGCTGACGTCGGGCGCCGCCGAGCCGCGCGGCGTGGCGACGGTGGTGAGCGGCGCCCACGAGCGCGCGATCCACACCAGGTTGAGCGCGAGCAAAAGCGCCAGCCCGCCGAACAGCGCCCAGCCCGCCCAGCGCGCGCCTTTCATGACGCGGCCGCCTCGCGCTCGCGGCGCAGCACGATCAACCCGACGATCCAGATCGCGAGCGCCCAGCCGAGCGCGATCGCGTCGGCGACGTGCTTCTCCGTCGGGGACGGCGCGCGGCCGAGCGCGGTGAACGCGAGCGCGGCCAAAAGCTCGACGGCGAGGTACGGCACCCACGCGTACGCCGCGACGTCGATCGGGCTGCCGGCGCGCGCGCGCGACGCGGGCAAAAACAGCGACATCACCATCGACGCGATCAGCACGCCGGCGACGTCGGGCAGCACCTGGCCGGCGACGCTCGCCAGGCTCTGCACGCCCGCGCCGACGCCGAACGCGCGCAGCCGCGCCGCCGCCCGCACCAGGCGCGGCGCTTCACCGGCGACCAGGCGCGCGGCGATCAGCCACGTCACGTCGCCGACGCCGCGTCCCTGCGGCGCGCGCGCCGCCGCCTCGAGCGCGCGCCGCGGCGCCACCAGCACGCCACCCACCCGCTCGGCGAACGTATTCATACTCCGCGGCTCGACAACAATTGCTTGGCCGCGCTGGAGAGCGCCGAAGGAATTCCTTTCGAGCGCGACAGCGCCTTCAGATCGGGCGGCCGCAGGTGCGGCAAAAAGCGCATCGACACCGGCAGCGGACACTTGGGATTGTTGCAAAGGGCCACTTTGACCCCGTATAAGCGCACCCACTGCCGCTTGTTGGCGATGAAGCGGATCACGTCGTCATCGAGCCCGCGGTTGATCGCGTAGCGCATCGCCTCGGCGTCGGTCACGCCGGGCGAGCGGATGCACGCCATCGACACCTGCCGGTTGGTATCGCGTATTAATACCGCGCGCGTGAAGGCGTTGCCGAGCTGCGCCATGCGGATCTTCGCCGCCGGCGTCAGCTTCTCGAGCTTCTCCTTCTTCTCGTCGATCTCCTCGGCCGACTCCGGCGGCACTTCGCCCGACGCCTGCTGCTCGGCGAGCAGCGCCTCGGCCGCCTGCATCGCCGCCTCCTCCTCGGGCGACGCGGCGGTGAGCAGCCCGGCCATCGCGTCGACCGCGACCTCGGCCGCGCGCTGAAACGCGGCGTCGACGGCCGCCTGCTCCTCGGCGCTCAGCGCGCCCGACTGCTCGATGGCGCGCACCGCCTCGTCGAACGCCGGGATGCCCTCGACGCGCACGTGGTTGCGCACCGCCAACTCGAGCGCGCGCTGCGCCGTCGACATGCGCGTCTTCGGATTGAGGTAGAGCGCGGCGATGATGCCGGGCGCGCGCAGGAGGCGCTCCTCGTTCTTGGCGATCAGCTCCAGCTCCGACTCGGCGCACAGCGTGGCCAGGTGGCGCACCGTCTCGTCGTCGGTGGCTTTGTTGAGCAGGAGGATCTCGAGCAGCTTCGGCTTCTGCCACAGGCGGCGCGCGAAGAAGTCGAGCACGCGCGCGTCGAGCGGCTCGCCGAGCGCGCCTTGAAAAATTTTCTCCGGCAGCTCGGTGGCGCTCTTCGACGCCGCCGCCTTGACCGTCGCGTCGTCGCCTTGCGCGAGCTGGTAGATCGCGGTGAGCAGATCGGCCGGGCCGAGCGGCGCCAGCCCGCGCGCGGCCATCAGCTTGAGCGCGGCCGGAGCCTTCGCGCCCGCCACTTTCTCGACGGCGGGCGGCAAGGCGTCGAGCGGCGTCAGCTCGAGCGGCATCTCACGCGCTCCGGTTGCGCTCGTAGATGAGGCGCAGCCCGTCGAGCGTCAGCATCTCGTCGGTGGCCTCGATGGTGCGGCTGTCCTTGGCGATCAGCGGCGCCAGCCCGCCGGTGGCGATGCACTTGCACGGATAGTCCACCTGGTGCCGCATGCGGCTCACGATCTCGTCGACCAATCCGACGTAGCCGAACACCAGCCCCGCCTGCATCGACTGCACCGTGTTGCGCCCGATCACCGACGGCGGCCGCACGATCTCGACGCGCGGCAGCTTGGACGCCGCCTGGTACAGCCCGTCGGCGCTGGTGGTGATGCCGGGCGCGATCGCGCCGCCCGCGTACTCGCCCTTCGACGTGACGAGATCGAACGTGGTCGCGGTGCCGAAATCGACGATGATGCAGCCCTGCTTATAGCGCTCGTACGCGGCGACGGCGTTGACGATGCGATCGGCGCCGACCTCGCGCGGGTTGTCGTAGAGGATCGGCATGCCGGTCTTGAGCCCCGGCCCGACGACCAGCGGCGTGACGTGCACGTGCCGGCGAAACAATTCCTCGACGGCGAACAGCGCCGGCGGCACGACCGTGGCGATGATCCCGGCGTCGATCTTCCACGGCAGCTCGGCGAGCGCGAACAGCTGGCGCAAGGTCGCCGCGTACTCGTCGGCGGTGCGGCCCTTGCGCGTCTCGATGCGCCAGTGCGCCGCGAGATCGTGGCCCTTGTACACGCCGACGACGGTGTTGGTGTTTCCCACGTCCACGGCCAGCAGCATGCGAAGAACTTAGCACAGTGATAAAGTGCGGACTGCTCATGTCCGTCGCCGGCCAGAGACATCCACGCCGCCGCACCCTGCTCTTCCCGCTGATGCTGCTCGCCGGCACCTCGGCGGTGGTGTTCATCGGCTTCTACATCATCGACTGGTTCCTCTCGCACCAGCGCGCCAACCCGTTCGTCGAGCTGTTCACCTTCGACGTCGACACGCTGCAGAACGCGCTCGGCAACATGGCGCAGGTGGTGGCGGCGATCCTCGGCATCGTCATCACCGTGGTCTCGATCGTCGTGCAGCTCGCCGCCACGCGCTACACGCCGCGCATCGCCGACATGTTCTTCCGCGACCGCACCAACCTCGGCGTGCTGGCGTTCTTCGTGGTCGCCTGCATCAACGCCGTCTGGGTCTCGGTCTCCGTCGAGAAGGAGTTCGTCCCGCGGGTCTCGATCATCGTCACCATGGGCTTCGTGACCACCAGCTTATTAATGATGGTCCCCTACTTCGCCTACGTGTTCGACTTCCTCGATCCCGATCGCGTCGTCGGGCGCATCCAGGAGCAGGCGGTGGCGTCGGCGGCGGGCGACGGGCTCATCGCCAGCGACGTCGAGTCGCGGCAGCGGCGCGCGCTCACCGGCGTCGAGCAGCTCTCGGACATCGCGGTCAACGCGGTCTCGCAGAAGGACAAGGCGATCGCCGCCGGCTCGGTCAACTCGATCAAGGATCTGCTGGTCACCTACTTCGCCAAGAAGAGCACCATCGCCGTCGAGTGGTTCGCCATCGGCCACGAGCTGCGGCAGAACCCCGACTTCGTGGCGCTGTCGCCCGAGAGCGTCGACGACCTCGCGTCCAAGCGCGTGTGGCTGGAGTGGAAGGCGCTGCGCCAGTACCAATCGATCTACAACGAGTCGCTCGGCGAGATGCCGGAGATCAACAACCTGATCGCCATCGACACGCGCTACATCGGCGAGGCGGCGCTCAAGGCGAACGATCGCGAGTCGACCGGGCTGGCGATCAAGTTCTTCAACACCTTCCTGCGCGCGACGCTCAACGCGCAGCAGGTCCGCACGGCGTACAACGTGCTCAACCAATATCGCCAGCTGGCCGAGCGCGCGCTCGACGTCGGGCACCACGCGCTCGTCGGCGAGGTGGCGTTCTACCTCAAGTACTACGGGCAGGTCGCGCACTCGATGGATCTCGGCTTCGTCACCGAGACGGTGGCGTACGACCTGGCGACGCTGTGCGAGCGCGCGTTCAACGCGCACCAGGCGGTGCACGACATGGTGCTGGCGCGGCTGCTCGAGCTCGACAAGGAGGCCGAGAGCGTCGAGCAGGAGCACACGCTGCGCGGCGTGCGCAAGGCGCAGGCGAAGCTGGCGAGCTTCTACCTCTCCGCCGGCGCCGAAGGAGAGCCCAAGGCGCGGCAGATCTTCGACGACATGCGCGAGGAGCGCCCCGAGCGGCTGCGATCGATCCGCGACGAATTGCTCAAAGTCGAATCTAAAGACTTCTGGGAGGTGATCGATCGCGGCACCAACTTCGATTACCTCGACGCGGCCCGCAAGGCGCAGCTCAAGGTCTTCTTCTCCTGGTTCCCGAGCCTGGCCGTGAAGGAAACGGTCTCCGCCTGAAAAGGAGCGACACCATGAAATGGCCAACTTCGATTTTCTTATCCGCGGCGCTGCTGGCCGGCTGCTCGTCGGGGCCGAAGTACACCGTCGACGAGAAGCTGCTGGCGAGCGCGACCACCGATGAGAAGCGCGGGATGCTCGCGGCCCAGAGCGATCTCAATCTCGCCAAGGAAGAGCTCAAGCAGGCCAAGGCGGATCTCGATTCGTGCGAGCGCGACCTCGACATCGCCAACAACGAGTACAAGACCGCCAAGCTGCAGCGGGACACGGCCAAGCTGCAGCTCGACGGCGCCAAGCAGTCGGGCGATTCGAACCGCAAGAACCAGGCGGAGCGCGACGTGCACGTCGCCGAGATGGGCGTCAAGGCCGCCGACTCCAAGGTCGACTGGCTGGAGAAGAAGAAGAAGTGGCTCAAGCGGACGCGCGACGCCGCCGAGTACCACGCCAGCTCGGCCGCGGCGCGCTACGAGCTGGAGAAGGCCAAGCTGGTCACCGCCAAGGGCATGAAGCCGAACCCCGACTTCAACATCCTCACGTACGAGACGCAGGACCTCGAGAGCTCGAAGAAGTTCTCCGAGGCGCGCCTCGACGCCGATAAGACCAAGGCCGACGTGCTCGACCTGGAGCGCAAGTACCAGGAGCGCAACCAGCAGTACACCGAGGCCAAGGCGACCGCTTCGCACTGATTCCACGTTTTCACCGCTTACAGCGGTTGATTGTTTTCTCGATTACGGATTAAAATCGACCCGGGGGTTATCTGAGAGGTGTGATGGAGTCGACGCTCCACGAGGAGTCGCCCCGCGTCCTGGTGGTAGACGACGAGAAGGTGATCCGGGAGATCCTCTCGGACTTTCTCACGATGGAAGGGTACGTGGTTCGCACCGTCGAGAACGGTGAGAACGCGCTGCAGGAGCTCGAGCGCCGCAACTACAACTTGGTGATCTCGGACCTGAAGATGCCGGGCATGGGCGGCCTCGAGCTGCTCGAGCGCGTCGGCGAGCTGCGGCAGAACGTGCTGACCGTGATCATGACCGGCTTCGGCACCGTCGAGACCGCCATCGAGGCGATGAAGAAGGGCGCCTACGACTACATCCTCAAGCCGTTCAAGATCGAGGAGGTGGTGCACGTCGTCGAGCGCGGGCTCGATCGGCAGCGGCTGCAGGCGGAGAACATCCGGCTCAAGGAGGCGGTGAGCCTCTACAAGGTCTCCGAGGCGATCGCGCAGTCGCTGTCGCTCGACACGGTGCTCGACCTGATCCTCGACGCGATGCTGGTCGAGGCGGAGGCCGACGTCGCGTCGCTGCTGCTCAAGGATCCCGGCACCGGCCTGTTCGTCGAGCGCACGCAGCGGCACGGGCCGAACGTGACCGGCGGCTTCTCGGGCGCGGTGAACATCGCCGAGGTGCTCGACCACTATCGCGTCGACAAGCCGATCCTGGCGCACGGGCTGCGCGCGCTGCGCTTCTTCGAGGAGCCGCCGAAAGATCGCCGGCTGGTGTCGTTCTGCTCGATCCCGCTCAAGGTGCAGGATCGCGTGATCGGCATGCTCAACGCCTACTCGTACACGCGCGGCCACAAGTTCTCCGAGGGGCAGCGCAAGATGCTCTCGGTGCTGGCGTCGCGCGCCGCGGTGTCGATCGAGAACGCGCGCCTCTACGAAGACCTGGTCTCGAAGCACCAGGACCTGGTCAAGGTGAACCAGTCGCTGGCGGAGAACTTCCGCGCGACCATCATCGGGTTCGCGCACGCGCTCGAGGAATCGGACAAGTACACGCGCGGGCACTCGGAGCGCGTGGCGTTCTACTCGTCGCTGACGGCGCGCGGGCTGACCTTGCCCGAGCCGGAGGTCGAGCGCGTGGTGCAGGCCGGGCTGATGCACGACATCGGCAAGATCGGCATCCGCTACGAGAAGCTCAACAAGCCGGGCAAGCTCACGCCGGAAGAAGTGGCGATGTTCCGCACGCACCCGGCCAAGGGCAAGCGCATCCTCGAGCCGATCCCGTCGATGGCGGAGCTGATCCCGGGCGCGTGGTGCCACCACGAGAACTGGGACGGCTCGGGCTATCCGCGCGGGCTGATGGGCGACAACATTCCGCTGCTCGGGCGCATCGTGGCGATCGCGGACACGTACGACGCGATGACCTCCGATCGCGCGTACCGCAAGGCGCTGCCGCACGACGTGTCGATCGCCGAGCTCGAGCGCTGCGCCGGCGCGCAGTTCGATGCCGAGCTGACGTCGGTGTTCATCGCCAAGGTCGAAGAGCACCGCCGCGAGCAGGTCGCGTCCGGCAAAGACGTCCCGCGCTAGTCTCTCGCGCCGCCGTCGGCGGCGTCGAGCTTGCCGCCCAGTTCCAGGTACTTTTTCAGCGCGTCGTCGGCGCCCGCGCGGTCGCCCGACGCGTCGAGCGCGAACGCCAGCACGTAGTAGGCATCGGCCATTTTTCCGTCGAGCGCGATGGCCGCGCGCGCCTCGGCGATCGCGCCGGGGTAATCTTTCAAGCGCAGGAGCGACAGGCCGAGATCGAAGTGCGCGACCACGTTCTTCGGATCGAGCGCCAGCGCCTTGCGGTACTCGGCGGCCGCCTGCTCGACGCGGCCGGCGGTGCCGTGCTCGACGCCGCGTCGCACCGCCTCCTCGATCGCGGTGTCGCGCTGGTGCGCGCGCCCGGCGAGCCCGAACCCGCCGCCGACGAGGCCGATCAAAAAGATCGATTCGAGCCCCACGCCCGCCGAGGAGACGCGCGGCGCCGCGCGCGCGCCGCCGCGATCGAGCAGCCAGGCGATCGCGCAGCCGGCGACGAAGCCGCCCGCGTGCGCCGCGTTGTCCGCGCCGACCGCCAGCCCGAAGACCAGTACCGTTATAGCCCAGCGGATCATCGAATCGCGCAGCTTTACGCCTTCCGCCCCTCCGGCCAGGTGCCCCGCCACCACGCCCGCGCCGATGAGCCCGCTGATCGCCCCCGACGCGCCCGCCGAAAGAAAGACCTCCCTCCAGTGCCACGCCAACGTCGCCGCCCAGCCCGCCAGCCCGGCCACCACGTAGAGCGCGACGAACCGCCCGCGCCCATAGCGCGGCTCCAGCCCCGCGCCGCCCTGCCAGAGCGCCAGCATGTTCATCGCCAGGTGCAGCGGCGTGAGGTGCATGAACATCGCCGTCACCAGCCTGAACGCCTCGCCCTGCCGCACGAGCTGCACGTCGAGCGCGCCGAACTCGAGCAGCGTTCCCGTCGAGAAATTGCGAAATTCAGCGCCGCCCGTCACCCCCACCATCGCGGCGTAGATGAGCAGATTGAGCACGATCAAGAGGTGGGTCGTCTTCATCCCGCGAACCTTCATATTGTGCTAGAAAAACGCGCATGCCGTTAGTCCCCGAGCCGCGCCAGATCGACGAGGAGATGAAGTCCAGCTTCATGGACTACGCGATGAGCGTCATCATCGCGCGCGCGCTGCCCGACGTGCGCGACGGGCTCAAGCCGGTCCACCGCCGCATCCTCTACACGCAGCACGTCCTCAACAACACCTGGAACCGCCCGTTCCTGAAATCGGCGCGCGTCGTCGGCGACTGCATGGGCAAGTTCCATCCGCACGGCGACGCGTCGATCTACGACGCGCTGGTGCGCATGGCGCAGGATTTTTCGATGCGCTATCCGCTCGCCGACGGGCAGGGCAACTGGGGCTCGATCGACAACGATCCGGCGGCGGCCATGCGCTACACCGAGGTGCGCCTCACGCGCCTCGCCTCCGAGCTGCTGGTCGACATCGACAAAGAGACCATCGACTGGGCGCGCAACTACGACGACAAGGAGGACGAGCCGACCGTCCTCCCGGCCAAGGTGCCCAACCTGCTGGTCAACGGCTCCGCAGGGATCGCCGTCGGCATGGCCACCAACATCCCGCCGCACAACCTCGGCGAGATCGTCACCGGCGCCATCGCGCTCGCGCGCAATCCGCAGCTCAGCGTCGACGACCTGATGCAGTTCATCCCCGGCCCCGATTTTCCGACGGCGGGATCGATCTACGGGCGGCAGGGCATCCGCCTGGCGTTCCACACCGGGCGCGGCTCGATCGTGATGCGCGGCAAGGCGGAGTTCGAGGAGCACAAGAACGGGCGCAGCTCGATCGTGGTCACCGAGATCCCGTACATGGTGATCAAGGCGCGCCTGATCGAGAAGGTCGCCGAGCTGGTCAAGGAGAAGAAGCTCGAGGGCATCAGCGACATCCGCGACGAGTCGAACCGCAACGGCATGCGCATCGTCTTCGATCTGAAGAAGGACGCGCCGGGCGCGGTGGTGCTCAACAACCTCTACAAGATGACGCCGCTGCAGTCGTCGTTCGGCGTGATCATGCTGGCGATCGTCGACAACCAGCCGCGCCTGCTCTCGCTCAAGGACGCGCTCCAGCACTTCATCGATCACCGGCGCAACGTGGTCACGCGCCGCTCGCTGTTCGAATTGAAAGAGGCGAAGGCGCGGCAGGAGATCGTCGAGGGGTTGGTGATCGCCGTCGACAACATCGACCGCGTCATCCAGATCATCCGCTCGGCGAAAGACCCCGAAGAGGCGAAACAGAACCTTTTAGCCGAGCCGTTCATGGGGCTCGAGGAGTTCTTGCGGCGCGCGGGGCGCTCGCAGGCGGAGATCGACAAGCGCACCGAGCGCGGCGACTACCTGCTGTCGGATCGGCAGGCGCAGGCGATCCTCGACATGCGGCTCCAGCGGCTCACCGGGCTCGAGCGCGAAAAGCTCGACGAGGAGTTCCGCGCGCTGTGCGAGACCATCGATCGGCTGGAGCGGATCCTGTCGGATCCGGACGTGCTGCTCCAGGTGATCATCGACGAGCTGGAGGCGCTCAAGGCGCAGTTCGGCGATCCGCGCCGCACCGTGATCGTCGACGACGAAGGCGAGATCGCCGTCGAGGAGCTGATCGCCGAAGAGGACATGGTGGTCACCGTCTCGCACGGCGGCTACGTCAAGCGCAACTCGGTGTCGACCTACCGCGCGCAGAAGCGCGGCGGGCGCGGCATCACCGGCGCGTCGACCAAAGACGAAGACTTCGTGGCGCAGCTGTTCGTCGCCTCGACGCACGATCACCTGCTGATGTTCACGTCGCAGGGGCGCGCGTACGTCAAGCGCGTCTACGAATTGCCCGAGGGCTCGCGCGCGTCGCGCGGCAAGGCGCTGGTCAACGTGCTCGAGCTGAAAGAGGGCGAGCGCGTGGTCGAGATGCTGCCGCTCAAGCAGTTCGAAGAGGGCAAGTTCGTGTTCATGGCGACGCAGAAAGGCGTGGTCAAGAAGACCGCGCTCGACGCGTTCTCCAACATCCGCTCGACGGGGATCATCGCGCTGTCGATCGACGAGGGCGACAAGCTCGTCGAGGTGCGCATGACCGACGGCGAGCACGACGTGCTCCTGGCGACGCGCGAAGGGCGCGCGATCCGTTTTCCCGAGACGAAGGTGCGCGCGATGGGACGCACCGCGCGCGGCGTCAAGGGGATCGCGCTGCGCGAGAGCGACGAGGTGGTCGCGTGCGAGGCGTTCCCGCGCAACGCGCCGGCGACGCTGATGACCGTCTGCGAGAACGGCTACGGCAAGCGCACGCCGGTGGCCGACTACCCGATCAAGGGACGCGGCGGCTACGGCGTCATCACCATCAAGACCACCGAGCGCAACGGCAAGGTCATCGGCTGCCGCCTGGTCTCCGACGGGCAGGACCTGATGATCATCACCTCGGGCGGAAAATTGATCCGCATGCCCGTCGACGGAATTCGCGCCATGGCGCGCAACACGCAAGGCGTGCGGCTGATCCGCGTCGACGAGGGCGAGAAGGTGGTGGCGATCGAGAGCCTGGCCGAGCGCGAGGAGGAGGCCGGCGAGGTGCAGGCCGCGCCCGTCGAGGTGATCGAGGGCGAGGAAGATCTCTCGGAGGAGGCCGACGACACCGTCGAGTTCGAGACCGAGACCGACGGCGAAGAGAGCGACGAGTAGGCGCCGATGAAGCGAGAGCGATCGAAAGAGCTGTTCGCGCGCGCGCGGCGCGTGATCCCCGGCGGCGTGAACTCGCCGGTGCGCGCGTTTCGCGGCGTCGGCGGCGATCCGGTGTTCGTGGCGCGCGCGCGCGGCGCGTATCTGTGGGACGTCGACGGGAACGAGTACGTCGACTACGTCGGCTCGTGGGGCCCGATGATCCTCGGGCACGCGCATCCGGAGGTGCTCGAGGCGGTGAACGCGGCGGCGGCCGGCGGCACCAGCTTCGGCGCGCCGACCGAGCGCGAGGTCGAGCTGGCGGAGAAGATCGCGCGCGCGGTGCCGTCGATGCAGGTGGTGCGCATGGTGTCGTCGGGCACCGAGGCCACCATGTCGGCGCTCCGGCTGGCGCGCGGCGCGACCGGGCGCGATCGCTTCGTCAAAATCGACGGCGGCTATCACGGCCACGCCGACTGCCTGCTGGTCAAAGCCGGCTCGGGCGCGGCCACGCTCGGGCTGCCCGGCTCGGCCGGCGTCACGCCCGGCACCGCCGCCGACACGGTCACCGTCGCGTGGAACGATCTCGACGCGCTCGCCGCCGCGTTTCGCCCGCACGCGGGCTCGCCGATCGCAGCGGTCATCATCGAGCCGGTCTGCGGCAACATGGGCTGCGTGCCGCCGCGCGCCGGCTACCTCGAGGGCGTGCGCGCGCTGACGCGCGAGTTCGGCGCGCTCCTGATCTTCGACGAGGTGATGACCGGCTTTCGCGTCGCGTTCGGCGGCGCGCAGGCGCGCTACGCGATCGAGCCCGACCTCACGTGCCTCGGCAAGATCATCGGCGGCGGGCTGCCGGCGGCGGCGTACGGCGGGCGCGAGGACCTGATGCGCAAGATCGCCCCCGACGGCGCCGTCTACCAGGCGGGCACGCTCTCGGGCAACCCGCTCGCCGTCGCCGCCGGCCTGAAGACGCTCGAGCTGCTCGAGCGGCCGGGCACCTACGAAGCGCTCGAGCGCGCGTCGGCCAAGCTGGTCGACGGGCTCGCCGAGCTGGCGCGCGAGGCCTCGGTGCCGCTCACGTCCAACCGCGTGGCGTCGATGTTCACCGGCTTCTTCACCGCCGACGAGGTCTTCGACTACGCGAGCGCCAAGAAATCGGACACCGCGCGTTTCGGCAAATTCTTTCACGCCATGCTCGACCAGGGCGTGTACCTCGCGCCGTCGCAGTTCGAGGCGGCGTTCGTCTCGCTGGCGCACGACGACGCGGCGCTCGACCGCACGCTCACCGCCGCGCGCGCCGCCTTCCGCGCGCTCTAGACGCGCGCCCGGTGCACGCAGCAGTTGACCATGTGAACGCAGCGTGTTAAGAGCGCGCACGCCTCGGCCAAGGAGGGCTGCCCGATCGACAAAAAGATGCTCCAGGCGACCTCGAGGTATTCCTATCTCGGCCTGTTCTTCGGCATCGCGGTCGTCCTCGGATTCTTCGGCGGCCGCTGGCTCGACCGTCGGTGGCACACGGATCCGTGGCTGAGCATGGCGGGCTTGTTGGTCGGTGTGGCGGCGGGGTTTCGCGAACTTTATAGATTGAGCAAGCGGGCGCTCGAGGACGAAAAGAAGAGCTGATGGAGACCAAGCACCTCATCGCCGTCGAGAAATGGACCCTGGCGCTGGCCGCCGTGGTGATCGGCGCGGCGATCCTGGTGCTCGGCCGGCGCGCGGCGTTCGGCGCGTCGCTCGGCGCCGGGCTGATGGCGCTCAACGCCTACGCGCTGCGCCGCATCGGGCAGCGCGCGTTCAAGACCTTCAAGAAGCCGGGCGCGGCGGTGCTGCTGTTCAACCTGAAGATGGGCGTGCTCATCGCGCTCGTGTGGGCGGCGATCCGCTGGCTGCACGTCGATCCGATCGCGTTCGTCGTCGGAATTTCCATCTTCCCCGTGGCGATCGTCATCGTCGCGATCCGCCACTCACTCGCTCAGCCGACCGAGCCCAACGGAGACGAAGGCCAGACCCATGGGTGAGGAATCCACCTGGTTCGATCTGCTGCCGGGGACGCGCAACCTCGAGCTGTTCGCGCAGCACTACTTCCAGCGCAAGGCGATGCTCCAGCAGTTCCCGACGGCGTTCTCGATGACGCACGTGTTCTCGGTGACGCTGGTGCTCCTGTTCGTCGCGCTCGGCGCGTTCACCTTCAAGCGCGCGATGGCGCGCGGCGGCGAGCACGCCATCGTCCCGCCGTCGAAGTTCAACCTGCGCAACCTGTTCGAGATGTTCGCCGACGCGGTGCTGGGCGTGGCCGAGGGCGTGATGGGCGAGAAGAACGCGCGCCGCTTCTTCCCGCTCATCGGCACGCTGGCGACGTTCATCTTCTTCTCGAACTGCCTCGCGCTGCTGCCCGGGTTCGCGCCGCCGACGGCGACGCTCAAGACCAACGTGGCGCTGGCGCTGTCGGTGTTCGTGTTGACGCACTACTACGGCGTGCGCGAGCACGGCCTCGCCTACTTCAAACATTTCCTCGGGCCGGTCATCTGGCTGGCGCCGCTGATGCTGCCGATCGAGCTGGTGAGCCACGTCGCGCGTCCGCTGTCGCTGTCGCTGCGCCTGCTCGGCAACATCGCCGCCGACCACAAGGTCGTGTCGGCGTTCTTCGCGCTGGTGCCGCTGCTCGTGCCGGTGCCGTTCCTGATCCTCGGCGTGCTCGTCTGCATCATCCAGACGATGGTGTTTTGCCTCCTGGCGATGGTGTACATCCAGGGCGCGGTGGCGCACGAAGGCCACGGCGACGAGCACGCAGGCGAGCACGCGCACGAGCAGGCACATGCCCACTAAATCCTTTTTGCGGAGGAATGAGATGAAACGGTTCGGAAAGATTGTGGTCGGGTTCTCGACGGCGGTGACCGCCATGCTCGTCGCCATGCCGGCGTTCGCGGAGGGCACGGCCGACGCGGCGGCGTTCAACGATCGCGACAAGTGGATCGCCGTGGCGGCGGGCTTCGGCATCGCGCTGGCGGCGTTCGGCGGCGCGCTCTCGCAGGGCCGCGCGGCCTCGACGGCGCTCGACGGCATCGCGCGCAACCCGGGCGCGGCCGACAAGCTGTTCACGCCGATGATCATCGGCCTGGCGCTCATCGAGTCGCTGGTGATCTACTCGCTGATCATCTCGTTCCTGCTCCTCGGCAAAGTTCACTAAGCCGAAGCGCTTCGCTTCACTTCACTTCAATCCGAACCGCGCATACGTGCGCGCGCGATCTTCTTTGATGTCGCGCAGCACCGCCTGAATTTTCTCGATCCCGTTTTTCTCGACGGTGGCGAAGTTGTCGCGCGCGATCTTTTCCGAGATCGGCACCGCCTGCGCGCGCCGCTCCAGCTCCGCCATCCCCGCCGCCGACCCATCGAACAGGAACTTGCCGCCGGGCGCGGGCGAGCGCACGGCGTCGAGCGCCGAGAAGCGCACCAGCTGCACCGACGGATCGGGCGAGCGGCGCAGGAACATCACCAGCCGCTCGGGCGACTCGCTCCCCCACGGCGCGTCGGGATGAAACGGCGCGAACGCGAACGGCCCGTGCTTGCGCGCGCGGCGTTTGCCGTCGGCGTCGCGCAGCTCGCCGACGAACCGCTCGAAGTCGTCCGCGCCCGCCGTGTGGCGCGGAAAGATCAGGATCGCCACCGCCACGCGCGCGAGCGGCTCGAATTCGTCGACGGCGGCGAGCGCGGCGGCGAGCGGATCCTCGTCGAGGATCACGCGCCGCTCGAGCGCTGCGGTCTTGCGCGCGCCCTCGGCGAACGGGCAGAAGTTGAACGCTTCGACGACCTCGACGAGGTAGCGCGTGTGGACGCGCAGGACTTCTTCGCCAAGATCGCCAAGTGGTTCGCTAGAACTTATTCGTCACCGACAGGAACGTCATCTTGTCGTTGGTCTCGCGCAGCCGCCCCGAGAGCGTGCGCACGAAGTTCCACAGCAGCTCGTACGCGAGATCGCGATCGACGAACAAGAGGTCCTCGAGATCCTCTTTGCGGATCACGAACAGCCGGCACTTCTCGTGGACGATGGCGTGCGCCGAGCGCGGAAAGTCGTCGATCAGCGCCATCTCGCCGAAGTACGCGCCCGGCCGCAAGACCGCGAGCGCCTCTTCGCCCATGCCCGGCACCATGCGCGAGATGCGCACCGCGCCGTCGATGATCAGGTAGAACTTGTCGCCCTTGTCGCCCTCCTGAAAGATCGTCGCCGTGCCCGGGTGCTCCTCCTCCGAGCCGATGTCGGCGATGCGCCGCAGGTAGGCCGCCGGCAGCCCGGCGAAGAACTTGATCTTGCCGAGCAGATCGATCGCTTCGGCTGGCGTCACGTTTCCCCCTCAGATAACAGAATAGCAGGGTCCACTTCGTGTCCCTGCTAGTGACTAAGAAATCGTTCGGCGTCGATCGCCGCCATGCATCCGCTTCCGGCCGCCGACACCGCTTGGCGATACACGCTGTCGGCGACGTCGCCGGCGGCGAACACGCCCGGCACCTTGGTCGCGGTCTGCGCGTTCTTCTTGCCGGCGAGGATCAAGTAGCCGTTCTCGTCCATGTCGAGCTGACCCTTGAACAGGTCGGTGTTCGGCTGGTGCCCGATGGCCACGAACACGCCCTGGCAGTCGACGTGCACCAGCTCGCCCGTCTTCAGGTTGCGGACCTTGGCGCCCTTGACGCCGCCGTGACCCTGCTCGCCGAGGATCTCCTCGATCGCCGACGAGAGCATCCACTCGATCTTGGGATTGGCGCGCGCGCGCTCCTGCATGATCTTCGACGCGCGCAGATCGTCGCGGCGGTGGATGACGGTGACCTTGGCGGCGTGCTTGGTGAGGTACGTGGCCTCCTCCATCGCCGTGTCGCCGCCGCCGACGATGAGGACGTTCTGGTTGCGAAAGAAGAAGCCGTCGCACGTGGCGCACGCGGAGACGCCGTAGCCCTTGAGCTTCTCCTCCGTCGGGATGTTGAGCCACTTGGCCACCGCGCCGGTGGCGATGATCAGCGCGTCGCAGGTGACGGTGACGTCCTCGACGCCGGTGACGGTGATGGTGAACGGCCGCTTCTGCAGATCGACCTTCTCGACGTCGCCCTGCACGAACCTGGTACCGAAGCGCTCGGCCTGCGCGCGAAACGCCTGCATCAGATCGGGCCCGAGGATCCCCTTGGGGAAGCCGGGATAGTTCTCCACGTCGGTGGTGTTGACCAGCTGCCCGCCCGGCGGACCGCCGCGCTGAAGCCCTTCGATGACCAGCGGCGGGATGGCGGCGCGCGCGGCGTAGATGGCGGCGGTGAGCCCGGCCGGACCCGAGCCGATGATGGCGATGCGTTCGTGTCGAGTGTTCATGCGAAGCGTGAATATAACGAACTACGCTTCTCGTCGCTACCGCTACGTGCGGGACCAGACCTCGACGATGCGCTCGGCGGCATGGCCGTCCCACAGCGGCGGGCGCGTGCCGCGCGGAAAATCGCCGGCGAGGATCGCGGCCAGCGCGCGGCGCACCTTCGCCGGGTCGCGCCCGACGAGCTGGTTGGAGCCGACGCGGCAGGTGATCGGCCGCTCGGTGTTCTCGCGCAAGGTGAGGCACGGGATCGACAGCGCGGTGGTCTCCTCCTGTACGCCGCCCGAGTCGGTGAGCGCCAGCTTCGCGCCGTCGAGCAGCGCGATGAAGTCGAGGTAGCCGAGCGGCGGCAGGAGGCGCAGCCGCTCCGGAATGCGCGCGCCGCTCTGCCGCGCCGCTTCGAGCCGCGCCTGCGTGCGCGGGTGCACCGGAAAGATCACGTCCAGCTCGCCCGTCACCTGCTCGAGGATCGCCAAGAGCTGCGCCAGCGCCGCCGGCTCGTCGACGTTCGACGGCCGGTGCAGCGTCAGCACCGCGTAGCGCCCGCGCACGAGGCCCGCGTCGGCGAGGATCGGCCGCGCGCGCGCCGCCGCAATATGCGCGTCGAGCGCGTCGACCATCACGTTGCCGACGAAATGGATCGCCTTGTCGGGCCGCCCTTCGAGCAGCAGGTGCTCGCGCGCCTCGGGCGAGTGCGTGAACAGCCGCTCCGCCAGCGCGTCGGTGACGAGCCGGTTGATCTCCTCGGGCAT
>Ga0070741_10010982_pt1 | contig 16892 bp, 16 predicted proteins | sample Coa_R1_4_FD_66440 | JGI IMG/M metagenome (GOLD analysis project Ga0070741, IMG submission 66440) | Surface soil microbial communities from Centralia Pennsylvania, which are recovering from an underground coalmine fire - Coalmine... | ecosystem: Environmental > Terrestrial > Soil > Unclassified ...
GGCGCCGACGATCATGGGATTTTTTTTCTTTGTGACCGGGTCGGGATAAATCGAGCCGAGTCCGCTCTGGATGCCGGGATTGCCGGCGTGGCCGATGCCGACGATGCGGCCGTGTTTTATGCCGATGTCAGCCTTGATGACGCCGAGGATGGGATCGAGAATGAGGGCGTTGGTGATGACGAGATCGAGCGATTCGGCGTCGGACGCGGTGGGCGATTGGCCCATGCCGTCGCGGATGACCTTGCCGCCACCGAACTTGATTTCGTTGCCGTAACCGCCGCCTTCGGCGATGAGGTCGCGCTCGACCTGGACGAACAGCTCGGTGTCGGCGAGGCGGACCTGGTCGCCCGCTGTGGGGCCGAACATCTCGACGTACTGGCGGCGGGAAAGCGAGAGGCTCATTTTGGATTTCGGATTTTAGATTTTGGATTGGCGGCGCGGCGGCGCTTCGGCGCCGCGTCAGGGATGACGCGCCGGGCCTTTTCCAGCTGGCCGTTGATCTTGCCATTCAGGCCGTAGACTTCGCGCGTGCCGGCGAGCGCGACCAGTTCGACGCGCTTGGTGTCGCCGGCCTCGAATCGCACGGCGGTGCCGGCAGGAATATTGAGACGAAAGCCGCGCGCGGCCGCGCGGTCGAATTTCAACGCCTCGTTGGTTTCGAAAAAATGATAATGCGAGCCGACCTGAATCGGGCGGTCGCCGGTATTGGTGATCTCGAGCATCCGGGTGGGCAGGCCGGAGTTGGCGGCGAGCGGCGGAGCATCGGGCGGGATGATAATTTCGCCGGGAATCATGGAAAAAGAAGCGAGAAGCGAGAATCGGGTAGTGAGTAGAATCAGCGGATTGGGTTGTGGACGGTGACGAGCTTGGTGCCGTCGGGGAAGGTGGCTTCGACCTGCACCTCATGGATCATTTCCGCGACACTTTCCATGACATCGGCGCGTTTGAGCAGGGTGGTGCCGAGGCTCATCAGCTCGGCGACGGACCGGCCATCGCGGGCACCCTCCATAATTTCATAGGTGATGAGGGCGATGGCTTCGGGATAGTTGAGCTTAAGACCGCGCGCCTGACGCCGGCGAGCGAGGTCGGCGGCGACCACGACGAGGAGTTTTTCACGTTCGCGGGGTGTGAGATGCATTTGCGAAGTTGAGAGTTGAAAGGTGAAAGTTGAGAGATAAATACCGCGACCGGATTATACCTGCAGGTGTTTTTTCACGACCTCGTCGGTCAGGCTGGCAATGGGTCCGGAGACGACGACCGTCCCGCGGTCCATGGCGTAAAACCGATCGGCGACGTCGCGGCAGAAATCCACGTATTGCTCGACGAGCAGGATGGCGAGCACGCGTTCGCGCTTGAGTTCCTTCACAGCGTGCTGGATTTCAGCCGATTCACGCCGCGCCTGCGCGGTCGCCGCCTCCTCGGAAACGTTGCTCGTCTTGAGTTTTTTCAACGTATCGCCGATCTGTTCGATGATCGACGGCTGGATGCCTTCGGTGGGCTCGTCGAGGATGAGCAATTTTGGCTTGGGGAGGAGCGCCCGGGCGATGGCGAGCTGCTGCTGCTGGCCGCCGGAGAGCACGCCGCCTTTGCGGGCGAGCATTTCCTTCAGCACGGGGAAAAGTGAAAAGACTTTTTCGAGTCCTTCCCGATCGGAAGCGCGGCCCCGCTGGTGGACGACGAGGCCAACGCGCAGATTTTCCTCAATCGTGAGGTGCGGAAAAATATCGCGACCCTGCGGCACGTAGCCGAGACCGGAACGCGCGCGCGCGTCGGGCGGAAGCTGGTCGATACGCTGGCCGTCGAACGTGATCGCGCCGGCCCGGATCGAAAGCATGCCGGTGATCGATTTCAAGGTGGTGGTCTTGCCCACGCCATTGCGACCCATGAGCGCGACGACTTCGCCGGAGTTCACCTCCAGGTTGACGCCGCGGAGAATGCGCGAGCCGCCGATGTCGGTCTCGACCGAGGAAAGTTGGAGCAGAGAAGTCATACGAATCGGCCACAAAAGGCGCGGAAATCACAAAAAATTCCCCGATGGCGAACTGGCACCGATGCGCCGCCTTTTCTGCAATTCCTGCGTGGCGGATGGATTTGATTTTCTCTGCGCATCTGAGGCCTTCTGCGGCTATCTCGTGCCGTGTTTGCCGCGGCCGAGGTAGACCTCGCGGACTTTCGGGTTGGACTGCACTTCGTCGAACTTGCCCTCGCAAAGGACGCTGCCCTGGTGCAGGACGGTGACATTGTTGTCCCGGGCGATCTGCCGGACAAACGCCATGTCATGCTCGATGACGATAATGCTGTGTTTGCCGGCGAGGCTGATGAGGAGTTCGCCGGTGCGGTGCGTCTCTTCGTCGGTCATGCCGGCGGCGGGTTCGTCGACCAGGAGAACCTTTGGGTCCTGCGCAAGCAACATGCCGATCTCGAGCCATTGCTTCTCGCCGTGCGCGAGCAGGCCGGCCTTCCAGTCGCGCTTGGCGTCGAGGCGGATGAGTTTGAGCAGTTCGTCGAGGCGGTCGTGATCGGTCGAAGACAGGCGCTGGAAAAGCGAGGCAAAGACGCCTCGCGGGCCCTTGAGCGAAAGCACGAGGTTATTCCAGACCGTATGCTCGGTATAGACGCTGGGTGTCTGGAACTTCCGGCCGATCCCAAGGCGGTTGATTTCGCATTCGTTGAGCGTGGTGAGATCATGGTTGCCGAATTCGATCTTGCCCACGTCGGGCTGGGCGCGGCCGGTGATGAGGTCAAAAAACGTGGATTTGCCGGCGCCGTTGGGCCCGATGACGGTGCGCAATTCCCCTTCGAAAAGATAAAAGGTCAGGTTCGTGATGGCCTTGAAGCCATCGTAGGTCTTGGAGACATCCTCGACGGTGAGCAGGGGATGCGGCACGGCGGTTTACGATTTTTGATTTTCGATCTCCGCAACCACCGGGACGGCGTCGGACGATTTGCGGCGGCTGTGCCACAGCGCCGTGATTTTTGCGGGCAGGCTGACGATGCCGCCCGGCAGGAACAGCACGACGATGAGGAAAATCCCGCCCAGGATCATTGGCCAGTAGTCCGGATAGGCGGAGTTGGCCCAGCTTTGGAGCCAGTTGATGCCGATGGCGCCGATGATCGGGCCAATGAGGGTTCCGCGTCCGCCGAGCGCGACCCAGACCACCGCCTCGATAGACTTCGCGGGGCTCATCTGGTCCGGGTTGATGATACCCGCCTGCGGCACGAACAGCGCGCCACCGACCGCCGCGATCATCGCGGCAACGACGAAGACAAACAGCTTGTAATGGGCGGTGGCATAGCCGCTGAAGAGCACACGGTTTTCCCCGTCGCGGATGGCCTGCCGCACCAGGCCGAACTTGGTGCCGTTCAGCCAATGGCAGAACAGGCAGATCAACAGCGTCGTCAGGCCGCTGACGATAAACAAGCCGCGCATGGTGGCAGGGCCGGTGTCCTTGTCCACGAGTGAATGACCGAGGATGAACTTGAAATCGGTGAAACCGTTATTGCCGCCCATGGTCAGGGCATTGCGAAAAAACAAAATCATGGCCGCGTAGGTCAGCGCCTGCGTGAGGATGGAAAAATAGACACCCTTGATGCGCGAGCGGAACGCGAGAAATCCAAACACGAGCGCCAGCAGGCCGGGCAGGACAAACACCATCATCACGGCGAATCCGAACGAATGGAAGGGCCGCCAGAAGGGCGGGAGAAACGTGTGCCCGAGAAAAACCATGAAATCCGGCAGCCCGGCCGGGTTCTGGCCCGACTTGGCGTAGCTGCCCAGCATGCCAATCTGCAGCATGAGGTACATGCCGAGCATGTATCCGCCCAAGCTGAAGAACAGCGCCTGGCCGAGGCTGAGCAGTCCGGTGTAACCCCAAAGCAGATCCACGGAAATGGCCAGCAGGACGTAGCAGAGATATTTGCCCCACAGCGTAAGGGTGAAATCGCTGAGCATGCCGTGGGCATTGAGCGTGGGGAAAATCACCGTCAGGAGCGCCAGCAAGGCGCCGACCACCATGAATTCCCTGTGGCGGGAACGAAAAGAGGAGCGGCCGGGAAGTGAGCTCATGCGGTTTTAGGTGAAATGAAGCTCAGTCGAGGCTGCGGCTCTTGGTCGAGAAGAGGCCGGTGGGACGCCATTGGAGGAAAAGAATGATCGCGACGAGCACGAGAATTTTTCCCATCACAGGATTGAGCAGAATCTGTTGCAGCGACTGATCGGACAGGCCGATCCCGAGGGCGCTCACGACAGTGCCGAAAATGCTGCCGACGCCGCCCACGACGACGGTCATGAAACTGTCCACAATGTATTCCTGTCCCATCCGCGGGCCCACTGTGCCGAGCTGGGTCACAAACACCCCCGCCAATCCGGCCAGGCCGCTGCCGAGGCCGAAGGTAAGCATGTTCACCCGCTCGGTGCGCACGCCCATGCACGACGCCATGGCCCGGTTTTGCATCACGCAGCGGATAAGCAGGCCGAGCGGGGTTTTGGTCAGTACCAGCCAAACGCCGAGTACGATCACGACGGCAAAGCCGATGACAAAAACGCGGTTCCAATCGAAAGTGATGTCAAAGACCGTCCAGTTGCTGCTCAGATAAACCGGGCTATTCACATTCACGTTGTTCGAGCCAAACGTAAGCTTGAACAATTGCTGCAAGATCAGCGAAACGCCCCACGTCGCGAGCAGGCTCTCCAGCGGGCGGCGGTACAAGAACCGGATGACACTGCGCTCAAGGGCAATTCCCACCAGGGCGGCGCTGAGGAAACCGATCGGAATCGCGGCGATGAAATAAAACTGGTAAGCCCCTCCCGTCAGATGCAGTCCGGGCAGGTGGATGCCAATTCTGACAAAGGGGAGGGTGAAGTTCATGCCTTCGCCAAAGACATTTTGGGTAATGTAGGTGGCATAGGCGCCCACCGTAATCATCTCGCCGTGGGCCATGTTGATGACGCCCATCAGGCCAAACGTGATCGCCAGGCCCAGCGCGACCACGAGCAAAATGCTGCCGGCGCTGAGTCCGCGAAAGAGCGTGCTGAAAAAATTGACGAAAGACCGGTGCTGCTCAATCGCCGCCAGAGCCAGGGCCGCCGCCTTCACGACCGACGTTTTTCCTGCGGACGCCGCCTTGGTCTGGGCGGTTTTGATCAGGTCGTAACTCGCGGAGTTGTGCAGTACGCGCAGCTCGGACAGCGCCTTCAGCTTCATGCTGTCGCTGGGATCGGCCAACTGAATCAATGCGACCGCCTCGCGCAATGCGAGCTTGGCCTTCGAATCGGTCTCAACCTGGAGGCGCGCCTGTAGTGCGGGCAGTTTGTCGGACCTTTGCGCGGAACCCATGGTCTGGATGGCACGCAGGCGTTTGCTCAGAATGGGAGAACCCAAATCGAGAAGATCGACGACCGTTTTCATCGCCAGACGAAGACGGGCGTCGTGCTCGACCGCGGCGAGCTGGGTGTCGATTAGGCGGAGCGGCTGGCCGGCGGTGTTTTTCAGCGGTTCGCCATTGTCCACGCGAATCGCCGTCTGGGCTCCATTCGCATCCTTGTCGCCGGTGAGCTCGACGGGAATCTTGGCCCCGCCAGGTGCGGTGTAAACAAACAGACCATCCTGACGCCAGGCGGTGAACAACTCCCGGATTGCCTCATCACCCTGGCCGGCGAGCGAACTGATGATCGCGCGCTTTTGCGCGCCATCCGTGGTCAGGATCGCCCTGACGATGGTCTGACGCGGCGTTTCGGCCAGCCCGGGACTGCCAGCGTGAAGCCCGAGCAAGGGCAGCAGGACCGCGAGCAGGCAGGGAAGGAGGAACTTGGGTAAACGCGGCGGGATAATCACGGCAAAATGAAGGATAAACGCGGATAGATTAGCAGGGCGGATGCCGGATTTGTTTCACGCGAGGCCGGGGTGTCTTTTGAAAAACAAAAGGGCGGATTCCGTGCGGAACCCGCCCCTTGAAGCAATCGAACCTGAAACTTCAGGCGCTCGCGCGCACGGGTTTATTCCTTGGCTTTAAAAGTACCCAATAGGTGGGGCTGACCGTAGACGTCGGGGAAACTCTGGAGAATCTTGAACTGGCCGTCGGCCTTGGACTCGCCGATGTAAACGGTCTTGGTCAGGTGCATGTTCGGCTGGGTCGTGACCTTGCCGCCGGGGCCATCGAAGGAGACGCCCGACTTCCACGCCGCGCGGACCTTGTCCACATCGAAGCTGCCGGCCTTCTCGACGCAGGCTTTCCACAAGTAAACGCCGTCATAGCTCAGCACCATGGGGGAATCCACGACGCGACCTTCTTTGACGACGCCATCCGCCGTGGTGGTCTTGAGCCAGGCTTGGAAGTCCGCCAGGAATTTCTTGTTGGCGGGAGTGTCGATGGACTGGAAATAGGTCCAGCAGCCGACCTGGCCGACCAGATCCTTCGCCGGCAGGCTGCGGAATTCATCCTCGGCGATCGAAAAGGAGACAACGGGACAGGTGTCGGCGGTGAGGCCGGCCGCGGCGTATTCCTTGAAGAATGGCGGATTGGTGTCGCCATTGAGCGTGCTGATCACGCAGGCATCGCCGCTGGCGGAGAAGTCTTTGATTTCAGCCACGATCTGCTGGTAGTCCTTGTGGCCAAAGGGCGTGTATTTACCGGCGGAAATGATCTTGCCCGAACTGTCCTTCTTGAAGCCGCCACCGATGTTTTCCAGCGGCACGCCTTTGCTCCGGAGATATTCGAGGAGCACGAGATTGGTGGTCTGCGGATAAACGTAATCGGTGCCCAGCAGGTAGAATTTCTTTTTGCCCTGCGCGAGGAAGTAGTCCACCGCGGGAATGGCCTGCTGGTTGACCGCCTCGGCCGTATAGCACACGTTCTGGCTCTCTTCCTCGCCCTCATATTGCACGGGATAGAAAAGCAGGCCGTTGTCCTTTTCGAAAACAGGCAGGCAGGACTTGCGGCTCACCGAAGTCCAGCAGCCGAAGACCACGGCAACTTTGTCAACTTCCAGCAGCTGTTTGGATTTTTCGGCAAAGGTGGGCCAGTCCGAACCGGGATCCACGATTACCGGCACGATTTTTTTGCCGAGCACGCCGCCCTGGGCGTTGATCTGGTCGAAAGTGAAGAGAAGGATGTCGCGCAGCGAAGTTTCGCTGATGGCCATCGTTCCGGAAAGGTCATGGAGCACGCCGACTTTGACGATGGCGTCATCGGCACGGAGGGAGGGAGCAAACGCGGTGGCGGCAAAGACGCCCGCGGTGAAGAGATAACGGAGTGTTTTAAGCATTTTGGTGTATGGTTTGCGGAGAGGGGAAAAAAACGGGCGGGGCACTCTTTTTGCGCCCCGCCCGGTGGAAGTTAAAAACCGCAATCCAGACGACTGCGGCTGTTACCCCGAACGGGGCGGAACCGCGTCAGAATTTGAACAGGACCTCGCCGCCAAAGAAATTGGCGTGTTTCAGGGAAAACTTGTGGTAATCCGTGTAAGAATACTGCGCGCGAACCGAGAGATTGGAGGTGAAATTGTACGTCGGGCTGACGCTGAATTTGACATAACTCGGGCCCTTCGAGACATCCTCACCGCTGATCCCGAACCAGCTGTAGAACTGGTCGCTGAACATATACTGATAATAGACCAGCCAATTGGAGCCCTTGTTCTCGCTTGTGGGCGTGACCGAGGGGAGATTGCCACCGTCCTTGTAGATTTCCTCGGCCGCGATGGAGGACGTCTTGTCGATTTGGTAGCTGGCCCAGATATCGTAAACCCAGACGTCGTGCGGCTCGAAGTTGCCCTTCGAATCATAACCGACACCCATCCAAACGGTGAGGTTGTCGATGCCGGTGTACTGCAGGTAGCCTTCCGCGCCGCCGTTATGCTTCAGCTCGCCGTCGCCTTCGGTCGCGTTGTAGCCCGGCTTCGGGTAAAGCGAATCGACCAGAGCGGCGCCGAAAACGGTGGTCTTGTCGACCGTGTAATCGAATTTGACCCCTTCATGATAGCCGGGAATCGGGGCGAGGAACTGCTGGTTGGCCAGCGAAATCATATTGTCCGAGATCTGGTAAAATGACTCGTACCCCAGGTAGCTGAGAAACTTGCCAGCCGTGGCGGTCAGGCCGGTGCCGGTGTCGTAGGTGACATAGGCATCGAGCAGGGTCGCTTCGCTGCCGCTGGGGCTGACGCCTCCTTCCCCGGAGGGCCGATAGTAGAGGCTGAGCACGCCGGTGACATTTTTTGTCGGCGTGACCGTGGCTTGAAGCAGACCCGCGTCGACGTTCAGAGAATCGGAAGAAGTGCCGGGGGAGGGCTTGGTGTACTGGTAAGAGCCTACCGTCCATCCGGTGAACGTGAGGTTATCATTGACCTTGATTTGGGCGGAAGCCGACAAGGCCGCAGTGAGGGCGGCCACACCGGCGAGTTTCGTGCGTATATTCATGGCTTGTCGCTAGATAAGGTTTGTTTAAATGCTTGGCGGGAAGACCCAAGCCCTGTGCCTTTAGCAGCAACCTTGCCAATTGCGTGACGAATTGGGCTTTTCTACCCAGCGAACAGTTAATCCACCGCTTTTCGCCGCCAATTGGTGCACAAAAAACCCGGGGCGTCGGGCCCCGGGTGGAGTGAAAACGGTCGTTTGAACCGGCATTAATTTTTTGGCGCCGGCGTCTCCGTAAATTGTTCGGTGACGATATTGGTTTGGCCGTCGGGCCGGGTGATATCGATGGTCTTGGTACCGGTACCGTCGGGATTGACCTGGGTGGTGGCGTCGCGAGTGAAGGTTTTGCCGTTCGGGCCCGTAATTGTCTCGTCGCGGGTCGTCACGCCATCGTTGTGAACGACGTCTGTCTGGAGATTGCTGACCTTGCCGTTCGGGCTGGTAATGGTGCCGGTGGTTTCGCGGCCGTCCGCGGTCTTCACGGTGGTGGCGGTGTAGTCGCTGACCTTTCCGTTGGCGTGGGTGAATTGTCCATTGGTCGTGACGGAACCGTCGGCGTTCTTGGTCATGGTGCCGTCGCGTGAGGTGGTTTTGCCATCCGGCCGGGTAGTTGAGCCGGTGAATGTGCCGGTGCCGGTGGATTTGTCGTAGTTGCGGGTGTAACTATGGGTGCCGACACCGCCATTCTGATTGGTCCAGGTGCCCTGGCGCTGGAGCAGGCCGTGGCCGCGGGTGGTGGTTTCCGAGAACGTGCCCGAGCCGCCGCGGCTTGACTGCCACGTACCGGCGCGGGTGTGCACGCGCTCGCCACTTTGGGCAAAAACCGGATGGTCCGCCATCAGTCCGAGAGCGACCAGGCCGGAGAAGAGAGGAAGGAATTTGGTTTTCATGGAATGATAAGAATGTTGTTGGTTACGAGCCTGGTGACGCCGGTGGAAACGGGCCGTTGCCGCAAAAAGTGGAAAAAAATGCTCCGGATCTGTAACCGGAGCGCACGGGCGGCGTAAGGGCGGCGCGGAGGCGAGAGATTGGCGGGGCGATGGCCGGCCGCGCTGGCCGCGGCGAAGCGGGCGGCCGGTTCTATTTTCCTCCCGGAGGCGGGGCCAGTTTCGCCCGCGCGGCTTCGGCCCAGTCAGCCACAAGCTTTTTCTCCGCCGCGGAGAGGATGGCATCGCGATGGATCCAGGTATAGGAAGACAGTGGCATGGAACCGCCGTTAATGGTGCGGGCCACGCCGCGCAGTTTCCGCGCGGCATTCTTGGCGTCATAGGCGCCGAACTCGGAAAAATTCAAATGGCGTTTCCCGTCGTGGATGTGAGAGGCGAGCCACCACCCCACGGGCTGGACCTGGGCATACCACGGATAACGGGTGTTGTTGGAATGGCAGTCGTAGCAGGCGGTGGCGAGCACGTGCTGGACGTCGGCGGGCACTTCAAGCTTCGCCGTAACGTCATTCGGGCCGGCGGCGGGTGACAGATTCCGCGCGGGGCGGACGAACTGGATGGCAACAAAAGCGACGAGAAGCCCGGCGAAGATTTTTTTGATCATATGGCGGAGCAGGGATTTGCTGGCCGCCTTCGGCGCCGCGGGCAAGCGCAGAGTGGCGCGGCCACCGCCGTCGCGGATCGCCCCGTTTTTGCTTACGGGTACAATGGCTCTTGCTTCCACTTCCCGCCGGAGCGAACGAAACGGATGCGCTCGTGCAGGCGATAGGGTCGCTCCTGCCACAACTCGATCATTTCCGGCACGACATAAAAACCGCTCCAGTGTGGCGGCCGCGGTACTTTTCCTCCCGGAAAACGCAGCAACGTCGCCGCCACTGCCCGCTCCAGTTCAGCGTAGCCCCCGAGCGGCCGGGATTGCCGCGAGGCCCAGGCGCCGATCCGGCTGAGATACGGACGCGAGGAAAAATAAGCATCGGCGTCCTTGGCGCTGACGGGCTTGACCGGACCGCGCACCCGCACCTGCCGGCCGGGCGGATTCCAATAAAAACAAAGCTCGGCCTCGGGGTGAGCGCGCAGCGCCGCCGCCTTCGGGCTTTCCAGATTGGTATAAAAAACAAAGGCGTGCTCATCGGCGTGCTTGAGCAATACCATCCGGACCTCGGGATGGCCCTCGGCGCTGACCGTCGCCAGCGCCATGGCCGACGGCTCGCGCAGTCCGGCGCGCCGTGCATCGTCAAGCCAGGTGTGGAACGTGACGAGAGGATCGTCGTCCATCTTTCCATGATGGCGCCGGAAGGCGGTGCTGGCTGCACCAACCTTGGCGAAAACTGCGCAGATTCTGGCGGTGCGAAAACGCCCCGCCGCTTACGCCACCGCCTCGCGCACCAGCGCGGCGATGGCGGGAGGCAGGTCAAGGGCGCGGGCCAGCTCCTGGCCGCGCGGGCTCATTTTGCGCCAGGTTTTCTTCAGGATATCGACAAACTTCTCCCGCGGATACCCGGCGTGCTGGGCGGCAAAGGCGCTGATCTCATTTTCCAAAAAAACCAGACAGGCCGCATCCTCCAGGGTTTGGGTGCCGGCGTTGGTCTTCAGACCGCTTTTTGCCACCCAGGCGGCGGCGGTGGCGGCCTCCGCCGCAGGCACGCCCGCCTGGAGCAAAAGTTCCCGGGCCCGCTCCGCTTGCTTGGTGTAAAGCAGCTTCCGCCACGCATGGTAGCCGGTCCGGTCCAGCGGAAATGAATCGCGCGGCACGCTCCAGCGCTCGAGATGCTGGCAGCGCGCCGCCAGTCGCAGCAAGGGCTCTGCCTCCGGCGCCAGCCGCGCCACCCAGGATTCCATCCGGTCCGCATAAACCAGCTCGGCCGGCCGGCCGTCCTCGGCGCGGCGGGGATCGGCCGCGTGTACGGCATCGATCAATTCGCGAGCGCGAGCAAAGACGTCCATGCCGTTAGCCAAAGACGAAAGCGCTGAAAATGAAATGCAAAAACAAACCGGGCTGCCGTGGGGCGACGAAGGGGCCTTGAATCCTCGCGAATTCCACGGCCTGCTCTTCGCATGTCACCGCGATTCCTCCGTCTCTTTCCGGCCGCGCTCATTGCGGTTGTCCTTCTGCTTTCCGGCTGCGTGGGCAGCTTTGGGCCACCTCCAGTTCATGTCGCCTGCGTGGGCGACAGCATCACATTTGGGTCCGGCCTGCCGGACCGCGCGCACATGGCCTATCCCGCCGTCCTCGGCGGTCTGCTCGGTCCGCACTATCAGGTGGTGAATTTTGGTGTGTCCGGCGCCACGCTCCTTAAAAACGGCAACAAGCCCTACTGGAAGCAACCGGCGCTGCGGCAGGCCGCGGATTTCCAGCCGCAGATTGTCGTGATCAAGCTCGGCACCAATGACAGCAAGCCGGCCAACTGGGCGCACCGCGACGAGTTCGCGGCCGACGCTGCCGCGCTTGACGATTATTTCGCGCAGCTGCCCTCGAAGCCTTCGATCTGGTTCTGCCTGCCGCTGCCGGCCTTCAGCGAAGCCTACACCATCCAGGAAAAAAATTTGGTCGAAATCCGCGCCATCCTGCGCAGGGTCGCGGCGGAAAAAGGCGCGCACATCATCGATCCCACACCGGCCTTTGCCGGGCATCCCGAACTTTTCCGTGACGGCATCCATCCGACCCAGGCCGGAGCGGAACTCCTGGCGAAAATCGTGGCCGCCGCGCTGAGGCCGGACGCGCCCCAAACCGGCGGGACTCAGTAAATTTTTTCCTCGAGCAGGGCGAAGAGCTCGGCCTCGTGGATGCGCTTTTGCTGCATCGTATCGCGGTCGCGGAGGGTGAACGTGCCGTCTTTTTCCACCGTCTCGAAATCGATCGTCACGCACCAGGGGGTGCCGATCTCGTCCTGCCGGCGGTAGCGCCGGCCGATCGCGCCGGATTCGTCGTAGAACACGGCATACTTGCGCTTCAATTTTGCATAGAGCTCTTCCGCGCGCTTGGTCAGCGCCTCCTTGTTCTTGACCAGCGGCAGCACCGCGACCTTGACCGGCGCGAGACGCGGGCTGAAGCGCAGCACCGTGCGCTTTTCCATCTTGCCCTTTTCGTCCGGCGCTTCGTCCTCCACGTAACCGGCGCAGAGCACGGCGAGGAGAATGCGGTCGACGCCCACCGCCGGCTCGATCACGTGCGGCACGAACTTCTTTTTCGTCGCCTCGTCGAAGATTTCCATCGGCTTGTCGCTGGCCTTGGCGTGCTGCGAAAGGTCGTAGTTGCCGCGCGCGGCGATGCCCCACAATTCCTGCACGCCGAAGGGATACTTGAACATGATGTCGACCGTGCCCTTGGAATAAAACGCCAGTTTCTCCTTCGGATGCGCGTAAAGTGACAGGTGCGACTCGGGCAGGCCGATGCTGAGCAGCCACTGGCGGCACCATTCGATCCACTCCTTGTGGCACTTGTCCCAGTCGGCATCCTCGTGGATGAAATATTCCATCTCCATCTGCTCAAATTCGCGCGAGCGGAAGATGAAGTTGCGCGGCGTGATCTCGTTGCGGAACGACTTGCCGATTTGGGCGATGCCGAATGGCAGCTTGACCCGGCCGGTGTCGACCACGCTCTTAAAATCGACGAACATGCCCTGCGCCGTCTCGGGCCGGAGATAGGACTTGGCCGAATCGTCGCGCAGCGCGCCGACATAGGTCTCGAACATCATGTTGAACGCGCGCGGTGGCGTCAGGCTGCCGGGCTCGCCCGTGGCGGGCGAGGGGATGAGGGGGATTTCCTCCGGCTTCGCCTCGGTCATGTCGCGGGGCTGAACCGGCTCGAGTTTTCCTTGAATGGCCTTCTTACGCTTGAAAGCTTCTGCCGCGGCCTGGAGTTCCTCGGCCGTGCGCTCGCTTTCCAGCACGGAGACGTAGCCGACGATTTTTTCTTCCACCAGCACCGGAGCGAAGAACAACTGATCCGCGCGATACCGCTGCTTGCTCACTTTGCAGTCAACGAGCGGGTCGGTGAAGCCGGCGACGTGGCCGGAGGCTTCCCAGACCTTTGAGTGCATGATGATGGAGGACTCAAGGCCAACGATATCGTCGCGGCGGCGGACCATGTCGTTCCACCAGCAGTCGCGGATGTTTTTCTTCAGCTCGACGCCGAGCGGGCCGTAGTCGAAAAAGCCGTTGAGGCCGCCGTAAATTTCGGAGGAGGGGAAGATGAAGCCGCGGCGTTTGGCGAGCGCGACGATGCGCTCCATCAGGTCATTCGAGGGGTCGGCGGTGGACATGGAAGGCGAGAGTTAGCGCGACGCAGGCCGCCGGGTCAACGCCGGGCTTGCGGCGAAAACGGCCGGCCGGCAGGCTGGGCGCGGCATGAAATCCCGCTTCCTGCTTGCTCTATTTTTCGGCGTGGCCCTAAAGCTCGCCGCCCAGGATGTCACTGTCACCTGCCTGTCCTGGGTCGATCCGCACGATGCAACCGACACCTTGCCCCAAGCAAGCATCCCGGCGCCCGATTATCCCGAACGCCTGCGAGGATTAACGGAGATTGGATATTTCGTGGTTGAGATGACGGTCACGGCCGACAATCAATTCCACTGGACGCCCAGTCTCTGGGTAGGAACAGATCCGTATTTTGAGGAAGCCGTTAAAAACGGAATGCGTGATTGGAAATTCACGTCGGCACAACGGGGCGGTGAACCTCTTGTCGACGCCGTCCGCTTTGCCGTAATCTTTAATCCTCGAAGCGCGGCGAAAAAAACAGCCCAGGCCACGCCCCGGCTGCTCGACGTGACCCTGCCGGAATTGTCAAAGGCGCAGGCAAAAAAATATGGGCGCCAAGCCAAGCTGTATGTGACCGCCAGTGTCGATGCCGACGGGCGGGTGACGAAGGCGGCGGTGGATGCCGGCTCGCCGGACGACTTGGGACAGCTGGCCGAGGATGCGGTGTTGAAATGGACTTTCGCACCGGCGAAAGAGAAGGGCTTGCCGGTCGCCCGGGATGTACATGTGCCGGTGGTATTCCGCCCGCCGGTAGCGACGAAGAGAAATGTCACGCCTGTCGCGGAAGAGGTTGTTCCGCCGCGGCCCATTATGGAGGCGCAGCCGGTTTATCCGGAGGCACTAAGGAGGATGGGTTGGAAAGGCGAGGTGAAACTCCAATTTGACATTACTACAGAGGGGCAAGTGCGCAATCCCGTGGTGATCTCTTCAACTAACCCGGAGCTGAACCAATCCGCGCTGGACGCGATTCTGCAGTGGCGTTTTGAACCGGCAAAACGCAACGGCGTCCCCGTCAATGTGCACCTGACGATGCCGATCGTTTTTAACTTGTATGACAATGGTTCTGAGGTCGGCAGGGAGCCTTACCGGGTGGAAGACGACACCGACCAAAACAAACTTCCGACCGACTTTCGCTACGATTTGCCGCCCAAGCCGGCTAGCACGGCATTCGCGATATATCCATTCGAGCCTCTGCGCGACGGGGTTGAAGGCTCTGCCGAGGTGAAATTTCTTGTCGGTCCCGACGGATCGGTGGTGCACGCCGAAGTAACTCAGGCAACGCGGCCCGAATTTGGCCTGGCTTTACTCGCCATGCTGGACGAATGGAAATTTTTGCCGGCGATGAAAGCCGGCAAACCCACTTGGGCAGTCATGACCACGAAACGAAGTTTTTGGCGCCGGAATTTTTGGCATGACGAACTCACGGATGTGCCGGTAAGTGAACCGGCCGCCGGTTTATTGCGAGAGCTGAAAAAGGAGAACCCCGATCTTTGTCCGATCAAGGAGCTCGACGCAAAACCGCAGGTGCTTTCGCGCCATCCGCCGGTGTTCCCCTCGGCGCTGGTGGGCAAGGTGGACAAGGGCGAAGCGGTGGTGGAATTTCTCGTCGATCACGATGGCAACGTGCAGCTGCCACGCATCGTTTCCGCCACCGATCCAGCCTTCGGCTATGCCGCCGTTCAAGGTGTGGCGGCGTGGAAATTCTCACCGCCTACCAGCCACGGCAAACCCGTAGTGATCCGGGTACAAATCCCGGTGAAATTTTCCGCGCCCGCGCCCAAGCCGCCTGCGCCGGTGCCGCCGGCCCAAAATTGACTTCGGACAGGCAAATTCCGGGATTGCGCGCCGGCTCGCTTCGCGCACGAGTGGTGGGATGAAGTTCTCGTTTACGCCCAAGGAATACGCGCGCCTGCTCGAGCTGGCCTATCTTGGCCGCTGGGTCACGGTTGCGCGCAAGGGCGACGACTCGTCCGCCGCCCGGCGCTACGACGAAATTTTCCAAAAAATCCTCGCCTTGGCCACGCCACTGGGGTGCGCCGACTTGGTCGAAGAAAACGACGACGGCACCCTCAGCCCCTCGGTCAAGCTGGAGGACGACGAGCGGGTTCGTGAATTCATGGCGGAGTTCGACAACGACACCTTCTGGAACGAGTTGGTCACCCGCTTGGCCGAGCGCGACTATGCGGCGGAGCAGGCCAAGCGCGCACTGGCCGAAACGCCCGGGGTCGAACCGCCGCCTACGCCTGACGAACGGCTCAAGCAAATCGAGGACGCCTATTGGAACGAATTTGAGAAACACGACCTGACCAATGTCGTCGTGCTTCGCGGTGGCCGGGGGTGAAGCACACGGCTTGGAAATGCGTGTCGTCCGGCTTATTTTCATCACAGGCATCGCATGGGCCGGCGGCGGAATTTTGTCCGCTGCGGATAATCCGTCGGCAAACACCGCCACCGTTTTGCCGGAAATGGTCGTGCGGCCGGCGGTCCAGACCGACTTCAGCCTCGGAACGAGCACCTATACGCTGGACAAAAGCCAGATCGAGACCATCGCCCAAGGATCAAATTCGACTTTCAACCAGGTCATGCTGCGCACGCCGGGCGTCTCGCAGGAAAGTGCGGGGCAGGTGCACTTCCGCCAGGAGGACGCATTTTATCAATATTACCTCAATGGCGTGCTGCTGCCCCGCGCGATCAACGGCTTCGGCGAGGAAATCGACACCCGCTTTGTCGACACCGTATCTTTCAAGGTGGGGGCGTTGCCGGCGCAATACGCCTGGGGAAACTACGGCATCATTTCCATTCAAACCAAAAGCGGAGACAGCCTGAAAGGCGGCGAGGCTTTGTTCTATGGCGGCAGCGACGATACCCTCCACCCCAGCGTGTCTTTTGGCGGATCATCGGGGAAGAACGACTATTTCTTCACCGGCAGTTACCTGCATGACAGCCTGGGCATCGACAACCCCACAGCGGGCGCGCACGCCATCCACGATGACACCGATCAATACCGCGGGCTGGCCTATTTTTCACACCAGCTAACGGACACGAGCCGGCTCAGCTTCATTGGCAGCGCCACGCATGCCGATTTTCAGATTCCGAACAATCCGGGCCAGACTCCCGTCATTGAGTTCGCCAAAAAAGCGGCGAATTTTCCCGCCTCCATCGGCTTCTCCACCGACTCGGCCAGACTGGACGAAACCCAGACCGAGCAATCCTATTACGGCATCGTGGCCTACCAGCAGGCGACGGGCGACTTTTCCTTCCAGGTCGCGCAGGTGAACCGCTA
>Ga0070741_10010983_pt1 | contig 16890 bp, 15 predicted proteins | sample Coa_R1_4_FD_66440 | JGI IMG/M metagenome (GOLD analysis project Ga0070741, IMG submission 66440) | Surface soil microbial communities from Centralia Pennsylvania, which are recovering from an underground coalmine fire - Coalmine... | ecosystem: Environmental > Terrestrial > Soil > Unclassified ...
GGTGACGCACATGTCGGAGGGGGAGCTGCAGCAGCTCCGCGATCTGCTGCAGGAAGAGATGGCGAATTCCGGTGACTGAATCGACCCGATCTCCGCGCGTCGCGGCGGGCGCTCTTCGCGTCGGTACGCGTCGTGTCCTTTGTATCCTTGGCGTCTTTTGTGTTCTTTGTGCACTTTGTGTTTCCCCGGCGCTCGCGGCCCAGGCGCGGCCGGGCCGACAGGGCCGCGCAGCCGCGGCCGAAGGCGCGGAGCCGCAGGGGGTCACGCCGGGCGAAATCCAGCGGATGTTCGACTCCTACGCGCTGCTCCAGGCGCAGGAGCAGTTGAAGATCACCGACGAGCAGTTCGCGCAGTTCCTGCCGCGGTTCAAGGCGCTGCTCGACGTGCGGCGCCGCGCGCTCGGCGACCGCATGCGGCTGGTCCAGGAGCTGCGTCAACTCGTCAACGCGCCGCAGCCCGACGAAGCGCAGATGCGCGAGAAGGTGAAGGCGCTCTCGGAGCTCGACGTCCGCGTCGCCGACGAGGTGAAGAAGGCGCAGGACGCGATCGACCAGGTGCTGAGCGTCTACCAGCAGGCGAAGTTCCGCGTGTTCGAAGAGAACATGGAGCGCCGGAAGCTCGAGCTGGTGACGCGCGCCAGACAGGCCAATCGTAAGCCACAATAGAGCGGTGCGACGGCTGTCGTCCGGGATGCGCAGCGCCGGGAGCGTGGACCACCGTGTGGGGTGGGTCGTCCGCGCTGCGGCGTGCGTGGCGCTTGGGGCCGCCGTGGTCGCCGCGGCGCCCGCGAGCAGGCGCGAGTCGGAGCTCCTCAAGCAGAAGGTCGCGCTCATCAACGCGCACGCCGAGCACCCCACCCGCCAGGGCCGCCGCACGACCGTCACCGAAGGCGAGGTCAACTCGTACCTGCAGTACGACGCGGGAACCCAAATCCCGGCGGGCGTCGTCGAGCCGTCGGTGTCGATCCTCGGCGCGGGCAGGCTGTCGGGCCGCGCCGTCGTCGATCTCGATGCGGTGCGGAAGGCGAAGAACGCGACGAGCTTCTGGGATCCGATGAGTTATCTCACCGGCCGCCTGCCGGTGACCGCGACGGGGAGGCTGAAGACGGCGAACGGCACCGCGCAGTTCATCCTCGACACGGCCGCGATCGCCGGCGTGCCGATCCCGAAGATCGTGCTGCAGGAGATCGTCAGCTATTACTCGCGGACGCCGGCCAACCCGTCGGGCATCGGCCTCGACGATCCCTTCGCGCTGCCGTCGCGCATCCGCGAGATCCAGGTCGAGCGGGGACAAGCCATAATCATTCAGTGACCGCCGAGGACCTCCTCGGGACCTCGCTGCAGTACCTGAAGGGCGTCGGCCCGCGCCGCGCCGCCGATCTCGAACGCGCGGGGCTGCACACCGTCGAAGATCTGCTGTACCGGTTTCCGATCCGCTACGAAGATCGGAGCCGCCTGCAGTCGATCGCGTCGTTGAAGCCCGGCGCGCCGGCCTCGATCAGCGGGCGCATCATCGCCTGCGGCCTCCGCTCGACGCGCCGGCCCGGCTTCAAGATCTTCGAAGCGGCGATCGACGACGGCAGCAGGTCGATCCGCGCGGTGTGGCTCAATCAGCCGTTTCTCAAGGACGTCTTCTCGCGCGGCCAGCAGGTGGTCCTCTACGGCCCGGTCGAGATGTACGGCGGCGGCGCGCTGCAGATCCTCAATCCGCAATTCGAGCTCCTCGACGAGGAGGACGCCGAGCTGATTCATGCCGGGCGCATCGTCCCGGTGTACGAAAAGACCGGCGGCGTGACGCCGAAGATGCAGCGGCGCCTCGTCTTCGAGACGCTCCAGAAGCTGCCGCCCGAGCTGCCCGATCCGCTGCCCGAGGAGGTGCGGCTGCGGCTGCAGCTGCCGTCCCGGTCCGCCGCGCTCCACGCCGCGCACTTTCCGCCGTCGGACGCGTCGATCGACGCGCTGAACCGGTTCGCGACGAAGGCGCAGCAGCGGCTGATCTTCGAGGAGGCGTTCCTGTTTCAGCTCGGCGTGCTCGCGCGTCGCCGCGCGGCGGCTGCCGAGCGGAAGGCGGCGGTGGTGCGCGTCGACGACCGCATCCGCGAATCGGCGCGCGCGGTGCTGCCGTTCCGGCTGACCGCGGGCCAGCGGCAGGCCCTGAAGGAGATCGTCGACGACCTGCAGCGGCCGCAGCCGATGAACCGCCTGCTGCAGGGCGACGTCGGCGCGGGGAAGACGATCGTCGCGCTGCTGGCCGCGCTCGTCGAGATGGAGAACGGGCTGCAGGTCGCCTTCATGGCGCCGACCGAGATCCTCGCCGAGCAGCACTTCGCGAACGTGTCGAGGCTGCTGGCGCCGTCGCGATTCCGCGTCGCGCTGCTCACCGGGTCGACGTCGGCCGCGGCGCGGCGCGAGCAGCTGGCCGAGATCGCGTCGGGCGCGATCCAGCTCCTGCTCGGCACGCACGCGCTCGTGCAGGGCGACGTCCGCTTCCATCAGCTCGGCCTCGTCGTCATCGACGAGCAGCACCGGTTCGGCGTGCTGCAGCGCGCGACGCTTCGCGAGAAGGGGCTGCACCCCGACGTCCTGGTGATGACCGCGACGCCGATTCCGCGCACCCTCGCGCTCACGCTCTACGGAGACCTCGACGTGTCGTCGATCCGCGAGCTGCCGGCCGGGCGCCTGCCGATCAAAACGGCCGCGAAGCCGGAATCGCGGCGCGACGAGATCCATGCGTTCGTGCGCCGGCAGCTCGGCGAGGGCCGCCAGGCGTACGTGATCTACCCGCTCGTCGAGGAGTCGGCGAAAGTCGACGTGAAGGCGGCCACCGAGATGGCCGACACGCTGCAGCACCAGGTGTTTCCGGAGTACCGCGTCGGGCTGCTGCACGGACGGATGAAGAGCGACGCCAAGGACCGCGTGATGAAGGCCTTTGCCGCGCACGAGCTCGACATCCTCGTGTCGACGACGGTCGTCGAGGTGGGGATCGACGTGCCCAACGCGAGCGTGATGATCGTGGAGCACGCGGAGCGGTTCGGGCTGTCGCAGCTGCACCAGCTGCGCGGACGCGTCGGCCGCAGCCGGCATCAGTCGTACGCGTTCCTGGTGTATCAATCGCCGCTGTCGGACGAGGCGCGCGAGCGTCTGAAGGCGATGACCGACACGACGGACGGGTTCGAGATTGCCGAACGCGATCTGCAGCTGCGCGGCCCGGGGGATTTTTTCGGCACGCGGCAGGCGGGGCTCCCGACGTTTCGCCTGATCGATCTCGTCCGCGACCGCGACCTGCTCGATGCCGCGTATCGCGAGGCGTCGGAGTGGATCGACACTGCGGCGCCGACCGCCGCCGCGAGAGACAAGTTGATGACAACCTGGGAAGCGCGCTTTCGACTGATCGACGTCGGGTGATCGCGCGGTCGTGAAGAGGTAACCGAATTGGAGCGTCCGAGTCCGTGCGCATCATCGCCGGCGCGCTGAAAGGCAGGCGGCTCAAGAGCCCGTCGTGGGCCGGACTCCGCCCGACGTCCGACCGGCTCCGCGAGACGCTGTTCAACGTGCTCGCGCCGGCCATCGAGGGCGCGCGGGTGCTCGACGGCTACGCGGGCACCGGCGCCATCGGAATCGAAGCGTGGAGCCGCGGCGCGGCGCACGTCACGTTCGTCGAGCGCGATCGCCGCGCGCAGGCGCTGATCGCCGGCAACCTGGCGCTCTGCGGCGTGACCGACGGCTGTGCTATCATCCGCGCCGACATCGATCGCGCGGCGGCGGACCTGCCGCCCGCGTCGTTCGATCTCGTGCTGCTGGATCCGCCCTACGATCGCGACGCCGCGTCCGCGATCGCGCCGGTGGCGCGGCTGCTGGCGGCCAACGGCACGCTGGTGCTCGAGCACGCGCGGCGCCGGCCGGCCCCGGCCACGGTCGGCGAGTTGACGCGGACGCGCGAGGTCCTGTCGGGCGATTCGGCGCTGGCCTTGTATTCATGTCCACCTTAGCGGTCTATCCCGGCTCGTTCGATCCGCTGACCAACGGCCACGTCGACATCATCCTGCGCGGCGCGCGCCTCTTCGATCGCATCATCGTCGCGATCCTGGTGAACGCCGAGAAGAAGCCGCTGTTCTCGATGGCCGAGCGCGTCGAGATCGCGCGCGAGGTGTTCAAGTCGCAGACCAACGTCGAGGTCGACACCTTCGACGGCCTCCTCGTCGACTACGTGGCGAAGCGCGGCGCCCAGGTGATCGTGCGCGGGCTCCGCGCCGTGTCGGACTTCGAGTTCGAGTTCCAGATGGCATTGATGAACCAGCGGCTCGACGCGCGGATCGAGACCGTGTTCATGATGCCGGCCGAGCAGTACACCTACATCAGCTCCCGATTGATCAAGGAAGTGTTTTCCCTCGGCGGACGCGTGAACGGCCTGGTGCCGGATCTCGTGGAGCAGCGTCTGCGGCAAAAGGTCTGAGCACACCATGAAACTTGCAGAGCGGACTTCGCGCATTTCGAGCTCGCCGACGATGAAGGTGACGGCGACCGTGGATCGGCTTCGCCGCGAGGGGATCGAGGTCATCGACTTCGGCGCCGGCGAACCCGATTTTCCGACGCCGACGGCGGTCAAGGCCGCGGCGCACGACGCGCTCGATCGCGACTTCACGCGCTACACGCCCGTCGCCGGGATCGCCGACCTGAAACGCGCGATCTGCGAGCGCTACCGGCTCGACTACGGCGTCGACTACAAGGAGACCGAGGTCATCGTCACGGCCGGCGGCAAGCAGGCGCTCTACAACACGGCGCTCGTGCTCTTCGGCCCGGGCGACGAGGTGATCACGCACGCGCCGTACTGGCCCACGCTCACCGAACAGGTGAAGCTCGCCGACGCGACGCCGGTCCTCGCGCGCACGTATGCCGAGGACGGCTTCGCGATCCGCGCCCGGACGCTCCTCGACGCCGTCACGCCGCGCACCAAAGGCATCATCATCAACTCGCCGTGCAACCCGACCGGCGCGCTGATCTCCGAGCCGGAGCTCGGGCTCGTCGCCGACGCGGCCGCCGAGCGGGGCTTCTGGATCGTCCTCGATCTCTGCTACGAGAAGCTGATCTACGACGCGGTGCCGCACAACCTGCCGAAGGTGCTCGCGACGCGCTGCCGCGACCGCGCCGTCCTCTGCGGATCGTCCTCGAAGGCGTACTCGATGACCGGGTGGCGCTGCGGCTGGGCGATTGCGCCGCAGGCGGTCACCTCCGCCGCCGTCGCGCTGCAGAGCCACGAGACGTCGAACGTCACCTCGATCACGCAGAAGGCGGCCGTGCAGGCGCTGACCGGCTCGCAGGCGCCGGTCACGGCCATGCTCGACGAGTACCGCAAGCGTCGGGATCAGCTGCACGCCTGGCTCGGCGCCGACCCGCGGCTGCGCTGCCGGAAGCCGGCGGGCGCGTTCTACATGTTCATCGACGTCAGCGACGTGCTGTCGACGGACGGGCTGCGCACGTCGATCGATTTCGCGGACGCGCTTTTGCAGGAATCGCGTGTGGCGGTGACGCCGGGCGAGGCGTTCGACGCGCCGGGCTTCATCCGGATCTCGTACGCCACGTCCATGGAGCTGCTGCAGGAGGGGAGCAGGCGGCTCCTCGAGTTCGTCCGCGCGCACGCCCCCAAAACCACCTATGCCTAAAGTGGTCGCCGTCGTGGGCGCGTCCAACGATCGACGCAAGTTCGGCAACCGCGCGGTGCGCGCCTTCCTGGCGAAGGGACACACGGTCGTTCCCATCAACCCGGGCGAATCGGAGATCGAGGGCCTGAAGACCTACAAGTCGGTCCTCGACGTGCCCGGCCAGATCGACATGGCCACGGTGTACGTCCAGCCCGACGCGGGCGTCCGGGTGATGGACGAACTCGCGCGGAAGGGAATCAAGGAAGTCTGGCTGAATCCGGGCGCCGACGAGGACGCGGTCCTCGACCGCGCGCGGGCCGTCGGCCTGCAGCCGATCGTGGCCTGCAGCATCGTCGGGATCGGCCAGAATCCCTACGATTTTTGAGTTATACTCGATTCAACGCCCGCCGGATTCATTAACAATCGCGCAGATCACCAACGACAATATGCCTAGCAATCCCAAGCGCCATGGCGCGCGGAGCGGCAACGGATCCACCGGGTCGCACGAACCGTCCGCGCCCGCCGCCACCGCCGCCCCCGAGACCGCCCCGTCGCCCGCCGCCGCTCCCGCACAGTCCGCCGCACCGACCGCCGCTCCCGCCGCCGAAGGGTCGAAGCGCCTCAACATCACCGATCTGAAGGACATGAGCATCCAGAAGCTCACGCAGATCGCGAAAGACCTGAACGTCGGCGGCGCGACCGGGATGCGCAAGCAGGAGCTGATTTTCCAGATCCTGAAGGCGCAGACGGAGATGAGCGGCTTCATCTTCTCCGAAGGCGTGCTCGAAGTGCTGCCCGACGGGTTCGGATTCCTGCGCGCGCCCGACTACAACTACCTGCCGGGGCCCGACGACATCTACGTGTCGCCGTCGCAGATCCGCAAGTTCGACCTGCAGACCGGCGATACGGTGTCGGGGCAGATCCGGCCGCCGAAGGAAGGCGAGCGGTACTTCGCGCTGATCAAGGTGGAGGCGGTCAATTTCGAGGCGCCGGAGCAGGCGCGCGACAAGCTGTTCTTCGAAAACCTGACGCCGCTCTATCCGCAGGAACGGCTGACGCTCGAGACGACGGCCGAGAACCTGTCGGCGCGCGTCATGGACTTGTGGACGCCGATCGGCAAGGGGCAGCGCGGGCTCATCGTCGCGCCGCCGCGCACCGGCAAGACGATGCTGCTGCAGAGCATCGCGCAGTCGGTGGCGAAGAACCACCCCGAGGTGTACCTCATCGTGCTGCTCATCGACGAGCGGCCGGAAGAAGTCACCGACATGCAGCGCTCCGTCGACGGAGAGGTGATCTCGTCGACGTTCGACGAGCCGGCGCAGCGCCACGTGCAGGTGGCCGAAATGGTGATCGAAAAAGCCAAGCGCCTCGTCGAGCACAAGAAGGACGTGCTGATTCTGCTCGACTCGATCACGCGCCTCGCGCGCGCCTACAACACGGTGATTCCGCCCTCCGGCAAGGTGCTCTCCGGTGGCCTCGACTCGAACGCGCTGCAGAAGCCGAAACGCTTCTTCGGCGCCGCCCGCAACATCGAGGAAGGCGGGTCGCTGACGATCATGGCGACGGCGCTCATCGACACCGGCTCGCGCATGGACGACGTCATCTTCGAAGAGTTCAAGGGCACCGGCAACATGGAGATCCACCTCGATCGGAAGCTGACCGACAAGCGCGTCTTCCCGTCGATCGAGCTGCAGAAGAGCGGGACGCGCAAAGAGGAGCTCCTCATCCCGCGCGACGACCTCAATCGCATCTGGGTGCTGCGCAAGGTACTCGGGCCGCTCTCGCCGGTCGAGGCGATGGAGCTGCTGCTCGACAAGATGGGCAAGACGAAGAACAACGCGGACTTCCTGTCTTCCATGCAGAAGATGGGGTAGCGGAGGAGAGCGGATGGCGACGATTACGGTGAGGCAGAACGGCTCGTATCGCGTCGACGGCGACGACGTGAAGCTCGTCGACTGGAACGGCAACGAATATCAGATCCCGAAGCGGCCGTTCGCGCTGTGCCGCTGCGGCGGCTCGACCAACAAGCCGTTCTGCGACGGCACCCACTCGCGCGTCGGCTTCCAGGCGGCCGAAGCCGCGGTCCCGGACAGCGGCGACAAGCCGGCGCAGTAGCCGGTCGATTCGACCGGCTATTTCACCTCGGTCTGCGTCGTCTTGACGGGGCCCATTCCCATAATCTGCACGATCACGTCCTCGGTGCCGGGCTTCGACCCGTCGTAGTGATGGTAGCCGGCCGGATGGAACATCATCCCGCCGGCTTTGATCGGCACCGCGGTCTCCGGCGCGAATCGGTCGCCTTCGCCGGTCCACCACGTGCCGCGGATCACCGTCACGTAGCGATCCTGGTCGTGGAAGTGCGGCCGGCTCATTTGTCCGGGCTTGAAGTGGTTCCGCACGATGTACATGCCCGGCTTGTTCGGATCGCCGAACAGCGTCACGTTGGTGTCGCTGTACGCCTCCTCGGGCTGCAGGCGCTTGTGGTCGGCATTCATCAGCGGCTTGTTCGGCGGCGCCTGCGTCGGATCCTGTGTGGCGGCGAACGCGGGCAGGCCGATCAGAAAGCCGGCGGCGAGCGAGGCGAGGCGAATGCGCATGTTCATGGCGCGTATTTAACCACGAAGCGGCTAGCGCGTGGTCGCCGGCGTGCTCTGGCACGCCGCGGGCCGACCCGAGTCGAGGCCCCGCGTGAACGCCGCGACGCGCTGCGCCGACGATCCGTGCGTGAACTTCTCGGGCTGCACGTGACCCGTGGCCATCCGCTGCAGCCGGTCGTCGCCGATCGCCGCCGCCGCGTTCAGGCCCTCCTCGGCGTCGCCCGGATCGAGCTGCACTTCGCCGCGCTCGGCGCGTCCCTGCTGCGACGCCGCGTGGCCCCAGACGCCCGCGAAGCAGTCGGCCTGCAGCTCCATCGCCACTGACGGCCCCGACATTCCGAGCAGGTGCTGCACGTGGTGGCCGACTTCGTGCGCCACGACGTACGCCTGCGCGAAGTCGCCGGGCGCGCCGAACCGGTCCGCGAGCTCGCGGAAGAAGCCGACGTCGAGGTACACCAGCGAATCCTCGGGACAGTAGAACGGGCCGGTGGCCGCCTGCGCCATGCCGCACCCCGACGAGAGCGAATCCCGGAAGATCACGACGCGCGTCGGCCGATAGCGATCCCCGAGCAGGTCCTGCCAGGTCCGCTGCACGTCGTTCATCACCGCGTCGACGAAGTCGATCGTCTTCTCCTCCTGCGGCGTCGACTGCACCTGCCCGGAGGTTCCGACCGCGCCGCTCGACGACGCGTTGCCGCCGCCGAGGAGGGCGAAGAAGTTGGTGCCGGTGGCCCAGCTCAGCACGAGGAGCACCAGCAGGCCGCCGATGCCCAGATGAACGCCGCCTATGCCGCCCGATGCCCCGCGCGCGTCCTCGATATTGCTGCGGTCGCCAGGAGTCCATCGCATGCCGCGGCCGTTACAAGGGGAGTGCCACTCAGTCGACTCGGCCGTTCGCGCAGGTCGGCGTCAGCGCATACAGCGTCGTCGCCGCGTACTGTGCGCGCGGGTCGTCGCGCACCAGGCGCGAGAGGCGCGGAAAGTCCATCGGCGGCGGGTCGTAGCTGGCGCGGGCCGTCGCGGCGAGGCAGGAAAGGGCCGGCGGCGGAAGGTCGCGAGGCCAGAGCAGGTAGTCGGCGAGCACCGGGTTGGGCGCGGCGGCCGGCGTGCCGTCGATGGCGGCCATCCACCGCGCCCAGTCGGAGGCGCTGCGCTGCGTGGCGATCAGATAGCGCGATCCGCTCTCCTCGACGGCGAAGAAGTAGTCCTCGTCCGGCCCGAGGACCTCCGAGCCGGCGGGCACGTGCGTCTTCACGAACGCGGTCAGCGGCGCGGGATCGCGGCCCGACCAGGTGACCACGGCGCGCACCTGCTTCGCGACGCGGACGCCGACGAAGAAGCAGACGAGCGCCGCGCCGACGACGGCCATCCGCGCGCGCGATCGATCCGAGCTGACGACGGGTATCGCGAGGACGACCGAGAAGAGCGGCAGGATGGCCAGCGACTCGAAGAGGAACGTGTCCTCGAACAGCGTCCAGGTCGCGACGAGCGCGATCCACGTGGTCGCAAGGGCGAAGCTCGCCGCGATCGTGTACGACGCGCGGCCGCGAAGGCGCTGCGCGACCAGCGCCGCGCCGACGATGGCGAACCCGGGCGTGACCGCCTGCCACCAGACGAACAGCCACGTGCGATGCGCGCGCAGCAGCGCGACGTCCGTGTCCTCGTGCGTCGCGATGTACGCCATCATGCGGAACCAGGCGCGCGGACCGCCGGAACTGACGATCGTCCAGGCGAGCCACAGCGCGGCGGCGGTGGCGACGCAGACGAGCGCCTGCCGCCACGCATGGCGGCGACCGCGATCGCTGCCGCGCGGCAGCACGGTCACGAGCGCGATCGCGAACCCGAGGACGAACGGAAAGGTCCGCGGCGTCGACAAGGCCGCCGCCGCGAGCACGGCGCCCGACGCCGCGCCGTGCAGCCACGGCCGCCGCTCGAAGGTGACGCCGTGCACGAACACGGCGAGCGCGAACATCTCCAGACCGACGGCGAGCGGGTCCATCCGGCCGAACGTCGCCGCGAATCCGAGCTCGGGCGACAGCAGCACGAGCAGCATCGCCCAGGCCTGGCGCGTGCGTCCGCCACCGAGGGACCACGACACCGCGACGGCGCCGGCCGCCGCGAGCAGCGCGGACGCGAAGCAGAAGATGCGGAACGCGAGGCTCGAACAGCCGGCGATGGTGAACCAGGCGGCGAGTGTGCTGAAGTAGACCGGGCCGTAGAAGCGGAGGTGGTCGACCGACGTCGGTCCCTGCTTGAGCAGCGACGGCACGCCGGCGCGTCCGAGTTGAAGCGACCGGGCGATGGAGGCGTAAAACGGACCGTCGCCGAATTCGATCGGGACGCGGTTCAGCGTCACCACGTATCCGGCGAGCGCGAGGGCGGCCAGCAGCCAGACGAACCCGGGACGAATCAATGCGACAAGCAGTATAAGGAAAGAGCGTTGCCGCCACTATGGCCGATCGTCCTCGCGGGGGCATCGGCGTTCCTGAACCTGTACGCGACGCAGCCGCTGCTGCCGCTCTTCGCGCGCGTGTTCCACGCGTCGCCGTTCGCCGTCGGCCTGACCGTGACGGCGCCGACGGTGGGCGTCGCGATCTTCGCGCCGCTGGTCGGACGGCTCGCCGACACCGTCGGTCTGCGCCGCGTCATCGTCGGGTCGGCGTTCCTCCTCGCGGCGGCGACGCTGCTGGCGGCGACGTCGACGACGCTCGCGCAGCTGATTGCGTGGCGGTTCGCGCAGGGGGTCGTCACGCCCGGCGTGTTCGCGTCGAGCGTGGCGTACATCCACGAAATGTGGCCTGCCGACCGCGCGGGCCGGGCGACGGCGGCGTACATGTCGGGCACGATCGTGGGCGGGTTCGTCGGGCGCGCGAGCGCTGGGCTGATCGCGTCGTTCGCCGACTGGCACCTCGCGTTCGTGTTCCTCGCGGGCGCCGCGCTGGTCATCGCGGTCGGGTTGTGGCGGTGGCTGCCGCCCGAAAAGTACCAGGTACGTGCCAGGTACGTACCTGGCACGTACCTGGTACCAACCTGGCACCGGGCGGTCGCGCTCGGCCGCAACCGGCGCCTCGTCGCGACCTGGGCGATCGGCTTCTGCGTGCTCTTCACGAACGTCGCGATGTTCACGTACGTGACGTTCCACCTCGCCGCCGCGCCGTACGGCCTCATCTCGGCGGCGCTCGGGTGGCTCTTCCTCGTCTATCTCGTCGGCGCAGTCGTGACGCCGCTGAGCGGCCCCGCGATCGACCGCTACGGCCATCGCGCCGGGCTGGCCGCCGCCATGGCGATCGGCGCCACCGGCGCGCTGCTGACGCTCGCGCCCTCGCTCGCGGCCATCATCGCCGGCCTCGCCCTCAGCTCCACCGGGGTGTTCATCGCGCAAACGACGACCAGCAGCTACATCGGCGCCGTGACCGCCACGGACCGCGGGCTGGCGGTCGGCCTCTACTCGACGTGCTATTACGCCGGCGGCAGCGCGGGCGGCGCCGCGCCGGCCCTGATCTGGGATGCGGCGGGTTGGGCGGGATGCGTCGCGCTCGTCGTCGCCATCCAGGCGGCCGGCACGATCATCGCGGTCGCCGCGTGGACGCCAGGAACGCCGGACGCGCGGCCGGCGACGCTGTAGCGCGCGCGGACGGCTGCACCACGACGCGGCGCGCGACTCCCGGAAGCCGTCACTGGAGCGACGGCGTCGGGAGCGGCGTCTTCTCGGGCGAATCGTGCGACGGCGGGACGTCGAGGATCCGGCGCAGCTCGTCGCCTTCCATGACTTCGACATCGAGGAGGCGGCGCGTGACCGCTTCGAGCTTGTCGCGGTGCGTGGAGAGGATCGACCGCGCCGTGTCGTGCGCCTCGGTGAGGATGCGCTTGATCTCCGCGTCGATCTGCTCGGCCGTCTGCTCCGAGTGCAGACCGCGTTCGGCCGGCATCGGCACGTCGAGGAAGCGCGCGCGCTTGTTGCCGTCGTAGTTGATGGCGCCCAGCGCGTCGCTCATGCCGAATTCGGTCACCATCGCGCGCGCGATGTCGGTGGCGCGCTGCAGATCGTTCTGGGCGCCGGTCGAAATCTCGCCGAGCGCGATTTCCTCGGCCGTCCGCCCGCCGAGCAGCACGGCGAGCTGGCTCTGCAAATCGCTGCGCTGCATCAGGTAGCGATCCTCCAGCGGCAGCTGCATCGTGTAGCCGAGCGCCCCGAACCCGCGCTGCACGATCGAGATCTTGTGCACGGGGTCGAGCCCCGGGAGCGAGGTCGCCACGATCGCGTGCCCCGACTCGTGGTACGCGACGATCTCGCGCTCCTTCGTGCTCATGACACGCTTCTTCTCGAGCCCGGCGATCAGCCGATCGATGGCCGATTCGAAGTCCTTCATGTCGACGGCGGTCTTGTCGTTGCGCGCGGCGAGCAGCGCCGCTTCGTTGACGAGGTTCGCGAGATCCGCGCCGGCAAATCCCGCCGTCCGCGCGGCGATCACCTTCAGGTCGACCGTGTCGGCCAGCTTCACGCCCTTGACGTGAATGCGCAGGATCTCCTCGCGCCCCTTCACGTCCGGCTTGTCGACCAGCACCTGTCGATCGAAGCGGCCGGGGCGGAGCAGCGCCGGGTCGAGCACCTCGGGGCGGTTCGTCGCGCCCATGATGATGACGCCCTTGCGCGAGTCGAAGCCGTCCATCTCCGCGAGCAGCTGGTTCAGCGTCTGCTCGCGCTCTTCGTGGCTGCCGATCGGGCTCTGGACGCGCACCTTGCCGAGCGCATCGAGCTCGTCGATGAAGACGATGCACGGCGCCTTGGCTTCGGCCTGCTGGAACAGATCGCGGATGCGCGCGGCGCCGACGCCGACGAACATCTCGACGAACTCCGATCCGCTCAGGCTGAAGAAGGGGACGTGCGCTTCGCCCGCCACCGCGCGCGCGAGCAGCGTCTTGCCCGTGCCGGGCGGCCCGACGAGCAGCACGCCCTTCGGGATGCGGCCGCCGAGGTTCGTGTACTTCTTCGGGTTCTTGAGGAACTCGACGACTTCCTTCAGCTCCTCGCGCGCTTCGTCGACGCCCGCGACGTCGACGAACCGCACCTTGACTTCGTCGTCGGCGTAGATCTTCGCGCGGCTCCGCGCGAAGGACATCACGCCGCCCTCGGCGCCGCCCATGCGGCGGAAGAAGAAGCCCCAGATGCCGATGAAGAAGACGAGCGGGATGATCCAGCCGAGCAGATCGGGCAGCCACCGGTTGACCGCCTCGCCGGTGTACTTGACGCCCTTCGCTTCGAGCTCCTCCGTCAGCTTCGGATCCTCGACGCGCGTCGTCTGGAACTGCTTGCCCTTGCCGTCGTCCTGCTTCAGCGTGCCGCGGATCGTCTGATCGCCGATGGTGATCTCCGCCACCTGGCCGCTCTTCACCATCTGCTTGAAGTCGCTGTACGGCACCGACCGGCCGTTCGGCGTCAGGTAGTACATCTGCGCGAGGCCGAGCAGCAGCAGGAAGGCGAGCCCGTACCAGAGCGACGAGCCCGGGCGCGTGCCGAGGGGACGCTGCCCGCGGCGATCGCCGGCGCGCGGGTTGAAACGAGGGTTGGCCTTTTGGCTTGGCATGGGAGGGCAGGCGGGGTGGGTGGGGCAGGGGAGGCCGGCAGAGTGGGGTCGCCCACGCCGCCCGCCCCGCCGACTGCACCCACGCTACTACGCCGTCACTGTCTGTCCTTTCTTTTCGAACGTCAATCCGTCGCGGCCCGCGCCGACGACCACGGTGTCGCCCTCGCCGAACTCGCCTTCGAGGACGCGAATCGCCAGCGGGTCCAGCACCCGGCGCTGGATCGTCCGCTTCAGCGGCCGGGCCCCGTATACCGGATCGTAACCCTCTTCGACCAGCTGCGTCTTGGCCGCGTCGGTCAGGTCCACGTGAATCTTCCGTTCCTCGAGCCGCTTCATCAGGCCCGTCAGCTGGATGTCGATGATCCGCTTCATGTGCTCGCGGTCGAGCGAGTGGAAGAAGATGATCTCGTCGATCCGGTTCAGGAACTCGGGCCGGAAGTGCTCCCGCAGCGCATCCATCACCTGACGGCGCACGCCTTCGTTGACGTCGCCGGTCAGGTACTGGCTTCCCATGTTCGACGTCATGATCACGACGGTGTTCTTGAAGTCGACCGTGCGTCCTTTTCCGTCGGTCAACCGCCCGTCGTCGAGCAGCTGGAGAAGGACGTTCAGCACCTCGGGATGCGCCTTCTCGATCTCGTCGAGCAGGACGACCGCGTACGGGCGGCGCCGCACCGCTTCGGTCAACTGGCCGGCTTCTTCGTAGCCGACGTACCCGGGCGGCGCGCCGATCATGCGCGACACCGTGTGCTTCTCCTGATACTCCGACATGTCGATCCGGACCATCGCCTGCTCGTCGTCGAACAGAAACTCGGCGAGCGCGCGCGCGAGCTCCGTCTTGCCGACGCCGGTCGGCCCGAGGAACAGGAAGCTGCCGAGCGGCCGGTTCGGATCCTGCAGTCCGGCGCGGGCGCGGCGGATCGCGTTGGCCACCGCGTTGATCGCTTCGTCCTGCCCGATGACCCGCAGATGCAGCCGCTCCTCCATGTGAATCAGCTTCTGGATTTCGCCTTCCATCAGCCGGCTCACCGGGATGTGCGTCCACTTGCTGACCACTTCCGCGATGTCTTCTTCGTCCACTTCCAGCTTGAGCATCCGCGAGGTCGTCCCCGGCGCGCCCGATTCCTGCGCGTGGATCTGCTGTTCCAGCTCGGGAATGCGCGCGTACTTCAGTTCCGACGCCTTCGCGTAGTCGCCCTGCCGCTCCGCGTCGCGCAGCGACGCGTTCGCGTCTTCGAGCTGCTTCTTCAGGTCGGCGGTGCCGTAGATCGCCGCCTTCTCCCGCTGCCACTGCGCCTGCAGACGATTCTGATCTTCCTTCAGGTCGGCCAGTTCGCGTTCGAGCTTGCCGAGCCGCTCCACCGACGCCTTGTCTTTTTCCTTCCGCAGCGCTTCGCGCTCGATCTCGAGCTGCATGACGCGGCGGCGCACCTCGTCGAGCTCCGCCGGCATCGAATCGATCTCCATGCGCAGCTTCGACGCCGCCTCGTCGACGAGATCGATCGCCTTGTCGGGCAGAAATCGATCCGCGATGTAGCGGTTCGACAGGACGGCCGCCGCAACGAGCGCCGAATCCTTCAGCTTCACCTTGTGGTGGACTTCGTACCGCTCGCGCAGGCCGCGGAGAATGCTGATCGTGTCTTCGACGGTCGGTTCGCCCACCTGCACCGGCTGGAAGCGCCGCTCGAGCGCCGCGTCCTTCTCGATGTGCTTGCGGTACTCGTCGAGCGTCGTGGCGCCGATCGTGTGCAGCTCGCCGCGCGCCAGCATCGGCTTCAGCATCTGCGACGCATCCATCGCGCCTTCGGCCGCGCCCGCCCCCACCACCGTGTGCAGCTCGTCGATGAAAAGGATGATCTGCCCGTTCGAGTCGGCGATCTCCTTCAGCACCGCCTTGAGCCGCTCCTCGAACTCGCCGCGGTACTTCGCGCCGGCCACGAGCGAGCCCATGTCGAGCGCGAAGATCGTCTTGTCCTTCAACCCTTCCGGCACGTCCTTGTCGACGATCCGCCGCGCCAGCCCTTCGACGATGGCGGTTTTGCCGACGCCGGGCTCGCCGATGAGGACCGGGTTGTTCTTCGTGCGGCGCGAGAGGACCTGGATCACGCGGCGGATCTCCTCGTCGCGGCCGATCACCGGATCCAGCTTCCCCTTGCGCGCCAGCTCGGTCAGGTCGCGGCCGTACCGCTGCAGCGCCTGGTAGGTGCCCTCCGGATTCTCGTTCGTGACGCGCTGCGATCCGCGCACGCTCGTCAGCAGACGCAGGATCGTGTCGCGCGTGATGCCGTTCTGCTTCAGCAGCTGGGCCGAAGGGGAGCGGCCGGTTTCGTCGGCGATGGCGATGAACAGATGCTCGGTGCTGACGAACTCGTCCTTCAGCCGATCGGCTTCGGCCTGTGCCTGGTCGGTCACCGTGCGCAGGCGCGGCGACAGCCCGGGCTCCGAGCCGCCGTAGGCCGACGGCATCCGGTGGAGCAGGTCGCGCGCCGCGGCGGCGATGGCGGAGGGATCGAGCGACGCCTTCCGCAGCAGCTCCGGCACGACGCCGTCGCGCTGGTCGACGAGCGCGAGCAGCAGGTGCTCGGGCTCGACCTGCGGGTGATTGTCCTTGCGGGCGAGGTCGATCGCTCCCGCGACCGCTTCGCGCGCCTTTTCGGTGTACTTGTTGATGTTCATAGCCGTGCTTCTCGCTGGTCGTTGTCGCGCTACGCCGCCGTGTGCTTCGCGCCTTTCTCCAGTTTCTGCAGTTCCTCGAAATGCCGCCGCTGTTCCGGCGAGAGCTCGCGCGGCAGCTGGACGTTCACCGTCGCGTACAGGTCGCCGTGCTCGTCGGGCTTGCCGATGGTCGGCATGCCATGGCCTTTCAATCGGAACACCTGCGCGTTCTGCGTCGTCGGGGGCACCTTGAGCCGCAGCGACTTGCCCCCGAGCGTCGTGACGTCGGCCTCGCCGCCGAGCACGGCGGTCGTAAGCGGAATCGGCACGGTGACGTAGAGATCTTTTCCCTTACGCTCGAACTGCGGGTGCTTCGCGAGCTTGATCCGCAGATACAGATCGCCCGCGTTCGCGC
>Ga0070741_10010984_pt1 | contig 16890 bp, 12 predicted proteins | sample Coa_R1_4_FD_66440 | JGI IMG/M metagenome (GOLD analysis project Ga0070741, IMG submission 66440) | Surface soil microbial communities from Centralia Pennsylvania, which are recovering from an underground coalmine fire - Coalmine... | ecosystem: Environmental > Terrestrial > Soil > Unclassified ...
GTCGGATGCTGGTCGGTCAGCTCGTTCAGCCCGGCGACCGGCTGCCAGTAGCGGCGCAACAGTTCACCGCCAGGTGTGCCCGGCCCGACCTGCGTGAGTCGCTCGTTCTCTTCCTTTGTGAGCATGCTTCCTCCGCCGACTCGCTGCCCTAGCGAGTGCCCACCAGCTTTGTATGCTCGATGTTCGTATCGATCACCACATTCGGGTCCCGCACGAGCCCCAGCGGATCAAGGCCCCGCTCGACCTTGTCGATCTCGCGCATCAGCACATCGTCCAGGAAGGTCACTCCCGAATCGCGGGTGCCGGCACGCCAGGTTTCTCGCGGGGACACTGGGCCTTGTGATTCGATGACCATGATGTCCTGGAAGGGCACCTGGTGCTGGTTGTAGCGCACGTTGGGGTAGGTGCCGTGAACGGGCACCTTCGCTTCCGAGGGCGGGAAGATGTACTTCTCGGCGATGTGCGCGCCCCAGTCGTCCACCTTGCCCCGATCGAGGTACACGAGGAAGGCAAATCGCTTGGTGTGCGTGTCATCCACCGGCAGTTTGATCGACAGCATATTCATGCGGCGCAGCATGTTGGGGAAGACGAGGAGGTCGTCCTCCACGTATCCGTCGACGATCCCCAGTCGACGACGGACTCCATACTCGACCTCCCGGTACTCGAGCGAGGCCATATCGTCGAGCCGACCTCGAGTCGTGTTCGTAGGCTTGATGCGCTGTGGCCCCCGCTGATCGCGGCGCATGGCGATGGTGTCTTGGTGCAGGACGAAGATGTGGGAGCCATCCAGGTTGTTCTCGACGACCTGGACCCAATTCGCCTGGTACTCGATTTCCATGGAGACTTCTTTGATCGGGTACTGCATGATGTCTAGCCGACGGATCGGCGGGGCCGGCAGCGGCCCGAGATACGCCCAGTACAGACCGAACAGCTTCTCGACCGGATACGCGCGCTGCTTCACCGTGAGATGGAACCTGCTGCCTTCGGGCTCAGCCGGGGTCTCGAGGCAGTTGCCCTCGGTGTCGTAGAGCCAACCGTGATAGGCGCAGGAGATGCCCCGCTCCTCCACGCGGCCGTAGAGCAGGGAAGCGCCGCGGTGCGCACAGTGGTCGGAGAGGAGGCCGACGTGCCCACGCCTGTCGCGGAACAGAACCAGATCCTCGCCCAGCACTCGCACGAATTTTGTCGGATGCTGGTCGGTCAGCTCGTTCAGCCCGGCGACCGGCTGCCAGTAGCGGCGCAGCAGTTCACCGCCAGGTGTGCCCGGGCCGACTCGGGTCAGTCGCTCGTTCTCTTCTGTCGTCAGCATGCGGTCACTCCCTGACGCGTTCGGAACTTGGGGAGCGCGATCGCATCCGAGGCCTGGTCGAACCAGACTTGAACCGCCATCCCTATCTCGATCTGATCGGGGTCTATGTCGGTGACGTTCGTCATGATGTGGGGGCCCTCGTCGAGCTCCACGATGGCAACCACATAGGGGACATCCGTCTCCCAGGCCGGATGGAATGCTCGCCGAACGATCACAAAGCTATAGACGGTGCCCGTGCCCTTCGCGCTCACCCATTCGTGCTCGGTCGAGAGGCAGCCGCTACACATCGGGCTCGGTGGGTGGCGGAACGCGCCGCACGCCGAGCATCGCTGAAGGAGCAGCTCGCCCCGCAGGCAGCCCTCCCAGTACGCCTTTGTGTCGTGGTCGACGATGGGGAGTGGCTTGGGAGGGCGTCTCACGTCCGCTCCGATCCCAGCACCAGCGTGACATGGATGCCGAGCTCACCACACTGGCCGCTCACCACCGCGATCCGCGCGTTTTCGACCTGTCGCTCGCCGCCATCGCCCCGAATCTGGGTCACCCCCTCGGTGATGTGGAGCATCCCGCCAACGTGCGCCTGCGAGAGCAGTCCGCCGTGCGTGTTTACCGGCAATTGGCCGCCGATCTCGATCCGCCCGCCCTCGACGAACGACCCGCTCTCGCCTTTGGCGCAAAAGCCGTAGTCCTCGATCTGGATCAGGACCACGTGGGTGAAGCAGTCATACAGCTCGACCAGGTCGACGTCCTCCGGCGTGATTCCAGCGGCTCCAAACGCCGCCCTGGACGCTTCGACCGCAGCCGACGTGGTCATCGACGCCTGGTAGGTCACGTCGCCATAGCGGCAGGCGGTCGCCATGCCGAGAATGTGGACGACCTTGTGGGGCAGGTCGCGGGCCCGCTCGGCGCTCGTGACCACTACCGCGCCGGCGCCGTCGGAGATCAGCGAGCAGTCCAGCCGCCGCAGTGGATCGACGACCATTGGCGACGCCTGATGGTCGGCGATGGTGATGGGCTGCCGCATCTGAGAATTCGGGTTGAGGCTCGCGTGCCGCCGACAGGCGACCGCCACCGCGCCCAATTGCTCCGACGTGGTCCCATACTCGTGCATGTGGCGCCGGGCCATGAGACCATACAGGATCGGTGCGCCCTCTCCGCCGTAGGGGTTGCGAAAGTCCTGACGATGCGACGCCAAACGCCCGCGGCGGCCTTTCCCGTCGACCGAGGATTTGCCATCGCCGCCCAGGCACAGCACCGTAGAGGCCAGACCGGCCCGGATTGCGGCGACCGCGCTGACCACCGTCGAGGCGCAGGCGGCGCCTCCGAGGCTGATGTCCGCCACGTAGCGCGGTGCGATGCCAAGCTGTTCCGCAACGAACGCCGAGTGGTTTGGGACGGGCTCGCGTCGGGGCTGCCAGGCGACCACGCCATCGATTTGCGTCTTCGTGAGCCCGGCGTCGCGGATGGCTTTGGTCGCGGCGTCGAGCTTGAGGTCCAGCCCGGTTCGATCGAGAGCGCGGCCGACTTCCGTCTCGGCACTGCCGACGATCGCGCAGCCCGTTGACGTCAAATGCCTGTCACCTCAGACTACTCCGCTCTCGAGCAGCGCACGCCGATCGATCTCGTCGTAGCCGAGCTCCTCGAGGATCTCCGACGTGTGCTGGCCCAGCGTGGGTGCCAGTGTGATCTTGCTGCCACGCAGGCTGGCGATGGCGCCGACGGGGAATAGGACCTCGCCGAACTCCGGGTGATTCACCGTCTGCAGGAAGCCGCGATCGATCAGCTGTGGATCCCGCGCCAGATCGAAGGGCGTCGTGACCGGGGCCGACGGAATGTGACGGCTCTGCGACTCCACCACCAGATCGTCCTTCTTGAACTGGGCAGCCCAGGCCCCGATGCGGTCAAGGATGAAGTCCCGCTTGACGTTGCGCTCGGCCTCGTCGGCCAGCTCCGGCTGGGCAGCCAGCACTGGGTCCTGCATCCAGTTCATGAACCGGTTCCAGTTCTCGGCCGAAGACGACAGGCTCACCATCCAGTAGCCGTCGGCGCATGGGAAGGCGCCAGATACGGCCGAGACCGCCCCCCGGAAGCCCCGCCGTTCGGTGGATTTGCCGGTGGACGCGTACGTGACCATCGCCTGCTCAAACAGCGACTCCAGACACTCCATGATCGAAACCCGAACGGTCTGCCCCTGCCCGGTCTCCTGGGCAACAAGGATGGCGGCTGCCGTGGCGACTCCAATGTAGGCGCCGGTTGCGGCGTAGTAGACCCGGCCACCCATCAGCGTCGGGCGCTGTCCGGGGTGACCGGTGATCGAGAGCAGGCCCGAGCGCGCATACGCGCAGATGTCCGGATCGCTGTCGTCTACGACCGCGGTGAGAACCAGCTTCGGGTTGGCTTTGGTGATCGCGTTTTCATCAAACGGCAGAGGCGAATTGGCGACGACGACGTCCGCCGTTCCGATGAGCCGATCCAGGATCCAGCGTCCGGCGGCCGTAGAGGTGTCGAGGGCTAGGCTGCGCTTCCCCGCATTCAGGAACTGGTGAAACGCGCCGTGCTCGAGGTCCTGCTTCTCTTTCAGGTAGGGTCCCATGCGTCGGATGGCGTCACCCGACCGCGGCTCGACCCGAATGACGTCGTGCCCCACCTCAGCGAGGAGGCGGGTCGCGTAGATCCCGGACAGGTTCGTGAGATCGATGACCCGGGCCATCAGACCAGCGCTCCCGCTTGTCCGAGGGACTCGATCTCCTCGTCCGACAGGCCCAGCCACTCGCGGAGCGCCGGATGCGTGTCCGCGCCCAACGCCGCCGCGGATCCGACCGGGGTGAGCGTGCTCCGGCTGAACGCAAATGGCGCGCCCGTGACCGGGAATCGATAGCCGGGCGGATCTTCGATTGTCTTGAACACGCTCGAGGTCCTCGGGTCCGCCATGACGTCTTTGACCCGGCGCATCCGTTCCGTGGCCACGCCTGCCCGTTGCAGACGATTCTCGACGTCTGTGTTTTCCAGCTCGCTCGTCCAGGCCTCGATGTTCGCGTCGATCTCGTCGTGATGGCGCAGCCGACCGGTCACGTGGGCGAAGCGTGCGTCGGTCGCCCAGGCGGGGCTCCCCATCGTCTCCACCAGCCGCCGCCATTCGTCGTCGTCCCGCACGCTGATAACCACCCATTCGTCCTTGCCCGCGCAGCGATAGCAGCCCTGGGGCGCCACGTTGGTCGACCGGTTGCCCAGGCGGGCCGGGGGCGCCTCATTGATGGAGCTAGCCAAGAGCAGTGGGCCCAGGGTCGACACGCTCGCCTCGAACTGGGCCAGGTCCAGATTCGCGCCCCTGCCGGTGACTCTCCGCTCGGTGAGTGCGTTCAGGACCCCGAACGTGGCGTGGAGTCCGCCGATGTAGTCGTTCCAGGAGCTGGAGATGCAGGTGGGCGGGTCGTCCTCGGCTCCAGTGACCATCATCAGGCCCGTGTAGGCCTGGAGGTTCATGTTCATGCTGGTCCAGTCGCGGCGCGGGCCAGAGTGCCCGTAGCCGGCCATGCTGACATACACGAGCCCGGGATTCAGCGGCGCCAGGTCGTCATAGTCGAGGCCAAGCCGCCCCATGACGCCTGCGCTGAAGTTCTCGACGATCACGTCTGCCACCGATGCGAGGCGACGAGTGACTTCGCGGGCCGCCTCGGTCTTCAGGTTCAGCGTGATCGACCGCTTGTTGCGGTTGGTGTTGATGAAGGATGGCGGCCGATCCACCCGGCCCTTGAAGCTAGGATCGGGCTTGGTCACCCCGGTCCGGTCCATGCGAGTGCTGCTCTCGACCTTGAGGACTTCCGCCCCGAGGTCCGCCAGCAGGCGGGTACAGAACGGCCCGGCCAGGATGTGGCTGAAGTCCAGCACCCGAATGCCGTGGAGCGGCGTCCGCCCAGCCGCCGTGTTGGTAGTCTCCGGTGCGAGGCTCGTCATGCTCAACTCCACAGGCGCGCTGCGTGACAGTCAACGGACAATGGCGCGAGCCGGCGGAAACCGCCGAGTCATCTCGATCCAGTTCTGGATGTCGGTATCGATTGGAGGCGAATTCGACTCGCGTACGACGCCCAGGGGATCCAGCCCCCGCTGGACCTTCTGAATCTCGCGCTCGAGCATCTCGCGGTACAACACGATGCCGCGATCGGACGTCGCGAGTCGCTCCACCGTCCGATCTGCAATCGGGCTTTGGGTCTCCAGCGCCATGAGATCCTGAGCCTGGGTCCCGCCATCCATGTGATACGTTGCGAATGGGTGGACGGCGCCCGCCGGGGTCTTCGTGCTCGGCCGCTGTCCGGGTTCCCGATCGGGCCGCGACCCGGTACGATCTCGCCCGACCCACCAGTCGCCGAGTCCGACGTCGGCGATCAGCATGAAGCGAAGGGTGTGAGCGTCGTCCACGGGTACGTTGATCAGGAACATGTCGTAGACCCGCTGCACATTTGGAAAGGTCATGACGTCGGTGTCGACGTACCCGCTCCGGTGGACCTGCTTGCGCTTGATACCGACTGAGACCTCGCGGTACTCGAGCTCGGCGAGCGCGTCAATGCGGCCGCGGGCGGTGCTCATGCCGTCCGTGCCACGCTGCGCAGTGTCCTGGTGCAGGATGAAGACGTGGGACTGGTCCATGTGGTTTTCCATGATCTGGAGCCAGTTGCAGTCGAATGGGCTCGGCATTCGAGCTGGCCTCAACCCCAGTTCGAGGGCGTCCCAGCGGAGCAGCTCGGGCGCCGGAGCCGGACCCAGATACGCCCATAAGAGTCCGTAGCGCTCTCTGAGCGGATACGCCCGTTGCTTCACCGTGAGATGGAAGAGGCTGCCCGCGGGCTCGGCGGGCGTTTCCAGGCAATTGCCTTCGGTGTCGTAGAGCCAGCCGTGGTAGGCGCAGGAGATGCCCCGCTCCTCCACGCGCCCATAGAGGAGGGACGCGCCGCGATGCGCGCAGTGGTCGGCCAGCAGGCCGAAGGACCCCCGCTTGTCCCGGAAGAGCACGAGGTCCTCGCCCAGGATGCGCACGAACTTCGTGGGGGATTCATCCGTCAGCTCGGTCGCTTGCGCGACCGGATGCCAGTAGCGGCGTAGGAGCTCGCCGCAGGGGGTCCCCGGCCCAACCCGCGTCAAGCGGACATTGTCTTCCGCCGTCAACATCTTTGGCCCCCTGTGGCAGGTGGTGCCTAGTCTATCATGCGCCGCGAGCGCGGGCCCTTGGAGTTGTGCACAATTCTTATTTGACTGATCTTTCCTCTCGCCTATATACACCGAGCGGCCATGAGTAGCGGATGCCCGCTAGCGAGCTCCGCAAGGAATAGCGCGGTGCGGAGCTGGGTGGACGCACCGTGGGAGCCTGGTGGCAAACCCCCAAAAAGGAGCGAAGGTGCAACAACTAGGCAGCTGGCGACTGCTCCTCCTTCCGCTGACCGTCCTCATTGCGGCGTGCGCTGCGCAGCCTCAAGCCGCCGTGTCGACAGCGGATACGAGAACGGCCGTAGAGACAAAACCCTCCCGAGTGCTGTCGGTGGTCGTGCGGACCGAGCCCTTTGACCTGACTGACAACGCCTCGGGTCGGAACCGCATCACGATCAGCCTCTTCACGGCGGGCCTGGCGAACCTCGACCACAACGCGCCGACGCCGGTCCTTGCCCAGACCCTCCCGACGCTCGGCACCGAGAGCTGGAAGGTTGCCGATGACGGCAGTATGGAGACCTCGTATCAGCTCCGGCCCAGTCTGCGCTGGCACGACGGTACCTCCCTGAAGGCCAGCGACTTCGCCTTCGCCTATCGGGCCAACCAGCTCCGCTTCGAGTGGGGCCTCTCGACTTCGTCCATCGACCTCGCCGAGCACAAGGCGATCGCCGATGTTGTTGCCTCAGACGACACGACGCTCGTGATCCGCTGGAAGGCGCCCTACGCCCCCGCTGCGACCCCGAGCCTGCTGCCGCTCCCGGCCCATATCCTGGCGCCGATCGCTGAACAGGGCAGCGAGGCCTTCGGCAGCAACCCGTATTGGACGACGCAGTTCGTCGCCGCGGGCCCGTACCTGCTGACCGAGTGGGAGCCCGGGGCGTACCTCCTCGGAAGCGCCTTCGACGGCTACGTCCTTGGCCGCCCGAAGATCGACAGTGTCCGGGTCACCTGGAGCGCCGACGAGAACGCGACGCTGGGACGGCTCCTAGCCGGCGACGCCGACATCGCTGTCGACGACGCGGTCGGCTATCCCCAGGGCGCGGTCCTCCGGACGCAGTGGGGCGCCGATAACCGGGGCATCGTGCTGCTGTCGCCGGCGTCGCTGCGCCACCTCCAGGTGCAGTTCCGCCCGAACATCGTGAACCCCGCGGCCGTGCTGGACCTACGGGTGCGAAAAGCGATCGCCTCCTCGCTGGACCGGCAGGCCCTCGTCGACGCGCTGGTGGACGGGCTGGGAATCCCGACCGACAATATTGGGCTGCCGACGTCGACCTACTACTCGCAGGTCCAGCAGGTCGCGACCAAGTATCCGCACGATGCCAGCCTCGTCGAGCAGAATCTCACAGAAGCCGGCTTCAGCCGGGGGAGCGACGGCTCTTGGCAGAACACGAGTGGGCGCTTCAGCCCCCAGGTGCTGGGCATCGCCGAGGGGCAGGAGGGCCAGGAGACGACGATCGTCGTGGACATGCTGCGGCAGGTGGGGATCGACGCTCAGCTGAACCTCGTCTCAGGCGCCTTGCTCCAACGGGATGACGAGATGAAATCGACGTTCCCCGCGCTCCGCACGAATTACATCACCGCGGAGGACGGCATCGTCTCCCGACTCGTCACGTCGGAGATATCGGGCCCGGACAACAGATGGGGCGCGAAGAACAAAGCCGGTTACACGAACGCGGAGCACGACCGGCTCTACGAGCAGTGGCGGCGAGCGCTCGATACCAACGAGCGAAACCAGATTATGGTCCAGCTCATCGCCTTCTATACCCAGCAGCTCCCGGTGATCCCCACGTACATCAACGTCGGCGTCATTCCACACACCGCGGCCCTGCAGGGTCCGCTGCCGGTGACCCACGACACCACACCCTACAGCAACGTTCACCTGTGGACCTGGACGAGCTAAGCGGCCCCACGCAGGCTACGCAAGGAGGAAGAACCAAACATGCGAGAGTACCGCGTCATCTCCGCCGACAGCCATTGGGAGACCCCGCCCGAAGCGTGGACGCCCCGCGTGCCGGCCAAGTTCAAGGACCGACTTCCGAAGACGATCAAGCTTCCCAATGGTGGTGATGGCGTCCAGGACGCCGACGGGCGGGTGACCTACGGCGGAACGGCCCACTTCTGCGGGCACGGGCCGGAGAACTTCGATCCCACGATCCTGAAGTTCGACAGCGAGGTCGGCTACGGCAGCCCAGAGCAGCGCCTGAAAGAGCAGGATCTCGATGGGGTGGATGCCGAGATCCTGTTCCGCTTTACCCCGCGCACTAAGGACGCGGAGCTGGCGCAGGCGATGGTTCGCGCGGAGAATGGCTGGCTCGCCGAGGAATTCTGCGCGCATGCGCCGGACCGGCTGTTGGGCGTCGGCCTCCTCGCCAACCGCGGCGTCGACGCAGACATTGCCGAGATGACGTACTGCAAGCAGGCGGGCCTCAAGGCCGTGCACCTCACCTACTATCCGAGCGGCGCACATTACCCGACCCCGGAGGACGATCGCTTCTTCGCGGCGGCCCTGGATCTGGAGATGCCGATCTGCGTGCACACCAACATGGCGATGCACCGGGGCGAGCGCGGGGAGTTCATGATCAAGTACCCGATCGAGCCCGAGGGCTACGACCGGCCGCCCATCGACATCGTGGACCGGATGTCGCGCTACGGCACGACCCACTGCGGCACGCTCGAGCTGACGCAGATGATCATGACCGGCCTCTTCGACCGCTTCCCGGCGCTCAAGATCTACTGGGCCGAGAACCAGTGCGGCTGGATCCCGATCTACCTCGAGCAGATGGACATGATCTACGAGGCGAACTGGCGCTGGGTCGAGCGGATCCTCGGGCTGCCGCGGCTTAAGCGCAAGCCGAGCGAATACGTGAAGCAGCACGCGTACTGGGGCTTCTTCGACGACCCGATCGGGATGAAGCTCCGCCATGAGGTGGGCGTCGACCACCTGCTCTGGGGCAGCGACTTCCCACACGAGGTGAGCCGCTGGCCCAACTCCCTGGAGGTCATGGACGAGCAGTTCGCCGCCGCAGGGGTGACCTCGGACGAGAAGCGCAAGATGATGGCCGAGAACGCCGTCAATTTCTTCCACCTAAATTGAAGCGACGAAACGTCAGTGAGGAGTAAGCGATTTCGTACATCTGGGACGAGATCAAGGGCGTGGCCGCCATGATGCCACCTTCGCAACCGAGAACGCCGGCGACCTGACGGCGACGAACAGCATCGCGGCCCACCACCTGGAGGAGGGGGTGGACCGGATCATCAAAGACGGCATTGGCATGATCTGCACGACCGGCAGCTTCGGCCAGTGCTACAACCTCGCGTTTTGAGCAGCGGGGGTTTCGCTTCCCTCAGACTGGAAGCCCACCCAAGTCGACGCGAGTGGCGCCTGCGTCGTCAGCGTTCTGAATGAGCTCCCGGAGAATGGGAAAGCCAGACCGGTAACGGTCGCCAAGGTTTTCCTTGATCCGTTGGATGACTGCGCGGGTCTGGCTGAAAACCCGGCCTGCTACCCACCCATCGCCTCCGGTCAGGCAGGATCCCATCGAGTTCAACCCCGCAATCGTGAGGGGTGGTTCGACACTGCTCGCTGCTCGCCAAAGACCCGTGGACCCGTCCCGCGCGTCGGAGCGCTATTCGACAACGTCTAGCTGGGAGATGTTCCACATCCCACGTTCCGTAACGTTGGCGTTGCGCAGCCGCTTATTAATCATGGAAATGTCCGCGTCGTAAAAGAGTCCCATCATGTTGAGTTGGTCGGAGATGTGGGCCATAATTTGGCCCAGGATCTCCACCCGCTCGGCCCGTGGCACCGTTACGAACATGCGGTCGATCAAGTCGTTGAACTCCGGGTTCTGATACCGCGCGTAGTTGCTGCCCACATATTTCTTTTCCGGGGTCGGCGTGTTGGCGATGAGGGATCGCTGCAGATCGTTGACCGAGTTGGGCTGGCGATACATCAGAAAGCTTGGGAACGTTGCCATGTATTCCAGGTCGTTCAAATAACGCTGGGGTGAAACGATAACAGGCTCTGTTCTGATGCCCATCTGGCTCCATGCATCCGCCACAGCAACGGAAGCCTGGTCGGAGACTTTCGCCCCATAGGTGCGCATCTCCAACGTTAGCGGCTGTCCGGAGCTGTCCCGGTACTGGCCCTCCGCGTCCTTCGCGTATCCCAATTGCTCGATCATCTGACTGGCGCGCCGAGGATCGTACTCATACCGCACGCCCCGGTTCTCCACATCCTTGTATTCGGGCTCAGTCGGGCTGAGAAAGATGTGGGCAACCTGGGTCAGGCCACCCTCCAGCACGTCTTCCAATTGCTGGCGGTCGGTCGCGTACATCAGCGCCTTCCGGAACCGCACGTCCCCGACGATGGGCGGGTCGGAGTTGATGAACTGCGGGTAGATGGTAATCCACGACCGTGGGATCACGCGGACATCACCGGCCTGCCAGCGCTGGCGCATGTCGATTGCGTGCTCGATCGAAAAACCGCGGCCCAGGCTCAGATCAACCGAACCAGCCAGGAGGTCCGCAATCATGGTGTCCTGATCCAGAATGAAGCGAATGACAAATTCGTCGACTTTGGGCCGCCCAAGAACGTACTGGTCATTGGCAACCAACGCGACGTGGCTGCCTGGCACGAATTCCCGCACTTTGAATGGGCCTGTACCGACAAATTGCTGGTTCCAGAATGGCAAGGACTGAAAGTTCGTCTTGTTTTGCAGGTAGGGCTCTTCCAGCAGATGCTTTGGCAAGGGTGATCCGAAGGCACTCCCCGTCCCTCCCACGCCGAACATGGTGTTCGCGTAGATGTACGGCTTACTCCAGTGAACCACGACGGTCTGGGCATCCAACGCCTCGACGCTTTCCACCGACTGGTACCCTCTGTCGCGGATGATCGCCAGCTCTTTGTCCTGGTCCACGCCAGCCGTGAACACCAGGTCCTCGGCCGTGAACGGAACCCCATCGTGCCAGAGGGCGCCCGACCGGATGCGCCACGTCGTGGTCATCTGGCCATCGGGGAGGAGCTGCCACTGGCCATTCTCGATGGTTGGAACGGCTTCCGAGAGGAGCGGCTGGAGCACGCCGTCGCCGGTCGTCTCACTGAGCCCGGACAGGACCACTTCCTCAAGCGCCCCCTGCCCTGGGGTGCCGGACCGCGTGTTCATCCGTGCGACGAGGCTGACGGGGTCGTTCCAGATGGTGCCAGTGACGCGCTTCGTTGCAGGCGGTTTTCCGCCCGTCGGTCCATTGACCCTTGGCGCTCCCTGGGGCACGCAACCGGCCAAGGCCAATCCGACCAGAAGCAACAGCACCCCCCTACGATTCACGGCTTCTCTCCTCAGTGCTTTGGTTCCTGCAGCTTGCGGATTTTAGCTCGTGCCCGTATGGGCGGGCATGCACGTAGATCGCGACCATTCTGGGTTCACTCCATCGGGACCGGTTGGGTATCGAGTTCACGGAGCCACCGAGACGCCAAACCCCAACCGGTCAGGTGACAAGCAACACCCGGGAGGAGGCTCGCTTGCGGTCGCGGCCGAGCAAACATCATGCGCGGGCGAGGAATCCGCGGTGGCGCGACGGCGGATCACGCGCGATGCGCCAAACGTCACGCGCTCCAAAGGTGCTGCACCAGCTGGTCGAGCTGGCGCCGATCATCGACGGGAATCCGAACGTCGAGCAGGTCGCGACCATCGATCTGGAAGAACTGGGGCGCCAGCAGCGGTGCGGACGGATCGTTCTGCAGGTCGCGGGGGATGTGTTCGACCGGATGCGGCCGAGCTGGACCGGGAACACGGCGCTGCTCCTTGGGCAGGTGGTGCGGATCGTCGAGGAGTTCGTGCGAAGGGGGCCGATTCGGATCACGCCGGAGCTGTCAGCGAGACGACCTGCGGCGACGCATCGTGCTGACTCTGCTCCCCTCGAGGCAGGGTCAATCGGGGATGAGGGCCCGCATGTAGCGGACCACCTCCTCCTGCTGCTGGATGTACCGCTCCTTCGAGAGATCGCGATACTCGACGCTCGGCCGGGGGATCACCCCCTCGCGGAGGCCAGCGTTCGACGTGTCGAGGCGCCGACTTGGGTAACCCGAGGCCTGGGCAACGCCCTCCTGGCCCTCCTTGGAGAGGAGCCAATTGAGATAGACGCGCGCGGCGTTCGGGTGCGGGGCTCGATTCAGGAGCGCGACGCTCCCCCAGGCGCCGGTGACGTAAGTTCCCTCTTTGACGGCTTCGGCCGGCAACGACTCGATGGGCAAGCCTCGCGCCTTCATGTCCAGGGCGGTGAAGTCGTTGCTGGCCAGTCCGATGGGATACTGGCCTCGGGCGATCCAGTCGGTGAGCTGGCGATCGTCTTTCGTGATCACGATGTCCTGCCTGAACAACGCGGCCAGGTAATCCTTCCCCAGCTCCGGCGTCGAATACAGGAAGATCGAGCTGGCCAGCCCGGCGCCCGCCACCCGCGGATCGAGCATCGCGATCTTGCCCTTCCACTTCGGGTCCAGTAGGTCGCGGTAGCTGGTGATCTCGTCCGCCCGGACCAAGGTCGGGTTGTAGACCAGCGGGATTTTCAGGCCGCCGAGAAAGAGCAGAGCGTATTTGCCCTCTTCGTCGGCGAACTCATAGGCGCCCCCGCGCCACTTCGACGGATCATTATCCGGCCCCACCAGCGCTGGAAGAATTGGATCGATGGCGGCCTCGGGCAGCAGCCCGTTGATCACACTGGTCGTCCCATGCACGACCACGTCGACCGAATACAGGCCGGCCGCGCGCTCCGTGAGGACCTTGGTCACCATCTGGGCGCCGATCATCCCATTGAAGTCCACCCGAATGTCCGGATAGGCGCGCTCGAACGCGGATGCCAGCGCCTCTGCCACCGGCTCGCCTGTCTGACCGAGAACTGACACCTGCCCTTCGCGCTTGGCTGCTTCGACGACATGGGCCCACTCCGACTGGGTTCCGCCGGCGTCCGGCGCAGCCCGTGCGCTGCCTGCAGGCGTGGTTCTGGCGCAACCGGTCAGCAGGCTCACGAGAGCAACCACGCTCAAGAACGCGGCTCGCTTCGACGACATTTGCGCTCCTACTGGTCACGGGGTGCGCCCATTATATGAGCGGCTCGATGACTTTTCTCAAGGAAGAGCTCTTGTCAGTGGCTCTCGCGATCAACGAACGATTGACCCGGGTTGGACGAGCATCGATTTTTTCGATCGGCTGCTGCTCCGAGCGATCGATAAGGTGGGCGAGGAGTCGATCCCATCAAGATTATTCGGGACCCCGCCGCCGCGTACGTCAGCACGAACCTCGATGAAGGTGTTGCGGGTCGGGGCGCGGCCATCGATCCCCGAAGGAGACTTCGTGTCTCCGTCATTCCAGCGTCGGGATGCGGCTCCATATATCCTTGTCGGCGGCGCGGAAGGGCCGGACACTAAGGGATCGGGAGGGAGCCTTGGCGGATGAACCGCGCGTCACGCAACGGGATGGGCTGATACTACCCTGCCCTATGGCCACCATCCTCTGGATGCCGAGGTCACCGACGGCGAGTAACCCGTCGTGAACTTCAGCGTGGCCAACATCGAGAGTCCCCGGGCCGTACAGGCGGCGACACTGTTAGCCGCGACCGTTCCCTATCTGGCTGAGGGGCGATCATCCGACGCAAGCACGGGTGGATTCTTCAGCGCTCCGCCTTAATGATGCTCTCCTCGTAGGGCACGGCGCCGGTGATGAACTCGGGCGGGCCCTGGGTCACCCGGATCATCTCTTCGAGCTTCACGGCCACGTCACCCCCCTCTTCCCCGAAGAAGCATTCGATCGACAGGATCTGGTTCTCCTTAAAGGTGTCGTCGATCTGGATGCCCAGCCGATCCACTTTTGGATAGCCTTGGGGCACGATCCCGACGGCATGGACGACGTGGTAGTTGTCCTGCTGGTGCTGGAACTCCGACGGGACCGGCGGAATGAGCTCGAGTACCTCGGCGTGGGTTCGGCCGGCGCGCACGCAGTCGCCCACCGCCTGCACGTACTCCCACGCTCGGCGATACAGCTCCCGCTGCGCCTCCGTTGGCTTGGCGCCGACCACGTACGTCCGCGACGCGTCGCCAAGCAGGCTATGGGCGACGCGGCCGTGGAAGTCGATGCCGACGAACTCGCCCTCGCGCAGGGGCCGATCAGTCGCCCAGCGGCGCCAGGGGTTCATGTTCTCGCCGGCGCACACATTGATCTGCAGGATGCCGTCGCCCCCAACATCGGACCAGGCGTCCAGGACCAGCGCCTCCAGCTCCCGCTCCGTGACACCGGGCTTGACGTTGTCGCGGAACACCGTGAACACGTGGGCGTACTTGGCGCCGAGGTCCCGGTAGATTGCGATCTCGTCCTGGGTCTTGACGGAGCGCGCGACCTCGACGAGGGGGAGCGAATTCACCAGCTCCACACCGGCTCGGTCCAAACCGAGCAGGCAGGTGACCTCCATCTCGTCGACGGCAAGCGACTGGCCCGTCGCCCCGTTCGCCTCCATGAGCGCCTTGATGCCGTCGACGAACTTTGCCACCCGGCGCGCATAGTCGGGGAGGAAGGCCTCGGTCGGCTTGTAATTCGTTCCGGCCACAGCGGGATGCTTGAGGGCGACGTAGCCCGCGTCGCGGGGCCGAACCATCGCGATCGCCTCGCCCTCTCGCGGCACGAAGACCTGGCCGCCCGGGATGTGAAAGCCCAGGAGGTAGTCTACGTTCAGGCCCTCGCTGAGCAAAGCCGCGCCGATCCCGCGCCGCTGCATCTCCGCCTGCAGGTTCTCGCGCCGCTCGCGCTTGAGCCGTTCGCTGTCCCAGTTCCCCGCATTGTTGTTGCTAGAGGCCAGCATGCCTTCCTCCTTGTGCGTGTGGCTACCGGGCGAAGAGCTCGTTGAGCAGGGCAAGCAGCGGTTCCTCGTACTCCAGGGCGACTTCGCCGTTCGTGACCATCCAGGACGGATCGGGGACCGCCCACGAGTTCGCATTATCGGCCGGCACGTCGGCACGGGTGCTCGGGTCCCCCATCGACTTTGCCAGCAGCGACTCACCCTCGCGGGAGAGCACCCAGTTCAGGTAGAGCTTCGCCGCGTTCGGGTGGGGCGCGTGGTCGGCCAGCGCGATGTTCGCCGGGCCGGACGTTGTGTGAGTACCCTCGCGCATCGACCGCGGGTCGACAACGGCAATCGGAAGTCCGTCCTGCACGAGCTTGTCAGACTCGACGTTGCTGCAGAAGCAGATGGGGTAGCGGCCCTGGGCGAGCCACTGGGCCCCGGTGCGGTCGTCGCGCAGCATCTGGAGGTCCTGCCGGGCAAGCTGGCGGATGTAGTCGGGGCCCAGGTCCGGATGTAGGTAGAAGAACAGGAACATCGCCCGCCCATAGCCCGAGACGAGGGGATCTCGGCCCATCACGATCTTGCCCTTCCACTTTGGGTCGAGCAGGTTGCGCCAGCTCGTGAGCTCGGCTGGGCTCACCATGGTCGTATTGATGTAGAAGTACTGGCCGGCCCGGCGCAGGAGGGCGAGGGTCGTGTGGTCCTCGTCCATCCAGGGCAGCACGTCCCCACGCCAGTTGCTGGGATCCTTCACCTCCGGCAGCAGAAGGGCCGGCTCCAGCGGCTGGAGCGCGCCCATGGGCTTAAGTGACCGGAGGAGCGTCGTGGTTCCCGCCATGAATACGTCCCACGCGTAGAGACCGGCGCCCCGCTCATTCGCGATGCGCGGAGGGAGCTCGGGTCCGCCTACGCCGAGATAGTCGACGGTGATGCCGTATTTCTTCTCGAATGCCTCGGTGAGCGCAAGACGATTCTCATCGCCTTGCGGGCCGGTCACGTGCACCTGGCCCTCGCGCTTCGCCTCGGCGACGAGCCGGTCCCACTCCTGATCCTCTGGCGACCGCGGTCCGGAGGGAGTTGGCGCCAAGCCGGTCCCCGTGGGAGTAGCCGACGAACATGCGACGACGCACACAACCAGGACCGCCAGGACTGCGGCCGGAACCCTCAACATATGCACCCCACGGCGTGATGAGCCGGAAAAGTGTACGCGCTGGGCCAATTCAAAGAAAGATGCTGACGTCGCGCGCGCCGAGAACCGCCTGGTCAAGGAAGACAGTGCGGGCCGCGAGGCGCCATTGGCCGTCGACAATCCGAAGCACGTCGCGCCGTTCGCCTGAGAAGAGGTCCGGGCTTGTCTCCCACCCACGGTTGCGGTAGACGAGGACGTTACTGACGACGCTCAGCTCTCCCGCCGTGTCCGTCGCGCGAACGCGGACGTTGGAGACCACGTGGCGGGTGCGGGACGGCGGCGTTTCGGACCATGCGTAGCCAGTTCCCAACCGTTTGACGCGAAGCTCGAGGGACGCCCGGTTCTCGGTCAGGATCTCGGTCTCGTT
>Ga0070741_10010985_pt1 | contig 16890 bp, 13 predicted proteins | sample Coa_R1_4_FD_66440 | JGI IMG/M metagenome (GOLD analysis project Ga0070741, IMG submission 66440) | Surface soil microbial communities from Centralia Pennsylvania, which are recovering from an underground coalmine fire - Coalmine... | ecosystem: Environmental > Terrestrial > Soil > Unclassified ...
TACAAATTCCTCATCGGTGATTCGCCGCCGGGATTTGTGGTCAGGTTAGGTCGAGGTCTGGGTTTTTCTTCGACTTTCGATCAAGCCTCAAGCATCGGGAGTCCTGACGATGCCGCGTTTGTTTACTGGACTGGAGATTCCTGAAGACGTCTGTCAGACGCTTTCCAACCTACGAGGTGGCCTTCCCGGCGCACGCTGGATAGATCCCGAAAACTACCACGTCACCTTACGCTTCATCGGCGACATCGACGGCGTCTCCGCCAACGAGATCGCCATGCTGCTCACCCGCATCGACCGCAAGCCCTTCGAGGTAACGGTGCAGGGGCTTACGAGCTTCGGCGGAAAAAAGCCCCGCGCAGTGGTCGCGACCATCCAACCGAGCCGGCCCTTGATCGAGCTGCAGGCGGAGCTCGAACGGCTGATGCAGCGTCTCGGCCTTGATCCCGAAGGGCGCAAATTCGTTCCGCATGTGACGCTGGCGCGGCTCTACGATGCCTCGAGCCGGGACGTCGCCGACTATCTCTCGGTGCGCGGCTATTTCCCCAGCAAGGTCTTCACCGCCGATCGCTTCGTTCTGTTCTCCTCCCGCGCCTCGACCGGCGGCGGCCCGTATATCGTCGAGGATTCCTACGCGCTGAGTGCGTAGGAAGTCACCTCGCCCCGCTTGCGGGGAGAGGTCGGCGCGCAACGCGCGCCGGGTGAGGGGGCTCCGCGCGCTCCACAGTCACCGAATTTGCGGATGCAGCCCCTCACCCCGCCCTCTCCCCGTGAAGGACGGGGAGAGGGAGAAGAGAGGCGGGCGTCAGGGCTTTCGCGCTGTTAATCTCGCGCATACCCCGACTGCATTTGCCGTCTTGAAACTTGCCCCTTCTCATGCGGTAAGGAGGCGATGCTCACCCAGCCGTCATCTCCCTTCCGCACGCAATACCAGGCCCTCGTCGCCTCCGGCGCCATCGAGGCGGACCCGGCGCAGGCCGAGCTTGTCGAAGCCTATGCGAGCCTTGAGCAGCGGCTTGATGGCTACAAGCCGCACCGCAAGCAGGGCCTGCTCGGGCGCCTGTTCGGCGACAAGGATGCACCGCCGCCTCAAGGTCTCTACGTCCATGGCGAGGTCGGCCGCGGCAAGACCATGCTGATGGACCTGTTCTTCCAGGCCAGTCCGGTCGAGCACAAGCGCCGGGCGCATTTCCACGAGTTCATGGCCGAGGTGCATGAGCGCATCTACGGCTACCGGCAGGCGATCGCGCGCGGCGAGCTCGCCGATGCCGACGTGATCGCACTGACGGCGCAGGCCCTCTTCGACGACGCATGGCTACTCTGTTTCGACGAGTTTCATGTCACCGACATTGCCGACGCCATGATCCTCGGCCGGCTGTTCGCACGATTGTTCGAGCTCGGCACCGTCGTGGTCGCGACCTCCAATGTCGCGCCGGAGGATCTCTACAAGGGCGGCTTGAATCGCGCGCTGTTCCTGCCGTTCATCGCCCACATCCAGTCGCACATGGATGTGGTGCGACTGGATGCCCGCACCGATTTCCGACTGGAGAAGCTCACCGGCGGCAAGATGTGGTGGGTGCCGGCGGACGCCGAAGCCGACACCGCCTTGGACAGGGCCTGGGTGAAGATGACCGGCAACGCGCCGTGCAAGCCCCGGGATATTCTGATCAAGGGCCGCACGCTGCACGTGCCGTGCTCCTCGCATGGCGTGGCGCGGTTTTCCTTTGCCGATCTCTGCGAGCAGCCGCTCGGCGCCTCGGATTACCTGCGGCTCGCGCATGATTACCACACCATCCTGCTCGACCATGTCCCGATCATGGACTATGCCGAGCGCAACGCCGCCAAGCGCTTCATCTCCCTGATCGACACGCTCTATGACAATGCCGTGAAGCTGATGGCCTCGGCCGCCGCGCATCCGGTCGCGCTCTACATCGCGGACGAGGGTACCGAAGCCAATGAGTTCAAGCGGACGTCCTCGCGCCTGATCGAGATGAGCTCGGCGCCCTATCTGGCGCTGCCCCACGGCAAGAAGGATTCGGCCGCATCCGGCGCAACCACGGGGCTGGTGGAGACGTAGCGAGGGTACGTCGTCATTCCGGGGCTCGCGAAGCGAGAACCTGGAATCTCGTGTCACAACCTCGAGATTTCCGGGTTCGCTCGCGGATCGCGAGCGCCCCGGAATGACGGCCGTGAGGCATACCAATGACCGAATTCTCGGCAGGTCCTACAAATGGGCAAGCCGTGACTTGAACGGTCCTCCCGAAAGGGATAACAGCCACTCAATTCCAAACTTCCCGGCTCGGTTCAAAGGACGGATTTCCCATGGCGCGCGACAAGATTGCTTTGATTGGCTCCGGTCAGATCGGTGGAACGCTGGCTCATCTCGTTGGCCTCAAGGAGCTCGGTGATGTCGTCATGTTCGATATTGCCGAGGGCGTTCCCCAGGGCAAATCGCTTGATATCGCACAGTCCTCGCCGGTCGACGGCTTCGACGCCCACTTCACCGGCACCAATTCCTACGAGGCGCTGGACAATGCCAGCGTCTGCATCGTCACCGCCGGCGTGCCGCGCAAGCCCGGCATGAGCCGCGACGACCTCCTCTCCATCAACCTCAAGGTCATGGAGCAGGTCGGCGCCGGCATCAAGAAATACGCCCCCGACGCCTTTGTCATCTGCATCACCAACCCGCTGGACGCCATGGTCTGGGCGCTGCAGAAGGCCTCCGGCCTGCCGCACAAGAAGGTGGTCGGCATGGCCGGCGTGCTGGACTCCGCGCGCTTCCGCTATTTCCTGGCCGACGAGTTCAACGTCTCCGTTGAAGACGTCACTGCCTTCGTGCTGGGCGGCCATGGCGACACCATGGTGCCGCTGGTGCGCTACTCCACCGTCGCCGGCATCCCGCTGCCGGATCTCGTCAAGATGGGCTGGACCTCCCAGGCCCGCATCGACGAAATCGTCGACCGCACCCGCAATGGCGGCGCCGAGATCGTCAATCTGCTCAAGACCGGCTCGGCCTATTATGCGCCGGCGGCGTCAGCCATTGCGATGGCGGAGAGCTATCTGCGCGACAAGAAGCGCGTGGTGCCATGCGCCGCCTATCTCAACGGGGAATATGGCGTGAAGGACATGTATGTCGGCGTGCCCGTCGTGATCGGCTCCAAGGGCGTCGAGCGCATCGTGGAGATCGAATTGTCCGGCAAGGATCGCGAAGGGTTCGACAAGTCGGTCGGTGCCGTCCAGGGCCTGGTCGATGCCTGCAAGAAGATCGCGCCGGACCTCCTGGGTCGCTAAGCCGGCCGCCGAATCTGACATCTTGAACTGGCTTTGGTATATGGTATACCACACGGAAATCGATGTGAGCCCGTCAGGGCTCACCGGGCAAGTCTTTGGGGAGCGTCCTAGATGAATATCCACGAGTATCAGGCCAAGGCCGTGCTCAGCGAGTTTGGCGTGGCCATCTCCAAGGGCGTGCCGGTGCTCAAGGCCGAGGACGCCGAGGCGGCCGCCAAGGCGCTGCCCGGCCCCATCTGGGTGGTGAAGAGCCAGATCCATGCCGGCGGCCGCGGCAAGGGCAAATTCAAGGAAGCTTCCGCCGGCGACAAGGGCGGCGTCCGCATCGCCAAGTCGGTCGCCGAGGTCGCCGAGAACGCCAGGCAGATGCTGGGCGCCACTCTCGTGACCGTGCAGACCGGCGCCCACGGCAAGCAGGTCAACCGCCTCTACATCGAGGAAGGCTCCGACATCGACAAGGAGTTCTATCTCTCGCTCCTGGTCAATCGCGAGACCTCGGAAGTCTCCTTCGTGGTGTCGACCGAGGGCGGCGTGAACATCGAGGACGTCGCGCATTCCACCCCGGAAAAGATCGTCTCCTTCTCGGTCGATCCTGCCACCGGCATCATGGCCCATCACGGCCGCGCCGTCGCCAAGGCGCTCAATCTCTCGGGTGATCTCGCCAAGCAGGCGGAGAAGCTCACCACCCAGCTCTATAACGCCTTCGTCGCCAAGGACATGGCGATGCTTGAGATCAACCCGCTGGTCGTGACCAAGCAGGGTAGCTTGCGCGTGCTCGACGCCAAGGTGGCCTTCGACGACAATGCGCTGTTCCGCCATCCCGAAGTGGCCGCGCTGCGCGACACCACCGAAGAGGACGCCAAGGAGATCGAGGCCTCGAAATACGACCTCAACTATGTCGCGCTCGACGGCACCATCGGCTGCATGGTCAATGGCGCGGGCCTTGCCATGGCGACGATGGACATCATCAAGCTCTACGGCATGGAGCCGGCGAACTTCCTCGACGTCGGCGGCGGCGCCACCGCCGACAAGGTCGCCGCGGCCTTCAAGATCATCACCTCCGATCCCAATGTGAAGGGTATCCTGGTCAACATCTTCGGCGGCATCATGAAGTGCGATGTCATTGCCGAGGGTGTGGTCACGGCGGTGAAGCAGGTTGGTCTCAAGGTGCCGCTGGTGGTGCGCCTCGAAGGCACCAATGTCGAACTGGGCAAGAAGATCATCAATGAATCAGGCCTCAACGTGCTGCCGGCCGATAATCTCGATGACGCCGCGCAGAAGATCGTGAAGGCCGTCAAAGGGAGCTAAGGCCATGTCCGAGGACCGTCTCGCCGCGCCACAGCCGACCGATGAGCACCGCAAATTGAAGGTCTTCGCCGGCGAATGGAGCGGAGAGGAGATGGTCTATCCATCGCGCTGGACGCAAGGCGGGCCTGCAACCTCCCGCGTCACCGCGAGGATCGATCTCAACGGCTTCTATCTGATCCAGGACGTAAGGCAGATGCGGGACGGCAAGGAGAGCTTTGCGACGCATGCGCTCTTCACCTACGACCGCGACGATCGGCTCTACAAATTGTTCTGGCACGATTCGCTCGGCTACTTCCCGCCTTCGCCGGCCTCCGGCTCCTGGGTCGGCAAGACCCTGACCCTGGTGCGCGGCTCGCTGCGCGGCAATGCGCGTCATGTGTATGAGATCGTCGACGACAACAACTACTCCATGAAAATCCAGTTCTCGCCGGATGCCGAAGGTTGGAGCGACGTGCTCACCGGCGTCTACAAGCGGATCAATTAGTCCACCTCAGTTCGCGCGGAAGCATCACCCAACATGTCCATCCTGATCGACAGCAACACCAAGGTCATCTGCCAGGGCTTCACCGGCAAGAACGGCACCTTCCACTCTGAAGCGGCGATTGCCTATGGCACCAAGATGGTCGGCGGCACCTCGCCCGGCAAAGGCGGCTCGACGCATCTGGGTCTGCCGGTGTTCGACACGGTGCAGGAAGCGCGCAACAAGACCGGCGCGGACGCATCGGTGATCTATGTGCCACCGCCGGGCGCGGCGGACGCGATCTGTGAGGCGATCGATGCCGAGATCCCGCTGATCGTCTGCATCACCGAGGGCATTCCAGTGCTGGACATGGTCCGCGTGAAGCGCTCGCTCTCCGGCTCCAAGTCGCGGCTGATCGGGCCGAACTGTCCGGGCGTGATGACCGCCGGCGAATGCAAGATTGGCATCATGCCGGCCAACATCTTCAAGCCCGGCAATGTCGGTATCGTCTCCCGCTCCGGCACGCTGACCTATGAAGCGGTGTTCCAGACCACCCAGGAAGGCCTCGGCCAGACAACGGCGGTCGGCATCGGCGGCGACCCGGTCAAGGGCACCGAGTTCATCGACGTGCTGGAAATGTTCCTCGCCGACCCCAAGACCACATCGATCATCATGATCGGCGAGATCGGCGGCTCGGCCGAGGAGGACGCCGCCCAGTTCATCAAGGACGAGGCCAGGCGCGGCCGCAAGAAGCCGATGGTCGGCTTCATCGCCGGCGTCACCGCCCCTCCCGGCCGCCGCATGGGCCATGCCGGCGCGATCATCTCCGGCGGCAAGGGCGACGCCGGTTCAAAGACCGAGGCCATGGAATCGGCCGGAATTACCGTGTCTCCGTCGCCCGCGCGGCTCGGTCACACGCTTGCCGAAAAATTGAAATCCTGATTCAGCACTTAGTTCTTTTCAGCGAGATCATTCACACTAAATAAGGTAAACGGTCGGTATGACCACGCTGGCCCCTGCCGGGGGGCCGGCGACCGCGACGTATTCGGTCGCACGAAGAAAAATCACCAGGACGCCATCATGTCTCGCCAGGACGCGAACGCCGCCTTTGCCCTTTCGTCATTTCTGCAGGGCACCAACGCCGCCTATATCGACGATATCTACGCCCGTTACGAGAAAGACCCGGCCTCGGTCGATGTCGAGTGGCAGGAGTTCTTCAAGAGCCTCAAAGACGCCCCCGCTGACGTCATCCAGAATGCCGAGGGACCGTCCTGGGGTCGCGACAACTGGCCGCTGACGCCGCGCGACGACCTCACCAGCGCGCTCGACGGCAATTGGGCGACCGTCGAGAAGGCGGTCGGCGACAAGATCGTCGCAAAGGCCAAGACCAAGGGCGCCGAGATCACCGCCGCTGAGTTGCACCAGGCCACCCGCGATTCCGTCCGTGCACTGATGCTGATCCGCGCCTATCGCATGCGCGGCCACTTCCACGCCAATCTCGATCCCCTCGGCATCGAGGTGCATCCCTCCCGCGAAGAGCTCGACCCGCGCAGCTACGGCTTTGAAGAGAGTGATTTCGACCGCAAGATCTTCCTCGATCATGTGCTTGGCCTCGAATACGGCACCCTGCGCGAGATCGTCGCGCTGTGCGAGCGGACCTACTGCCAGACGCTCGGCGTCGAGTTCATGCACATCTCGAACCCGGCGCAGAAGGCCTGGATTCAGGAGCGCATCGAGGGTCCGGACAAGGAGATCAGCTTCACCCGCGAGGGTCGCCGCGCCATCCTCAACAAGCTGATCGAGGCCGAAGGCTTCGAGAAATTCTGCGACACCAAGTTCACCGGAACAAAACGCTTCGGGCTCGACGGCGGCGAGTCGCTGATCCCGGCGCTGGAGCAGATCATCAAGCGCGGCGGCAATCTCGGCGTGAAGGAAATCGTCGTCGGCATGCCGCATCGCGGCCGCCTCAACGTGCTGACGCAGGTGATGGGCAAGCCCCACCGCGCGCTGTTCCATGAGTTCAAGGGCGGCTCGGCCAACCCCGACGACGTCGAGGGCTCGGGCGACGTGAAGTACCATCTCGGCGCCTCCTCCGACCGGGAGTTCGATGGCAATCGCATCCATCTGTCGCTGACCGCCAACCCCTCGCATCTCGAGATCGTCGATCCCGTGGTGCTCGGCAAGGTGCGCGCCAAGCAGGACCAGCATGGAGATCCGCCTGACATGCGCATCTCGGTGCTGCCGCTCCTGATGCACGGCGACGCGGCTTTCGCCGGCCAGGGCGTGGTGGCGGAATGCTTCAGCCTGTCGGACCTGAAGGGCTACCGCACCGGCGGTTCGGTGCATTTCATCGTCAACAACCAGATCGGCTTCACCACCTATCCGCGCTACTCGCGCTCCTCGCCCTATCCGTCCGACGTGGCGAAGATGATCGATGCGCCGATCTTCCATGTGAACGGCGACGATCCGGAAGCCGTGGTGTTTGCGGCCAAGGTCGCGATCGAATTCCGGCAGAAGTTCCACAAGCCCGTCGTGATCGACATGTGGTGCTATCGCCGCCACGGCCACAACGAGGGCGACGAGCCGGCGTTCACCCAGCCGGTGATGTACAAGAAGATCGCTTCGCATCCCTCGACACTGGAGATTTATGCCAAGCGGCTGGTCGCCGAAGGCGTGATGACCGAAGGCGAGGTCGAGAAGGCGAAGGCCGACTGGCGCGCACGGCTCGATGCCGAGTTCGAGGCTGGCACCGGCTACAAGCCGAACAAGGCCGACTGGCTCGACGGCAAGTGGGCCGGCTTCAAGATCGCCGATCAGGAAGAGGATGCGCGGCGCGGCGTCACCGGCGTCGATACCGCAACCCTGAAGGAGATCGGCCGCAAGATCACCAAGGTGCCGGACGGCTTCCGCGTTCACCGCACCATCCAGCGCTTCCTCGACAATCGCGCCAAGGCGATCGACACGGGCGTCGGCATCGACTGGGCCACCGGCGAGGCGCTCGCCTTCTGCACGCTGCTGCAGGAAGGCTACCATGTGCGCCTCTCCGGCCAGGACTCCGAGCGCGGCACCTTCTCGCAGCGCCATTCGGTGCTGATCGACCAGGAGGACGAGAGCCGCTACACGCCGTTCAATCATCTCGGCGGCGACCAGGGCCATTACGAGGTCATCAACTCGCTTTTGTCGGAAGAGGCCGTGCTCGGCTTCGAATACGGCTACTCGCTGGCCGAGCCGAACGCGCTCGCAATGTGGGAGGCGCAGTTCGGCGACTTCGCCAATGGTGCCCAGGTGGTGTTCGACCAGTTCATCTCCTCGGGCGAGCGCAAATGGCTACGCATGTCCGGCCTCGTCTGCATGCTGCCGCATGGCTATGAGGGCCAGGGACCGGAGCACTCCTCCGCGCGTCTGGAACGTTACCTGCAGATGTGCGCCGAAGACAATATGCAGGTCGTCAACCCGACCACGCCGGCGAACTACTTTCACGTGCTGCGGCGCCAGCTGCATCGCGAGATCAGAAAGCCCTTGATCATGATGACGCCGAAGTCGCTGCTGCGCCACAAGCGCGCGGTGTCGCGGCTCGAGGAACTCGCCAAGGGCACGACGTTCCACCGCATCCTGTACGATGACGCCCAGATGCGGCCGGACGAGGCAATCAAGCTGGTGCCGGACGACAAGATCCGCCGTGTCGTGCTGTGCGCGGGCAAGGTTTATTACGACCTCTATGAGGAGCGCGAGAAGCGCGGCATCGACGACATCTATCTGATGCGGATCGAGCAACTTTACCCGGTGCCGCTGAAGGCGCTGGTGATGGAGCTGTCCCGCTTCAAGGGCGCCGAGATGGTCTGGTGCCAGGAAGAGCCGCGCAACATGGGGTCGTGGCACTTCATCGAGCCCTATCTCGAATGGGTGCTGAACCAGATCCATGCGACGCACCGCCGTCCACGTTATGCGGGTCGCGCGGCTGCGGCTGCCACCGCCACCGGTCTCATGTCCAAGCATCTTGCCCAGCTCAAGGCCTTCCTGGACGAGGCGCTGAACTGAAGTTTTCATGATGTCATGCCCCGCGCAGGCGGGGCATCCAGTATGCCGCGCAGTCAGGTTCAATCACGAACGTCACGGCATACTGGATCGCCCGCTTTCACGGGCGATGACCTTTCATCATCACCGCACAGGTTTCTTCGAGGAAAAGATCATGACCGAAATCCGCGTTCCGACGCTCGGCGAGTCCGTCACTGAGGCCACCATCGGCCGCTGGTTCAAGAAGGCGGGCGACCCGGTCGCAGTCGACGAGCCCCTGGTCGAGCTCGAGACGGACAAGGTCACCATCGAGGTGCCGGCGCCCTCCGCCGGAACGCTCGGTGAGATCATCGCCAAGGATGGCGAGACGGTTGCGGTCGGCGCGCTGCTCGGCCAGATCGCCGATGGCGCAGCGGCTGCGAAGCCCGCCGCCGCGGCCGCTGCTCCTGCTGCGGCCAAGCCGGCCGCAGCGCCAGCTCCCGCACCGGCCGCGCCGCCGAAGGTGCCGCCTTCGGATGCGCCGCTTGCGCCGTCGGTTCGCAGGCTCTCGGCCGAGAGCGGTGTCGATGCGTCCACCGTGCCAGGCTCCGGCAAGGACGGCCGTGTGACAAAGGGCGACATGCTGGCGGCAATCGAGCGCGCGGCGTCGGCGCCGACGCCGGTCAATCAGCCCGCGGCTGCCGTGCAGGTCCGCGCGCCCTCGCCGGCCGACGACGCCGCCCGCGAAGAGCGCGTACGCATGACGCGGCTGCGCCAGACCATCGCGCGGCGCCTGAAGGATGTGCAGAACACCGCCGCGATGCTGACGACCTTCAACGAGGTCGACATGACCCACGTGATGGCGATGCGCGCCCAGTACAAGGACGTGTTCGAGAAGAAGCATGGCGTGAAGCTCGGCTTCATGGGCTTCTTCACCAAGGCCTGCGTGCAGGCGCTCAAGGACATCCCTGCGGTCAATGCCGAGATCGACGGAAGCGACCTGATCTACAAGAATTACTACCACATCGGGGTCGCCGTCGGCACCGATCGCGGCCTCGTGGTGCCCGTGGTGCGCGACTGCGACGAGAAGTCGATCGCGCAAATCGAAAAGTCGATCGGTGATTTCGGCCGCCGCGCCCGCGACGGCCAGCTCAAGATCGAGGAGATGCAGGGCGGCACCTTCACCATCACCAATGGCGGCATCTACGGCTCGTTGATGTCGACGCCGATCCTGAACGCGCCGCAGTCCGGCATCCTCGGCATGCACAAGATCCAGGAGCGGCCGATGGTGGTCGGCGGCAAGATCGAGATCCGCCCGATGATGTATCTGGCGCTGTCCTACGATCACCGCGTCATCGACGGCAAGGAAGCGGTGACCTTCCTGGTGCGCGTCAAGGAGAGCCTCGAGGATCCGGCACGGCTGGTGCTGGACCTGTGATCGCGCGTCACCTTCACTCGGGCATTCAACATCGGGGGCGACGTTGACCGACAAGGTTGTTGTGATCACCGGCGGGAGCCGCGGCATCGGCCGGGCCACCGCGCTTGCGGCCGCCGCGCGCGGCTATCGCGTCGTGGTCGGCTATGCCAGCAACGAGGCTGCCGCGAACGAGGTCGTGGCCGCGATCGAAGCGAAGAACGGCAAGGCGATTGCGGTGAAATGCGATGTCGGCGAAGAGGCCGACATCCTCGCGCTGTTCAAGGCCGCGGACAAGTTCGGCACGCTGGGCGCGCTGGTCAACAATGCCGGCATTGTCGGCAAGACCTCGCGGGTCGACGAGATGTCGGCCGAGCGCATCCAGCGCATGATGGCGGTCAACGTCACCGGCAGCATCCTCTGTGCCCGCGAAGCCGTGAAGCGGATGTCGACGCGGCATGGTGGCAAGGGCGGCGTGATCGTCAATTTGTCGTCGGTCGCGGCCAAGCTCGGCTCGCCCAACACCTATGTCGATTACGCCGCCTCGAAAGGCGCGATCGATTCCTTCACCATCGGTCTCGGTTATGAGGTCGCCGGCGAAGGCATCCGCGTGGCCGGCATCCGTCCGGGTCTGATCGACACCGACATTCACGCCTCCGGCGGCGAGCCTGACCGCGCGCATCGCCTTGCGCCGAACGTGCCGATGAAGCGCGTCGGCACTGCGGACGAAATCGCCAATGCCATTGTCTGGCTGATGTCCGACGAGGCCTCCTATGTGACCAGCGCCATCCTTGATGTCTCGGGCGGCCGCTAATACCTGTCAGAACCTTTTAGAAATACAGGACGTCAATCATGCCCACTTACGATCTCGTTGTCATCGGCACCGGTCCTGGCGGCTATGTCTGTGCGATCCGCGCGGCCCAGCTCGGCATGAAGGTCGCGGTGGTCGAGAAGAACGCCACGCTCGGCGGCACCTGCCTCAATATCGGCTGCATGCCCTCGAAGGCGCTGCTGCATGCGTCCGAAATGTTCGAGGAGGCCGCGCACTCCTTCGCCAAGATGGGCGTCTCTGTTTCCGCACCGAAGCTCGATCTGCCCGCGATGATGAACTTCAAGCAGCAGGGCATCGACGGCAACGTCAAGGGCGTCGAGTTCCTGATGAAGAAGAACAAGATCGACGTGCTGCATGGCACCGGCAAGATTCTCGGCACTGGCAAGGTCGAAGTCTCCGCTGACGGCAAGTCGCAGACGGTCGAGACCAGGAACATCGTGATCGCCACCGGCTCCGACGTGGCAAAACTCAAGGGCATCGACATCGACGAGAAGCGCATCGTCTCCTCAACGGGCGCGCTGTCACTGGAGAAGGTGCCCGAGAAGCTTTTGATCGTCGGCGCCGGCGTCATCGGCCTGGAGCTCGGCTCGGTGTGGCATCGCCTCGGCGCCGAGGTGATGGTGGTCGAATTCCTGGACCGTATCTTGCCGGGGATGGATGGCGAGATCGCCAAGCAATTCCAGCGCATCCTGGAAAAGCAGGGCTTTGTGTTCAAGCTCGCCTCCAAGGTCACCAGCATCGACACGTCCGGCAAGATGCTCGGTGTCAAGGTCGAGCCGGCGGCCGGCGGCAATGCGGAAACGATCGAAGCCGACGTCGTGCTGGTCTGCATCGGCCGCGTGCCCTACACGGACGGGCTCGGACTGAAGGAAGCGGGCGTTGCGCTGGACAATCGTGGCCGCGTGCAGATCGATCCGCATTTCGCAACGACGGTGAAAGGAATCTACGCCATCGGCGATGTCGTCGCTGGTCCCATGTTGGCGCACAAGGCCGAGGATGAAGGCGTCGCGGTAGCCGAAATCATCGCGGGCAAGGCGGGCCACGTGAATTACGACGTCATCCCTGGTGTCGTGTATACAACGCCCGAAGTCTCCTCCGTCGGCAAGACCGAGGAGGAGCTGAAGCAGGCGGGTGTCGCTTATACCGTCGGCAAATTCCCCTTCACCGCCAACGGCCGCTCCAAGGTCAACCAGACCACTGACGGCTTTGTGAAGATTCTCGCAGATGCGAAGACCGACCGCGTGCTCGGCGCGCATATCATCGGTCGCGAAGCCGGCGAGATGATCCACGAAGCGGCTGTATTGATGGAGTTTGGTGGCTCCGCGGAAGACCTCGCCCGCACCTGCCATGCCCATCCGACCCGCTCGGAAGCAATCAAGGAAGCGGCGCTTGCGGTCGGCAAGCGGGCCATCCATATGTAGGCGACGCTCGAATCGGGCGGGGGTCAACTGAATGCTGCGCCGCTTACTTCAACCCGTCTGGATTCTGCTTGCGATCATCTTCCTGATCGAAGCCTGGCTGTGGGATCATCTCGAGCCGATCGTGGCCGCGGTTGTCGCGGCGATCCCGCTGCGCACTTTCAAGCAATGGCTTTCCGAGCGCGTCGACACGCTGTCCCCGGCGATGACCCTGATCGTGTTCATCGTGCCGGTCATTCCGCTGTTTCCGCTCAAGATGGTCGGCGTGTGGCTGCTTATGCACGAATACTGGATGACCGCGGTCACCACCATCCTGTTCGCGAAATTGCTCGGCGTCGGCGTCACCGCTTTCATCTTCGACGTCACACGGCCGAAGCTCCTGGAGATGGCCTGGTTCGAGAAGCTCTATGAATGGGTGCTTGGGCTGCGCGCCAAATGCAACGTGTTGGTCGATCCGATCAAGGCCAAGATCGTCGCGATCATGCGCGGCGATGGCGACCGCTGGTCCTCCCGCGCCATGCGCCTGATCCTCCGCTTCCGCAAGAGCGTGCGCGAGGCGAGGTAGCCTCTGTTTTAGCACCACCGGTCTCCCGATCCGTCATCCTGAGGCACGAGCGTCAGCGAGCCTCGAAGGATGAACGGCCCCCGCTGCACCCGTCCGGGCCGTCGCCCTTCGAGGCCGCCGCTTCGCGACGGCACCTCAGGGTGACAGTGATAGAGCGGGTCCCTGCGTCTCAATGCAGCGGCAAGAGGTGTGGCTGCAAGATGCCGAGCGCGGTGACCAAAACCCCCGCCAGCGTCAGCAAACCCGAGATCCAGGCCAGCGCCACGATCCCCGTGATGATGGTCGCCGACGCCAGCACGATGGCGATCTGGAAGGCGGCGGAGCCGAGCTCGAAATGGTGGTATTTGGCGGTCGCAAGATCGCGCTCTTCCTCGGCGTGCTTGGCGCGCTCGGCGAGCTGCTCGGTGCCTTCGCCGGTCTCAGGCTCGGAGCGGTAACGCGCGGCGGTCTTCTGCCAGTCGTCGATCTGCTTCTGCGCCGCGGCTTTGGCGGCGTCGTCGCCGATTGAGCCGAGGTTGAGCTTGGTGGCTTCGGCCGCCGTCTGCACCGTGGTGCGGCGAATTGTCTTGGCCTGGAAGAATGCCCACAGATTCGAGGCCTCGACATTGTTGCTGATGGCTTCGGTCTGCGCCCCCTTGCCCAGCGTCTCCGACAGCGCCAGGCACAGCGCGATCACCGCGATCAGCAGCGCGATCTTCTTGTTCTCGCCCGAGGCGTGCTCGGCGTGTTCGGCGTGCTCCATGCTCTCTTGCGCGCTCATGATTCCCCTCCGGATAAAGATGCAGCAGCACGATTGCCGGAACGTTGCGTCCGGCGCAAGAGGCCACTCAAGTTTGGCAGGCGCATGTCGGCCAGATGAATGCGCCGTTCAGCTTCAGCTGCGCGGATGCGCGCTGCGGTAGACTTCCAGAAGACGCTCGCTGTCGATGCCGGTATAGATCTGCGTGGTCGAGAGCGAGGAATGGCCGAGCAACTCCTGGATCGCGCGCAAGTCCCCGCCGCGGGAGAGCAGGTGGGTTGCAAAGGAATGCCGCAGTGCATGCGGCGTGGCGCTGTCAGGCAGGCCCAGCGCGCCGCGGAGCCGCTGCATGGTGAGCTGGATGATGCGAGGGCTTAACGGCCCGCCGCGGGCACCAATGAAGATTGGTCCATCCTGCGGCAAATGATGCGGGCAGATCGCGACATAGTCCGCGATCAGCTGCAGCACGTTATTGAGCACCGGCACCATCCGCGTCTTGTTGCCCTTGCCGGTCACGGTCAGCACGTCGCCCTTGCCGGGCAGCGGCACGTCGCGCCGCTTCAGCGACAGCGCTTCGGAGATGCGCAGGCCCGAGCCATAGAGCAGCGCCATGACCGCGGCGTCGCGCACCAGCACCCATGTCTCGCGCTGCTCGCCGGCGCGCTCGTCGGCATCGGTCAGCCGTTTGGCGGCGGCGATATGGATCGGCTTGGGCAGGCTTTTGCCGATCTTCGGCGCCCGGATCGCGGAGAGCGCGCCGAGCCTGCCCTTGCCCTCGCGCTCCAGGAAACGGCCGAAGGAGCGCAAGCCAGCGAGGCTGCGCATCAGCGAGCGGCTGCCGATCTCGTCCGCGCGTCGCATTGCCATGAAGGCGCGAACATCGGTCGCCTCCAGCGCCGCGAAACGTGCGAGGCTGACGCGTGCGCCCCAATGCTCGCAGAGGAACGCGAGGCATTGCCTGAGATCGCGGCTGTAGGCTTCCAGCGTCTTGGGCGACAATCTGCGCTCGGTGCCGAGATGCGATAGCCAGCGCGCCATTTCGCGCGCGATGCTCGGATCGGCGCAAGCGAGCTCGATCGGCTCCGGCTCTGGAGCGCCTTCAGCTGCTGCCTGTTTGCGGGCCATACGGGTATCGCCGGATTGATTCTCCTGATTATATCGCACCTCGTTCCTTTACCCTTCACTAAGGCTCAAGCCCTCTCCCCGATGGATCACGCGACCCGTACCGCTACACATTCCGCCACATCGACCGGTGTCGTCGACGTGCTGGTTCCGGTCGCGCTGAACCAGACCTATTCCTATCGCGTGCCGCGGGGGATGGCGCTTGCGGCCGGCGACGTCGTCGGCGTGCCGCTCGGTCCGCGCGAGGTGCTCGCGGTGGTGTGGGGCGAGAACGCCAATCCCGATCCGCGGCTGCACAACCGGCTGAAGGATGTCGCGGAGAAATTCGACGTGCCGCCGCTGAAGGGCGAGTTGCGGTCGCTGGTCGATTGGGTCGCCAACTATACGCTGTCGTCTCGCGGGATGGTGCTCAGGATGTGCCTGCGGATGGGCGAGGGGCTCGGCCCCGAGCGCGTCCGTCTCGGTGTGCGGCTGGTCGGCGCGCCGCCGCAACGGCTGACGCCGGCAAGGCGTCGGGTGATCGCGGTGCTCTCCGATGGCCTGTTGCATGGCAAGTCTGAAGCCGCGCATGAAGCCGGCGTCTCCACGGGTGTGATCGACGGCCTGGTCGATGAGGGCACGCTGGCAACGGAGCCGATGCCGAATGCGCCGCCGCCGGCCGCGCCTGATCCGGCCTACGCGCAGCCTGAATTCTCCCGCGCGCAGCGTACCGCGGTCGATACCATGCGTGCCCTGGCCGCGAGCGGCAGCTTCCATGTCGCGCTGCTCGACGGCGTCACCGGCTCCGGCAAGACCGAGGTCTATTTCGAGGCGGTCGCCGAGATCATCAGGCGGCGCAAGCAGGCGCTGATCCTGATGCCGGAGATCGCGCTCACCGGCCAGTTCCTCGATCGGTTCTCACAGCGCTTCGGCGTGCGGCCGATCGAGTGGCATTCGGAATTGACCCCACGCACGCGCGCCCGCAACTGGGCCGCGATTGCGGCCGGAGAAGCCCCGGTCGTGGTCGGCGCGCGCTCGGCGCTGTTTCTCCCCTACGCCGATCTCGGGCTCATCGTGGTGGATGAGGAGCACGACCAGTCCTACAAGCAGGACGACGGCGTGCATTACCATGCGCGCGACATGGCGGTGGTGCGCGGCCATATCGCCAAAATTCCCGTCGTGCTCGCCTCCGCCACGCCCTCGGTCGAGACCGAGGTCAATGCGCGCAAGGGCCGCTATCAGCGGGTGGTGCTGCCGCAGCGGTTCGGCGGCGCGACCATGCCGCATATCGAGGCCATCGACCTGCGCCGCGAGGCGCCGCAGCGCGGCCGCTTTGTGTCGCCGAAGCTGGCGCATGAGATCCACAACGCCATCGAGCGGAAGGAGCAGGCGCTGCTGTTCCTCAATCGCCGCGGCTATGCGCCGCTGACACTATGCCGCAGCTGTGGCCACCGCTTCGCCTGCACCATCTGCGATGCCTGGCTGGTCGATCACCGCTTTCGCCAGCGCTTGGTCTGCCATCACTGCGGCTTCTCGATGCCGCGCCCGCACATCTGCCCGCATTGCGCGGCCGAGGAATCGCTGGTTGCGGTCGGACCCGGCGTGGAGCGGCTGCAGGAGGAGGCGGCCAGCCTGTTTCCCAACGCCCGCACCATGGTGCTCTCGAGCGACCTCATCACCTCCATCGAGACCATGCGCAGCGAGCTCAACGAGATCGCGCAAGGCCGCGTCGACATCATCATCGGCACGCAGCTCGTGGCAAAAGGCCATCA
>Ga0070741_10010986_pt1 | contig 16886 bp, 11 predicted proteins | sample Coa_R1_4_FD_66440 | JGI IMG/M metagenome (GOLD analysis project Ga0070741, IMG submission 66440) | Surface soil microbial communities from Centralia Pennsylvania, which are recovering from an underground coalmine fire - Coalmine... | ecosystem: Environmental > Terrestrial > Soil > Unclassified ...
ACGGTGGCACCCGTCGCGTTGCTCGGTCCCGCATTCGATGCCGTGATCGTGTATGTCGTCGAGCCGCCCGCCGTCACCGAGGTGACACCGTCGGTCTTCGTGATGGAGAGATCGGCCGATGCACCGAGCGTGTCCGTGTCGGTAGCGGAGTTGTTGCCCGGATTCGGATCGGTCACGCCACCCGGCGCAGCCACCGTCGCCGTGTTGCTGATCGACCCCGCGGCCGCCGCAGAAATCGTGCAGCTCGCGGTGTACGCCGTGCTGCCTCCCGCGGGCAGGTTGACCGTATCGTTGATGTTGCCGCTACCGGATGCCGTGCATGTGCCGCCGCCCGCACCGACGCAGGTCCAGGTGCAGGTCTCGCTGGCCGGGAACGTGTCGGCCACGGTGGCACCCGTCGCGTTGCTCGGTCCCGCGTTCGATGCTGTGATCGTGTATGTGACAGAACCGCCTGGCGTCGCGGTCGTCACGCCGTCGGTCTTCGTGATCGCGAGATCGGCCTGTGCTGCGAGCACGTCGGAATCGGTTGCCGAATTGTTGCCGGGTGTCGGATCGGTGACCCCTGCCGGTGCGGCCACGGTCGCCGTATTGCTGAGCGTTCCGCTCGCGGCCGAGGAAATCGAGCAGCTCGCGGTGTACGTCGTGCTGCCGCCCGCCGGTAGGTTCACCGTGTCGTTGATGTTGCCGCTGCCGGATGCCGTGCACGTGCCGCCGCCCGCGCCGACGCAGGTCCAGGTGCAGGTCAGCGAGGCCGGAAATGTGTCGGCGACGGTCGCGCCCGGCGCGTTGCTCGGTCCGGCATTCGATGCCGTGATCGTGTATGTGACAGAACCGCCTGGCGTCGCGGTCGTCACGCCGTCGGTTTTGGTGATCGCCAGATCGGCCTGCGGTGTCAGCGTATCGGTGTCGGTCGCCGAATTGTTGGCCGTGTTGGGATCGCCCGCCAAGGTCACGGTGGCGGTGTTGCTGAGCGAGCCCGTCGCTGCCGCGGAGATTGCGCACGACGCCGTGTAGGTCACGCTGGCGCCGGCGGGCAGATTCGTCGTGTCGTTGATGTTGCCGCTGCCTGACGCCGTACACGTGCCGCCGCCGGCGCCGACGCAGGTCCACGTGCAAGTCAGCGCGGCCGGAAACGTGTCTGCGACCAGGGCGCCCGAAGCAGCCAATGCGGTTGGATTCGACGCCGTGATCGTATACGTCACCGATCCGCCCGGCGTCGCTGTCGTCACGCCATCGGTTTTCGTGATCGCGACATCGGTTCCGCCGGCCCAACCCGCGACTCCCCACGACAACGCGCTTGCAGCGAGCACGATGCGATACACCTGCGACAGGCGAAGACAGATCATGTTCCGCTCCCGAGTGATGTGCTGCGCAACCCCCGCGGCGTAGTATCGGCCGCGTTTCCCGGTCAGGCAAGCAGTTCACGCGGTGCGCCGGCCTCCGCCGCCGAGCACGATGGCATACTGTGTCCATGCCGAACGCTCTTGCGCGCCTGTCGGCCGCCGTGCCCGATACGATCACGGCGATCACCTACGCGATCGCGTGGGTCGCTCCGTCGCTGCTCGGCGTCGAGTGGGTGCGGGCGCTGCTCATCGCGCTCGTCGTCGAGTTCATGGTCATGCACGCGAGCGCGCTGTACAGCGTCGCGCTCGGCAAGCGCGAGGACCGTCTGCGCAAGCGCGCGGTGATCCTCGGCGCGCTGACGGCGCTCTATCTACTGCCGATCGGCGCCCTTGCGTTTTCCACGCAGACGCTCGCGCCCGTGCTGTCGTTCCTGTGGTTGTTCACGAGCCGGTTCGCCCACGTCATCGTCGCCGAGCCCGCCGCTGCCGCCGTGGAGACGCAGCGTGCGAAATCGCTGTGGCTGGTTTCGCTCGGTGCGTTCGCGGCCGGCGTGGTGCTCGTCAACAAACTGCCGCCGCCGGCGTTCGGTCTGACGCCCGAGTTCGTCGCTTCGCTGTCGATGTCGGGGCATCCCGACCCGAACGCGCAGCCGCCGCAGATGAGCATCGCGTTCGGCGTGTTCTATTTCATCGTGCAGGCTTGCGCAAAAGCGATGTTCGCGCCGGGCGCCGTCACACCGACTGCCGCCGCAGCGTCAGCAACAGGGCGCCGAACGTCATGAACGCCGTGCCGACGATGCGGTTCAGCCACTTCGCGAAGAACGGCCCGACGAGCACGCCTTTCGCGCGCGCGGCGACCGTCGCATAGCCCAAGTGCGCGATGTAGGAAATCGCCACGAAGACGCCCGTCAGGATCAGGAACTGCGGCATCACGGGCTGCGTCGCATCGACGAATTGCGGAAACAGCGCCGTGAAGAACAGCACGGCTTTCGGATTCGTCGCCGCAATCAAAAAACCTTCACGATAAAGCGCCGCTGCTCGCGGCGCTGCCGCGCGGCGCTGCGGGTCCGTTTCGGCGACGAGGACGGCCTGACCGCGCAAATGACGCCAGCCGACATAGAACAGATACGCCGCTCCGGCGAGCTTCACGATGCCGAACAGCAGCACCGACGATTTGAGCACCACGCCGAGCCCCAGCATCGCCGCGGCCGAAAGGCAGGTCACGCCGGAGATGTTGCCCAACGCCGACCACGCGACCGAGCGTGCACCCAAAGTCGCGCCGTTGCGCAGCGACAGCAGCACGGCCGGGCCGGGACTCAGGATCGCCATGGCGGCGACGGCGGCGAAAGCGAGCAAGGTCTGGAGGTGCATGGGTTCCCGAGCGCGTCTGGGTTCGGCGACGAGTGTAGCGGCTAGCGACGATCGAGCGCAAAAGCGTCGCAGGCAGAACGCGATCGCCGAGGAATCGCGTCGTGCGCTACTGCATTGCCCAGGATATCCAAGCCACTAACGGAAACACGGCTTGTATAGTCGCCGCGCGCAGCATCCGGCGCCCCGCAGAGACGAACAACACGATGCCTGCCCCGATCATGCACGCGCAGTTGAACAACACGAGGGTCTGCGCAACGACCGCATTGCCGCCGAGATGCAGCAGCGCCAGGCCCGTGAAAATTCCGCTGGCAAGAAACAGGTTGTAGAAGCCCTGGTTGAAAGCGAACAGCCGGCGCGCTTCGGCATCCGCTGGTGTCGCCGCGCCGAATCGCTTGTGCACGGCGGGCCGCATGAACCACACGCTTTCCATGCAGAAGATCAGCACGTGGATCGCGGCGGCGAGCAAGGCGAATAGCTGACTGAGCGGATTCATCGAACTATTGTCCCTCTGACAGCCCGTTCGTTATTTCGGCGAAAAGATGGAATCCGCAGTAGGATGGGTTGAGCAAAGCGAAACCCATCGGCTCTATCCGATTGCGTGATGGGTTTCGCTGCGCTCAACCCATCCTACGTGAGAGCCCGTCACACCTTCGCCGACAACTCCCGAATCTCCCGATTCAAAATCCGATCGTTGTCCGAATAGTCGATCGGCACGTCGATCAGGTGCACGCCGGGGGTGTCGAGGCACTTCTTGAGCAGCGGCGCGAACTCGGCGCACGACGCCGGGCGGTGACCGTGGGCGCCGTAGCTTTCGGCGTAGGCGACGAAATCGGGGTTGCCCATGTCCATGCCGAAGGCTTCGAATTTCATGTTCGCCTGCTTCCACTTGATCATGCCGTAGGCGTTGTCGCGCAGCAGCAGGACGACGATATCGAGCTTCAGACGCACGGCGGTTTCGATTTCCTGCGAGTTCATCATGAAGCCGCCGTCGCCGGCGACCGCGACGACCTTGCGGTCGTGGTGCACGATCTTCGCGGCGATCGCGGAGGGCAGGCCGGCGCCCATCGTGGCGAGCGCGTTGTCGAGCAGCAGCGTGTTCGGCTCATGGCAGCGGTAGTAGCGCGCGAACCAGATCTTGTACATGCCGTTGTCGAGGCACAAGATGCCGTTCTTCGGCATGACCTTGCGCACGTCGGCGACGAGCCGTTGCGGGTAGATCGGCCAGCGTGCGTCGTCCTTGCCTTCTGCGAGGTGCGCGTCGAGGTGTTTGCGCACGTTGGAAAAATAGGAAAAATCCCAATGTGTACGCGGGCTGATCACCTCTTTGAGCCGCCACACCGAATTGGCGATGTCGCCGACGAGTTCGATCTGCGGGAAGTACACCGTGTCGACTTCGGCGCTTGCGAAATTGACGTGGATGACCGTGCGCAGGCCCTTGCGCATGAAGAACGGCGGCTTTTCGATGACGTCGTGCCCGACGTTGATGATGCAATCGGCGTTCTCGATCGCGCGGTGGACGAAATCGCCGTCGGAAAGTGCGGCGTTGCCGAGCCACAGCGGATGCGTCTCGTCGATGACGCCCTTGCCCATCTGCGTCGTGAAGAACGGAATGCCGGTCTTGTCGACGAATTCGCGCAGCATCTTGCTGCACAGCTTGCGGTTTGCCGCGGCGCCGATCATGAGCAGCGGATGCTTCGATTCGAGTATGGCCTCGGCGGCGTGCACGAGCGCTTTTTCGTCGGCCACCGGGCGGCGGTGGTAGCTCGCCTTGATGAGGATCGCGTCGGTATCGTCGTGCGCGATGTCCTCGGGCAATTCCAGATGCGTTGCGCCGGGGCGCTCTTCCTCGGCGCGGCGGAACGCTTCGCGCACGCGTGCCGGGATGTTGTCGGCCGAGACGATCTGCCGCGTGTATTTGGTCAGCGGCTTCATCATGTCGACGACATCGACGATCTGGAAATGCCCTTGCTTCGATATCTTGATCGGCTTCTGGCCCGTGATCATGAGCATCGGCATGCCGCCCAATTGCGCGTAGGCGGCGGCAGTCACGAAGTTCGTCGCACCGGGGCCGAGCGTCGAGAGGCATACGCCGGCCTTGCCCGTGAGGCGCCCGTAGGTGGCGGCCATGAAGCCGGCGCCTTGCTCGTGGCGGGTGAGGATCAGCTTGATCGACGAAGTGCGCAGGGATTCGAGCAGATCGAGGTTTTCCTCGCCGGGAATTCCGAACACGTAATGCACGTGTTCGGCCTCGAGCGCTTTCACGAACAGGTCGGACGCTTTCATCAGGCTTCTCCCCGAGCCAGGTAGACGGATTGTAAGTGCAGCGCAACGCTAGGCAGTCTAGCGCAAGGCTGTGGCAAAAAGGCGCGGGCGCCGGTCAGATCGCCGCGCCGAACAGCTTGCCGAGACCGGCCGTCACGGCGAGCGCGAATGCGCCCCAGATGAGCACGCGCAGCGCACCCGTGCGCATGTCGGCGCCGCCTGCACGTGCGGCCACGGCGCCGAGTCCGGTGAGTACGACGAGCGTCGCCGCGCACACGATCGCGATGATCCAGGTTTCGGGAACGAGCATCACGGGCACGATTGGCAGGATCGCGCCGGAGGCATACGAGAACGCCGACGCCAGCGCCGCCTGCAGCGGTCGCGCCTTCTGCGTCTCGTAGATGCCGAGCTCGTCGCGCAGATGCGCATCGAGCGCGTCGTGCGCCATGAGCTGCTTGGCGACTTCGCCGGCAAGTTCTTCCGAAAGGCCGCGCTTGACGTAGATGTTCGCGAGTTCCTTGTGCTCGCCGGCGACGTCGGTGGCGAGCTCGTGTCGCTCGACTTCGGTCTCGGCTTCTTCGAGATCGCGCTGCGAGCTCACCGACACGTATTCGCCGGCCGCCATCGACAGCGCCCCCGCGACGAGGCTCGCGAGGCCTGCCGTGAGCACGGCACCGCGGTCGCCGTGGGCGGCCGCGACGCCGACGATGAGGCAGGCCGTCGAGACCACGCCGTCGTTGGCACCGAGCACGGCCGCGCGCAGCCACCCGATGCGGCGCGTGACATGGTGTTCGCGGTGGCGGCGTGGCGGGTTGTGACGGCTCACCGCGCTGCTTCCGGCCGCGTGGACGAATCATCCGGCATCGTCGTTCTCCCTGCGTACGAGGACTTCGCCGGCGGCCAGGCGCGCACGCAGCAGAGTGCCCGGCGGGGCCTCTGCGGCAGCGCGCACGACATGGCCGTCGGCGGCGCGTGTGAGGATCGCATATCCGCGATCGAGCGTGGCGAGCGGGCTCGTGGCGTTGAGCGCACGGGCGAGTTCGGCAAGGCGCAGCGCTCGCGCATGCAGGGCATGGGCGAGCACGGTGCGGCTGCGCGCTCGGGCGTGACCCAAGCGATCGGCGTAGCGCGCGATGCGCGTTGATGGTGTGCCGGCATCCAGGCGTGAGCCGAGCAGTGCGAGCCGGCCGCGCGCCGCGCCGAGCGCGCCGATTCCCGTTTGCTCGAGCCGGCGTGCAAGCGCAGCGAGGCGTTCACGCGATCGCGCGAGCCGCGCCGCGGGATGTTGGGCGCGCAGACGAGCGTATGCGTGATCGGCGCGCTGGGCGAGCGCGTGCAGCACGTGGCGCAGACGCAGCGCCAGACGGTCGCGGCGCTGCTCCGCGAGACGCAGCAGCTCGGCTGCATCGGGCACGAGCAGTTCCGCCGCGGCCGACGGTGTCGCCGCGCGCAAGTCGGCAACGAAATCGGCGATCGTGAAATCCACCTCATGGCCGATCGCGGAGACCACGGGCAGCGCGCTCGCATGGATGGCGCGCGCGACGATCTCCTCGTTGAACGCCCACAAGTCCTCGAGCGAACCGCCGCCGCGCGCAAGCAGCACGATGTCGTGGCGCCGCGTCGCGGATGCCGCCGCGAGCATTGCCACGATCGCCGGCGGCGCCTCCTTGCCTTGCACGGGCACGGGCAGGACGTCGATCTCGACGAGCGCGAAGCGGCGCGCGATCACGGCGAGCACGTCGCGGATCGCGGCGCCGGTCGGCGACGTGATCACCGCGATCCGGCGGGGCAGGCGCGGCAGCGGCCGCTTGCGTGCGGCGTCGAACAGCCCCTCGGCGGCGAGTCGCGCCTTGAGCTCGGCGAACGCACGCAGCAAGGCGCCTTCGCCGGCGGGCTCCATGTGCTCGACGATGAGCTGGAACTCGCCGCGCGCTTCGTAGAGTCCCACCCGGACGCGCGCCAGCACGCGCATGCCGTCGGCGGGACGGAAGCGCAGCCACGTGCTTTTCGGCTTGAACATTGCGCAGCGCACCTGCGCCTGCGCGTCCTTGAGGCTGAAATAAAGATGTCCGGAAACCGGTCGCGAAAAGTTAGAGATTTCGCCCTCGACCCAGATTAGCGGGAAACGCGCTTCCAGGACCTCGCGTGCCTGGCGCACGAGCGCGCTCGGGGTGAATACCTCCCGTTCCGCGACGTAGGCGGGCCGCATTTCCGGCATCGTGGCGAGTGCTCCGTTCGGGCCGGGGAGATTACTCCCCAAGGCGCCCGAAAGGCCAGCGCGCATGGACTGCCGTAAACGTTTTCCGCCCGGTATAGTAGGCGCATGTCCGACCAGAGTGCGGCGATGCCGCAACCCCCAGAAAAAAACGAAGCGAAGAGCAGCGGCGATCGCGCCCTGCGCCAGCGCGCGCAAGCGTTCGTCGACGGCTGGCGGCAAGCGCTCGGCAAAGAGTGGCAGCCGGAGCGCGCGAGCGCGATCTACGAAGATCTCGAACGCCTCGCCGAGACGGCAGAAGAACAGGGCGCGCTCGACATCGCCGGGCCCGCCCTCGAACTCACCGTCTACTTGTGCTCGTTCGTCGACGGCGGCGCCTTGCCGAGCCCGGTACAACGCCAAGGCCTCGAACAGCTCATCGAGCGCTTGGCCAAGGCGAGCGGCGAGACCGAGGTCCGGCGCAACGTCCGCGCGAGCGCTGCCGCGGCGGCCGACGAAGGTGCCCATAAGTACGCATTCTATTTGCGCAGCGACGCGCGCGAAGTGCCGGGGCTCGCCGCAGGCCTCGGCAAGCAGGGATATGTCGTGCGGCCGTTCGACGAACGCGACGCTGCGCTGGCGGCTCTCGAAGAGACGAGCCCTGACGTACTGCTCGTCGACGAGCCATTCGTCGCCGAGGTCCACGCCTTGACCGAAGCCGTCCAACGCATGCGGCCGGCGCACAAGGATCCGTCGCTCTGCCTGCTGCTCGCCGACGAGACCGACGCCACACGCACGCTCTCGGCGCAGCGCGCCGGCGCCGACGCGGTCGTCACGGAACGCGATCCGATCGCGCTCGTGGCGCGCCTCGACGGCCTCTGGGCGCAGCGGCGCGCGCTCGGTTTCCGCGTGCTGATCGTCGAAGACGACCGCGGCCAGGCCAAATTCTGCGAATCGATCCTGCGCCATCGCGGCATGATCACGAGCGTGGTCGAGGATCCGCTGCGCGTGCCGGCAGCGCTCGACGAATTCAAGCCGGATCTCGTGCTGCTCGACTTGTACCTGCCCGGCAGCAACGGCATCGAAGTGGCACAGCGCATCCGCGAATCCGGCCATGCGTTCCTGCCGATCGTGTTCCTCTCGGGCGAGCACGACCTCGACTTGCGCTTCGACGCGATCCGCATCGGCGCCGACGATTTCATCACCAAGCCCGTCAAGCCGCGCCACCTCGTGATGTCCGTCGAGAGCCGCGTGCGGCGGGCGCGCCAGCTCAGCGCGGGCCAAGCCGACAGCCGCGGCGAGCGCCGCGGCACGCTGTCGGGCCGCGACGTGCTCGCGCGCGAGGTGCTGCGCGCGGGCCGCGAGGAACAGGAGCGCTGCCCCGTGCTCGCGGTCGTGGCCATCGACGATTTCGAAGACGTCCTGCGCAGCGTCGGGTTCGTTTCGGCCGGCACGCTGAACCAGCAGCTCGCCGGCGCGCTCGCCGCCGAGATCCGCGGTGCGCGCACGCTTTGCGCCTGGGGCGACCTGCGTTTCCTCGCGCTCGTACATGGCGACGACGAACTCGGCGTGCGCGAGCAGTTCGATACGCTGCGGCGCAAGCTCGAAGCGCGGCCGTGGCTGTCCGATGCGGCGCCCATCCGGTTGCACATGAGCATCGGTTGCCAGCGCCTGCACGCGCAGATCGGCAGCGTCGAGGATGCGCTCGAACGCGCGCGTACGCTGTGCGTGAACGCGCAACAGGCCGGCGGTGCACGCTGCGAGTTCGATCTGCGCGTCCCGAGCACCGAAGAGAGCGAAGACCCGCAAGTGCGTCTCGTGCGCGCGATCCTGCGCTCGCCGAGCGTGCGCGGCACCGCGCAACTGAGCTATCAGCCGCTCGTGCCGCTGGCCGGGCAGGTGACCGGTCAATACGAAGCGCGCATGGCGCTCAAGCCGCCGAAATCGTCGCATGCGTTGCTGCTACAGCGTTCCGACTACATGCCGATCGCGCGCGATCTCGGGATGGTCGCGCATGCCGACCGGCACCTGCTGCGCGGCGTGCTCGAACAGGTCCGCGCCAAGCGGACGCCCGATCAGGAACTGCGCCTGTACGTACCGATCGAAGTCGCGAGCCTGTTCGATCCGGCATTCGCGCCATGGCTCGCCGCCGAACTCGGCGCTCACGGCGTGCCGAGCAACGCGCTCGTGCTCGAATTCGACGCCGAAGGCATCCGCAGCGAGCTCGCGCGCCTGCGCGGTGCACTCGAATCGCTGCAGCGCGTCGGCGTGCGGCTGGCCCTGACCGCGCGCAAGCCGGTCGAGGGCCTCTCCAAGCTGTTCGGGGTCGACGCGTTCGGCGTCGTCAAGTTCGCGCGCGCCGCCGATGCGAACGTCAAGGCCGATGCGGCTTGGGAGCCCTGGTCCAAGGCGCTCGCCGAGGCTCGCTCCCTCGGCAAGGTCGCGGTTGCCAGCGGTCTTGCCGGCATGGCGGATATCGGCATATTGCTCAAGCTCGGCGTGCATTACGTGCAGGGCGACGTGTTGAGCGGTTGGTTGTCGGATTGGAGCTTCGATTTCGCCGAAGCCGTGCTCTAGCTAGAGAGCCTCCGAACACGTCTGCATAGGCGACGTACCCGTTATTCACCCGAAATGTCGACCGTGCGCGGGGCTCTTGCACATGGCGGGCATTCGCAGCCACGCGCGTATCCATGGGCAACTCGGAAACGGAGCTCTGCCCATGTCCATGCCCAACTTCGGTCAGGGAGCCTTGCGCGCGGACGCAAGAGCCGGCCGCACTACCGATTCAAATGCCGCGAGCGACAGCCTGCTGCGGCAGCGTGCGCGTGGATTCATCGAGGCTTGGCGCCACACACGCCGCGGCGATTGGCAGGTCGATCTCGCGAGCGCCATGTACGAAGATCTCGAGCGCCTCGCGACCGCTGCGGAAGCGGTCGGTGCGACGGAGATCGCCGAGCCGGCGCTCGCGCTGACGGTCTACCTTTGCTCGTTCGTCGACGGCAATGCCAAGCCGAGCGTGATCCAGCGCCAAGCCATGGACCAGCTCGTCGAGCGCCTGGATGCTGCGGCGGGGCAACCTTCGGCTGGGCAAGCGGATATGGGGTCCGCCGAGCTCACGGCCGGCCGAGAGGTGTTCTACATCCGCAGCCGTGCACGTGAGATCGTAGGCCTTGCCGGCGGCCTCGGCAGGCTCGGCTACACGGTCCTGCCATTCGAAGGCAGCGAGCCGGCACTCGCCGCCCTCGAGAAGGTGAGCCCCGATGCCCTGCTCGTCGACGAGACGCTCATCACCGACGTGCACCGTTTGACCGAAGCGGCGCGCCGATTGCGGCCCGCACACAAGGACGCCTCGCTGTGCCTGCTGCTCTGCGGCGAGAGCGATGCCGCGCGCGTGCAGTCGGCTCAGCGCGCCGGCGCCGACGCGGTGATCACGGAGCGCGATCCCATCGCCTTGGCCGCCTGCCTGGACGTGCTCTGGGCCCAGCGCCGCGCGCTCGGCTACCGCGTGCTGATCGTCGAAGACGATCGCGGCCAGGCGAAGTTCTGCGAGTCGATCCTGCGCCACCGCGGCATGATCACGAGTGTCTGCGACGATCCGATGCAAGTGCCCGCCGCGCTCGACGAGTTCCGGCCCGACCTCATGCTGCTGGATTTCTACATGCCCGGCCGCAACGGGATCGAGGTCGCGCAGCAGACACGCGAATCCGGCCATGCCTTTCTTCCGATCGTCTTCTTGACCGGCGCGCACGACGTGGACGTACGCTTCGACGCGATCCGCATCGGTGCCGACGATTTCATCACCAAGCCGGTCAAGCCGCGCCATCTCGTCACGACGGTGGAAAGCCGCGTGCGCCGCGCACGCCAGCTCGCCGCGGGCGGCTCGGCGGGCCGCGGCGAGCGGCGCGGCCATTTGTCCGGGCGCGACGTTTTCGCGAAAGAGGCGCTGCGCGCCGCGCGCGAGGAGCAGGAGGATTGTCCGGCCCTCGCGCTCATCGCCGTCGACGACGCCGAAGACGTGCAGCGCAGCGTAGGCTTCGTCGCGGCGAGCACGCTTTCGCAGCAGCTCGCTAGCGCCTTGGCCGCCGAGATGGCCGGCTCGCGCTCCTTGTGCCACTGGCGCGATTTGCGCTATCTCGCGCTCGTGCACGGCGATGCCGAGCTTGCCGTGCGGGAGCAGTTCGAGGAGGTGCGCCGGCGACTCGATGCGCGGCCATGGCTTTCGGAAGCGGCGCCGGTACGCCTGCACGTGAGCATCGGCTGCGTGCGTTTGCATCCGCAAATGACGAGCTTCGAGGAGATGCTCGAGCGCGCGGGCGCGCTCTGCGCGAAAGCGCAGCTTGCGGGCGGAGCGCGTTGCGAATTCGATTTGCACTTGCCGACGGCGGAAGTGGCGGAGGATCCGAAGATCCGCCTCGTGCGCGCGATCCTGCGTTCCCCGAACGTACACGGCACCGCACAGCTGAGCTTCCAGCCGCTGTTGCCGCTCGCGGGCCCGGCGGTGCGGCAATACGAGGTCCGCATGGCGCTATGTCCGCCGAAATCGGCGCAGTCGTTGCTGCACCGTGAGGATTATCTGCCGATCGCGCGCGATCTCGGCATGGTCACGCAAGCCGATCGCCATCTGTTGCGCAGCGTCCTCGAATTTCTGCGCGATCGCAAGGATTCCGCCGCGGGTCTGCGGCTGTTCGTGCCGATCGACATCGCGAGCTTGTTCGATGTCGCCTTCGCGCCCTGGCTCGCGGCCGAACTCGGCGCCAACGGACTCTCCGCGGATCTGCTCGTGCTCGAATTCGACGCGGACGGAATCCGCAGCGGGCTCTCGCGCGTGCACGGCGCGCTCGATTCGTTGTTGCGCATCGGCGTGGGTTTGGCGCTGCGCGTGCCGGGGGATATCGATGTCTCGCTCTCGAAGCTCCTTGCCGTCGACGCGTTCAGCGTCGTCAAGGTGCTGAAAGTGCGGAGCTCCGCAACCGCTGTCGAAGCAGCATGGACGTTGCGATCGAAGGTCATTGCCGAAGCGCGCGCTCTCGGCAAAGCCGTGCTCGTCAGCGACATCGACAACATCGGCGAGCTCGGGAACTTGCTCAAGCTTGGTGTCCAGCACATCCAGGGCGAGCTCTTGAGCGGCTGGCTCGCCGAACTGAATTTCGACTTCGAAGCGGCGCTCTAGCGGGTCCGCTTACCGAGTTGGAAACAGGTTCAGGATCCGCGGGAAACTACCTGTTTTCTCGGGGATTCTCGAGAGCCTCGCGCAGCCTGCGCACGGCTTCCGCAGATTCCGCTTCGATGCACCGTCGCACGAACAGCCGATCGAGCAGCGCCGCGAACCAGTTCGGCATCGCGTAGACGAATTCGCGCCGGAATTCGGTCCCGACCGGGCTCTCGCGCAAGGTGTAGGTGATCGTCCCGCTGCCGCCAGCCGCGACGCGGCCCGCAATGACCCAGCGTGTGGGCCGCTCGCGCGCGACGACCTTCCACGTCACGGTACCGGTGCGGCCCGCGACCCGGAAATCCTCGTCGACCGCCTCGCCGATCTCGAGCGAATGATCCGTCGCGCCACGCAGCGCGATCGACGACGGATGCCATGCGAGCCAATTGGCCGGTGTCGTCACGTAGTCGAACACGGCCGCCACGGGACGACGGATGACGATTTCCGAGACGATTTCGGTCATGGCGCTTCGCCACCCTCGGGGCCGTAGAACACGACCCATGTTGCGAAATCGGGCGTGAAATTTTCGAAATGGTGCTCGGCGCCGGCCGCGACGAACAGGGTGGTGCCCGCGGACACCCGCGTGCGTTCGCCGGCGCAGACGAACGCGCCCGATCCCGAAATCACGAAATAGGCCTCGTCGCGCGAATGCGGCGTTTGCGGATCGTTGCCGGTGGGCGCGTAGAGCTCGACGACGAGGCTACCGCGTTTGAAGGCCTGCACGAAGCGCTCGCCGTCGGGCCAGCGCGCGGTCCGCGGTCCGGGCAGTTGCTGGAGCAGCTCGGCGACGGTCGCCTTCAGCACGCGCGCGGCCGTCTGTACGGGAAGCGTCTGCGCTTATCGCGGTCCATTCCAACGGGTGTTCTGCTTTCTGCGATCGCTCTGCTTACGGCGACCATCCTTGGTTTCGAAGCGGATCAATTCGCGCCGTTCCTCGTCGGCGCGACGGTTCTTGCGCCGGCGGTCCGTGATGCGCTCGAAGCTGCAGCGGCAGGCAATCACGCCGCAGCCCGCGAGCGGCAGCTTCGGCGCATCCTCGGCCGAGTAGCTCTTGCCGGTGATCGCCCGCGCGAATTCGCAGGCGCAGTTCTTGTCCGGGACGCGCAAGGTGAGCAGGAAGCCTTTCGTCGCAGCGCTCTTCGCGGGCGCGCTCTTGCTCGGGGCCGGGATAGGTTTGTTGCCGAGCGGGCGGTCGCCGTAACCCATGAAGACGAGTCCATCGCGTCGCGGGGCCGCCGATGCGCGCTGCATGCGCTGGCGCGCGAACACGACTCCCAGACAGAGCAGCAGGGCGGTGGCGGCGAGTGTCAGTAACATGTCGGCATCTCTCTGCGCTTCGTCGATGCGTGCAAGCGTCGCACCGAACTGTGCACGGAATATGGATCGGCTCAGTTCGCGGTTCCGGACGGTGTCGCCGCTGCTTGCGCCGGAGCCTCCGCCACGGGACGTTCGCGTCGGCGTTCGTCGACCGCGTCGCTCACGTACCAGGGCGTGCCGTCCTTGTGCAGATAGAGCCGCTGCATCTCGTCGAGATGGAAGGGCCGCGAGCCGATGCGGCCGAAGATCGCGACCTGATTGCCCGATTCGTCGACGGCACGGTCGCGTTCGAGCCCGCGCGAGAGCGACAGTGCCGGCGCCTTCGTCGGATACCAGGCGATGAGCTCGGGCTTCGGATCGGGGCTGAAGCCGTAGAACTTCGGTTGCGACTCGGGGCTCGTGAGCTGGATGACCTCGAGGCCGTTCTTGCCGTCCGCCACATAGGCGAACAACGAGGCGTTCGTCGTACCGACGACGACGTCGCGCGCATCGGCGATCTTGCCGCCAGCGTTGAACGTCTGATACACGAACGGCTTCTCGGGATTCGTCACGTCGACGATCGCGACGCCATCGGCGCCGTCGGCGACGTAGGCGTACGTGCGCGCGACGTGCAGCTTGTGCGCATCGCGCAACGCCACGAACGCGTCCTTCACCTCGTGCGCCTTGGCCGGCAACGTGATGTCGACGACGTGGAGGCCGTCTTTCGCCGTCACGAACAGGTAGCGGAACTGCGCTTGCGCCGCTTCGGCGTTCGCGATCGGGATCGTCGCAAGGTGTTGTGGCTTCAGCGGGTCGGCCATATCGAGTACGACGACGCCGCGATCGGTCGAGACGTAGAACGTGTTGCCGGCGATTGCGACGTGCCGCGCGCCGGCGAGCACGCCGTTGCCGTTCCAGGTCAGCGCGCGCGACAAGAAATTGTTGCGCGGCTCGCGATCGTGCAGTGTGGTGATGTCGGTGACGATCAGGCCTTCTTCCGCATCGGTGATGAACGCGTAACGGTAGATCGGGTTCATGACCTGTTCTTCGTTCGCGCCTTGCATGAGCTCGCTCGTGTTGCGCGCGGGGTCGACGGGTTGCGTCGTCGCGAGCGCGACGCAGGTCGCGTTCTTCGAGGCGATGTGCGTGTCCTGGCCGAGCGGCGAGAACGGCGCGGTGATCACCTTCTCGGAGAAACCCTTGTTGGCGACGCTCGCCACATCGTAGACGCGCATGCCCTTGCCGCCTTCGGCGACGTACAGGTATTCGCCGCGCAATTGTATACAATTGGACACGCCGGCATTGTGTTCCTGCGCGGTCTGCAGTTGCTTGCCGCGGTCCTCGTGCTGCTTGTACCAGTCGGGATACGCATATTTGTGCAGATAGCTGCCGATGACGGCCTGCGGCTCGTCCCATTCCGTCACCTGGACGGCGCCGATCGCGCCTTCTTCGCCGACCCAAGCGTCGTAGCCGATGAAATCGATGAACTTCGTGCCGAGCAGCAAGGTCTGCGCCATGATCGCGTTGTTGTCGTTGTTCTTCGACAGATGGCAGTCGTCGCAATCCTTGGTTTCGGTCTTGCGCTCGGTGTGCGGGTAGTGCGGAGCGAAGGCTTGCGACGAATAGCCCGCAGCCGAGATCGGCGGCTGCTGGATGTAGATGCGCTCGCGATTGATGTTCGTCGACGACAGAACGAGCGCCGACGACGAGCGCACCGGTGCGATCTTGTGATCCTTGATGTCGCCGTGCACGCCGAGGAAGAACATGTCGTCGCGGGCGACCTGCGGATTGTATGTGGCGAAGTTGCGCGTGAAGCCGCCTTCGTACTTGTGGCGCTCGGTTTTCCAATTCGCTTGGATCGGCAGGTGGCAGCCGCCGCAGCTCGTCGTCCACGAGGTATGGCAGGTGTAGCAGAGCATCTTGTCTTCGTTGTGCGCGCGCTGCTCTTTCGGCACGTCGGCGCCCCAGCGCTGCGAATCGGGGTTCGTCGAGACCGTGTGCGCGCGTACCGCTTTGGCGTCGTAGCCGGGGGCGCCCGGGATCGAATCGTCCTTGAGCAATGCGACGGTCCATTCCAGACCCGGCGTCACGGCCGAGCGCTGGATCAGCTTGCCGTTCACCCACTCGAAGCGTTTCTTGCCGTCCGGGTTGCGGATCAGCTTGAGGTCCTTGCCGTACGGCGAGGCGGCCGGCCCCGACGTCTTGAGCGTCGGGTAATTGTCGACGGTGCCGTGGCAGTCCTGGCATTGGATTTCGACCGCGCTCATGACTTCGGCTTTCACGTAGCCATCGCCATGCGCATCCTGCGCGTAGTGGCAGTCGACGCATTGCATGCCGACGTCGACGTGGATCGACTGCAAGTGCACGGTCTTCTTCCACTTGTCGGGATCGTCGTCGGCGACGACGTTGCGGTTCTTGTCGAGCAGGTCGCCCTTGCGGTCGCGCGCGTAGACGCCGCGGAAATTCCAACCGTGGCCGTGGTAGTCCGCGAACTGCGTATCGTGCAATTGCGGGTTCTGCAGACTATCGTCCTTCAGGAAATTGATGTCGCCCCACTTGCCGCGGATCGCAGCTTCTTCGGGATTGCGGTCGAGGATCTTGCGCGCTTCGTCGTCGGTCGGATATTTCTGCTTCTCCGGCCACATGAACGGCGCGTCGGACTCGTAGTCCCACATCGTGTAGCCGAGCATCGTGTTGATGAACATGTTCGGCTGGTGCATGTGGCAGATCATGCACTGGCTGGTCGGAATCTGCCGCGTGAATTCGTGTTTGAGCGGGTGGCCCGATTCGTTGTGCGGGATCGTCGGATCGGCCTCTTGCGATGTGCCCATGTTGCCGTACTTGGCGTAGATCGCCGAGTGGAACGCGTCGCGGTCGTTCGCGTAGATCACGTGGCACGACGAGCAGCCCGAGGCGCGGAAATCGCCGGGATTGTCGTTCGTGCCCAGGAACCAGATGAACGGGTCGTTCAAACGCGTCTTCGTGATGTTGAGCACCGGGATCGCGACGCGATTGCCCGTGCCGGGTCCGCGGTTCGACTGTTTGAGATCCGGCCGCCCGGGCTCTTCGAGGCGTTGGATGTTGCCGGCTTCGTCGGGCAGGCCGATTTCGGGGAACAGCGTGCCGATATTGCGGCCGCCGCGCTCGAACACGCGGAAAATGTCGGCGACGGGCGTCGTTTCCCAACTCGGCATCGGATAGATCTTCGGCA
>Ga0070741_10010987_pt1 | contig 16886 bp, 12 predicted proteins | sample Coa_R1_4_FD_66440 | JGI IMG/M metagenome (GOLD analysis project Ga0070741, IMG submission 66440) | Surface soil microbial communities from Centralia Pennsylvania, which are recovering from an underground coalmine fire - Coalmine... | ecosystem: Environmental > Terrestrial > Soil > Unclassified ...
CCGTAAGCATCCTTTGCTTGACCGGCGTATTCGGCCTTAAAGACAACCGGCTTTGTAACCCCGTGCATGCTCAGGTCGCCGCTTACTTTGTACTCGTCGCCACCAACGTGCTCAACTTTTGTACTTTTGAATGTAATCTTGGGATAGTTCTCAACATCGAAGAAATCAGGGGAACGCAGGTGACCGTCGCGGTTGGGTTCGCGCGTATCAATACTGGCAGCATCGACTTCGGCCTCAACCCACGAGTTGGCGGGGTTCTGCTCGTCAATGTTAAGCTTGCCCCTTAGCACTTTAAACTGTCCTCGCACCGTTGTTACCATCATATGCTTGACAGCGAATGTTGCTTGCGAATGGTTGGCATCAATTTCCCATGCCATGAAAATAACCTCCAGATGATTTTTTTATTATTTGATGCGTTAGCTGTTTTACTAACTGAAATAACAATACCACACAAACTTTCTTTTGTCAAGTTACTTACAAAATATTAGTTTATGGGGGCAGGGCTAGCTCCTGCCCTTCCAGGCGCAACAGGGCAGGGGCTAGCCCTGCCCCTACATAGTTGAGGTCATTTCAGATTTATTATAATGGGGCGAGCAGACGAAAATGGTCAGACATGATATAATTTGCTCAGAGAATAGTAGAGAGGCGGAGGCTCAAGCAGACAATGTTTACCCTCGACGATATACTACAGGGCAATACCAATGGGGTTCGGATACATAGCAACGCTCCGTCTGATCCGCAGCTAGTTTTTCGCTCCGCGCACCACGATAGCCGCCAGATTGAGCCTGGCGATCTCTTTATTGCCATCAAAGGCGCAAAGGTTGATGGTCATCGCTTCATTCATGCGGTCGCCCGTGCAGGGGCGCTCGGCGCGCTCTGTACCGAGCCGGCTGAAGACGTTCCTCCCGGCTTTCTACAAATTATCGTTCCCGACGTGGTTGCAGCTCTGCACGCTACAGCTCGCGTGCGCACGGCGCGCCAGCAAAACACTACGCTGATTGGCATCACCGGGAGCAATGGCAAGACCAGCACCAAAGAGGCCGTCGCCGCCGTTCTCAGTCGCAAGGCTCCCACACTCAAGACGCAGGCATCCTATAATAACGAGATTGGCTATCCACTGACACTGCTGCGCCTGGAGCCGCAGCATCGCTATGCCGTGCTGGAAATGGGAGCGCAATGGGTGGGAGAACTGGCCTGGCTCTGCCGCACCATCGCGCGGCCAGACTGGTCGATGGTCACTAATGTCGGAGCCGCGCACCTGGAATTTTTCAAATCGCAGGAGCGCGTCGTCATCGCTAAAAGCGAACTGGTACAGGCTCTTTTGCCGGATGGTATCGCGATCCTCAACTACGATGATCTCAACGTGCGCGGCATGGGCACAAAAACTCAGGCCCGCCTGCTCTATTATGGGCAGGCTGACGAAGCTGAGGTGCGCGGCAGCGATATCAAGGGCGATACCTTGCAAGGGCACAGCTTTACGCTCAGCTATCATGGGACGCAACGGCCCGTACAATTGCACCTGCCCGGCGCACACGGCGTTGCCATCGCCCTGGCGGCAGCGGCAGCGGGATGCGCGGCAGAGATGTCCCTGGACGATATTGTGGCTGCTTTAGAGGCACTTGCCCCGGCCAGAGGTCGCTGCGAGATCAAGCCCGGCCCCAATGGCAGCACGTTGATCGACGATACTTATAACGCCAATCGCCAGTCGATCATTGCCATCACCCAGGCCATGCACGCTAGCTCTCTGGCGCCAGAGGGAAAACGCTGGGCAGTACTCGGCGATATCTTCGAGCTGGGCAGCTTCGCGCCTGCTGAACATCGCGCCAGTGGGGCCGCGCTGGCAGGCACGATAGATTACCTCATCGCGGTGGGAGAGCAGGCTCGCTTCTATGTTGAGGGCGCAATCGAGGCAGGCTTCTCAGAAAAGAACGCCTACTATTTTCCTGCCGATGTAGATAATAGTGCAGCACTGGAAAGCGCCAAAGCTGCCACGGCTGAACTGCTCAAACGCGAAGTCCATGCGGATGATCTCGTGCTGCTCAAAGGCTCGCGCGGGATGCGCATGGAAACGATACTGGACATGCTGTAACCATTCCCAACCAAGAAAGGAACCGGCGAAATGACTCAGAAAAAGTTGCGTATCGGCCTGATATTCGGTGGTCGTTCAGGCGAGCATGAAGTTTCGCTCGCCTCGGCGCAGTCCGTCATGGCGAATCTGGACCGCAACAAATATGATGTCGTGCCAATCGCCATCGATAAATCCGGTTCCTGGCTGCTCGGCGTGGAACCGGTACGGTTGCAAGCTGCCGAACAACGCCTGGATGCCTCCGACTTAGAGGCAACCACCGCCGTCACGCTCACAGGCGATCCCAACCTGCGCCGCCTCATTCCCGTCCAGGGAAACGAACAACTGAGCGATAACGGCGCAATTGATGTCATTTTTCCCGTGATGCACGGCCCCTATGGCGAAGATGGCGCGCTCCAGGGGCTGCTCGACATGGCGAACGTGCCCTACGTTGGCTGTGGCGTGCTTGGCTCAGCCCTGGGCATGGACAAAGAGAAGATGAAGCTGATCTTCCAGTCCGTTGGTCTGCCTATCGTTGACTACCTGGTCTACCGGCGTAACGAGTGGGAACGCTCACCGGAGACGATCACAGCAGCCATTGAGCAGCGTCTCGGCTATCCCTGCTTTGTCAAACCGGTCAACCTGGGATCGAGCGTGGGTATCAGCAAGGCGCATAATCGCGAAGAGCTGGACCACGCGATGCGGCTCGCCGCCGAGTACGACCGCAAAATCATCATTGAGCACGGCGTCAACTGTCGCGAACTGGAATGCGCCATCCTGGGCAACGACGAACCCCTTGCCTCCGTCGTCGGCGAAGTCATTGCCAGCAACGAATTTTATGACTACAGCGCCAAATATATCGACAACAAATCACAGGTCATCATCCCCGCCAACATTCCCCAGGCCATAGCAGAAGAGGTGCGCCGCCAGGCCGTCCAGGCGTTCACCGCCCTCGATCTGAGCGGCCTGGCCCGCGTCGATTTCTTCTTAGAGAAGGAAACCAACAAGATCTACCTCAACGAGGTCAACACCCTCCCCGGCTTTACCCAGATCAGCATGTATTCCAAACTCTGGGAGGCCAGCGGCGTCCCCTACGCTGAACTGGCGGATCGCCTGATCGAGTTGGCGATTGAACGTTATGAGGATCGGCAACGGAACAGGACGAGTATGTAATGGAAGTATTGTATTAGTCCAATGCGCCACACCGGTGGAAAGGCTGCCCCCATGCCACGTACAACCATTCAATCTATTAAAGTTGAGCCTCTAACCATCCCCCTGTTAGAGCCGTTCACCATCTCGACCGGCAGCGTCTCTGAGGCGCGCAACGTTCTGATCACCGTCACACTGAGCGATGGCAGCACCGGCTATGGAGAGTGCGCCCCCTTTCCACCAAGCACAGGTGAATCGCAAGAAACCGCGCTCGCCGCCGCCAGAGGCTGCATTAAGCTATTAGAGGGACGCGATGCCGCCCACTGGCGCGTCCTCTCGCGGCTGCTCCATAGCGTCTACTACGCTCAGGCGACCGTCTGCGCAGGCATGGAGATGGCATTTCTCGATGCCCTCGCCCGTTCGTATGGCATCCCGCTCTACGTCTTTTTTGGGGGTGCAGGGACCTTCGTAGAAACCGATATGAGCATTCCCCTGGTGACGCCGGAGCATGGTTATGAGCTGGCTAAAGCAATTGTGGCGCGCGGCATCTCCAGCATCAAAATCAAGGTCGGCAGCGATCTGCGTGAGGATGTCTTCCGCGTCGAAGCCATCCGCAACGGCGCGCCTCATCTCGCGCTGATCCTTGACGCCAATCAGGGCTACACTCCCAATGAAGCCCTGCTCTGCCTGGAGGCGCTGGACGACCGTGGCATTCGCCCGCTGCTGATGGAGCAGCCCGTTCACAAAGACGATTTTGATGGGCTGCATTATATTACCCAGCATACGACCGTCCCCATCGCCGCCGACGAGAGCGCATCCAGCTCCACTGCCGTTGCCCGCCTGATCGCGATGCGTGCGGTCAATGTGATCAACATCAAGCTGATGAAGTCGGGATTTGTAGATGCGCTGGATATCGCGGCCCTCTGCCGCGCCAATAATATCCAATTGATGGTCGGGGCAATGATGGAATCGCGCCTCGCAATCAGCGCAGCAGCGCATTTTGTGGCGGGCCAGGGCGGCTTTCGCTTCGTTGATCTCGATACCCCCATGCTGCTGGCCGAAGATCCGTTTACCGGCGGCTATGAGCAGCGCGGGGGCATCTACGACGTGTCCAATGTCAAAAGCGGACTGGGGATCGAGCTTAAATAGCAATCACAGATGTTTATTGACGCGCCAGTAACGCCGGTCCATAAAATTATCCCGTGGCTGGTGAGCCGTGCTCATGACGTAACCTGCGAACTGCAACTGGTGCAAGGCCTCAAGTAATATTGCTGGGCGGAGGTGGTACGTAGGGACGCGATGACGCCGCTGCAACGTTGCTTGCAGCTCTGATAGTCTGATCCCCTCCGATCTTCCAGCATCAGGCAAGGCATCCCAGACCAGATCAAGCAACGGGGCATGAATGCGCTGCTGGCTCGTATCGGTCGCGCCACGCCGGTAGCGATCAGGATCATCCTTAGGAGCCAAAAAACGGGCCGAAATACGGCAAAACGGCGCTCCAGACTTCATGCAAGCGTGCTCCTGGACCTGCACCGTCTCACCAAAGCGTTCCGCCGCTCCCTCTATCGCGCCCAACAGCACATCGCATAATTTGCGCGGACTATCATAACGCAGGATCACTTCATTGGGGAGTGGTGAGGGTTCATACTCAAAAAGGGGGGGTTGTAAGCCTTCTAAAGTCGTACGCAGGCGGGCATGCGCATTGCGCATGGTGAGCAAAAGATCACAACCGTTATGCACCTGGGCCAGAATGTACAAACACAAGTGACCGGTGAGGCCATTGATGATAAAATAGCGCCCGTACTCGCGTAAGAGCACTTGTGGCGCCATTGATGCTAACCGGCTAGCCGCGCCCACCCCCACCAGCAGCGTCTCGTCATCATAGAGACGGTTCGCCAGTGGCAAATTGGCGGCTGTCTCTCCAATAGCATTCCGGTAAGCATCCAGAAATCTTTTGCCAAAGCGATCTCCAAGATACTTTTCCCACGTCATAAAGATTAAACCGTGCATACATTCCCTCCTGAAACATAGAGAGATAAGGCCGGACGGAGAAAAATAAATCTCTGTTAAACATAATTTCACATTATGTTAAGAACAGCCTTATAATTATAAAATATGCACATTTCTGATAAATTTCGGGGTAGTACTTTTGTAGGGGCGGGGCTTGCCCCCGCCCTTTACCGGCTGAACGGGCTTGCCGGACAACCGCGTTGGGCAACCACCAGCGTTGCCCCTACAGGGGATTGTCGCCCACCCCATAGGGCAACCGCAGGGATTGCCCTATGGGGTTGTCGCCTGCGATACAGGTGAACAATCTATGGTAGGGGATGAGCAACCGCAAGGCGTTGCCCCTACCGATAGGCGGAAGCCTGGAGATTGAATAGTTCGGCGTAGTGGCCATTATGCGCCATTAATTCATGGTGCGAGCCATTCTCGATGATTTTTCCATGCTCCAGCACGAAAATGCGATCCGCCAGGCGGACTGTGCTGAAGCGGTGGCTGATGAAAATGGCGGTTTTACCCTCAGTCAGGACGCGGAAGCGAGCGAAGACATCGTATTCAGCCTGAGCATCGAGCGAGCTGGTTGGCTCATCAAGCATCAGAATGCGAGCATCGCGCATAAAGGCACGCGCCAGCGCCACCTTCTGCCACTCGCCCCCGCTCAACTGCACCCCCTCATCAAACCAGCGGCCAAGCATCGTCTCATAGCCATCCGGCAAACGCTCGATCACGGCATTAGCCCCGCTCTTGAGGGCCGCGCTGTTGACCAGTTCGATATTCTCTATCTCGTCAACCTGCCCCATCCCAATATTCTCGCGCGCATTCATATGGTAGTGAATATAGTCCTGGAAGATGACTCCAACCTGCTCGCGTAACTCCTTCAGATCATACTCCTTGATATTGCGTCCGCCGATCAGAATTTCGCCCTCATCAGGATCATAGAGGCGCGTCAGCAGCTTGACGAGCGTGGTCTTGCCAGCTCCGTTGCGCCCAACCAGCGCAATGGCCTCGCCTGCCAGAATGGAAAAACTCACATTTTTCAGGGCCGCCTGCGTCTCAGGGTCTTTGCCTGGATAGGTAAAGCTGACGTTGCGAAACTCGATATCCAGCCCCGGCACTCCCTCCGGTGGCTCAACCGGCTGCGGCTCCTCCGGCGAGATAATATGCGGCTCGTATTCGAGAAATTCGAATAAGGTGTTGACAAAGAGATTATTCTCGTAAGTATTCGAGACTCCATCTAACACCCCCTGAAAACTCTGGCCCACCTGGACGGCTGATTGTGTGTATTTTGTTAAAGCGCCCAGTGTGATGAAGCCCTGCACAGCCCGTAAAGCTACATAGAGATAGATGCCGGAGTTGGCGACGACCGTGAGCGACGCCCAGAAAAATCCTGTCATGTAACGCTGTACCACTTCCTCCTTCCCTTCATCATAAAACTTCTCCGCCAGGTACCGGTACTGGTTGATAAAGAAATCACCCAGATTGAATAGCTTGATCTCTTTATTGAAGTCATCAATGGTCATGACGCGATTGAAGTAAGAAAGCTTGCGGCGCTCCGGCGACTGGCGGCGCATGCGCATATAGCCGAGCCAGCCGTAGCGCGTGCTGGCGATGAATGAGGGGACAGGAACGACTAGCGCGATTATCGCCAGCCACCAGGCCAGTTGCAGCAAGATGAATATCATAGAGAGCATGGTGATGACCGTGCGCGCCAGGTCAAAGGACTGCGAGATCATCGTCACCGGCTTGTATGTTGATTCATCCGCTACGTTACGGAGCTTATCATAGAACTCAGGATTTTCGAAAAAGGAGAGGTCCAGCGTATTAGACTTTTCCAGCACCAATAGCTGCACTTTATTAGAAACCTGTTCCTGTAACAATTGCTGCACTATGTTGCTCAGCGTACCCAGCAGACGATCAAGTAGGGCGACGCCCAGTTGTAAGCCGACAGGCAGCCAGATGGGGCTGACCGAATGAATGCGAATGCCGCGCAGGACCCCATCTATTACTAGCTGCGATATCGTCACCGAGGCCGCCGGCGTAATGCCGCGCAGGATGCTGATAAACGCCATCGCAGCCGTTAGCGGCGCATGCGTTGTCCATACCAGCCTTAAAACGCGTGGCAAGCTGGTAAAGACGGTAAAAACCTTACTAATTTTAAATTCCTGATCTTCAGGCGTCCGTCCCCGCGCCGCCCGCACGCGATGCATACTCATAGAATTTTCTGGCCTTCCCCTTCTACTTGTTTGGAGGAACAATTTTTAGGGCATTTTCCACTTGACATCTTAGAGTTTGATGTATATACTCCTCTTCGCGGGAGGCGGCAGGGGCTTATGGCTACCTCGACCCGTTTGAGGGTACTAAAATTACAGTATAACCTGAACTACAACAAATTGCATCCTTTTCACGCTTGTTTTTTCCCGCGGGATCGCAAACAGGCAACCGCCAGGGGTTGCCCCTACCGACCTCCAACACGCTCACACTGTCGTAGCGACCAGCTTGAGCGCGTCCAATTTATTGCCATCCTTATCCTCAGGTCATACCATCCCCCACAGGGCAACCGCAAGGGATTGCCCCTACCGACCTCAATGTCGAACATGCTTACAGGACCGCCACCAGTTCTCGACGCACGGCCTGTCCATAGTCCGTCTGCTCGAAAAGCGCGCGCAACGTTGCAAATTGCTGATCAACTGGGTGACTTCATCCACTTTTGGATATTATCAAGTGTAGCGCGTGAAAGATGACAACCTTTGTCAATATTGTCGTTAACCTATTGAATCTTAATGCAGGTTAGAGCCGTTTTTTTACAGCTCTAACCCCTCAACCTACTAAAAAAGGAATTCTCGCAGTAGCTCCTTGTATTCCGAAGGGCTGTTCTGGTGGACCGCATGCCCGCTGCCCTCAATTGTCACTAAGCGGCATTTGGGGATCAGGCGCGCAGCCTCGGCCATGATATTTGCTCATACTTTCTATACAACTGTCTTAATGTACTGGCTGGCCCGATGCGCCAGTCCCATAATTGAGAGCATCGGGTTGACGCCGGAAGAGGCTGGGAAGACGCTGCCGTCGCAGACAAAAAGTCCCTTGACGTTGTGTACTTCGCAGTTGCCATCAACCACTGATTTCTCGGGATCGGCCCCCATGCGGCAAGTACTCATCTGGTGCGCAGAGAACATCATGATGCGATTGACCCCCAGGCCATTGCGCTCCAGCAGGACATCGAACTCGCGCAGGCGCTGCTCCGTCACCGCTTTATCGTCGGCAACATCCAGACGCGTCTTCTTCGTGTGCAGGGAGAAGAGCGTCTGTGCCCCGGCGGCGACATGGGCGCGGGCCGCCTTACGCAAGCCATGCAGCAGATGCTTGCGGTCATAGACTGAGGTGACATAGTTGATCACCGGCTCGCCATTGCGGTCCAGGGTGACGCTTCCCTCGCCCTTATCGCGGGTTAGTACGATGAAAGTGGCAAGGTGCGACATCCTGGTGGCCTGATCTTTAGTTTCACGCGCAGAATACCAGGGCGATGAGAGGCCGATCAATCCGGGGTGCGCGGGCGGCACTTCCAGCTTATAGCCATAGTTGCCCGTGACATGCCCAAAATCGGAGTAGGCCGATTGCATCACGCCCTGCCAGGCGTGGACCTTCTCGGGATAGAGTCCGCCAATGGTCGAGGTAGGATGCAGGTGCAAATGCATGCCGATATGCCTATTTTCCAGGCCGGAACGCAGCAGTACCGCGGGCGAGTTGATTGCGCCCGCCGCGACAATCACCGCCTTCGCCCGCACCGTCACTTTATAGCTCTTCCCCGTCTCGGTATCGGTGACTCTGGCTTCCACACCGACGGCTTTGCCGTTCTCGATCAGGACTCTATCGGCGCTACAGCGCACGATCATGAGCGCGCCGCGATCATAGGCGTCCTGGAGATATGTTTTGGTAGTCGATTGCTTGCAACCATAGCGACAGCCGAAGCCGCAGGTACCGCAGCGTTGCTCGCAGCCAACCGCGTTGCGTCGCAGGATGCCCGCGTGATAGCCAGCCGCCTTCGCTCCATCGTACAGCAGTTGATTCTGCTTATTATGGGCACTATTCTCGGTATTGATGCTGATGCGCTGCTCGACCGCTGCGAAGCTATTTTGCAGCGAGGAATCGGTAAAAGCGGGCAGGCCGGAGAGCGTGGCCCATTCCTCCAGCACATCATCGGGCGTGCGGAACGAGGTATTCCAGTTCACGACCGTGCCTCCGCCAAGCACGCTGCCCGCGAGCACAATCGTGCCCAGATCCTTTGAGGCCAGCAGGCCGCGCTTGAGATAGAGTTCGGGCATCGCCTGGGCTTCTTGCAGCGTAAAATCGCCATCGGCATAGTAACCACCCTTCTCCAATACCACCACGCTTTTGCCTGCCACAGCCAGCTCGCCCGCGACCACGCCCCCGCCGGCGCCGGAACCGATGACGACGGCATCACAGTCCAGCGTCGTATCTTCACTAATAGCAAGCGGGGTAATCGGGCGCGCAACATCGCTCGGGGCTGGCGCGGGGCCTGTATAGTCGAGCACTGCCCAGTTAGGATTGACTCCATGCTCATCTGGGACGGAAAAGAAAATAAATCCGGTCAGGCGCTTAATCGACTGGTAGCCCTGACGCAGAGCCGCTATCGGGCTATTGGCCATCGCCTGTAAATACTTTTCGCGCTGCTCGAACGAGAGGGACATAAAGGGCCTAAAAGCGCCAATCAGCAGTAGCGCGCTGATAGGGTTCGCTATCAAGCCTAGCAACTGGCGAAACTCGCCATGCGTGGCAGCATCTTCGAGCGAGAGGGTTTCCGCGATACGCAAAGCGACGTTGAGGTCGCTCGCGCGCCGGCGATAGAAGGCTGTCAGCGCATCAGAGCTGTCTTCAGGCGGTTCGAGCGCGGGCACGAAGGTATCACACACGGCTTCTAGAACGGCGAATTCTTCGGCTGAAAGCCAGCCAGCAACGCGGGTGGTGCCAGGAGATGAGGTAGCGACCATAATTCCTCCCTTTGGGCTGAATAATATAAACATAACCGCTCAGAAGGTACATCGCTCCAACAGGACAGAGATTCAGGAGCGTAGATCGAAGCAGGTTCAGTATAGCATATTTTGCAGGGCTTGTTATCCAGACGACCAACGCTCACCTTGTAGCTCCCCGATTCATCGTGGGAGCGCTCAGGTCGTCTGCAAGGAATTGCTAGACAGAAGATTTTGCATCGTTGCAACGTTGTTATCTAAAGAGCAATCTTTCAAGAACAATTCCCATACACACGCGATATTGACAAAGTAGCAGCACTTTCGCTACAGTAGAGGAAACAATGATGGAAAAACGTACAAAATATATGGAGGCCAGGGAGGAAGGACGGACGGTTATGGGGAAGTGTTTAGATTTAGAGAGCTGCGGATTTGATAATCGTGAAAGAGCGCGTTTTTGCGCCAATTGTGGCATACCTCTACGCGGAACATTTCTACAGGGACGTTACGAAATACAGGACCTTATCGCCAGGGATCGCACCACCGTTACCCTGCGAGCAATCGACCGGCACGGGGGCCGTCTGGTCATCGCCCGCACGATCATTCCTAAGGTAATCAGCGAGGGGGAACGGGCAGACTTCTTGGAAGACGCCGAGATGGCGGCCTCGCTCTCCGCCCGCGTCACCGATCCCGGCAGCATTCGCGTCACCGATTTTGGGCAGGATGGACCGGTTGCCTTCCTGGTGAAATCCGCGCTGCAAGCAAGTCCCGCGGATCAACACGCGGGACTTGCTCATATGGCAGCCAGCATAGACGACGATATCGACGAAGATGCCGCCACGCAGATTGGCCTGCCAGCTCTCCTCAAACAATTGCCATCCCAGCCTCGCACCACGTCACAGCCAGTTTCCTGGCTCACGGCAGGCAATATAGCTTACGAACAGGGCAACTATTTAGAGGCATTGGCCGCTTACGAAAAAGCCATCAAACAAGATGTGCGCTCAGTTGAAGCCTGGAGCGGCAAAGGGATCGCGCTGCTACACCTGGGACGAGCCGCGGAGGCGCTTACCGCCTACGAGCAGGCCCTCACCCTGCGTCCCGATGATCCAGAGCTATGGACTTCGCGGGCCAGCGCGCTCCACGAACTGCGCCAATTCGATGAGGAGATGTACTGCTACGAACAGGCGCTAGCCTGTGATCCCAACTATGTCTACGCCTGGAGCGGACGCGGCATGTCCCTGGCTGAGCGCGACCAGCCGGAGGAGGCGCTGGTCGCCTTCGATAAGGCGCTCATGCTTGATCCCCAGCAAAGCACTATCTGGCAGGCTATGAGCGACACCCTGTTCAGCCTGCATCGCTATGACGAGGCGCTGATCGCCATCGACCGCGCCTTCGAAATCGACGACCACGAGGGTTCATTATGGGACACGAAGGGCAACATCCTGCGCCGCCTGAAAAAGCCGGAGGAGGCCCTGCACCTGCATGAGCAGGCGATCAAACTGGCACCACAAAACGCCATGTTCTGGTTTGATAAAGCCAACGACCTGCGCGATTTACGCCGCTTTCCCGAAGCCCTTCAGAATTACGATCATGCGCTCACGCTCGATTCATCTCTGGCAGGTGCGTGGTATAATCGAGGCAACGTACTGGCAGCGTTACGAATGTACGAAGACGCTCTAGCATCATATAATCAAGCCCTTGAATATGATAGCGGTCTGATCTCAGCCTGGTATAATAAAGGGAGCTTGCTGCACGAACTAAAACGGCATGAGGAGGCCCTGATTGCATTCGACCATGCGCTGGCCCTTGACCCCCATTATATCGCGGCCTGGAACAACAAAGGACTGTCTCTCTTCGCGCTGGGACGGTTGGATGAAGCCCTGGCCGCATTCGATCAGGCAACCTCATTTGCACCAGAGGAGCCGGATGCGTGGTATAACAAGGCAATTGTGCTGGAAAAGTTGGGCAGAAAACAGGAGGCAGCATCGAGCCAGGAGTATTTCAGTATCCTCAAGCGGATCGAGCAGTCATAAGCTTCCTCCGCCTCCCATAAGACAGCATATACGTATTACATGCAAATGTCAAATGGAAAGAAAAGGGATAACCCGAGATTAATCGCTATGGACAACAGGCGGGTGCCAGAGGGTACCCCTAACATGGTACCTGCGAGAGGTGCCTCTACGACTCGGAGGAGGAATGCGACGCTGCGCCGATCAAATTGATTGTGGCTATGATAATCGGGACAGCGATTTGTTTTGTCGAGCGTGTGCGCTGCCATTGCTGAACACTGTGCTGGCGAGACGTTATGTGGTGGAAGCATTAATCAGTAAAGGTGGATACGCGGCGGTATTTCGTGGAATAGATCAGAACTTGTCGCGCCGCGTGGCGATCAAGGTGCTACTTCCTAGTAAAACTACGACAAGCGAACGCGAACATTTTCTACGCGAGGCGCGTATAGCAGCCGCGCTGGATCATCCTAATATCGCGCCCATTCTCGATTATGGTAAAGATGGTCCCTGCGTTTTTCTGGTCATGCCGCTTTATACGGCTGGCTCTTTGCGTACAAAGCTGGCTCAGGCGAATGGTCCGCTGCTCACGCAGGAGACCATCCATAGCTTTCATCAGCTCGTTCATGCCTTGCACTATGCCCATACGCGTCCGCGCCCTGTGATCCACCGGGATATCAAGCCCGAAAATATTTTAATTCATCAGGAGGACCACCGCCTGGTGATTACCGACTTCGGCATTGCGCGCTCACTGGAGCCGGGGGCGCTCGTGGGCAAGACGGTAACGGTGCGTGGAACCGTGGGATATATGGCTCCCGAGCAGACCAGCGGAATTGTTGATCCGCGCAGCGATCAATACGGCAGCGCCATCGTGCTCTACGAGATGCTCACGGGCTATCATCCGCTCGACCCACTCGGTGGAACAATTCCGCCTGTATCTTCGCTCAACCTTGAGCTTCCCCCCGCGCTCGATCCTGTGCTTCAGCGCGCGCTCGCGCCACGACCGGAAGACCGCTTCACAGATATGCTGGACTTTATGCGCGCCTTCGACTTCGCCTTTCGCCCAACGGCGAAGATTCGCGTGGCCCAGCTTCAGCATAATTCAGGTAGTACGCCAGAACCCCGCTCCACCTCCCCCCGAAGAGCGACAGAAGGCACACCTCCAGTTATCTCCACTCGACCCGGCAAGAATAGCGTGGGCGGCGCAGCAAAAAATAGCGGCAGCGGCGTCAATCATCAGCATACGCCTCCTTCTCGCTCCGCCCCCGTTACAGCTAACATCAACGAGAAGTGCCGCGAGGGAGATCAATTCTTGAAGCAGCAACAATATACGCAGGCGCTGCAAGCATATGAAGAGGCCCTACGCCTGGACGCAGATAACTTCTACGCCTGGAATGGTAAAGGGACCGCGCTCTATAACCAGGGAAATTACCGTAGAGCCCTGGAAGCATTCCAGTACGCCACCAGCATCGATCCAGCCAACGCCATCGCCTGGGTCAGCGCCGGGCTGGTCCTGAACCGCCTCCAGCGTTACCAGCAGGCGCTGGTGCATTTTGAGCGTGCGCTCAGCCTCGACCCGCATTACGTCGCCGCCTGGAACGGGAAAGCTGACGCACAACTGGACCTGAACATGCCGGAGGAGGCACTCAATTCGTACGAACAAGCCCTGATCTACGATCCCCGCAGCTTCCAGGCATGGAACGGACTCGGCAATGCTCGCTCCTCTCTGCGCGACTTCGTGGGAGCTGTCGAAGCCTATACGCAGGCGTTACTGATCAATTCACGCAGCGCCGTTGCCTGGTGTAATAAGGCCGAGGCGCTGGTTCATCTTGGACATAACCGCGCCGCGCTGGAAGCCCTGAACGAGGCGACCGAAATGGACAAGAACTATACTCGCGCCTGGGCGCTCAAAGCCGAAGTCCACGAAGCCCTCGGCAATCTGGCAGAAGCGCAAAAAGCCCGCCGCCGCGCGCGATCATGGGGATTGAAGGACTAATTGAAAGGATTGCTACCGTGGAAAAAGAACAGCTTTTCGACCTGCTTCCTCAGTTACGGATCTACGACCTTGAACAGCCGCGTTATTTCGGCGCTCCCACGATGCCGGTGCATGAGCCCGGATTTGTCTATAAGCTGCACCGAAGGCACGAACCGGAGCAAGGGGAAGCTCGCACCGGCGCCTCCGGCTTTATTTTCGCCACCGAGCACTCAGGCACGCATATCGATGCCCTCTGCCACCAGGCGGAGAACCTCTCCCTCTATGGTGGAAGAGCAATCACACCCCACCTGCAAACCTCGACCGGCTTTACGGAACTGGGCGCGGAGACGATCCCGCCCTTGCTGACGCGCGGCATTCTGCTCGACGTGGCCGCTCATTACGGCGTTGACTGCCTCGCAGATGAGCGCCCTATCACCCGCGCTGATCTCGAAGAGACGGCGCGGAGCCAGGGAGTGACAATACGGGCAGGCGATGTTGTGCTGGTACGCATTGGCAATGGAGCGCGCTGGCAGCAGCCGGAAGCCTATCTTAAAGCTACGGGGGTTGATGCCAGCGGCTCCCACTGGCTGGCAAACCAGCAGGTTCGCGCGGTTGGAGCCGACAATATGGCGTGGGATATCATCGGCCAGGTCGATCCCGATCTGGGCGTGAGCCTGCCCGGCCATGTCATTATGCTAGTACGCCACGGCATCTACATCCTGGAAAACCTCTATTTAGAGGAGCTTGCGCGGCAGAAGCAATACGAATTTCTCTTCATCTGCCTCCCTCTGAAGATGCAAGGAGCAACGGGCTCGCTGGTGCGCCCCGTAGCGGCTGTACCCGCCACAGCTTGAGCCTGTAAAGTTAGAAAGAGTGCGATGGAGCTTTGCTATGCTCAGCAAAGCTCCATCTATGGCTACAAGAAAATTTGATGGTGATGACAGGTTAAAGGTAGTCCAGTTTTTGTAAGGCCACTTTGTCCCCGGCCACAAGATGCGGCCTGGCAGTAGTTGAATAAAAGTTGCCCACAATGATACAACCACCACCTTGCACAATCTTGGGCGCAATCTCTTCCATATCCAAACCTGCAAGCGTCTTCGCTACCCCGCCATATTCCAGATCAAGCACTTTGGTCGCGTAGGTACAAAGCTGAAAATCGCCGCCTTTATGCTGATAGCGCCTTACTAATCCTTTGCCCATTTCCTCCGTCAGTTGCCACTCTTGATCAACGTCATAAATCTGAGGCTTGGCCTTGGGCGATGCTGAAGGAACAACAAAACCATCGTCGATCAAGAGGATGCGTAACTTCCATCCTTTTTGGGTACACATCTGCAGAAGCGCGTCAGGGCATTGCTGCCGCTTAATCGAGGCGACGCCATCAGGATGACCATTATCATAGCAGCCAAGCGTGATAAAGACCAGTTGCGGAGCCTTCTCTTTCGCCAGGTTAAGGATATCCTGCTTTAATACCGGCTCTACCTGTGGATTATACGATGGTCCTCCACTGATTTGAGCCTCTAACGTTTCACCCGCCTGGACGTTATAATCTTGCAGCGTTGCCTCATCTTTTGTCAGAGGTTTGTTAGAGCGACCAAAGAGATTGATTTGCTCCACTGAAATGCTATTATCTAAATCAGAGACTATTTGTTGCTTTAGCTGCGCAATAGTTGCGCCTGGATGGATATTCAGTTCGTATTTTTTAGACTCTGCCTCTTTTTCTTTGACCACTTTAATGAAAATTTGCATCTCTCTCCCCTTTATTTATCCAATAAAGAAAGCTCGGCTTTTCTAATACACCATACATTATTCTTTGTAACCAAGTTTTTTGAGTACAGCGTCATCTCCCTCAGCAAGATGCGGTTTCGCGCTCTTCATGAAGAAATTGCCGATAACGATACAGCCGCCATATTTAACAATTTCCTGGGTGAGCTTAGAGAGGTCTACTCCGGCAATAGTCAGTGCCCTTCCATCATATTCAGATTTAAAGATGTTCGTTGCATAAGTCCAAAGCTGGAAACCACGCTCTTTGTAGTAATAGCGCCTCACTTTTCCCTCTTCTACATCTTGATCCTCCTTCCGCTCCCAGTTCGGATCAATCTTATAGATCTGTGGAGGATCAGAAGAGGGGGACTTAATAAAAGCTTTATCGATCAGCAGCACGCGCAATTTATAACCTAGATTGTTACACATTAATAGCAGATCATCTGGGCATTGTTGTCGCTTGATCGAGGCTATACCTTCATCGTGCCCATTGTCATAACTACCAATGCCAATAAAAACAAACAGGGCAGCCTGCGTCTCCCCCAGACTTTGGAGATCCTTAGTCAGAATCGGCTTGACATCGGCATCGTACGTGGCGGGAAAAGGACTGCCCATATTGATATGGAGCTGGAGAGTGGTTTCCTTCTGAATCCCTATCTGCCCAATAGTAGCTGCATCGTCTTCCAACAATTTGCTACTGTAGCGAAGGCGCATATCGCTATTTGTCGGAATACGATAACCATATTCTACTTCGATCTTATCAGCGATCTTCTCTTTGAGTTGCCCGATAGTGTCAGTTGCATCAACTTCAATCGTTCTTGTCTTGTCGTCTTTGTCCCATTTCACGAATATTTGCATCTCTTTCTCCTTAATAAACTAAATGACTGTTGATTCAACGCTAAGGGAAGAAGAAATTCTGGGATCAGATTCGCTAGAGAAGCCTT
>Ga0070741_10010988_pt1 | contig 16885 bp, 13 predicted proteins | sample Coa_R1_4_FD_66440 | JGI IMG/M metagenome (GOLD analysis project Ga0070741, IMG submission 66440) | Surface soil microbial communities from Centralia Pennsylvania, which are recovering from an underground coalmine fire - Coalmine... | ecosystem: Environmental > Terrestrial > Soil > Unclassified ...
TCGTCGAACTGGGACTTCTCCAGATACTGCTGCGCCTTTACTATTATCGGTTTGTACGCCGGGTTTTTCGTAAGCGCCAGCGCCATGACGCACAGGCTCGTGTTGTAGTTGGGCAGCGCAGTCGCGGCGTTGGCATCGCTGTAGATGGCCCCGTTCGGCTTGACGGAGCGCAGAATATACTTAATACCGTTGGCGACAGCCGGTTCGTTCCGTTCTGTGCGTCCGTTGCGCAGGAAGCCCGCGAGGGCCAGCGCGGTCGTGGCCGGGTACTGGCTCCAGGAACCGTCGGCTTCCTGAACGCGGCGCAGATAGGCCAGTCCCTTCGCGACCGCCTGCCGCGCCTGCGTGAGCGTCGGTTCCGGCGGCGCGGCAGGCGTCCTGGCGAGCGTTCCGCACAGCAGCATCCCGGCAAACAGGGCCGGAACGAAACGGAGCGCGCGATTCGAGCGTGAGTTCATGTCGTCTTATACTCCTCATCTGGCAGATCGTTTTCACCGATAGGCGCGGCGGAGGCGTAGTGCTGACAGTCCGAGCGCGCTGCCTCCAATCAGCGCAAACAGGCCCGCCGAAGCCAGAGGCGGCGGATAGGCGAACGGATATTGCGGCGCGTCCGTCCGGTCATAGAGCCAGTTCGTGCGCAGAACGTCCATATCGAACGCCGTCGTGACGGCAGACACCGGATTGATGAGCAGCGTTCCCTCAATAAGCCGCACCGGGTCTTTCAGGCGCGACAGCAACGGGTTGGCGAGAAACAGGGCCGTCATACAGAACAGCGTCCAGAGCAGCGCCACAGTCGCCCCACGTCCCCACACGCGCCCCGGACGCAGCCGTGTCGCGAACAGAAAACCGACTGCCCCAACCATAAAGACGGCGCAAAGCAGCGTCAGATGCGCGACGCAGATCGGCCCGAACCCATGCAGCGCGCCCGGAACGAACCGCCAGCCCAACTGCGCCGCCAGCCAGAACGCGCACGACGCCAGCAGCGTCGAGAGAACCGGCCACAACCCCGCCAGCAGACGCCCGGCGCAGAGGTCGAAGGCGGTCAGGCGTGTCAGCAGGGCCGTCTGTGTTGCCTCGAACTCGGATTGCGGCGGGACGGCTCCCGCGCCCAACGCCGCCGCGCACGGCAAGAACAGCAAGGCCGCGCCTGCCGCGCCCATCGTCAGCCAGCGCAGCAGGAAATCCGGCGCGTTCCCGGAATAGACACGGCTCTGCGCCCAGGCGCTTTGCAGCGCGGCGGAGAGCGCCAGCAGTCCGCCCAACAGCGCGCCTGTCCAGGCCAGATCGCGCCAGGCGTTACGGCTGCGCATCTGCCGCCTGAACACGACGGCAACGCCATACAGAGGCACGCCGTGCCTCGGCTTCGCCTGCTCTGTCCGCTCCCGCAGTGATGTGTTCACGGGCGGTGATCCCACTCTTTACGTAACTCGTTGACGTACTCCTGAGCATCTACTCCTTCCCAGAGTTCTGCCCCTAGCCCATGTAACTCCATGATGCTACGCTGTGGTTTCTCCTCTGCCTCGACAGGTTGTTCCGCCAGATCCTGGGCGGTCATTGCCAGCAGGCGCAGCCGCTCCGTAGTCGGTCGGGGCTTGATATACCGGTCATAAAGTTCTTCAATACTGATGGTTGCCATATTCGTCTCCTCCACCGCCATGAACTCACGAGGGCTTTTCCTGCACGCCTTTATCCGGCTTGTTGAGAATCGGCTTCGCCTTGAGGACGAACTCGATGCGCGTGCCGCGTTTCGGAGCGCGTTTGGCGTTGACGGCATAGGCGTTCGTCGCGCCGCTGGGCGAGGGATTGTCCAGGATGGCGGCAGGATCGTGCCAGACCGCCACCAGCGACTTCTCCAGATCGGCCTCGAAGCCCTCCTTGAGGATACGCGAGCCGGTAAAGACCCAGTCCTGCGGCGGCATCGGCTTGCTGCCCGGCATGGAGACGACCCACTCCTCCGCCCGCGCCTCCTGCGGCTTCCCGTCCTTGTCCCGCCAGCGCACGAAAATCTCGACCGGAGCGCCTTGCGGCGTGGTCTTATCTCCTTGACGCTTCAACACGTTCTTCGGTTCAAGTCCGAGCAGCAGCAGCGCCACCTGCAGGTGCAGCGGGCGCACCTCCACCTTTAGCAGGCTCTCGTGAGTCTTGCCGAGCGGCGCGACCGCCAGGTACTCGATGGGGCCGCTGTCCATATTGATCTCGCCCTGGCAGGTCACCGTCCGCGCCGCCATGTCTATCGTCGCCTTGCCGACACGGTAGACGTTCTCCGTGATGCGCTCCGCCACCGGCAACTTCTGAGAAAAACAAATCGAACCACAGAGGCACGGAGACACGGAGAAAAACAGGAGGAAGGACAAAAAGGGGATTCTCCTCTGGCTTCCTTTCCTCCTGGTCTCCTCAGCAGGTCTTTCTCCGTGACACCTCCGTGTCTCTGTGCCTCTGTGGTTCATCATTTCTGGTAGATGGGCAGCAGGCCCGCCGGGACTTGCAGCACCAGAACGGCCATCGCCGTCGCGTACTCCGGCCCGGCCTCCGAGTAACCATCCAGGCGCGACCAACTGCCGTCGCTGTCCTGCATTCGCACGAGCCGATCCCGGACGGTGGGGAACCACTGCCGCCAGTATTCGCCGCCCGCCTGATACATCGCCTGGGTCACATAGTAGAGCGCGTAGTAGAAGTGTTCGCGATAGGGCCACTCGTTGGCGCGGTCGAGCGGATGCTGCACGAGATAGCGCAGCCCGCCCTGACATTCGGGAGTGCCGCGCAGCCCGCCCATGATCAGCGAGAGGACGCCCGCGCCCGTGCGCGCCGGGCCGGACTGCTGCTGCCCCACCTGGTAGCTGAAACCGCCGTCCGGGTTGTTGGCGCACCGGCGCATATAGGCCATCGCCCGGTCAATGGTGGATTGCGCGACCTTGAACCCGGCGTTGCGGGCGGCGCGCAGCGCCAGCACCTGCACGACCGTCACGGAGATGTCGGCGTCGCCCTGGATCGGCTGATAGCGCCAGCCGCCATCCCGGTAGCGGCTGCCGTCCTGAGTTTGCGTATCCTCGATCAGCCGGACGGCGGCCTGAATCTTGGGCTTGAGGTCATGGCGGCGCGTCATGCCGTAGACCTCGCAGAGCGCCAGCGTCGCAAAGCCATGTCCGTACATCGCCGGCCCGCCGCCTCCCGGCCCGCCGCGTATCAGGCCCGCCGGCCCGAAATTGCCGTCCATCCGCACGCTGTTGGCGAGATAGTTCACCGCCTCGTCCAGAATCAGGCCGTAGCGCCCGCGCCCCGGCTGGTGGCCCGACGCGAGATAGGCCAGCAGGCTCAGCGCCGTGATGGCGACCTCCGTGCGATAGCCGCCGCTCCGCCAGTGACCGTCCGCCTCCTGCCGCGAGGCGAGATAGGCCAGCCCGCGCCGCACCGCGGCCTCGGACTGGGGCGTGCCGAGATACTCCCGCGCCTCCACGTCCCACGGCGACACGACTGCCGGACGCCGCGCCCGCCCCTGCGCCAGAGCGGAGGGTTCACCCCAGAGGAACACAGACGAAAAGCAGAGAAAGGCGAAAACAGAGAAACGAATCATCGCTTCTTCTCCGCCAGCGATCTGTAGTAGCGGTCTACGAGTTCCTGGAATTCGGCGGGGACACGCTCCTGCTGCCCTTCGCGGAGGGTGCGTTGGGCGCGCGGCGGCAGCGCGCCGAAGCCGCGTCCTTCCCGGCTCTCCGGCGCGGAGATCGCGCCGCGCTGCACGCCTTGCAGCCGCGTGATGGCTCTGGTGGGAGGCTGGCTGCCGCGCTGGCCGGGCCGGGGCGCGCCCTGCTGGGCCTGCTGCTGGGCCTGCTGCTGCTGTTGCTGCTGCTGCATGGCCTGCTGCGCCTGGTTCGCCGCCTGATCGAGGCGGCGCGCGGCTTCGTCCTGGTGGGCCTGCGTCGGCCTGCCGGTCTGCTGGAGGAGCAGTTTCTGCGCCGCCTGGCTCATCTGCTGCGTCGCCGCCTTGATGTTGTCGCCGACGCCGGGGATGTTGTTCAGCATCTCGCCCGCGTGTTCGGCGATGCTCTGCGCGTCGCGCTGGCCCTGCGTGAGCTGGTTGACCTCGCGCTGCTGCGGAACGGTCAGCTTCTCGTCCTTGTTGCGAGCGCGGGCCTGGTCGAGCGCGCCCGTATCCTGCCGCAGTTGTTGTTGCAGGCCGCGCGCCAGCAGCAGTTCGCCGAGGGCTTCCGCCTCCTGCGCCTCCTGCGCCGACATATTGCCGCCGCTCTGACCGCCCTGCTGCGGGTCGCCCTGCTGCGATCCCTGCGCCTGCTGCCGGAGCGCCTGCGCGATGGTGTCCAGCGTGCGCGCCGCCTTGCCCTGCGCCTGAACCGTCTCCTCGTTGGGAAGCGGCGGGTTATGGTTCAGGTTCATCGTGGCCGGGTGCATCTGCCGCGAGGCCATGCGAAGCGCCTGCTTGAAGGCCGGGGAGGGGAACCGATCCGCCAGATCGCGCGCCTCATACTCGACCCGTTCCTGCCGCGCCGCCATCTGATCCAGTTCCCGCCGCTCGTTACGGTCGAGTTCCTTGCGCTGGCCGAGGCGCTGGGTCGCCTGTTGCAGGCCGTGCTGTATCTGCGCCAGCCGCTCGATGCGCTCCCGCATCTCGTTGGCGGCCTGCTGCTGCCGCAACTGCTGCGCGGCGCGGGCCGCCTGCTGCGCGGCGCGCTGTAGCTGCTGCTGCGCGTTCTGGGAGGGTGAGCGGGCCGACTGCGAGTTGTTCCGGCTGAGCTGCTGCGCGGACTGGCTGAGGCTCTGCTGCGCATTTTGCAGGCTCTGCTGCGCGCCCTCTGCGTTGCGGAGGTTCTGCTGCACCTGCTCGGCCTGGTTCTGGATGCTGCGCTCCTGCTGCGCCAGTTGGCGGCTCTGCTGCGCGTTCGGATTCTGGGCGACCTGCCCGGCGACCTCCCGCTGCTTGTCGGCCAGCGCGCGCAGACGCTCTGCCGCCTGTTCGAGCCGGTCTGCCGCCGCCTGGGGCGAGTCGCTGGCGACCTGGGACGCGGCCTGCTGCGCGGCCTCTGCCGCCTTTTGCAGGGCGGAAGCGGCCCGATCCTGCGAGGGAGCCGCCGCCCCCGGACGGTTCTGCTGGAGAGCCTTCTGCGCCTGCTGCTGGTTGCCTGCGGCGTTGCCCTTTTGCAGCGCCTTGAGGGCGCGCTGCAGCGCCTGCGCCTCTTTCGTGTCGCCGCGCTCCTGGGCGGCTTTTGCCGCCTGTGTCAACTGCTGCTGAAGGCGTTTCGTGTCCGCCGTCGCCTCGGCCTGCTGCTTGCGCTCCGTCTCCATGCCGATGCGCTGCTCCGGCGAGAGGCGGGCGTTCGGCCCCTCCTTCTGGCGCGCGGCGTGGATGTCCTCGGAGAGGGAGCGGGCGCTGTCGCCGAGACGCTGCTGCTCCTGCGCCAGCCGGGACGCCTCCGCCGCCAACTGGTCGAGCGGGGGCGTGCGGGAGAGCAACTGCTGCGCCTTCTCGATCTCGTGCCGTATCTCGCTCTCCTGCCGCTCCGCCTGCGTCCGACTGCGCGCGATGGCGTCGGCTGCGGCGGGCATCTTCTGCTGTGCCAGGCGCTGCAAGGTCTGCTGCGCAGCGTCCCGGCGCTGCATCTCGGAGGGCGTGGCGAGGTTGTTGTTCTCCAGTTGCGCGCTCAGTTCGTTGATCCGCTGCGCGGCCACGCGGGTCTCCTGCGCGACGGAACGCTGCGCCTCCTGCGCGCGGGAGACCGCCTCTTGGTTTGGCTTCCTCTGCGCCTGTGCCAGCGCCTGCTGCGCCTCGATCTGCCGCTGCCGCAGTTGCGCGATGGCCCGCGCCTCCTCGTCCAACTGCTGCTTGAGGCGCAACTGCATCTCGGTCAGGCTGACGACGTGGATGCGATAGGAGAGCGAGCGTCCGGTGTTCGGGCCGCGAATGGTATCGCCGTCGGTGGCCTGGACTTCATAGCGCAGGATGTCGCCGGGCTTGGCCTTGACGCTGCCGATGTTCCAGCGCACGGCAACGTTGGCCTGCGGCGTTCCGTTCGGGCCGGGGAGGGCAAACGCGCCGCGCGCCGTTCGTATCGGCTTTTTGTCTTCCTCTCCGCGCAGGCCGTCGTAGGCCAGCCGCATACTGGCGACGCCGTAATCGTCGGTGGCGCGCGCGACGAGCGGCAGGCTGCCGTTGGGAACCAGGTCTATGTCGGTGGCCGGACGGGTGATCTGTACGGAGGGAGCCTGGTCTTTCAGAGCGCGGATAGTATAGCGCGGCGCGGAGGGATTGCCGAAGCCGTGCCGGTCGGTCAGCGCCAGGGTATAGGAGCCGTCTTTCCAGACCGACAGGCTGCCGGACGCCTTCTCGCCCTCCACTTTCCAGTCGCCGCCCGGCCCGTTCTCCTGCTGGAAATGCGCGCGGCGGAGCGGCTTGTTCGCGATGGCCTGCGCCTCGACCGTCGTTCCAGCGGGCGCGGCGATGTTGCCGGTGGATTCGGCCAGGACCTGCGTGCCGCGATGCGTGTAGGCCGGGAAGTGCAGCGTCAGGCGCATATTGAGCAGGGTGGGGCGGTCTTCGACCGTCACCAGGCGCGCGTTGGAGCGTCCGTCGCGGGCGGTGGCGTAGAGTTCGAGGCTCTGCGTGACGTTCGGGAAGCGGTAGCGGAACTCGCGCACGCTGCCGCGTTGCTGCGGCTGCACATCGGGCAGGGTGCGCAGCGAGGCGTCCTGCGCGGAGAGCGTCTTGGGCTGGCGCAGGTCTATCGTCTTCCAGGCGTTCGCGCCGTCGCCGGTCGCGCGATAGCGCAGGGTGGAGAGTTCGACGGGCGCGCCCTGCGTAATGACCCGGACGGTCAGGCTTTCGCCGCGCGGCAGCACCTCGGCGTCGGGCAGCGCCCAGAGGCGCGTGCTGGCGAAGGGGGCGATGTCGGCATAAGGCGAGGCCATGCGGCGCAGCCAGACGGCGAACGCCTCCGGCGCGAGGGCAAGATGCAGCGCGAGCAGAATCAGCGTGAAGAGGGCGGTCAGAGCGGCGACGCGCAGGGGGCGCAGGCTGACGGCGCGGCGGAAATCGAGGTCGGCGGCGTCGCGTTCCGTCTCGGCGGCCAGGGAGGAGACCATCGGCACGGAGAAGGAGGCGGCGTGCGCGCCGGAGGCGGCCAGCGCCGGGGCCAGGTCTATGAGAGTCAGCAGACGCTCGCGCAGCAGGGGATAGCGCCGCTCCACGGCGACAGCCACCGTCTTGTCCGGCAGGGGACGCAGGACGAAGCGCAGCAGGACGAGCAGCAGCGTTCCCAGCCCGGCCAGACCGATGCCGATGCGCCATGCCTGCCGCGCGCCCGCCGATAGCACGAGCGCCCGATCCAGATGGAAACAGACCAGGCCCAGCGCCACGACGACGCAGACCATCCAGGCCAGCCCGCCCAGAAGGCGCGTGGCACGCCACCACCGCCGCGTCGCCGCCAGCTTCTGCTGAAGCGGCTCGCCCAACTCTTTCATCTTCGCTTTTTTCTCCCTCCGACCGAATGCGCGTGCCTCCCGTAGCGTAGCAGAGACGTAACAGCCTTGTCTTGAGGGGCCACCCGGTCATTCCGAAGGAACGCAAAGCTGGGGAACGACGGAGCGGGCGTCTCTATCCAATTATCGGTAAATCGCATGGCCGCGCGAGCAGGCCGTTTGCAGGTTAGACGGCAGACCCTTCCAAAAGTTACGCGCGCCGTCCTGAACTGTTTGCATCCCTGGGCAGTTGAAACCGCTGCCGGAAAAGCGGCCCCCTCCCTAACCCACTGCAAGAGCCGTCTGTTCCAACACGAGTTGGGACGGCTAAGAACAGGGGGAGGGAGTAGGGGCGCAACAAGTTGCGCCCTCTGGGGAGTCGGCGCAGGCCGACTCCGTGCTTTTCCAGCCGCGAATTCATTCGCCGGGCAAAGGTCTCTTCGATATTACTATTCGCGCCTGGCCGCCGGACTCCTCTTTGTGCATTAGGATGGGCGGGAGGGCGGAAAGCGAAACCGCCCCGGAACCTGTAGCGGTTCCGGGGCGGTTCCTGTCGTCTGCACGCAGCGAAGAAAGGGAAAAAGAGCCAATTCTACGGATCGGACAAGTCTCGATGAAAGTAGGATTGCATTATTGCGCGTGCGTGTCGCCGCCAGGATGACGCGGGCCATGAGACGCGGCGGACGGGGTATAAAGGTCTGACGGTTGCTGCTTGTGATCGGAACGAAGCGATTCCACGTATCTCGCAACGTGGGGTGGAACGTTAACGAACACTTGCTGCCCGCTTCGTGGAAACACGAGGCTCACGCGAACGGGCTGATTCATGCCTATCCCTCCTTTCGGTATGTAGTTATCAATGTCCACTCAAATCTACGGGCAGGTAGAGTACAAAAGTTCCCGTCATTTATTGTAGCACAATCCGGGCGCGGACGCCAGGCCAAATTCGCTCTGTTTCTGAAATGGCGGCGTTGGCCGGAAACGCTTCGGCGGACGAAGCCCCGGACAGCGCGAACCGAGGGCTAAAGATTGCCGTAGTCTGTCACGGAACGCTGACGCGGATTGACATGGATGCCGGTCGTGTGCAGATAGGCGATGGCGCGCTGCACCTCCGTCAGCGGCCCGGAGAGCGTGATCTCGATCCAGCCGCCCTCCTCGTCGTCGAAGGCGGCGCGCTCGATATTGACGACCACGTTGAAGTCTTTGCCGACCCGATGGAGCAGCGGCGCGTGCGCCTGCTCCGGAGTGACGGTCGTCAGGCGCACATAGATGGTGTTCGGCTGCGGAACGGAAGCTTCCGGCGGCGCGGCATCGGGCGGCGGCGCGGCGGCTTCCGCGCCCCGGAGCAGGCCCAGAGCGCGCAGATAGCCTGTCGCCTGCTCGATCTCCTGGGTGGAGCCTTCCAGGGTAAGCGCGATATAGGCGTAGTCTTCCGTCACGCGGGCGCGGCGAATATTCGTCACGACGTTGAAAAGCTTCCCCAGACGCCAGAGGATCGGCTGGTCGGCAGCCTTTCTGTCGGCGTTCAACTCGACGGTTACGACAGGCATCGGTCGGCAAGTCCCTCCTCGGACGATTAGCCGCCTGCAATCGCAGGGACAATCGAGACGGCGTCTCCCTCTTTGAGAGGCGTATTCTTCCCGTCGAGGAAGCGAATATCCTCCTCGTTGACGTAGACGTTGATGAAGCGGCGCAGTTCGCCCTGCTCGTCGGTCAGGCGCGCGGCGATGCCGGGGTACTGGCGATCCAGGTCGGCGATCAGCGTGGCGATGGTGCCGGGCGCCGCCGTGACGGTCTCCTGCTCGTTCGTGAATTTGCGTAAAGGGGTCGGTATCAGTACGTTGACAGCCATGATGTTTTGCTTCCTTCCTTAAGCGTGCGCGCCCGCCAGCAGCTTCTCGGTCTTGAGAACGGCGTCCAGCGAGGCCAGGTTCGGCTCAATGGCGACGGGCCGGCCCAACTGCCCGACGACGACCTCCTGCGTCTTGAGGCCGTTGCCGGTGATGGCGATGACGACGGTATCGTTGGGCTGGAAATAGCCCTGCTCCGTCAGCTTTTTCGTGACGGAGACGGTGACGCCGCCCGCCGTCTCGGTAAAGATGCCCTCGGTGCGACCGAGCAGGCGGATGCCCTCGATCACCTCGTCATCGGTCACATCCTCGGCCCAGCCGCCGGACTTGCGCACGGTGTCCATCGCCACATAGCCGTCCGCCGGATTGCCGATGGCAATGGACTTGGCGAGAGTGTTGGGCTTCTGCGGGCGGAACACTTCGGCCTTCGTCTTGATGGCCGTCGTGATGGGCGAGCAGCCGGTGGCCTGCGCCGCGTACATCTTCGTCGGCACGCCGTTCTCCAGCAGGCCAAGTTTGTCGAGTTCGTTCAGCCCCTTGTAGATCTTGCTGATGAGCGAGCCGCCCGCGCACGGCACGACGATATGATCCGGCGCGCGCCAGCCCAACTGCTCGGCGATCTCGTAGCCAAAACTCTTGGAGCCGTCGCCATAGAACGGGCGCAGATTGATGTTGACGAACGCCCAGCCGTACTTGCCGCCCGCCTCCGCGCAGAGCCGGTTGACCTCGTCGTAGTTGCCGCTGACGGAGAGCAGGTTCGTGCCGTAGATGAGCGTGCCGAGAATCTTGCCCTGCTCCAGATCGGAGGGAATAAAGACGTAAGAGCGGAAGCCGCCTTCGGCGGCATGGGCCGCGACGGAGTTGGCGAGATTTCCGGTGGAGGCGCAGGCGACCGTATCGAAGCCGAACTCGCGGGCTTTGGTCAGCGCGCAGGCCACGACGCGGTCTTTGAACGAGAGCGTTGGATGGTTGACGGCGTCGTTCTTGAGATAGAGATTATTCAGGCCCAGTTCGCGGCCCAGGCGCTCCGCTTTGACGAGGGGAGTCCAGCCCACGTTCTTGCCGACGGTGGGCGGCCCCTCGACGGGCAGCAGATCGTGGTAGCGCCACATGGAGGGCGGCCCGGCGGCGATCTTCGCGCGCGTCACCTTCGGCTTGATCTCCTCCCAGTTCAGCACGACCTCCAGCGGGCCGAAACAGAGTTCACAGACATGCACCGGCCCGGTCGGATACTCTTCCCCACATTCCCGGCATCGCATCCCCAGCACTTTCGGCATTCTCGTCTTCCTCCCTGCGGGCCTCTTTTTGCGCCCGCGTCTCCGCTTCCAAAGGCGGCAGCCAAACCAATAAAGCCTCTCGTCCGCCGTACAGGACGAGAGGCGTGTGCCTTCGTGGTTCCACCTGAATTCGCCGCGCCCTCGCGGACGCAGCCTCAGCGGGTGCGCCAGCCGTGCGCGTTCGCACCGCCTGACACCCTAACCCTGTAACGGGAGCCCCCCGGCGTCCCTTACTCGGCTGGCGCCTTTCACGGACGCGGCTCAAAGGCCATTTCGGCAGGTTCGCTCATACCGGCTCGCACCAACCCGGCTCGCTGTGATCGCGCCGCCCGCTTACTCCACCTTCTCGACGCCTTGACTTTCGGTTCGGCTGCTACATAAAGGAGCAGACCTGTCCAGTTTATGAACGTGGAGCGATTATACACGCCAGACGGCTTGCTTGTCAAGCGGCTGGCAAGAGTTTTTGCGGCGCGCTGGAAAGAGGCGCTATCCTGCGCCGCCGGATTCCCGATGCGCCGTCCGGCTGCCATCGGGAGGGCCATCGGTCAGAGAGTGCGCAGGAGCAGCCAGGATCTTTGCAAGTGCGTCCGCCACCTGCCCCAGGTTTTGAATAACGATGGACTGAATATCGGTAGGCATCGAGATGCCTTCCCGGTCGAAGGCTTCTTTGACCTGACGCATGCACGCGCTGCCGACTTTCAGATAGTCCGCGCGTTGCGACTGCGTGTAGAACCGCATCCGTAGATTGACGGTCGAGGCCGCCAGTTCGTCCACGAGAACATCAGGGGCTGGCTTCTCCACGACGCCATCCGTTTGGCGCATCGCTTTCAGCGCCACGCGCTGCGCCTTTTCGATGTCGTCGTCGTAGCCGATTCCGATGACGAATTCTCGACGGCGGTAGGGACTGGCTGTGTTCGAGGTGACGACCGACGTGAATACATCGCCATTCGGAATGATGACCAGGCGATTATCGTAGGTGCGCAGATAGAGGGCGCGCAGTTCGATGCGCTCCACCGTTCCCTCGAACTCTTTGACGACGATCTGATCGCCGAGATGGAACTGCCGTCCGAGCAGCAGCATCAGCCCGGCGAAGAAATGGGAGAGAATATCCTTGAAGGCGAAGCCCAGCACGAACCCGGAGATACCCAGGCCCGCTGCGATGCTGCTGCTGTCCAGGCCGAGCGTGGAGAGTATCGCGATCAGCCCGATGACCCAGGTTCCATAGAAGGCGACAGCGCGCAGCAGTTGTCTCAGGTTGGCATCCGTATGCGTGCGGGAGACAATTGCTTTGACGATCCAGCGGTTGAGGCGCGCGAACAGCCAGAACAGTATCCAGAGGACGATAGCCCCTGCCAGACGCGGCAGCCAGCGCACGGTCGAGACGATCAGATCGGTAAAGGAGTTGCGGATCAGGATGCCCGCGCCGCGCAGGGGATTGGCACGGGCGGAGCGTGCGTCGGCGACCGCCATCGCCAGTTTGCCGCCCCAGAGCAGCGCCAGCTCCTCGCGCGTCGAAAGCGCCTCTTCCGCGTCGGCATCTGTCACGGTGAGGATCGGCTCGCCACCGAGCGTGATGAGGGTCTCATTTTTGCGGGAGGCAATGTCCTGTCGGGTAAAGGGGCGTACCGGTTCGTTGCGGGCAATGAGGGCTTCCAGGCGGCGATTGATTCCTTCAGCGCGCTGAAGCGCCGACATCGTCGGCGTTCCCGCCACCTCGAAAATCTTCCGGCCCTCGACACGCACGGGCGCGTGCAGGAGCGGGGCCGGTTCCGGGGCTTTGCCGTTCGCCTGGCCTGGCTCCTGTCCCCGCGCCGCCGCGCTGCCTATCCACAACAGGGCCAGCAGCGCCATGCGGATGACATGTTTGCCTCTTGTCATTCCCTTATCGCTCCCTCGTTGCCGCCTGCCGGATCGTTATCGCCCCAGCGTTTCCTCTAGCTCAGACGTGTCGTCCCAGAGGAACTGGGTTGCGTTGCATTCGCGTGTGATGACGGTACGAATGCGCAGTGTCAGATCGTCCCGACCGAGAGCCTGTCTCAGTTTGGCCTGTAAGCGACCGCAGGACTCCGGGACGATGACCCAGGGCGCGCGCACCAGCGCGATCAGCGTCGTTCCTGCCTGAGAAGGCTGTATCTGCAACTCGACCAGGCTGGCCGCTCCGTTTTGCTCGATTTCCTGGCGCAACAGACGCTTGCTCCGGGTGAGAAAGGCTTCTCTGGCAAGCGCCCGCTCGAAGCTGTAGGTCAGGAACAGCGCCAGCGCGCCCAGCAGGAGCGCGCTCGGCGCGAACCGCCGCAGATAGCTGCGACTCTGTTGCCGGAGACGCGCTCCGTAGCCTGCCAGCCACAGCGTCAGAGAGGTGACGCTTTGAATGGCGACAATGTTCGTCAGAAATAGCAGGAACGCGCCGCCGCCTGCCCGGTAGAGGCCGCGCGCCACGCAGATCGCGCAAGTGCAGAGCGGCGGAACCAGCGCGGTCGCTATCGCAACGCCGACCAGGCCGGCGCTGATACGCGGCGAGATTGTAGCGTAGGCTCCGGCAGCGCCCGCCGCCAGCGCGATCGCCAGATCGAGAATGTTCGGGGTGGTGCGGGCGGTTATCTCTTTGCCGAGAGGAAGATCGGCGTGAATCCTGCCGATGAGAAAGGCGATGGTCAGCACCAGCACGCTTCCGCCGACTTCGGCCAGCAAGGATTTGCGCAGAAGCGTGTTATCGCCTTCCACGAGGGCCAGCGCCATGCCGGAGATCGGTCCCAGCAGCATGGCGATGATCATCGCGCCGATGACGACCGCCGTGCTGTCCTGGAGCAGGCCGTAACTGGCAACGACGGCGGCGAGGGAGTTCATGAGGGCATAGGCCGGTGTGAAAGCAGCCATCTCACGGATTTTTTGACGTATGGATGCCCGGAGATCGGTAGGCTCTATGGACGTACTCAGTGTGGAATACCTCCTTCGGTTAAGATGTCAATCCTCTGGCTGGGGCTGTGGTAGTTCGCCCAGGCGGCGTAACAGAGGGGATATCGTCACCCCCTGCACAATGATAGAGAAAGCGACGACAGCGAAGGCCGTGATAAGGATGGTTTCCCTCTGCGGGGCCTGCGGTGGCAATCCCGATACCAGCGCCAGGGCCAGCGCGCCGCGCAGACCGCCCCAGATGAGGATAGTTTGATGGGTTCTCTGAATGCGCCAGCGCGAGAAATGAAAGAGCGCACTGGAGAGAGAGACCGAGGCCGCCCGTCCAAAGAGAACCAGCGGGATCGCGAGGAGGACGGCCCGCCAGACCAGTCCGAAATGCTGGTGCGCTTCATGCATACCTATCAGGAGGAAGATAAGCGAATTTGCCACGAACCCGGCATACTCCCAGAAGGAGTCCACGGCCTCGCGGCCCTTCTCCGAAAGCGCCCCCATCGGCCCGACATTGCCCATGAGCAGACCTGCCGTCAGCGTTGCCAGCACGCCGGAACCATGAAAATTTTCGGCCAGGAAGAAAGAGCCATAGGCGGCAACGGAGGTGAAGGTGATTTCGGCAAGATGGTCTTCGGTACGCCCGGCCAGCGCCAGCAGGAAACCGCCGACGAGCGCGCCACATAACAGGCCGAGGCTAATGACAAAAAAGAACGACCGCGCCGCACTGTAGACGGTCACGGTTCCACCCTCGGCGATTGCCAGCGCGATATTGAAGGCGACGGCCGCCGTGCCGTCGTTGAAGAGGCTCTCTGCCTCGACCAGTCTATGCAGTCGTCCCGTGATTCCCTGTTCCTTGAAGAGAGCAATGACGGCGACCGGGTCGGTCGCGGAGATGAGTACGCCAAAAAGCAGCGCCGAGGCCGCTTCCCATCCAGCAAAGACGCGCATTCCGAGCGTGATGACCCCCGCGGAGATCAGGACGCCGACAGTCGCCAGGATAAGAATGACCAGGAAGTCTTTCCGTAGGTCCTGCCAATGGAGGCGAAAAGCAGCATCGAAGATCAGGGGAGGCAGCAGGGCGCGAAAGATCAGCTCTTTGGTCAGGGGAAGCTCGAAGGAGATGGGTAGGAAAGCCAGCGCGCCGCCCGCCAAAACCAGCCCGACAGTATAGGGCAGGCGCAGGCGGCGCGCCAGGATGGCGACAATCGCGGCAATGAGGAGTAGAAATTCGATATTCTCGACGTTGAATCCCATGGCGTCGCGACCCCCAGAGAGCCGACCTACATCCGAGCGCGCAGGTACTCCGCCGACTTTTTCAGGCCCGCCTGCTTGTCGCTGTCGGGGTTGCCGCACTCCAGAGCCATGTACGTATCGAAAACCGGCGTCCCATTCCCTATACGCAAGCAAGACGGCCTTCCTTTGCAAAGGCGGCTCATGGACGCCAGTCGAAGGCGACGCCGAGGAAGTCGCCTGGACGTGAGCGCATCATCTCGTAGGCTTCGGACGCCTGTTCGGGGCGGAACGTGTGCGTCAGCAGGGGCGCGAGGCGCATCTTGCGCTCGGCCAGCCAGTCTATCGCGCGCTGATTGCCCTCTCTGTCCATGCCGCAGGCAATCGCAATCGTCGGGCGGCGCATGTGGGCGCGGTGAAAATCGAACGCGACGTCGCCGGGATACCAGCCCTGCAACAGCACTTTGCCGAGCGGACGCACGAGTTCGATGGCCTGTCGGATAAGGTCTTTGTTGCCGCTGGCCTCCACGACGAGATCGGCTCCTTCGGGACTGCGCCGCCGTACCTCCTCGGCCAGGTCGCCGTCCGCCTGCGGGTTCCAGACCGCATCCGCGCTGTAGCGTTTCGACAGTTCCAGGCGGTTGGGCGCGATGTCGGCTGCCAGCACCTTCGCACCTCGAATGCGCGCGATCTGCGCCGAGGTCTGCCCGATGACGCCCTGCCCGATAACGACGCAGAACTCTCCGGGCTGCGGAGAGACCTGCCGCAGGCCGCGCTCGGTCACGGCGGCCAGTGCGGAGAGCGCGACATCCTCCGGCTTCAGGCTCTCCGGCACGCGCACCCAGTAGCCGCACGTCGGATTCCCGGATGTATCCACGACCGCCGTTTCCAGATGCGAACCCATCCAGTTCCCCTGACTGTAGGGAGCAGGCAGGCGGGCCTGTGTGAAGAAGAGACGCTCGCCGGGGCGCACAGCGGATCCGCTCCCGGCCTGGCGCACCACGCCGACCGCCTGATAGCCCGGCACGCAGGGGAAGGTCGTGTCGCCAGGCGGACGCTTCCCGGTCAACGCCCAGACCTCCGTTCCTACGCTGACGCCGCTCAGTTCCACATCCACGAGGGCGTCGGCAGGCTCCATCGGCGGCAGTGCGATGGTCTCCAGCGCCGCCACGTTGACGGCAGGGAAGACGATAGCGTGTGTCTGCATTGTTGGCAACTAATAGCGGTAATAGAGATGCTTTCGCATAATACAAGGGGTCTGACCTTGATTATCCCTTGCGTTTACATTGGCACCATTTTCGATTAACAACCGGGCAATCTCTGGCCTATTAAATTGTGATGCAAGGCATTAAGGCTGTTTCTCCGTGTTCTCTATCACGCACATCAGTTTGTACTCCTTGAGCAAGCAATTGGGATGTTAATTTAACATCTCCAAGAATGATTGCATCAAGCAGATATAGATTTATCTGGCTAATTCGCCTACTGTTGCGCATATCAACATCCTTTGGAAAGTTACTCCAAGTATACCCGGGTATACTGGAAGCAACTTTCCAAAAGTATCTTACCCTTAATGTGTAATGAATCGCTCAGATTGGAGGAAGGCTTGTCTGCACACCGAATTGCTACAACAACTCTTTGCCCGGAGGTGCTGTCATGCAATTCGATCTGTCCGTCGAAACCTTCCTCACCGTATCATACCTCTAGTTTCCGGTAAAGTCGTGCAGACATTCGTTTGGGTTGGACATCAGAGGATGTATAAAGACCTTGCCCGGCGAATGCATTCGCCGGGCGACTATACTATGCGAGAGGAAGATGATTCCTGTTCAGCGCATTGCGATGCTTCTCAGTCCCCTCGGTCTGCTGGGGTGGGCGGCGGGCGGCACGGTCGGACAGAGCGCCGCGCCGGAGCCATTGGCACTCCAGGCCGCAAAACTGATGCAGGCCAGATGCGTCGCCTGCCACAACGTCAAGGTGAAATCGGGCGGTATAGACCTCTCCTCGCGGGAGAGCGCATTGGCCGGAGGCGCGTTCACGCCCGGCGATGCGGAACGCAGCAAAGTCGTGCGGATGACGCGGGCAGGAAAGATGCCCCCGACCGGGAAACTCCCGGAAGCCGAGACCGCGCTGCTGGCGCGCTGGATCGCGGAGGGCGCGCCC
>Ga0070741_10010989_pt1 | contig 16885 bp, 12 predicted proteins | sample Coa_R1_4_FD_66440 | JGI IMG/M metagenome (GOLD analysis project Ga0070741, IMG submission 66440) | Surface soil microbial communities from Centralia Pennsylvania, which are recovering from an underground coalmine fire - Coalmine... | ecosystem: Environmental > Terrestrial > Soil > Unclassified ...
AGCCGCGCCACCCGGGCGGCGTCGGCGGCGGTCCATTCGTCCGCTGCGACGCCAGCGTCCAAGAACTCGGCCAGACCGCGCCGGAACAGCACCGCGCCGAGGTAGTAGAGCTCGGGCAGGCCGAACGCGTCGGAGGAGTACAGGAACTTGCCGAACGGGGCGAGTTCGAGAGCCTCGGCGATCAGCGCGCGAGAGCCGCGGCCGAGGTTGTGCGTGGCGAGGCCGACGTCCAGGAAGACGTTGGCGAAGACCTGCGCCAGGAATCCGGCCTGCCGGTGGAAGGGGTAGTTGTGCAGCAGCAGCACCGGAACCCCGGTCGGCTCGATCGCGCGCAGCAGGTCGGTGAGCAGCAGCGGGTCGCAGCGGTCGAGGTTGACGTCGGCGTCGCCGTAGCCGACGTGGAACTGGACCGGAAGGCCGAGCTCCACCGCGCACCAGACCAGGAAGCGGTGCAGCGTCTCGTGCGTCAGGCGCAGCGGCGTTCGCGCGTCGCCGTTCGCGCTCGCCAGCCAGTCGTCCGCGGCGATCCTGACCTCGGCGTCGCTCGGCCGTTCGCCCGCGAGCCGCAACCCGTGCCGATACGCCGCGATCGACTTGAAGCCGACCGCCGTTTGTGCCCGCTGCGCCAGCCGGTCCCGCACCGCATCGGCGAATCCGGCGGCCGTCGTGGTGGGCGCCGTCTGCTCGGCGACCTGCTCCAAGCGGACGATTTCGTATGACGATGCGCCCGCCACCTCGCCGAGCTGTTGCGGTGATAGCAGCGGCTCCGGCTCGAATCCGGTGTCCACGCACAGCGCGTCGAGCCCGGCGGCCTGAAGGAAGCGCGCGGTGACCTCCGCGTGGCCGAGCTCGGCGCGCCGCTCAAGGTAGACCTCGGCCTCCGCGTGCGGCGGCAGGTCCAGCAGGGGAGCGCACCAGCGCCGCACCGCGAAGCCGATCTGCGAGTCGAGGGCGCTGCCGCCGAGCGCCCCGACGGAACCGGCCTCGGTGAGCAGCAGCTCGAAGCCGGTTCGGTCGAGGTCGCGGCGGATGACGCCGTGGCAGTGATGGTCGATCAGCCCGGACGGCTCGGTTTCGTTCAGCCCGCACCACCTTCCAGCACGACACTATCGGCCGGTGCGCGCGCGGGCTCGGAGGCCTTGGCGGCGGCGATGCCCTCCATCTCGGTGAGCAGGAAACCCATCCGCCGCGCCGTCCCCGGGGCCGCGATGACCGCGATGATGCCGATCACCAGCCAAGCACCGGAGACCACGGGCAGCCAGCCGGCCGCCCCGGACGGATACGGGCTCACGTTGCGGTACAGCGTGTAGCCGAGCAGCACGATCGCCGCAATCGGGATGACGATCTGCCAGGTCGGTACCGCCATCTTGCGCTGTACGAAGAACAGATAGATTGCGCCGATCGTGGTCAGGATGTAGGCCACCAGGAGGATCAGCGTGCCGATCGTGCCGCCCCAGACGAAGGTGTCCTCCGGGTTCGCGGAGAAGAACACGATCGAGCCGCCGATGATCAGGGCCATGATGCCCGCCACCACGCTGCCCGCCCGCGCCGGCGTGCCGACGCGGGAGACCCGGCCGAGGCCGCGGTCGCCGAAGCCGTCCCGGTTGAGTGCGAACAGCAGCCGCGCGCCGCCGACCGTGCAGGCCAGGCAGCAGCCGAAGGCGCTGATCATGGCGCCGAGCGTGATCGTGTTGCCGACCCAGGAGCCGACGTAGGTCTTGCCGAGGTCGCCGATCAGCGAGGAGGAGGTGCCGAAGGCGGAAACGCCCTTGGCGTCGGTGCCGAAGCCCATCGACTCGATCGCGGTCACCACGGTGAAGAAGATCCCGCCGAAGATCGCCGTGCCGAGGATCGCCCGCGGGATGTCCCGGTGCGGGTGCGCGGCCTCCTCGCCGAGCGTCGCGGCCGCCTCGAAGCCGGCGAAGGAGAGGAACCCGAAGACGATGCCGAGGAAGACCGCGGAGATCCCGGTGCCCGGCGGGACCGTGAACACGCTCATGGTGAAGTGCTGCCCGGCCGGCGTCTTGTGCGACAGCAGCTTGACCAGCACCACCGCCGAGACGACCAGGATCAGCGCGACCGTCGCGCCCTCGACGGTGAGCAGGATGTTCGTGCCGCGCCGCACCGGCACGACGGTGAGCAGCCAGCACAGCACCAGCGCGACGGCGGTGAGGATGTAGGGCGCGAGCACCGGCGGGTTGTCCCACACGTGGATGCTCTGCAGGAAGTCCGTGCCGAAGATGCCGACCACCGACGAGGTGGTCACGCCGTAGAAGATGTAGGTGCCCATCAGGCCCCAGCCGGCCACCACTCCGGCGCGCGGGCCGAGGGTCGCGCCGACGAAGGCGTACACCGATCCGGAATGGTTGAAGTACTGGCACAGCCGTACGAACACGTAAGCGACCAGCAGTACGCCGACCGCGGCGAGTAGGAACGCCAGCGGCACGGCCCGGCCGACCGACGGGACGCTTGCCTGGGGGTTGATATTAGAAGCCATGCTCGGCGCCATCAGCGCTACCGACAGCCCGACCGCCTGCCACACGTTGAGCGTGCGGCGCAGGCCGGCGGGCGCGGGCTGCTGGATCTGGGTCGGCATATGCGACTCCTCACTCCAGTCGGGTGCACTTGCGGTCAGTGTGACGCGTGATGTAACGACTGGTAAGTAGGGAATGGCATCTGTAACAAACAATTCTTGCGAAGGCGCGGCTGTAATCACTCCGTCAGCTCTCGCGGCCTGTCCGTCGCCGCGCGATCGGGCAGACTAGGCGTCCGCATGACCGTTCGGCGAAGGGATGAGCGATGAGCCGGTGGGGGATCGTGGAGCAGGCGGAACGCGACGAGCGCGCGGCCGAGGCGCGCGGGATCGCCGCCGACCTGGCCGAGCGCGGGGTCAGCGGCGTGGCCGTCACCTGGGTCGACAACAGCGGCATCACGCGGGTCAAGGCCGTGCCGCTGTCGAAGCTTGAGCGCGCGGCCGCCTGGGGGATCGGCGTATCGCCGTGCTTTGACACGTTCCTGCTCGACGACTCCGCGGCGGTGGCCAAATACGCCGGGGGCGCGGTCGGCGACCTGCGCCTGATGCTCGACCTCGACCGGCTCACCCCGCTGGTCGCCCAGCCGGGCTGGGCCTGGGCGCCCGCGGACCGGTTCCGGCAGGACGGCACCGTGCATCCGCTCGACCAGCGCAGCCTCGCCAAGCGCGAAGTGGAGCGGCTCGCCGCGCAGGGGTACTCGGTGCGCGCGGCCTTCGAGGTCGAGTGGTGCGTCTCGGTCGGCCCCGGCGACGAGTTCGTGCCCGCGTGCGCCGGGCCCGCATACGGCTTCGCCAGGCTCACCGAGCAGTCCGACTACGTCAGGGACGTGATGAACGCCCTGACGGCGCAGGGCCTGACCGTCGACCAGATCCACCCCGAGTACGCGGCCGGCCAGTACGAGGTCTCCGTCGCGGCCGAGGACCCGGTCGGCGCCGCCGACACGCTGGTCCTGGTGCGCGAGACGATCCGGGCGATCAGCGCCCGGGCCGGGCTGCGCGCGACCTTCTCGCCGAAGGTGCTGGCCGGGGGAGTGGGCAACGGCGGGCACGTGCACCTGAGCCTGTGGAACGGCGACGGCGAGAACCTGATGTCCGGCGGCGGCGGCCGCTACGGGCTGACCGAACCGGGCGAGGCCTTCGCCGGGGGCCTGCTCGCCCGCCTGCCCGCGCTGCTCGCGCTCGGCACCCCGGCCGTGGCCAGCTACCTGCGGCTGATCCCATCGCACTGGGCCGGCGCGTACGCCTGCTGGGGGCTGGAGAACCGGGAGGCCGCGCTGCGCTTCGTGACCGGTTCGACCGGCGACGGCGCGGGCGCGGCGAACCTGGAGATCAAGAGCTTCGACGCGGCCGCCAACCCCTACCTGCTCATCGCCGGGCTGCTCGCGGCGGGCCGGGCCGGCTTGGCCTGCGGCGCGAAGCTGCCCGAGCCGGTCGAGGTCGACCCGGCGACGCTCCCGGCGGACGAGGCCGAGCGGCGCGACGTCAGGCCGCTGCCGTCCGAGCTGGCGGGCGCGGTCGCGGCGTTCGAGGCGGACGAGGTGTTCGCCGAGGCGTTCGGGCCCGAGTTCGTCGACACGATCGCCACCGTGCGCCGCGCCGAGATCAAGCTGTTCGAGGGCGCCGACCCGGAACAGATCGTGGCTCTGACCCGCTGGCGACACTGAGGCCGCGGCCGTGCAGGCGGGAAGCGTGGCGGACCTGCTGCGCGCCCGGCGGGCCGAGCTCACCCCCGCCGAGCGGCGCGTGGTGCAGATCCTGCTCGGCGACTATCCGGCCGCCGGGCTGCAATCAGTGGCCCGGCTCGCGCAGGAGGCCGGGGTCAGCCCGCCCACCGTGGTCCGGCTCGTCGCAAAGCTCGGATTCACCGGCTACCCGCACCTGCAGGACGCGCTGCGCGGCGAGCTGTCCGCGCGCGCGGCCGGCCCGCTGCACGCCTACCCGGACGGCGCGAAAGCCGCGCGGCACGCCGATCCGCTCCCGGCCCGGGCCGAGCGCTCGATCGGCCGGGCGGTGCAGGAGAGCCTGCACGCGCTCGACCCGGTGGAGCTGGACCACGCGGTGGACCTGCTCACCGACCAGGGCCGCGAGGTGGTGGTGACCGGCGGCAGGTTCTCCTGGACGCTCGCCGCCCACCTCTCCAGCTTCCTCGCGCTGCTGCGCCCCGGGGTGCACCATCTGCCGCCCGAGCCCGGCGAGCGCAATCGCGGCCTGCTCGACATCGGGCCGCGCTCCACCGTGGTCCTGTTCGACTATCGCCGCTACCAGCGCGACACCGTCGAGTTCGGCCGGGACGCGGCGGCCCGCGGCGCCCGCCTGGTGGTGTGCACGGACCCGTACTTGAGTCCGGCGGCTGCAGCGGCCACCGTGCTGCTGACCACCTCGCTCGACGGCCTCGCGCCCTTCATCAGCCTCGCCGCGCCCTTCGCCCTCGTCGAGACCCTGGTGGCCGGCGCGGCCGAGCGCGGCGGCAAGGCGGCGCGCGCGAGGCTGGCCGGATACGAGCGGCTCGGCTCGGCGGCGCTGCACGGCTGACCGGAGGTTACGAACTGCGGACCGGGCGTGTCAGAGCCCGAGCACGGTGCGAGAATCACAGCACGGCTCGGATCAGTGTGGGAGGGGCGGGGTGGTGGGCGAGTCGAGGACCCCTCATGACGCCGCCACCGCCGGCGGGTCGCTGCGCCGCCTGCGCCTTCGCGCCGGGCTCGGCCAGGGCGAGCTCGCCGCGCGCGCCGGAATCAGCGTGCGGACACTGCGCAACATCGAAAACGGTACGTTCAGCCGACCGCAGGCCGCGTCGATCCACCGGTTGGCGGTCGCGCTCGGCCTGTCCGGCGTTGAGCTGGACGGATTGCTGGGGAGCGCGCCGAATACGGCTCCTGACGAACCCGGCACCGGGCTCCCGCTGCGGGTCGACGTGCTCGGTCCGCTGACTGTGCGGCGAGGAGCGGGCACGGTGGAGGTCACCTCCGCGATGCAGCGCAGCTTGATCGGCCTGCTCGCGGTTCAGCCACGGCAGCCCGTCGGCGCGGACGAGATCGTCGATCTGCTCTGGCCCGACGATCCGCCCCGCACCTGCCTTCAACTCGTGCACACCTATATCGCGCAGGTGCGCCGCCTGCTCGACCCCGCGCGCGGAGCGGGAGAGTCAGCCAGCGTGCTGCGACGCGTCGCCGGCGGCTATCGGCTCGACCTGCTGCCCGAGCAGAGCGACCTCGTGCAGTTCACCGGGCTCGCGCGGCAGGCCGGCGACGCGTGGGAGGCCGGCGCGACCGAGTCAGCCCTGCAGCTGCATCGCGAGGCGTGGTCGCGTTGGCGCGGCCCGGTCTTGGCCGGCTGCGACTCACGACTGCGCGAGCACCCCGCGGCGATCCGGGCCGCCCAACAGCGGATCGCCGCCGCCCAGCAGTGGGCTGACGCGGCGTTGAGCGTCGCGCGATACGACGAAGTCCTCGGTCCGCTGCGGGTTCTGCACGCGGAAGAGCCCTTACACGAGGGCTTGGCCGCGCGGCTGGTGCTGGTGCTGGCCGGCGCGGGACAACAGGCCGCGGCGCTCGCGCTGTTCGAGTACGTCAAAAGCCTGCTGGATGAACAGCTCGGCGTGAGCCCCGGCCCCGAACTGAGGACCGCGCAACTCAGGGTGCTGCGCGGAGAGCTTCCCGGCGCTTCGAACGGTACGCCAAGCGGAAGCGTGCAGGGCGGCGCTTCGCCGGCGCCGGTCCCCGCGCAGCTTCCGGTCGACGTGGCCGGATTCGCCGGACGGTCCGAATGCCTTCGGCAGCTGGAGCACCTGCTGCGCACGACCGGGCAAGCCGAGTCAGACCCCGGATCGAAGCAGCCGGTCACGATCGCCGCAGTGGTCGGAATGGGCGGCGTCGGCAAGACCGCGCTCGCGGTGCACTGGGCGCACCGGGTGCGTGATCGCTTCCCCGACGGACAGCTTTTCGTGAACCTGCGCGGGCACGGCGTTGAAGGACCGCTGCGCCCGATCGACGCCCTGTCCGGGTTCCTGCTCGCCTTCGGCACCCCAGCCGATCGGATACCGCAGGACGAGGCGCAGGCCGCGGCCCTGTACCGCAGTCAGACCTCTAACAAACGACTGCTCGTGGTGCTCGACAACGCCGCGGACGCCGACCAAGTGCGTCCGCTGCTGCCGACCGGCGCCGGCTCGCTCGCCGTGATCACCGCCCGCGAGCGGATGGCGGGGCTGGTGGCGCGCGAGGGCGCCCACCTGCTTCCGCTCGACGTGCTCGAACCCGAGGAGGCCGGCGCCCTGCTCGAGCGGATGCTCGGCTCCCGGCGCGTCGCCGCCGAGCCTGAGGCGGCGGTCGAACTCGCCCGCCTGTGCGCGCACCTCCCGCTCGCCTTGCGCATCGCCGCCGCGAACATCGCCGGCCGGCCGAACCGGCGCATCGCGGACCAGGTCTTCGCGCTGTCCGAGGGCGACCGGCTCGGCGCGCTCGCCGTCGACGGCGACGCGGCCACGGCCGTGCGAGCCAACTTCGCGCTCTCCTGCGACGCGCTGCCCGCCGCCGAGCGCAGGCTGTTCCGGCTCGCCGGGCTGCTGCCCGGCAACGACTTCACCGCATCGATCGCCGCCGCGCTCACCGGCCTGCCCCTCGTGCAGACCCGGCTGCTGCTCGACCGGCTGGCGAATCATCATCTGCTCGACGAGCACCGGCCCGGCCGCTTCACGCTGCACGACCTGCTGCGCTTGCTGGCCGTCGAACTCGCCGAGGAGGAAGAGGACGAGGCCACGCGCTCGGCCGCGCTGTCACGCGTATCAGCGCACTACCGGGCGCACCTGAACGCCGCGGCGGACCTGCTGTACCCGCACTTGCTGCGCGTGCCGGACCGCGCAGGCGCACCCGAAACCGAGCACGTGCAACCGTTCCGGGACGGCACCGCGGCGCTCTCATGGCTCGACGACGAACGCGCCAACCTCGTCGCGTTGATCACCCACCTTGAGCAGCAAGGGAATCACGCCGACACCTGGACGCTGGCCGCCCTGCTCAACGGCTACTTCGTCATGGGCCGCGCCACGCTCGACTGGCAGGCCGTCGCCGAGGCGGCACGCCGCGCCGCCTCCGCCGCCGGCGACTTGATGGCCAGTGCGATGACCGAGCTGAACCTCGGCATGGTGCACAACATGCGCACTCCGCAAGCGGCCGCCGCGGCGCACCACGCCCGCGCCGCCGAACTGGCCCGCCAGGCCGGCTGGATCGACGGCGAAGCGGTGGCGCTCAACAACCTCGCCCGCTCCTCCTGGCTCGCCGCCCGGCTCGACGAGACCGTCGACTGCCTCACCCGCGCGCTCGCCCTGCACCGGCGCAGCGGCCGCAAGGTGGGCGAAGCGGTCACGATCGCGAACCTGGCCGTCGCACACCTGGAACGCGCCCGGCACCGCGAGCACGACCGCGCGCGGGAGAGCGGAAGCGGCGCCCCCGAAGCCGCGCGGCTGGACGCGCGCGCCGAACCGCTGCGGCTCCTGCACGAGGCCCTGGAACTGCATCAGGCCGCCGACGACCGGCGCAACGAGGGCGACACGGTGCGGATCCTGGCCGAGGCGCACCGCGACCTGGGCGACCACGCGCTCGCCCTCGAACTGAGCGAACAAGCCCTCGCGATCGCCGACCGCGCCGGAGACCTGCGGTTCGCGGCCGCCGCGCGCAACACCCGCGCCACCGTGCACACCCGCCTCGGCGACGCCCAAGCAGCGTTCGATGATCACGCGGAAGCCCTGCGCACAGCGGCCGAACTCGACGACGATCGGTTGCGCACCCAGATCCTGCTCGACCTCGCGGAAAGCCACGCGCGGCTAGGGCAGCCCGACGACGCGCTGCTGCACCTGCACGACGTGCTCGCCCTTGCGCACCGAAGCGGATCACGGCTCCTCGAACGCCAAGCGCGCCGCGTGCAGGATCTGGTGCACGAGGCCCGGCCCGATCTCGTGCCGTCGGTCCCCCTCCCCGCCCCCGTCTCCGCATCGGCGCCCGCTCCCGCGCGGCACCGATCAGGTGCTTGATCGCCGTCCTCACCCCGTAATGACGTTACCGGCCGCATCTTCAGACTGCGGACGTATCGTGGGCCGGGTGAGCGTTGTCCGCCGCGACACGTACCGCCGCTGGGCCGTCGTCGGAGTGGCGATCGCCGTGCTGTGCTCGCTGCCGAGCGTCGTCTCCGCGCTCCCGGTGCACACCGCCGCCATCGCACCCGACGCGCTGCGAGCGCGCATGCTCGCCTCCGCCGACCATCCATATCAGGGCTATGTCGAGACCGACGGCCGGCTCAACCTGCCCGAACTGCCGCAGCTCGGCACGATCAGCTCGCTGCTGAGCGGATCCACCAAGATCCGCACCTGGTTCGCGGCCCCCGACGAGTGGCGCACCGACGTCCTGACCGACACCGGGGAGCAGGACACCTACGGCACCCAAGTGGGCACCCTCTCCTGGAACTTCGAGACCGGGCAGATCACCCAGATCCTCGGCGACCCCGCGGTCCGACTGCCGCGCGCCGACGACCTCACCCCGCCCAATCTCGCCCTGCGCCTGCTGCACACCGCGGCGGCCGGCGACAAGCTCGTCCCGCTGCCCGCGCGCGACGTGGCCGGGATCTCCGCGCCCGGCCTGGAGATCCGGCCGGTCTCCCCGGACACCACCATCACCCGCGTCGACCTGTGGGCCGACCCGGCCACCGGCGTACCGGTAGACGTGGAGGTGTACGGCGGCGGCTCCTCCGCCCCGGTGATCTCCAGCCGCTTCCTCGACTTCTCCGCCGCCCGCCCCGCCGACTCGGCCGCGCAGTTCGCCGTCCCCGACGGCGTCGCCATCGCGACCGCCAACTCCTCGGACATCAACTCGCTGCTCGACACCCGCGCCCGGTTCCCGCTGCCCGCCGAGCTCGCCGGCCAGGCCGCCAAGCCGGTGCTGGACGGGTACGGCGCGGACGTCTCCGGCTACGGCTCCGGCTTCGCCACCTTCGCGGTGCTCTTCCTCGGCGACCGGATCGGCGACAGCGCGCTGTCCGCGGCCACCCAGGCCGGCGCGGCCCCGGTGACTTTCCCGAACGGCACCGGGCGATTGATCCGCACGCCGCTGCTGTCCGTGTTGCTGGTGCGCTCGGACCGGTTCGACCGGATCTTCCTGCTGGTCGGCCTCACCGGCCCCGATCTGCTGACCAAGGCGGCGACCGACCTGCTCACCGACGTGGACACGCAGTTCGACCGGTGCCGCGCGCTGTTGCAAGGGCGCCCGCCCGGGCAGCTCCCGCCGAGCCAGATCCCCGCGGCCTGCCGCCCGGTCCCCGCCCCCGGAGGAAACCCCTGACGTGATCGAGACCCGGCAGCTCACCAAGCGCTACGGCGCGGTCCTCGCGGTGGACCGGGTCGACCTGGACGTGCGCGAAGGCGACCGCTACGGCCTGCTCGGCCCGAACGGCTCCGGAAAGACCACGCTGATCCGGATGCTGCTCGGCCTGGTCTTCGCGACCAGCGGGCAGATCGAGATCGACGGCTGCCCGGTACCGCGCCGCGTCGCCCAGGTGCTGCCGCGCATCGGGGCGCTGATCGAGGGCCCCGCGTCCTACAGCTACCTGTCCGGGCGCGCGAACCTCGCCCTGATCGACGCGGCGGGACCCGGCGGCGAGCGGCGCACCCGGCAGGCCAGGGTCGAGGAGGCGCTCGAGCGCGTCGGTCTCGCCGGAGTCGACCGACGCCCGGTACGCGCCTACTCCCTGGGCATGCGCCAGCGCCTCGGCCTGGCCGCCGCGCTGCTGCGCAAGCCCACGCTGCTGATCCTCGACGAGCCGACCAACGGGCTCGACCCGCGCGGCATCCGCGAAATCAGGGACCTGCTGATCGAGCTGAACGAGAACGGCACCACGATCCTGCTCTCCAGCCACCTGCTCGGCGAGGTCGAGCAGCTGTGCACCCGCATCGGCGTGCTCGATCGCGGCCGCATGGTGATCCAGGACGAGCTGGCGGCGCTGCGTGCCCCGACCGACCGCATCCTGTTGCACACACCCGACGCCGACCGCGCCACCGCGTTGCTCGACGGCACCCTGCTCGGCCGGGACGGCGACCGGCTGATCGTGCGCGGCGCGGATCCGGCGCAGCTCAACGCCCAGCTCGTCGGCGCGGGCGTACGCGTCGCAGAGCTCGTACGCGAGCGCCGGTCACTGGAGGACCTGGTCGTCGAGGCGACCAGCGCGGGTTCGGATCGGGTGGATCAAGCGCGCCCGGACGAGACGACGTCGGCTGAGGAGGAGGCGCGGTGATCCACGTCGAGCTGCTGCGGCTGATTCGCCGCCCGCGCACCTGGATGAACCTGATCCTGTTGTGCGCGCTGCCGATCATCGTCGCGATCTTCATCTCGGTGACCAATCTGGTGCCCGCGCCAGGCCAGGGTCCTGCGTTCCTTTCCGCGGTGCTCTCCGACGGCTCGCTCTATCCCGCCGCCGGGCTCGCGATCGTGCTGCCGGTGTTCCTGCCCGTCTCGGTGGCCGTACTCTCCGGCGACGGGGTGGCCGGCGAGTCCGGCACCGGCATGCTGCGCTATCTGCTCACCCGGCCGGTCGCGCGCACCCGGCTGCTGACCGCGAAGCTGGTCGGCACCATGTCCTTCGTGGTGACCGCCGTGATCCTGGTCGCCGTCACCTCGTACATCACCGGAGTGCTCGCGTTCGGCAGCAACGGCCTGAAGCCGGTCTCCGCCTCCTCGAGCTCCGGAGCGGTCTCCTCCGCGACCACCGGCGTGTCCATCGGCACCGTCTCCACCTCGCTGTCCGGCACGCCGCTCGGCACCGGGCAGCTGATCCTGCGCGTCGCCTACGGCATCGGCTACATCTCGGTCTCGATGCTCGGCGTCGCGGCGATCGCACTGTTCCTGTCCACGCTCACCGACTCCGCGCTCGGCGCCGCCCTCGGCGCGCTCGCGGTCCTGGTCACCAGCGAGGTGCTGGCGACCCTCGACGCGGCCGGCTCGGTCAAGCCCTACCTGCCCACGAACTACTGGCTCGCCTGGATCGACCTGTTCCGCGACCCGATCCTCTGGCACAACGTCGTACGCGGTTTCGGCATACAAGCCATATACGCCGTGGTCTTCCTCGGCTTGGCCTGGGCCAACTTCTCCACCAAGGACGTCACCGGCTGAGCGCCCGCAACGCAGAGCACTGCGACGGATCGGGCGCGGCGAGCGGAGCCGTGCCGAGTGCTTGCAACACCATCCCGACCACGGCGGCGTCGGTCGGCAGCTGGCTGTGCGAGACCTGCTCGCCCGAGCAGACGGATTGCACCGACACGTTCACCGCGTCCGGCAACTCGGCCGAGGTCGGCGGCACGACCGTCTGGTCCTGTTGCGTCCACACCGAAAGCCACGGCGGATGCCCGGCGGCCGGAGCGCCCGCGTCCAGCTGAGTCAGCAGGCTGCTACCGGGGATCAGCTGCTCGCACGCGGACGGGCACGCGCCCGTACCCGCCCCCACGGCGGCGCCGGCCGCGGCGACCGTCGTGCCGTGGAAGGGAGAGCCGAGCGTGATGACGCGCCGTACCTTCGCCGCGCCGTCGTGCTGCTCGACCCACAGCCGCACCACCACGCCGCCGGCCGAGTACCCGATCAGGTCCACCGAGGGCCCGCTCTTGAGCGCGTCCGCGACATAGCCGTCCAGGACGGCGGCCTGTTGGTTCAGGTCGCCGACTCCGCCGTCCGGCAACTGCACGACCGCCGCCTGCCGTCCGGCCGCGCGGATCCGCGCCGCCAGCACGTCGAGCGAGCCGGTGCCGCCGCCGTAGCCGGGCACCAGCAGCACGGTCCCGGGCCGGTCCTGCGCCGGATACCCGGTCGGCTGGCTGTCGAGGCTGGAGACCACCGCCGGACCGGCCAGCGCGCCGACGAGGACGACGACGGCCGCGACCGAGACCCCGAGGAACCAGCGCCGCCGCGGGCTGAGCGCGCCGAGCCGCCGACCCAGCGCGGTGCTGGTCAATCGGCGCGCCGGTCTTATCCGTGCCACGGTGTTCACGATAGGGGCCCGTTGGCCGCTACGGCGCCGGGCGGTGCTTACGCGGCGGTTACCGCTACCCGCTCGCGGCCCGAACGCACTCGGCCGCACAGGATGGCGGCCGCGTACACCACCGTGACCACCGCAGTGATCGCGAAGCTGGCCGGCAGCTTGGGCACGTAGTAGGCCACGAGCAGCCCGCCCCACACCGAGCCCAACGCGAGCCCCACCGAAAGCGCCATGCCGTGATACGGCCGATCCGTCAGCGCGAGCGCCGCACCCGCGGGACCGGCCAGCAGCCCGAGCAGCAGCAGCGCGCCGACCGCCTGCGTCGCCTCCGCGGTCGTCACCCCGACCAGCGCCAGGAAGCCGAAACCGAGCAGCCGCACCGGCACCCCGCGCGCGGCCGCGACCGCCTCGTCGAGGGTGGCGAACAGCAGCGGCCTGGCGATCGCCACGATCGCGGCGAACACGCCCAGGCCGATCAACAGCGCGACGCGCGCCTGGCTGTCGGAGATCCCGATGATCGAGCCGAACAGCACGCTCGTCGTCGCGTTCCCGGTGCCGCCGCCTGAACGGTTCGTCGTGTAGAGGGTCAGGAAGAACACGCCCAGGCCGAGCACCCACGCGAACACGCTGCCGATCACCACGTCGTCCGCGCGGCCGCGCTTGCCGAGGGCGCCCAGCAGCAGCGCGATGAGGATCGTCGCCGCGAACAGACCGAGCCGCAGCTCGATGCCGAAGGCGAGAGCCGCCAGCGCGCCGGTGAAGGCCACGTGCGAGAGCGCGTCGCCGGTGAACACCTGAGCCCGCAGCACCAGGAAGTACCCGACCAGGCCGCAGGCCAGCGCGATGCCGGTCCCGGCCAGCAGGGCGCTGATCATGAAGGGGTGATCGAACAGGCTCATGCCGCGCCCACCGCCCTTGCCGCGTCAGGGCTCGACCTCAGCCGCGAAACCCGCGCCACCAACGCCGGCCCGGCGCCGCGCACGAGATACGCCAGGACGTACGCCCCGAACGCGAAGGTCGTGATGTAGAAGCCGATCGGGTAGATCGTGAAGTACGCGAACGCGAACCCGACCCAGGTCACCACGAGGCCGATCAGCACGGTCAGCAGCAGGCTGAGACCGGGGCGCGCGGTGATGATCTGCGCGGTGGCCGCGGGCATCACCAGCAGCGCGAAGACCAGCAGCGAGCCGGTGATCTGCGAGACCTCGGCCGTCGCCGCGCCGAGCAGCACCAGGAAGAGCGCGCCGAGCAGCCGCACCGGCACCCCGCGCGCCCGCGCGACGTCCGGGTCCACCGAGGCGAACAGCAGCGGCCGCCCGATCGCCGCCATCGCACCGAGAACCGCCACGGCCACCGCCGCCAGCACGATCACGTCGCCGTCGGTGATCCCGAGGATGGTGCCGAACAACAGGTTGTCGACCTGGTTCAAGAATCCGCCGTAGAGCGAGACGAACAGCATCCCGCAGGCGAGCGCGAAGGCCTGCACGACGCCGGTCAGCGCGGATTCGTTGGCGGGCTCACGGTTTCCCGGCCGCGTGCCGTACGCGATGACGAGCGCCGCCGCGACGCAGAACCCGAAGTATCCGTACCCTGATGCGACCCCGAGCAGCACCGCCCCGGCCGCGCCCGGGAATCCGGCGAGGGAGATGGTGTGCCCGGCGAAGCTCTGGCGGCGCAGCACCATGAACCAGCCGACCACGCCGGCCGTCACCGCGATGATCGTCCCGGCCCGGTACGCGTTCACCATCGACGGCAGCGACCACATCTCCTGGATGTCGCGCACCACGTTCCAGGAGAGCGACCACGCGGGATTACCCGGCATGGCGGTCGGCTCCTTGCCTCTCAGGGCGCTGATCCGCGTGCGCGTGCCGGTCGGTGTGCAGCGCGGGCGCCTCCGGCCCTCCGACGACGACGAGGCGGCCGTCGGAGGTACGCAGCACCTCGACCGGCGTGCTGTACAGGCGGGTCAGTGTCTCAGTCGTGATGACCTCCTGCGGAGTTCCGCAGGCCGCGCCGCCGGACGCGATGTATACGACCCGGTCGAGGTAGGGCAGGATCGGGTTCACGTCGTGCGCCACCATGACCACCGCGACGTTCGCCTCGCGGCAGATGCGGTGGATCAGTGCCGCGACAGAGGCCTGATTCGGCAGGTCGAGCGAGTCCAGCGGCTCGTCCAGCAGCAGCAACCCAGGGCGGCGCACGAGGGCCTGCGCGATGAGCAGCCGCTGCTGTTCACCGCCGGAGAGCGCGCCGATCGGGCGATGCGCATAGGCGGAGGCGCCGACCAGATCGATGACCTCGCGCACCCGTGCCTGTTCCGCACGCCGTTGTGCGCTGAATCGCGTGGCACCGGGAAGCGGCACGCCCCAGCGGTCGCCGTCCAGGCCGAGGCGCACGATGTCGATCCCGCGGATGCGCAGCGAGGCGTCGAAGTTGCGCCGCTGCGGCAGGTATCCGATCCGCTCGCCCGCGGCGCCGGGCCGGCGGCCGAGGACGGAGACGGTGCCGGCTGCGGACGGCAGCGTCCCCAGCAGCACCTTGATAAGGGTCGACTTCCCGACGCCGTTCGGACCGAGTACGGCCACGAACTCGCCGCTGCGCACGGTCAGGTCCACGCCGCTCCACAGCGTGCGCCCGCCGACCGTCGCCGCCGCTCCGCGCAGTGCGACCACCGCGCCCGGGTCCGCACCCGCGCCGACTGCCACCGGATCCACACTCATCGCAGTCCCGTCCTTAGCCGGTGCCGGGCTCTTCGTCATGAGGGTCCTCATCGCCGCGCCCTTCGTCACTGCGCTCTTCGTCACTGCGCTCTTCGTCAACAAGGCCGCATCACCGCCCGGTCGCCCTGGCCAGCGCGCTCTCCAGCTCCTCAAGCTGGGTCACCTGCCACTGCTGGAAGGTGTCGCCCGCGGGGAAGAGGGTCTCGGTCACCGTGGTCACCGGGATACCCTCCGCCTTGGCCTCGGCGACCTGCGCCGCGATGTCAGGCGTCGCATTCTGCGAGTTGTACACGTAGACCTTGATCGCCTTGCTCTTGATCTGCCGGTCGATCAGGCTCTTGTCGGCCGCGGTCGGGTCGTTGCCCTCGCTTATGTCGCGCAGGAACGAGGCAGGCGTCAGCATCTTGAGCCCGAGCGTGTCGGCGAGCCCTGAGACGATCGACTCCGAAGCGCCGATCGGCGTGCCGGCGTACCGGTTGCGGATGTCGCTGATCAGCTGGTTGTACGGGGCCAGCGTGGTCAGCTCGAACCGGCTCTTCTGCGCGGCGAAGTAGGCGGCGTCCGCGGGGTCGGCCTTCTGGTAGGCGGCGGTGATCGCGTCGATCACCTTGTACACGCTGGACTTCGCGTACCACTGGTGCGGGTTGTCGCCGTCCTTGAGGCCCACGATGTCGCCGACCGTGAGCACGGTGCGGTCCGCGTTCGGGTTGGCCGCGACCAGCTTCGGCGCCCACGAGGCGTCGTAGCCGAGGCCGTTCTGGATGAACACCTGCGCGGCGCTGATCGTGCGCGCGTCGGCGGGGGTGGCCTCGTAGTCGTGCGGGTCGGTGGCGGGGTTGCTGATGATCGAGGTCTCGGTCACATGTGAGCCGCCGAGCTGCGCCGCGATCGACCCCCAGAAGTTCTCGGCGGCCACCACCGTGATCGTGCGGCCCGAGCCCGCCCCGGAGACGTCGGCGGCGGATGCCCCCGGAGCCGTGGTCGCGCAGCCGGACGTCAGCAGCAGCGCCGCCGCCGCGGTCGCCGCGACCGCGGCGCACTTGGCGGCGGCGCCGTGCGAACGCCCGCTGTGGGCACGGACCATGACAGCCCCCTCGATGAAGATGAACATCGTTTTCAATAGCTGAACCTAGCTTATGAAAACCATTCCGATTAGGCAAGGCGGGTGATCACGAGGCCCTGGTCCGTGGCCCGGCCCTTGACGCATGAGGGACTAACGGAACAACCCGGCCTCTGGTTCTGTCCGAGGCCGGGTTGTTACGAGGGGATACGCTCAAAGTGTGAGACGGAGGCGGCGAGGACTCGTCCGGTGGCTCCGCTCGGGGTAATCCGTCCGGACGCATCGGCCGTCGGCCTGGCGCATCCGGCTTAAGGCCAGCTCGCTCGGTTCCGGATGGGATTGCCAGCGCGGCCCGCAGGTCAGCCGGTGACGCTCGCCTTGCCGTTCTCGATGTGCCCCGCGAAGCGCCGCACGTACGCCGGGTCGGCCGAGATGGTCACCGACAGGTCGTACCAGCCGTGCGCCGTCCGCAGCGGGTCGAAGCGCAGCGTCTCGTGCTCGCCCGCGGCCAGCCACACCGTCGTGGACTTCTCCGCGCCGCCGTGCCCCGCGCCCCGCGGAAGCAGGTCG
>Ga0070741_10010990_pt1 | contig 16884 bp, 16 predicted proteins | sample Coa_R1_4_FD_66440 | JGI IMG/M metagenome (GOLD analysis project Ga0070741, IMG submission 66440) | Surface soil microbial communities from Centralia Pennsylvania, which are recovering from an underground coalmine fire - Coalmine... | ecosystem: Environmental > Terrestrial > Soil > Unclassified ...
CCGTTCGGCGGCCCGACATCCACCGGCATGATCACCCTGCACTGCCCGCCGGACCAGGTCTATGCGCTGACAAGCTTCCTGCGCGCGAATGGAGCCGAGGCCGTCGCTGTGGCCGAGCTTGGCTACGTCTTTTCGCGGGACAATCCACTGTACGCCAAGCTTGAGGCAGGCCTCTAAAGCCTGGCAAAATCGACCGGCTTGTGACGATCGAGAGTGCGGTGCACGGCCGGCAGCGGGTATTTCAGCCCGCTCGCGCAATTGAACAGAACCACCTGATCGGTGCGTTTGACACGTCCATCGGCAAGGCTTTGCTTGTAGGCCGCATAGGTCGCCGCCCCTTCGGGGCACAGCAAAAACCCCTCCACGCGTGCCATTTCGTCGAGCGCCGCCGTGATTGCCTCATCCGGAACGGCAATCGCAAAACCGCCGCTCTCGCGCACGGCGCGCAGAATAAGGAAATCCCCGATCGCCTGCGGCACGCGGATGCCGGACGCAATCGTGTGCGCGTTTTCCCAGCGCGGCGCATGCTCCTCACCGGCCTCGAACGCTTTCACCATCGGCGCGCAGCCAGATGCCTGGACGGCGATCATGCGCGGCCGCTTCTTGCCGATGAACCCGATCGCCTCAAGCTCGGCAAATGCCTTCCACATTCCGATCAGGCCGGTGCCGCCACCGGTCGGATAGAAGATCGCGTCCGGAACCTGCCAGCCGAGCTGCTCCGCGAGTTCGAGACCCATCGTTTTCTTCCCTTCGATACGGTACGGCTCCTTCAAGGTCGACGTATCGAACCAGCCGACTTTCGCCTTTCCCTCCGCGACGATCCTGCCGCAGTCGTCAATCAGGCCGTTGACCCGGTAGACGGTCGCACCCTGCAACGCTATTTCGCTCACGTTCACTTCGGGCGTGTCTTCCGGACAGAAGATTGTTGTCTTGATTCCGGCACGCGTCGCATACGCCGCAAGCGCTGCACCGGCATTGCCGTTCGTCGGCATCGCCATATGCGTGACACCGAGCGCCTTCGCCATTGACACCGCCAAGGCCAGACCCCGTGCCTTGAACGAACCGGTCGGCAGCCGGCCTTCGTCCTTCACGAGAATCTCCGCAGCGCCGAGCTCCGCCGCGAGTCGCTGCATCCGCATGATCGGCGTTATCACTTCGCCGAGGCTGACAATGTCTTCGGGGCCCTGCACCGGGAGCAGCTCGCGATAGCGCCACAGGTCGGGCGCACGGGACGCGAGCTTTTCCTTGCTTATTGCCTTGCGCGCACCCGCAAGATCGTACCGCACAAGCAACGGCTTGCCTGCGCGTGAAAGGTTGTGCAATTCGCCGGCGGCGTGTCGCTCGCCGGTCATTGCACACTCAAGATGCGTCACGAAGTTCGGGAGCTTGGCCGTCAGATTGTCGTCGTACCGCATTTATAGGCCGTCGGTTGTCACTCTGTATTCTGACGTGGCCGGGCGCGAAACACCAGAAAGTGCGAAAGAGAAAAATTGACGACAAAACTGACGGCGATCGCCGCCACCTTGGCTGCCCACGCGGGAACGGAGAGTAGCTCGACCAGACACCACACGGTTCCGGTGTTGGCAAAAAAACCCATGATCTGCGACAGCATAAACCCGAGATAGCCCCTGAGGTGGAGCCGTCGACCCGACTCCGCCGCAAAGGTGATCGTCGAATTCATCACATATGAGCCGCTTACGGCGATGATCCAGGCAATCGAATTGGCAACGACGATCGCGAGACCGAGGTAGTAGTAGCAAAACGAAAATACGCCGAAATCGACTAACGAATTGACGACACCAACAACCGCGAAGCTCGCCGCCTTGAGTACAATGGCGCGCTCATGCCAGGCCACCACGAGACGATCGAGGACAGGTTTGAGGGGCGCCGGAATCATGGTCCGCGCCCGCTTAGCACGACAAATCATGGCTCGGTAGGCCGGAGGCGACAGCGTCCGTCCGGTGCGGTATAGATCGCCGCCGAGGTAGAAGTGTCAGGTTAACCAATAATGGCGGCAAGACCGGCCAAGGCGGGTGTACGGGTGCGAGGGTCGTCGTCGGCTCCGCTGTTGTCGATTGTTGTCCCGCTTTTCAACGAGGCCAAAAGCCTTCCGAGCCTGCATGAACGCATCTGCGAGGTGGCACGTTATCTTCAGGTCAAGCGCGGCCTGAACCTGGAGCTCATATACGTTGACGATGGCAGTGAGGACGGCACGAGCGATATCGCCAAGTCCCTGCCTGCGGTGCCGCTCGACATTCAGCTCGTAACGTTGTCCCGAAATTTCGGTAAGGAAGCGGCGCTGCTTGCCGGCCTCGACCATGCGCGTAACGGCGCCATACTGTTCATGGACGGCGACGGTCAGCATCCGCCAAGCATGATCGAGACGCTGGTTTCGCGCTGGCTCGACGACGGATATGACGTCGTCTACACAGCAAAGGCGCATCGAGAAAACGAGTCCTGGGCGAGGCGCATCGGCGTCCGTACCTTCTACGCTCTGCTCAATTGGGGTGCCCGTCATAAAATTCCTGAAGACGCCGGCGACTTCCGCCTGTTGTCGCCGCGGGCCGCGAAGGCACTGCGACAGATGCCGGAACGCAATCGCTTCTTCAAGGGACTGTCGAGCTGGATCGGCTTCAAGCAAGTACGGGTCGATTACGAGCCTGCGGCCCGCGAGCACGGCGCCACAACCTGGAATCTTTGGACCCTGATAGGTCTGTCGATTGAAGGCCTGACGTCATTTTCAGTGGCGCCGTTGCGCGTTGCAAGTCTGCTGGGCGTGCTGCTTGCCGTAACCGCGCTTTTTTTCGGCAGCTGGATCGTGCTTGAGACGCTGCTCTACGGTAAGGACGTTCCCGGCTATCCGTCGCTTGTTGTCAGCGTAATGGTGATCGGCGGCGTCCAGCTCATCCTGATCGGTGTGTTGGGCGAATACGTCGGCAAACTGCTGTCCGAAATAAAAGGAAGACCGGTGTATTTCGTCGCCGAGCACAGCGTGAAACGTGCGAACGAATCGGCGAAAGTGCGACCGGTCACCTCCCGCGCAGCCGAATAACAGATCTTGCATGAGACAGACCTGGTATGAGTTCGCACATCCGGCACATCTGGCTCTGTGCAGATGACTATGGGGTTTCTCCGGGCGTCAACGCCGCAATCCGCGAATTGATCAAACGTGGACGGATCAACGCCACGTCGGTCATGGTCGCCGCTCCGCACTTCAATGCCGAGCAGGCAGCCGTGCTGAGCAGGCTCAATGCCGATGAAAAACGCGTCGCGCTGGGTCTTCACGTCACGCTCACCGGACCACACAGGCCTCTGAGCGCACACTTTTCGCCACAGCACGACGGCAGATTCTTGCCGCTCAACGGACTGCTACGGGCGGCAACCGCGCGCCGCCTGCGCCCGGCCGTACTCGTCGCTGAAATCGAGGCGCAGTTTCGCAAATTTGTCGACGTGTTCGGCAAGCCTCCCGATTTTTTTGATGGTCATCAGCATGTGCAGCTCTTTCCGCAGATACGCGACGCCTTTCTCGCGGTCGTTGCCGAACACGCGCCTGCGGCATGGGTCAGGCAATGCGGCCGCCCGCGCCACGGTCGGCGGATCCGCGACCACAAAGCGCTGGTGCTCGACATTCTGAGCGTGCGTTTTCGCAGAAAGGCAAGCAAGCTTGGAGTTGCTTTCAATCCGGCTTTCGCCGGATCTTATTCCTTCAGAGCAAAAGCAAATTTCGCCAGAACCTTCCCGCTCTTCCTTTCCGGATTACCAGACGGTGGTCTGGTCATGTGCCATCCGGGCTTGGTCGATACCGAACTGAAACGGCTTGATTCGCTGACGACTCTGCGCGAGCACGAATTTGCCTTCTTTAGTTCCGATGCTTTTCCCAAGATGCTCGCCGAGCACAATGTCGCGCTCGCCCACCCCCACTAGCGAAGCAGTCAATCTTGCCTACCTAATAGGGCCAACGGTCATGGGAGGACACGATGACCCCTAAAGAACGGCAGTTGGTTGAGGATTTGTTTGACCGGCTGGGGCGCCTCGAAACGGCTCCGCGTGATGCCGAAGCCGAACGTGTCATTGCGGAAGGCCTTGTCCGCGCGCCCCATTCCGTTTATCCGCTGGTCCAAACCGTGCTGGTCCAGGACGAAGCGCTCAGGCGCGCCGACGCCCGCATCCGTGAACTTTCCGGAGAGCATGCGGATGACGCCGCAGGCGGAGGCTTCCTTGACAGCATGCGGCAGGCGCTGACCGGCCATTCGACTGCCACGTCTGTCCCAAGCGTACGGGCCAGCGCACCAGATCCACGGTGGAATAGCGGTGGCGCGCCGGGTTCTTGGGCGGCGCCGGCGCAAGGCGGAGCGTTCGGTGGTGGATCTTTCCTGGGTACGGCGGCGGCATCAGCGGCCGGCGTGATCGGCGGCGCCCTCCTGCTCAACAGCATCAGTGCGATATTTGGTCATCATGGCGCAAGTGCCTTCGCCGCGGCCCCACCCGGCGGCTCCCCTTGGGACAACAGCGCCTCCGGGAGCGACCTCGCCCGAGAGGCAGGACTCAACGACATCGGAAACAGCCAACATGCGGATGCAGGTCCGGTAAGTCTGTTCGACGCTGACGACCCAACTGACACGGCGGACCTTGTCGATGACAGCGACCTAGGTGGAGATTTTGGCGGCGGAATCGATAGCTGAATAATCCGCCGCCCGACTAGATTAAACGGACGTCAACCACGAGCCCGTATGGTAAACGGGCGGTATCCTTTCGCGCGCAACGCGGTATTAATGCACGTTCTCTAAGAACCCGGTCATCACCTTCGGGGAAACAAAGGCGTGCAACGCAAAGTATTTCGTGTCGAGCAGATGATCGGAGCCCGGCCCGCGATCAGCGGCGCGCAGGCTGTCGGCGGACAAGGCATCAAGAACCCCGCTCCCGCGGCGGGACTCACGGCCGAAGTCTCGGCGCTCAGGGATATCGTGGCCAGCAACAGACGCTTGCTGCTGGATCTTGTCCACGACGGCAAGAACCGCCGGATGGCTCGTGCAGCAGGAGAGCTTGCATCGGCGGTCGAGAGCATGGAGAGCGCAACACAGAAGGTCCTGGCATCCGCTGAAGCGATCGACGATTGCGCGCGCACACTGGTATCCGTCCTGACTGACGAATATCATCAGGGTCTCGCACAGGATATCCAGGACCACATCGTTCGAGTCTATGAGGCCTGCAACTTCCAGGACCTGACCGGTCAACGTATTGAAAAGGTCATTGCGACGCTGGTGATGGTGGAAGAGCAACTGGCCATCGCGATCGAGCGCAGCAACAGTGGCGATACTCCGGTACGATCGTCCGGGGCGGCGCAGTCAGCCAATGAACTCCTCAACGGACCAAGACTTGACGGCGAATCTGGTCACGCAAGCCAGCAGGACATCGACTTGATGTTTGCTTAAGGCGGCCGACGGATCAGAACAAAACACATCAACGCTACGGAGGCGAAGGCGGCGGCAAGAGTCAGCGCGCCCGAATCCGAGGTACGCTCGATCATGAACGCCATGACGAACGGGGCCGCTGCCTGAACCAGAAGGAATGGTCCGGCCAGCCGTCCCATCAGTCGCCCGTAGCCAGAGGCACCGAACAAAGCCAATGGGACCGCACCACGCGTTATCGTGACGAGGCCGTTCGCCCCGCCGAACATCAACGCAAATACCGCCGCCGTTCTGGTGGTAACACCCAGCAACATCAGCATCAGGAAAGCACATAGAAATATCGTGAGGGCAAACCGTGCAATCCACAACGGGTGCAAACCTCGGCCGAAAGCAAACTCGACCAGACGTGCGCCTACTTGCGCCGGTCCGAACAGCGCACCGATCCAGACGACCGTAGCAGCGTCGATACCCTCACGGGCGAAAATCGCGAGCAAGTGGGCCGAGAGCCCGGAAGGCACGAATGCATATAACGCGAAAGCAGATGCGACCAGAATGAACGGCAACCCATGAGGCGGGAGAACCTTGGGCAACGCCGCTTCAGTATCGGGAGCGGTGATATCTGATTCATAGCGGCTTCGCGGCAACGCGAGGGCATGAAGCGGCGCCGCAATAAAGGCAAGCAATGCCGCATACACGAGATAGGTGCCACGCCAATTGACGTGCTCGATCAGGAAATGCGTCACCGGCCAGCTGACTGTCGATGCAAAACCTCCTGCAAGCGTCAGCGCCGTAATCGGCCGCCGCGCACCGACACCGAAGATCCGGCCGAGCGTCGCAAACGCCGAGTCGTACAAATTTGCCGCCATGGCGACACCGAGTACCATCCACACCACGTAGTAGACGGCTGGATGTGCCGCGCGGGTGATGAGAAACAGGCCGGCCGCACCGGTCAGTGAGCCGAACGTCATGACGACATGGCCACCGAAACGGTCAATTGACCGTCCCACGTAAGGGGCGACCAGGCCCGCCACCAAGAGGCCGATTGAAAAGCCGCCCATCGCAAACGAGATCGACCACCCGCGCTCGGCCGCAATCAACGGGACGATCAGCACGGGTGTGTAGAAAATCGTGCCCCACGACAAAATCTGCGTAATGCCGAGCACCGGTACGGCGCGCCAGGGTCCGTCGATGAGATCGCGCGTAAAGGTCATGAAAGGCGCACCAGGCAGCTATGCGCGACTTTGCCACGCTAAAACGGTAAGCGGTAACAAATGATGGAGCTTATCGCGCCGGCGGTGGCGGCGGGGGCGCCGATTTGGGTCTGGCGGGCGTGCGCGGCTTGGCCGCCGGCTTCCTTGCACCCTCTGCGCCGCACCGGACATAGACCATCGTGCCATAGCGACCCTGCACCTCGGAATCCATCCAGCGCAGAATCAGAACACGGCCATCGAATTGGACCACTTCACGATCTTGCGGGCTGCCCGGGGGATCTTCAGCCGGTCCAATGTAGGTCTTTCCGCCCGGCGCGCCTTTCAGACGCAGTTCGGTCGGTGTCGCCTGATCCGCGAGATGCATCATGACGCCACCAGTCGGACCAAGCGTGATGACGTAAGGCTGCTTGCAGCCAGCGACCGCAGCCTGTTCGGTCCGCGCCCGATCCTCCTCTTTGTGATAGGCGGCGAGCCCCCATCGTCCGACGATATCCTGCGGCGGAAATGCGGGCGGGAGGGTCGGAACGGTCGCTGGCGCCGCCGGCTGTTCGGGCTGCGGCCCGGTCGCACACCCGGAAATCCCGAGAGCAACTAGGGTCAGAGCGAGGGCGCTGAAGAACGTAGGGCGGGCTGGATGAGTCATTCCGGCTCCTGGAAAGCAGGCGTCGACTTTGGAGGGCATTGTCGGCCAGCGCAAGCAGGGCTTTTACGAATCACCATTTGCGCTCGCGCCGGCAATCAAACTTGACACCCCGGCACGAAGGCAATATTTCCCGGACAGCGTTTGGCACTCGCAGAAGCTGAGTGCTAAATATCTGATAAACCGATACTTTCTGTGTCAGGAGATGCGCATAAGCGCCACGAGGGAGCCCATGGCCAAAACCAAATTTCGTCCCCTTCACGACCGCGTCGTCGTGCGCCGGATCGACGCCGAGGAAAAGACCAAAGGCGGCATCATCATCCCCGATACCGCAAAGGAGAAGCCGCAGGAAGGCGAAGTCGTAGCAGTCGGCCCCGGTGGACGCGACGAGAACGGCAAGCTGATCCCAATCGACGTGAAGCCGGGCAACCGCGTGCTTTTCGGCAAATGGTCGGGCACCGAGGTCAAGCTCGACGGCGAGGAACTCCTGATCATGAAGGAGTCCGACATCATGGGCGTTATCGCCTGATATCACACAGTTGGTTCAAGGAGTGATTTGAAATGGCTGCCAAGGACGTCAAATTTTCCAGCGACGCGCGCGAACGGATGTTGCGCGGTGTCGATATTCTCGCCAATGCCGTCAAGGTTACGCTCGGCCCAAAAGGCCGCAACGTCGTTCTCGACAAATCGTTCGGCGCACCGCGCATCACCAAGGATGGCGTGACCGTCGCGAAGGAAATCGAACTTGACGACAAGTTCGAGAATATGGGCGCCCAGATGGTGCGCGAAGTCGCGCAGAAGACGAACGATCTCGCCGGCGATGGCACCACCACCGCAACTGTACTCGCTCAGGCGATCGTCAAGGAAGGTGCCAAGGCGGTTGCCGCCGGAATGAACCCGATGGATCTTAAGCGCGGCATCGACATCGCGGTGACTGCGGTGGTCAAGGACATCGAAAAGCGCGCCAAGAAAGTCGGCTCGACCGCCGAAGTTGCGCAAGTCGGTACTATATCGTCGAACGGCGACGCGACAATCGGCAAGATGATTGCGCAGGCGATGCAGAAGGTTGGCAACGAGGGCGTCATAACGGTCGAGGAAGCCAAGGCGCTCGAGACGGATGTCGAAATCGTCGAAGGCATGCAGTTCGACCGCGGCTACATTTCGCCCTACTTCATCACCAATGCCGAGAAGATGCTGGCCGAGCTCGAGGATGCCTACATCCTCCTGCACGAAAAGAAGCTTTCCGGCCTGCAATCGATGCTCCCCGTCCTGGAAGCAGTGGTGCAGTCGGGTAAACCCCTCGTGATCATCGCTGAGGACGTGGAAGGCGAAGCGATCGCGACCCTGGTGGTCAACAAGCTGCGCGGCGGCCTGAAGGTCGCGGCGGTGAAAGCTCCCGGTTTCGGCGATCGCCGCAAGGCGATGCTGGAAGATATTGCGATCCTTACCGGCGGTCAGCTGATCTCGGAAGACCTCGGCATCAAACTCGAGAACGTCACCACCGCCATGCTGGGCCGCGCCAAGAAGGTGGTTATCGAGAAGGAAAAGACCACCATCGTCCACGGCGCAGGCAGGAAGGCCGATATCGAGGGCCGCATCGGTCAAATCAAGGCGCAGATCGAGGAGACGACTTCCGACTATGACCGCGAGAAGCTGCAAGAGCGCCTGGCGAAGCTTGCCGGCGGCGTCGCGGTGATCAAGGTGGGAGGCGCGACCGAGGTCGAAGTGAAAGAAAAGAAGGATCGCGTCGAGGATGCCCTCAACGCCACGCGCGCCGCGGTCGAGGAAGGCATCGTTCCGGGTGGTGGCGTTGCCCTGCTGCGCGCCAAGAAGGCCGTCGGCCGCATCCACGACGAGAACCCGGACGTCCAGGCCGGCATCAACATCGTGCTGAAGGCGCTCGAATCGCCGATCCGCCAGATCGCGGAAAATGCCGGCGTGGAAGGCTCGATCGTGGTCGGCAAGATTTCCGACAACAAGTCCGAGACCTACGGCTTCGATGCCCAGAACGAAACCTATGTCGACATGATCGACAGTGGCATCGTCGACCCGGCCAAGGTGGTGCGCACCGCCCTGCAGGACGCCGGCTCCGTCGCCGGTCTCCTGGTCACAACGGAGGCGATGGTTGCCGAGCTTCCGAAAGACCCCGCACCGGCAATGCCAGCCGGCGGTGGAATGGGCGGCGGCATGGGCTTCTAGCCCCGCTGATCGTCAAAAGGCCGCCGAAAGGCGGCCTTTTTGCTGTACTACCAGCCGATTGTACGCGGCAGCCACAGCGCGAGTTGCGGAAAGAAAAAGCAGAGGACCAGCGCAATAAGCTGCATGCACACGAACGGCACTATGCCGCGATAAATGTCGCCGGTGGAGATTTCCGGCGGGGCCACGCCGCGCAGGAAAAACAAGGCCCATCCGAAGGGCGGTGTCAGGAATGATGTCTGAAGGTTGACGCAAATCAGCGTTGCCAGCCACACCATATCGACATTGGCGGCAATGAAGATCGGGAGAAACAGCGGTACCGCAATATACGAAATCTCGATCCACTCGATAAAGAAACCAAGAATGAAGATAATCAGCATCAGGAACCAGATCGCGCCGCTGGTCCCGCCGGGCACGAAGGAAAAGAAATCCTGCACCAGCCGCTCACCCTGAAGGCCGCGAAAAGCGAGCGAAAACGCCTGAGCGCACATCAGGATGAACATCATCATCGCAGTGATGCGTGTGGTCGCATAGGTTGTGTCGCGCAGTACAGCCCAGGACATCCGTCGGCCGATCGCCGTGACAACGATAGCGCCAAGCGCACCCATCGATGCGGCCTCAGTCGGCGCGGCGACGCCGCCGATGATCGAACCAAGCACCGCGCAAACAAGAGCAATCGGCGGCAATACAACGCGAAACAGCTTGCCCACCAGTTCGCCACGGGTGAGAAGGTCGCGCTCCGCTTTCGAGACTGCGGGCACCATCTTGGGCCGCACAATGCCCAACCCAAGTATGTAGACGATGTAGATTCCGGCAAGCATCAGGCCTGGAATCATCGCGGCAGCAAACAACGTGCCTACGGACTCGTTGAGGATATCTGCGAGCAGAATGAGAATCAGACTTGGCGGAATGATCTGGCCGAGCGTACCGGAGGCACAAATTGTGCCGCAGGCGAGACCCTTGTCATAACCACGCCGCAGCAGCGTTGGTAGCGTCAACAGTCCGAGCGTCACAACCGTCGCGCCGACAATGCCGGTTGTCGCCCCCATCAGAACGCCAACTATGATAATGCCGATACCCAGACCGCCGCGAAGATTGCCCGCCGCGTGCGCAATCACGTCCATCAGGTCTTCGGCGAGCCGCGATTTTTCAAGCATGACGCCCATGAAGACAAACAGCGGCATGGCAATGAGGGTGTAGTTCGTCACCACCCCGAACAGCCGGTTCGGCAGCAGGTGGAACAGGCTGGCACCAAAGCCGATGTAGCCGAACACGAGCCCGGCCGTTGCCAGCGTGAGCGCAACCGGAATGCCCGCCATCAGAAGAACGAAGAACGACACCAGCATCAGGAGCGCGAGGAGCTCGTTGAACGGCATCAGACCGCCCTCCGCCAGGCGTAAAAATATTGGATCGCCTGCGCGAGCGATTGCAGAAACAGCAGTGCGAAACCGAGCGGAATGAGCGCCTTAAGCAGATAACGGGCCGGAATCCCGCCGGGATTGGCAGACCCCTCGCCGATGCTCCAGGCGTACGCGACGTAGCTCCATGAAAGATCGATGATGATCACCCACACTGCCATGGAGATGAGTGCGGTGATGAATTCGACCAGCAGCTTGCTGCGGTCCGAAAAGGACGCGAATACGACGTCTACACGCACGTGTTCGCCGTGGCGCAGCGCGTATGACATGCCGAACAGGCAGATCGGCGACATCAGATGCCATTCAAGCTCCTGCGCCCAGACCGAACCGGTGCTGAAGCCGTAACGCAGCAGCACGTTGGCGCCCATGACCAGAGCAAGGGCAAATGAAGACCAGGCAGTGATGCGGCCGACGGCGTCGATAAACGTATCGATACCGCCGGCCAGACGTTCGGCGGGGGTCACTCGTCAGCCCTTGAGAATTTTGGCGTGATAAACGGATTCGCTGTAGGCCGACCACTGCTTGAATTTGGCCATATACGCCATGTAGGAATCGTGCACTTTCTTAGTGACAGGATCCTTGGCAACAGCCTCCTCGAGAATCTTCGCGTTGGCTGCGCGTAGAGCCTCCACCACCGCATCGGGCAAAGGTGCCGCAGTAACGCCCTGGTTCTTGATCAGGTCTTCCATCGCTTCGGCATTGTTTTTCTGGCACCAAGCCTCGCTGATCACGTTGCAAGCCGCACAGGCGTTCTCGATAACCGCCTTGAGGTCGGGCGGAAGGCTGTTCCACTTCGCCTTGTTGATGATCAGTTCACTTGATGTCGCTGTCTCGTGCCAGCCCGTGGTGTAATAATATTTGGCTGCGCGATGAAGTCCGAGTTGCCGGTCGAGATAAGGGCCGACAAACTCCGCTGCATCGATAACGCCGCGCTCCAGTGCCGGAAAGATTTCGCCAGCGGGCAATAGCCGTACGTCGACGCCGATAGACTGATAAACGCGCCCCGCGAGCCCAGGGATGCGCATTTTCAGACCGTTGAAGTCAGAGAGCTTCTCGATCGGCTTCTTGAACCAGCCGGTCATCTGCACGCCCGTATTGCCACACAGGAACGGAACCAGATTGAAACGATCATACACCTCGCGCCACAGCTGAAGACCGCCGCCGTCATACATCCAGCCATTGAGGCCCTGGAAATTGAGACCGAAGGGAACGGCCGTGAAATATTGTCCGGCGAAGATCTTGCCGGTCCAGAAATAGGCGTTGGCGTAATTCATCTCGACGGTGCCGGTGGAAACGGCATCGAAGCCTTCCGCCGCGGGGATCAATTCGCCCGCGCCGAAGAACTGAATTTTGATGCGCCCGTTGGACATTTCCTCGATGCGCTTGACGAGGTCCTTGGCGCTGCCCGGCCCGGTCGAATAAAACGCAGCATTCGGGCCGTAGAAACTTGTCATCTTCCAGTTGAACGTTGTCTGAGCCCGAACCACAGCCGGTGCGGCAACGGTTCCGACGGCACCGGCAAACGCCAATTTGCTGAAATCACGACGACGCATGACACCCCTCCCCATCTACACTCCGTTGAGTGTGAACGCTTTACGCAGCAGGCCATGCAAGTACCGCGCCAAATAAGCCGCGGCTTTGAGCATCATCCTATGCCTGCCTCGGACGAGTGGGCAATCAGAAGTTCGGGGTCCGGCCAGAAATTTGTTCGGCGGCTGACATGCCCGAATCGCAGCCTAATTGGTTGCCGGACGGAATTTCATCGTCACGGACCCTACCAGGAGGATTGCATCGCCGTCGCGGCGCCATTCCGTCACCTGAACGATCGATGCGAGCATGTCGTCATCCGCCTTGATGCGCTCGGGCGTGCATTGACCGGCGCTTTGCATGGCCGGCAGCTCCTCGGGCAACGGGGCCGCCTCGATTCTGATCGCCATATCGGTTATTTCCACGCGGGCCGGAACCGTTCTGCACCAAAGATCGATCCGCGCATTGCCATTCGACTCGACAGTCAGAATCGGCATCCGCTTGCCGGGCCGCATTGGTTCGGCATCGAGCAAAAGCTCCTGGCCGAAAGGAAAAGGCTCCGCGGCAAAGCCCGTATTTCCGATACACGACAAAAGGGCGGCCGCGACGGCAGCGCCTGCCAAAGCCCGACACGTCATTATTTTTCGGAAAGTAGTTTTATCAAAGCCCGCGCAGTCCGCAGCAACCGTGCATCGTCGCCGGTTGCGCCAACCAGTTGCACGCCAAGCGGCATGCCGCCCTCGCCCGTCATCAGGGGAATAGTGATCGCCGGCAGACCCAAATAGGTCCAAAGGGTGCAAAACGCCGGATTGCCTGTCGCCGTGCCTTTTGGAGCAATGCCGGGTGCCGCCGGCGTGATAATGGCGGTGCATTCCTGCTGAAATAGCTGGTTTATGCCCTGCCGCAAGGGCTCTGCTTCGGCAACGGCCGCGAGATAACGCACCGCGGCGGTTTTGCGGCCTTCCTCGATAAGCTCGCGCATTGTCGTGCTGATCGCCTCGCCGCCCCGATCGACCAGCTTGCCGAGATTGTGGGCCATCTCTGTAGCCATGATTACGCGTTGCGCGTCCCAGGCGGCCGCATAGCGTTCGGGCAGATCGAATTTGAAACAGGCTTCGCCGAGTTCTTCTGCCAACCCCTCGAACGCCTCGTGCGTTTCTGCATCCGCCTTGTTCCAGACCGGGGTCGGCACGAACGCGAAACGCGGCTGAAGGGGAAAGTCTTCGGCGGCGATCTTGCTGTAGCTGCCGGTGGCGATGGGACGCGTATCCGGATCTTCCGGGTCGTAACCTGCGATGACGTCCAAGGTCAGAGCGAGGTCTTCGATCGACCGCGCAAACGGGCCAACATGATCGAGCGTCCGCGACAGCGGCAGTACGCCGGTACGCGGCACCAGGCCGTGTGTCGGCTTCATCGCAAAGACCCCGCAAAAGGATCCCGGTCGAATAATCGACCCGTTTGTCTGGCTCCCCAACGCGAGGGGGACCATCCGGGCTGCAACGGCGGCAGCAGACCCCGATGACGATCCCCCGGGTGTGCGTTCAGGATCATGGGGGTTGCGAGTCTTGCCGGGGCTGAAATAGGCAAACTCGGTCGTCACTGTCTTGCCCATGATGACCGCGCCGGCAGCTCTCAGTCGGGCGACGACAACGGCATCCTCGCGCGGCTGGCGGCCGGACAAGGTCGAGGATCCGCACTCCGTCGGATAGTCCGATGTATCGATGATGTCCTTAATTCCAACGGGCACGCCGTGCAGTGGCCCAATGGGCCGCCCGCTTTTACGCGACTCGTCGCGCTCACGTGCCTGGGTTAGCGCGTGCTCCGCATCGAGGTGAGCGAAGGCCTGTACTTTCGGTTCGACCGCGGCGATCTGATCGAGACAGGCACGTGTATATTCCTCGGACGAAATCGTGCCCCGTGCGATTTCAGCGGCTGCCTTCACCACAGACAGGGCTGTCAGACCTTGTTCGGACAATTCGGCAAGCTCCGCCTTAGTTGCCGTAGAGATAGTTCGGAAGCCAGAGCGTCATGCCCGGCCAGAAATACATGACGATCATGCACAATATCACGATCAGCATGTAAGGCATCATGCCGTTGAAGATCTGGTTGAGCGTGACGTGCCGCGGCGCGACGCCCTTGAGATAGAACGCCGACATCGCGACCGGCGGAGACAGGAACGCCGCCTGCAGGTTCACGAAGACCAGAACGCCCCACAGGACAGGATCGATGTTGAAGTGCTTGAGCAGCGGCAGGAAGATTGGGACGAAAATCACGATGATTTCGGTCCACTCCAACGGCCAGCCAAGAAGAAAAATAATCGCCTGCGAGAGGATCATGAACTGGATCGGCGTCATGTTGAGTGAGAGGACCCACTCTTCAACCAGCGCCTGACCGCCGAGAATGGCGAAGACGCCCGAGAACAACGCCGACCCGACGAAGAGCCAGCACACCATCGCGGTTGTCTTCGCCGTCAGGAATACGGCTTCTTTTGTTCGCTTCCAGTCGAGAGTCTTCGCCTGAAGAGCCAGCAGGAAGGCGCCGGCCGCACCGACCCCTGCAGACTCGGTTGCGGTGGTAATACCAAACAGGATAACCGCCAGAACAACGATTGTGAGGATGCCCAGAGGCATGATTGAGGTCGATAGCAGTTTGATGACCTCAAGCCGATCGGCATCGAGCCTTCTGTAGTACCTGATCTGCCACAGCAGACAGACGACCGCGATGATGCCGAACCACAGATAGAACCCTTCAGGCGGACCAGCCTCCGAAGGTGACGCCTGCTTCGTCACGACTGCCGAGCCCAGCTCCTGAACGCCCTCGACGGCGGCCTGCGCCACTACCTGCTGGTGAATGACGACGTACCACCATGTTAGCCAGAGGGTGCCCGCCACGATCACGAAAGGCACCAGCGAATACGCAAAATTTTTCAGAAGCATGAGGTAGCTGACGCGTCCGGTCTCAGCCTCGATTGCCCTGGCTCGCGCCGGCGAAATCAATGCCGAGAGCAATCCGACAAAGACATTGCGAGAATAGGCCGCTTCGAATTTCCTCATCCAATCGGGGACTGGCACTCTCGTGAGTTCGGGCGGCAGCGGCGGAGCGATTTTTGGATTAAGCATCGCCCAGCCTACGATGTAGACCAGGTACAGAAATGACAGGAAGAACCCGGGGAACATTGCGGCAGCGTAAAGCTTGACGACCGACTGCCCTGCCACAGCCGCATACACGATGATCATTACCGACGGCGGAATCAAAATACCAAGCGTGCCACCGGCCGTGATGACGCCTGACGCCAGCTTCACATCGTAACCGGCACGCAGCATCGGGTTGAATGCGATAACGCCCATCAGGACGACGACGGCGCCGACCAGACCCGAGGCAATGCCCCAGAACGTGCAGACGATCAGCGTGGCGACCGCAAGTGAGGCCGGGACGCGGCGGAATGCGAGCTGGATCGAATAGAACATCTTGTCGACCAGCGCGCCGCGCTCCATCACGTAACCCATCAGCACAAACAACGGGATTGATACGAGCACGTCATTGGTCATGGCGCCGTAGGTACGCTGGACCATCAGGTCGAAGACCTTGTTGTCGGTAAATAGCTGGTGCGGCTCGTAAAACGCGATATAGCCGAAGAACATGCCGAGACCCATAAGGGTAAAGGCCGTCGGGAACCCCATCATGATCACGACCACGATGAGGCAGAGCATCAAAAGGCCAAGTGCGGGATCGCTCATGTGTTCAGCTCCCCGCCCATGCCGCGCTGCCGGGCGACTTCATCAATCTCCTTGGCCTTTTCAATTGCGATCTTTCGCGATTCCTCGTCGACATACTCGCTGTGCGCCAGCTGCTCCTCGATGACGTCGATCTCGGCCACGTCCTTGAGCCGGCTCGGCCATTCACCGGTTTTCAGGCAGACTGCGCAGCGCACGATCTCGGCGAGCCCCTGAATCATCACGAGCACGCCCGCCAGCGGGATCACGAATTTGAACTGCCAGACCGGCGGTCCCTCGGCCGTCACGGTCGAGTGCTCGTTGATCGTCCAGGATTCAGCGGCAAAGACCCAACCCGAATAGATCAGCGCGGCAATTCCGGGAATGAAGAACACGACATAGAGTACAATATCGAGCCCCGCCTGCATGCGCGGCCGCATCGAGCTGTAGAGAAAGTCACCACGTACGTGCGCGTTCTGCGCGAGCGTGTAGGCGCCGCACAGCATGAACAACGTGCCGTATAGCATATTGTCCAGATCGAAAATCCAGGCCGTCGGCGCGTTGAGGATGTAACGCTTGAACACCTCCACACACACAACGGTCATCAAAATTACGATGAACCAAGAGAATGTCTTCCCGACCCAGGTGCTCAATCCATCGATTGCGTGAAGGACGCTTTGGACGCTCATTTTTCTATTGTGGTTTGTGTTGGGAATGGCAAAGCACCATCCCGTAGTTACCGGAATGGTGCTCTGCCAGTTTGATACCGTC
>Ga0070741_10010992_pt1 | contig 16878 bp, 17 predicted proteins | sample Coa_R1_4_FD_66440 | JGI IMG/M metagenome (GOLD analysis project Ga0070741, IMG submission 66440) | Surface soil microbial communities from Centralia Pennsylvania, which are recovering from an underground coalmine fire - Coalmine... | ecosystem: Environmental > Terrestrial > Soil > Unclassified ...
AGGCCTTGGCCAACGTGGCGGGCTTGCCTCGAAAGATGAATACCCCAGCGAGAATGAGCCCCAAGAGCAATAAGGCAGCGATGAAGTAGCGTTTCTTCACTTAGGAAGGTCCTTTCCAATGGCGGCTTCCAGCAGAGCTACCGCCTCTCTTTGATCAAACAAAGCCTGGTTATAACTCCGTAACGCCTCGCGGTAGGCGCGCTGAACATCCAGGAAACCGATCAATTCCAGTGCGCCAAGGCGATATGAAGATTCGGCGATATCGCGCGCTCGTTGGGCACTGGGAACATACGTCTTTTGCAAGCCCTCAACTCGCTGGTTCTGCGCCTGCACCGAGTTGAACGCCTGCTGGACATCGCGGCGTACCTCCAGTTCCACGCGGGTTTGTTCGTACCGCTGCTGTTCAAACTGGGCGTTCGCCTGGGCAATTCCTCCTTGATTACGGTTAAAGAGTGGGAGGGGTATGTTGACGCCGAATGCGACCGCATTCTGGGTAAGGTTTCGCTTGTACCCGAACGACGGAGTGATGTTCGGAACGGCCTGTGCCTTTTGAAACGTAAGCGCACGTGAGCCTCTTTCCACGCGCTGACGTTGGGCTGTCAGATCGGCCCGAGCCTGAAGGGCTTGCTCCTGTAAATCCGGAAGGGACACGGACAGCGGCGCAGACTTCAGCGGGTCAGTGACGTCGAAATCCATCGCTCCCGGATCTGCGCCGAGGAGTTCCAGCAAGGCAGCTTTGGAATTCTTGAGTTGCAGCTCTGAATCTATGACATCGTTAAAGAACCGTAACCTTTCAGTCTGCAAACGACTGAACTCAAAGCCCGACACTTCGCCTTGCTTGTACCGGGCCTCATTTACCTTCACGACCTTGTCATACTCCGACAATATTTGCTGCGCCAGATCGTATTGCGCTTTGGCTAGGCTGACGGCAAAGTAGCGGTTCTTCATCTCCAGTTGGAGTTGCCGGATTATGTCTTGCAGTGATGATTCCGAAACTCGTACATCCTGCGTTGCTACTGCGGTTCGCTTGCGGCGCTTGCCGGCAGTCTCGATCGTTTGGCTGACCTCCAGAATTGTTTCTGAATTGTTGATAAATGGACCAGGGTTGCTTTGAAACAGCGGATAGCTTTCCGAGGACAATTGAAACTCGGGGTTCGGTATCTTCTTTGCATCGACCGAAGCGCCTCGCGCTACCGCGATATTCTGGCGTTCTCGAAGCAACGTCGGATTTCTGGCCATCAAAATCTCCGTTGCCATTTCGAGGCTCAATCGGGTCGGAGTTGCGGCCGGCGGTTCTGATTGTTGTGCGTAAAGCAATGCCGGACCGAGACCAATGAAACAGAAAAGCAGGCAGCAACAAGCCGAACTCAGACGCATCACTTACCCTCCTTAGGAACATCTTTGTGCAGCCGTTCGTTGAGTTGAACGATTCCACGGGTCCACACCTCATGAACCTGGGTTCGCGACAGATCAGTAGCAAGAGCCATGGCTTCCCAGTCCATACGAAGCAGGTTCCGCATAATCACAGCTGCTCGCTCCAGGCGAGGCAAACATTGGATCGCGCTCTCCAGCCGTGACGCGACCGGCAAAGGTTGTGGAGATCCGTTTCCATACTTCTCCGTGGCTCGGAAAGCCAAGCCAACAAGCCGAGGCGGAATTCCACGATCACTCATTCCCACTTCACGTCCACGGCAGAAGGTCACCAATGCCTCACAGGCCACCTCTTCCGCCGTTGCTCCATCTCCCAAGAGCAGTCGGCAGAAGGCGAATACGTCCTTCTTCCACCGGGTGCAACACTCTTCTCGCTTTACTTCGCGCGCATTGTTGTCTACGACCATGGACCACTCCGCGACACCATTTGCACACTGTGACCACTTAGCAGCCGACAGCACTAGCCTCCTCAACGCTCGAAGAAATCCCGCGGAAGTAACTCACGCACTCGAAGCATTCCGCTCAACCAAAACTGCCGCACTTCTTCCAGGGAGAAATTCGTTGCGGTTGCGATCCCTGACCACGTCATGCCGAGCACATTCCGGGCGATAAACACCGATCGTTGTTTGCAGTCCAAATGAAGAATGCACGTTTCCAAAGAGCCATTCTGCGGAGACGAAGCAGTCCCATCTCGGCAGGGCTGCATCGCTTGCAAGGCCGAGCTTACGAGCCGAGGTGGAACCTCGCCAGTGAGGGGTAACTCACTGGACTCACGGTAGAACCGCAAGAATGCCTTTGAACACAAGGCTTCTGCCTGTGGTTCGTCTCCAAGAAATAGGCGGCAAAAAGCAAACACGTCCGGTCCCCAGCGTTTGTAAAACGCCTCAACCTCGCGCAGATCGTGCACATTTGCAGCGACGGACATAAGCACCCCCAAATCAACGAAGGGCGATCTTTGGGATGGAGTTATTTCCTAGGACCTTGGTCCTCGGGAAACGGCGCAGAAATGGGACTTAGCTGCGAGGAGGGTGGTACAGTGGCGGCGCGGATGCCGTAATTTGATTGAAATGATAGAACGTTACTGCCGACGCAGAACGTTCAATTGAAGCGAAGGAGAAGTGCGGAGCAGGAACAATGTGGGCACAGCAGCAGAAGCAATCCTCTTGCGAACTCGGGGCGCTCTTCTGTCCTGGATTCGAAGCCATGCGGAGTTGAGTTTCAGACGCAACCTGCCGTCCGCCCTGAGAAGCGCCTGCAAATTGCGACAAGGCTTGGGCATCTTGAGATCCGTCATCGTCGCTCTGACAAAGACCGGGCACGCTGAGGTCTGCAAGCGCCCAAAGTAACAAAATGGCGGCAAAACTCTTCTGCCAGACCGGTCTGTGCTGCCATACACGCATCTTTGAATATTACCCTACAAGTCCCCAAGCTCAAAACTATAGACGTTCGAGAACCATCATCGATGCGTAAATATTTGTAAACACGCCAGACAATGCCTCTTCGCCACGCCCCTTTGCAACCGATTCAAAATATGGGGATTACAGATTAGGAGCCTCCTGTTCATTACAAGGGCAATCCACGCTGACCAGACCTCCAAAGTATCTAAAATGTAAACCGCAGAGTAGTGGCAACCATGCATGAGGGCTTTCTTGGCCCTCTGGTGGACCTTAAGTTCACCGCGCGAGGCCAGGAGTCGGCTGGAACTATGCCATGTTCACTGTTCCCATCATCCCCATATCTTCATGGTCAAGGATATGGCAGTGCTGGACCGTCTTGCCGACAAAGTCAGCGAACTGCACGCGGAATCGGACGCGACCTCCGCCCGGCACGTTGACCGTGTCGCGCCACGCGAGCTCCGGTTGCCCATTAGGACCAATCACCTGAAATGGGTTCACGTGAAGGTGCATAGGGTGATCCATGCTGGTCTGGTTGATGTAATCCCAATCCTCGACTCCGCACAGAGATACTGCAGTGTCAATGCGGTTGGGGTCAAACGTCCGTCCGTTGATCAGAAAACTCATCATCCTTCCCTGGCCAAGTGTGAAGCTGCGTCTCATGCTGGGCGTCGGCAATGGGGAAACGCTTCCTACCTGGGAAGGAATATTCCAGATCTGCGCTGAACGCCCCTGATACGTGACCTCAGCCAGTGTTTGCGTCGATGTGTCACCTCCCATCATGCCGCCGCGGTTGTACGGGAGCGCTTGCAACGCATAGCTGCCCGTTCCTAGATTGCCCTTCACAAGCACGTCGATGCGTTGGCCCGGCAGCACCAGGAGCTTGTCGTAGGCCACGGGAGTGGGAATTGGGCCCCCATCAGTCGCGATGAGGTACATGGTGTGCTTCTGAATGTTCAACAGGAAATAGCGCGACGCGCAGGCGTTCAACACACGCAGACGGAGCAGCCCGTCCTGCTGAATAAACAGTGTCGGCCGCAGACTTCCACTCACCGTGATCAGCGCTCCCTCCCGTCCCTGCATGCGCTCCATGGGTGAGGGCTGAATCACGTAGCCATTCGCGTCCAAATCCCAGTCCTGCAACACGAGGATCTCTTCGCGAGCGGCTGCAATCTCCGGTATGAGATCCATCGCGCCGCGGACGATAATAGGGGCCGCGAGGCCCATGGAGACTTGCTCCGCCACCAGCCCGTGGCAATGGGGGTGGTACCAAAACAAGCCCGGCCGGTGCCACGCCGGTATGCCAAAGGAATAAGTGAAATTTTGGCCAGAAGGAATGGTCAGAAAAATGTTGTCGGCAGCCCCGGAGGAGGAAACATGGAATCCGTGGTAGTGCAGGTTGGTATCTTCCGCCAGGTTGTTGTTGAGTCGCAGCTGGATAGTGTCGCCTGGGTTCACGACTAGAACCGGGCCTGGAACCCAGCCGTTGTAGTTGTACAGATAGGCGCGGCGCCCCGCCAAAGTTACCCAGCTCTGCTTTGCCGTGAGAGTGGCGTTCAGCATGCCGTTCGCACTCACATATTTCGGACTCTTCAAAACAGCGGCCTGAAGCGGCCCTGCAAACCACTCGCTGCCGCTGACGGCTGCGAGACCCGCTACTGTCAGAGACCTGGACACGAACTCACGCCTGTTCATTTTGATGTCCTCCTGAACGAATGCTTTCAAGATCTCCGGTGTTGGCTCAGCCCGCGAGATCTGACTTGGCTGCGTCGCGGCAGCTTTCTTTCGTAAAAATGCGGTCCCACAATGAGAAGCGCACCGCCCGCATCAACCAATAAGGCTACTTCGCAGCTTCTGAGGCGGTATCGGCGACCGGCAGTCTGACCTCCTGCTGCAAGACAAATTCGAGCAAGGTTTCACTCGGCACGTGTACTTTTTCTCCCTTAGTCATAACTTGAACAGCGGTGCCCGCACCGGCGCCAACACCGGCGCCAATCGCCGCACCCTTTCCACCACCGGCAATCGCCCCGATGACTGCTCCCACTGCCGCCCCAGTACCAACCCGCTTCGCAGTGGTGGCGCCTCGTGAACTGCCGGCGACGGAGTACTCTCCCGTCACGAGCGGAATCGTCTCGTCATTCACGATGATGCCGGTCAATTCAAGCTTCAACTGCGAACGTCCCTGAATGCGTCCGGCCTCCGTCGCCTGGGTCAGGCGGCCGTAGACGCTAGTACCTTTGGGAACGACGACCACGTCATCGACAACCAGGGGCTGCTCAAGCGACGCCTGGAATTTGTCGCCGACCTGATTGCGGTCGGAATCGATGGCATCAATGGTGCGGATCATGATGCGTGTGCCGCTGGGCACCCTCACGATGTCCCTGGCTCGGGAAGTCGTGAGACTTGGGTCTGGTGCCGGCTGCGGCGGGCCGGGCGGGAGTTGGGACTCTGCGCTCGGATACGCGCGGCTGGCATCGTCGAAATCAACTGAGACGACATCGGCAAGGGCATAGCGCTGCACCCTCGTCCCGACCTGAAAACTGATCTCTTCTCCCGTTCCGCCGAGGAACGTGCCCTTGATAAGGCTCCCGTTCCTCAATTGAAGGGAATCGCCCAGGGCGGAGGAGATCAACAGGCACATTGCACCCACAACGTATGCGAAGCGTGAGCTAAGATTTCTATACATAAAGCCTCCAGAATGTATGTCAACCATCCCGCCAAACCGCAGGCGGGCTTCGATCAGGTAACAGCCAGAAAGAGCCTCTAAGCAATACCGCCCCTCAAGGCCAAGAGACTTGATGGCCTATTCGCGTCTGTGACGCAGAGCGTGCACCAAGTCGAATCCAATCCCGAAAGAAACTGTGTTTAACTTGTAGCCGTAGCTTCGCGTATACCCAATCTCCAAGTCGACATAGTGTGGCAGGCTGGCAGCCACCCAGGTTGAGAATCCGTGGTCACGGGTGAGGTCGTTGCCCACCGTGAGCTGCTGCGTCATCCAGCCGTCGTTCCAGGCTCCGCCTGATCCCGATCCTGAGCCTGAGCCCGAGTCACATACACGGCTGTAGATGTGCTGCTGGCCAAACGGGAGCACGTAATAAAAGGAACCACCTGCACTAAAGATCCTTGTCAACCCGACGTTCGTGCCGCCCTCAAACCGTGTGTTGAAACCCCGCGCGGTGTACGGGAGAACGAAGAGTGGGGTGTCGGGAACCGTATTCCCAACGTCAACCTGCCCGAAAGGAATCAGCCGGTCGCCGATTCTCCAGCGAACGCGGTTTGCCCAGTCCACCAACACGGAGCCAGTGCTGAAGCCGCTGCGAACACTCGCCACCGGGACCCAGGTCGTAACGCTGGTTTTGTAGTCGAAGATGTGTTGGGGAAAACTCAACAGAACAGAGACGGAGGGATCGCCGATTCCATGACCGGAAAGCGTCGTCGTTCCGCCACTGCCTGCAGCAGGAGGAGTTGCAGATACAAAGTAAAGGGGTGCGCGTGAGTTTATGCTCACGTGCCGGTTGAACGCGTATCCCGCACTAAGGCCAAGCGTGAATATCCGTCCGCCAGCGTTCGAGCTGCCGCCAAAATCTATGTAGGAGAGTAAGCCGCTCTCCTGCTCTGATGCCGCAGGAGCCGGTGTCGTGCGATTTGACTGCGGAAATGCTGTATATGGTACTGACAATAGAAGGGCCAGGAACACTGCGAATTTGTACATGGGAGAAACTCCTTTAGGCACAGGCTGTGATGGGTGAATACTTCGAACCCAGCGAGCGCGGGCCGAATGAGAGCGGGCTTGCGGTTATGCTGCAAACCCGCCTCATCTGACCTCGCCTAAGGTCCGTCGCTCAGCGATCGTCGCGATCAGTGGCGTCGGTGGTTGTCGCGCCGATCTCGACCACGATCCATATCGTGACGGTGCTTTCTGTCATGATCGCGTCCCCAGCCGTCGTGGCCGTGGTTGCGTCCACGGTCGTTGTTGCGTCCCCAGCCGTTGTTGCCCCATTGCCCCATTTGGCCGCCACCCATGGAGCCCCAGTTTCCGGAACCCATGTTGTGCGACCCGCCCATCTGATGTCCTGAACCCATCCCTGAGCCACCCATGCCGTGTCCCATGCCGCTGCCCCTTTGAGCCAGCACCAGGGTCGGAGTAGCTACCATTAAGAACAGAGTTAGAAATGCAGTTACGATCGTTTTCATAGCCTTCACCTCGAAATGAGATATGAGGCTTGTGACTCGGACCCACTATCTGTGCGGCTCTGTTTGTCCCATGTTGCCTTTGTTGCCCGTGCCCTGGCTGCCGGTGCGACCCATGCCACTGCCCGACCGTCCCCATCCCTGGTTCGACGATCCCATTCCCATGTCGCCCCATCCGTTTTGCATGTCCATTCCGTTCCACCCGCAGCAGCCGTTCAAACCTGACATCGGCTGCGTCATCATCTGCGGTTGGCTCGGTCGCTGCTGGCCATGGCGCACCCAGCACGACTGGCCAGGTTTCACCATTACCTCGTCCTTGGGCTGGATTTGACTTGCCACACTGACGAGGCCCTCTCCAACACCCACCTGTGTGTCTCCTTTCCGATCGACCGAGACACTAAAGATGGTTCCCCTCACCGCGATGATCGCGGTGGGTGTGGTCAGAGTCTTGGGATTGGGTCTGCCACTCAGCTTCTCGATCTGCACGCGTACCGTTCCCAGAAAGACATGAAGGAATTCCTTCCAACTGCCAGTCTCGGAACGGAGAACGACGTGCGAATCGGGGTAGATGCGTACGGTGCTGCCATCGGGCATCCGGATAGTGGCCGACGATTTGTGATCGGTGAGGATCTCATCGCCAGCCTTGACTGTGTCATGGTTTTGCAGAAGGACAGGCGATGCCTGCCCGCGCACGAGACTAACCCTCCCTTTCACTGTGGTCATTTGTCCTTCTACGCCAGCCGGCGGCGCTGCCCACCCGGGCAAGGCCACGAGCAGCAGGACAAACAGAACCGCGAAATTGAAGTAGGTCCGAGTCACTTTAGCCTCGCTTCCCGGAAGTGCAATCCCATGACCGCTCCGGCGCGGTGTAAGTCACTGATAATAAGAAGGCTACTTTTCCTCTTCACAGCCATGGCCGTGCGTTCCGGGCACACTGGTGTGCCCTTCGTGCATGAGATCCCAGCGTTCGAGTTTCTTGTAGAGAGTACGGCGCTGAATACCTAGGCGTTCGGCCGCCAAGGTGCGATTGCCTCCGGCCAACCGCAGCACGTCCATCACATGCTTCTTTTCCGCATCGTCGAGCTTGTCGGCGTTCATTGGCGGTGATCCTTCCGCCAAGCCGGTCGTCAATGCTCTCTGAACCTCGGTTTCGCCGAGAGGGCCGGGGGAAAACATCGCCACCATTCGCTCGATGGTATTTTTCAATTCTCGGACATTCCCTCTCCATTCATGTGCTTCGAGCGCCTTAACGGCCGCGGGTTCCAGGCGCGCGTGTCTGCCCTGATGGCGATTGGCTTCGTTGAGAAATCGGTTGGCGAGTAGTGGGATATCTTGCGATCGTTCGCGCAGAGGCGGAACCTGGATCTGGAGCACGTTCAGACGATGATAGAGGTCGGCACGAAACTCCCCAGCCTCCACCATTGCCTCAAGTGGCCGGTTGGTGGCTGCGAGGATTCGTACGCGCGCCGTTTTTGGTGCGGTTGCGCCAATGGGCCGATACTCTTTTGCGTCTAGAAACCGGAGCAGCTTCGCCTGGAACGACGTCGGAATCTCTCCGATCTCGTCGAGGAAGACTGTTCCAGCGCGGGCCTGTTCGACGATGCCAGCGCGATCCTTCTCGGCGCTGGTGAACGCGCCTTTGATCGCACCGAACAGTTCGGTCTCCCAAAGGTTCTCAGGAATCGCGGCGCAGTCGACGGGCACAAACGGGTGCTGCGCGGCAGAGCTTGCGACATGAATGGCGCGCGCCACCAGTTCTTTGCCGCTCCCTGTTTCTCCGCGAATTAAGACTGTGTCTTCCGATCGAGCCGCCCGCGCGATGTTCTTGTACAGGTCGATCATCGCAGGCGTTACGCCCACCATTTCCTCGTCGGGGGCTGTCTCGGGAGTGACGCGCTCCTCGGGTTGGAGCGACCGCGCAGCTCTGTCAACCACTTCGAGCAGGTGGCTCAACTCCAGAGGCTTGGCGAGATAATCGAATACGCCTTGGGCTTCCGCTTCCACGGTGGTTCGCATTGAGCCTTTGGCTGTTATCAGGATGACCGCACACGCCGAGTTCGCCTGTTTCGCAGCCTTCAGGATGTCGAGCCCGGTTACGCGGTCAATGTAGATGTCGGACAGAACCAGCGGGAAGCGCGCTTCCGAAGCGAGACGCAAGCCCTCGCCTCCGCTATTGGTCGCCGTGACCGGATAGCCCTTGGCTTCGAGCAGTGTGGCGATAGAAAAAGTAATTCCCTCGTCGTCATCGATTAATAGAACCGGCGGTCTTGTACTCATACTTCTACCTCTCGCGGCAGAGATACGCTGAACGTCGAGCCCTTTCCAGGGTTACTCTCCACTTCGATCGTGCCTCCGTGCTGGGTCACGATTTCCTTCACCAACGCCAGGCCGACACCCGAGCCCCCCTTGGCATCGTCGCGGTGTTTCTTGGTTCGATAGAAACGCTCAAAAATGTGTCTCTGTTCGGCGGGCTCAATTCCGCACCCTTCGTCAGCTACCACCAGGCAGGCAGCTTGCCGACCGGATCGCAATGTAATCCGGATGGATGCTCCATCCGGGCTGTACTTGACGGCATTGACCAGCAGGTTGTAAACGGCGAACTGAAGCAAATCCGCGTCAGCCGCGATAACTCCCGACTCGAGATCCTGCTCGATTCCGATGTTTCTCTTCAGCGCCAGCAATCCAGCACGCTCGACGGCGTCAGCCACCAGCGCAGAAAGCTCCACCTCGCGCTTTTGCAGCTTCAACACGCCGGCCGAGATACGTTCCACATCAAGGAAGGTAGTGACAACGCCGGAAAGTCGCCCGGCTTCTTTGTGAATCCGGTGGGCGATCTCCTCCTTCTTATTCTCGGGAACGTCCGGTTCTGTCATGAGTTGGCTGGAAGCGTGAATCGCCGTAAGAGGAGTCTTGATCTCGTGTGCGACCGCCTGCAGGCGGAACGCATAATCTTGCCGGCCCTCTATGGCCTCACCTAGACGCGTGCGGATGAACCGCGTATGCGCCAGGAAACCCGCCAAGGAGGCGGCGATCTGGATAATCAGCCCGGACGCAACCGGCACAATCACACCGGCGCGCAACATCCAGTACGAGAACAGAGGGATCGCAACGACACCGGTAATCGCGACGGGCGCTAACAGGCGTCCCTGGCGCCACCAAGCAGCGGTCGCCACCAGCGCAGCGATTGCGAACAGCGACACGAACTCCAGCGGAGAACTCAGGGGAGACAGGTACGCGCCGTCGAATAGCGTGCTGAAAATGTTGGCATGGATTTCTATTCCGCTCATGCCCAGTCCGGTAGAAAACGGTGTGTAAAAGCGATCTCCCGCGCCCTGCGCAGTCACACCGAGGACGACAACTTTCCCGGCGAAGCTGGAGGCGGTCGCGCGGCCGTCCAGGACGCTGGCAAGGGAAACACGACGGAAGCTTCCTTCAGGGCCGGCGTAATGAATCCACAACAAGCGTCCATTCGAATCCGCAGCCGGGACGAATCGGTTCCCAACCCTTAGTTCTTTCGCATATTCGGTTGGCGGCCCCTGCGCTCCAAGAGCTGCGCGAAAGGCCTCGAAGCCCAGCGCCCAATAGCGGTTGTCCGTATTGACCTTTGAGAGGAACAGGGTGCGGGCAAGACCGTCGCGATCCGGTTCGAGGTGGACGTGTCCGAGCGCAACTGCGTGACGCTGAAACTCCGGAAGCGGCGTCAGCCACCGGGGCTGTTTGTCATCCTGCGTCGCTTCCAATGCCGCCGCCAGCACGACTCTTGGAAACCGGCTCAGCGCGTCGGCCAGGCTGGCGTCGGCCGCTTCTCGTGTCTTCTCCGACAGCAGCACATCAACCACCAGCACCTTCGGTTCTGCACTTGCGATGCGCTTCAGTGCTTCCGCCACGACTGCCCGGTTCAACGGCAAAGGCCCGTACCGGCTGACAGTCTCGTCGTCGATGGCCAGCAACACCACACTCTCCCGCGCCAAACTGGCCCGCGTAGGGCTTAGTCGCAGGAGCATATCGAAGGCGGAGGCATTACCCTGCTGTACCAGACCGTTCCACGCAAGAGTTGGCAAGAGGATCAGCGCGAGCAGGCCACCAACGATGATGAGGAGCTTCTGTCTCATCAGATAGACGTCCTTTGGTAGCAGCCCCTGAGGCTGAGTTGTTCCGTTTCCAACGAAATGTGGCGCAGGCTATGGTTTCTCTGACAATCGTAGTAGACCTCATTGGTGTTCTTGGTGCGCTGGATCACACCCAACCGTGATTGTCATCACCCAACCAACTGCGAAGTGCCGGTGTTGAGTTCAGGCAGGGGGGAAACGCGGTCGCTGCACGATCGAGGGTGACCGCCACGATCATCCCCCGACCATATTCCTGCGGCCGTATTCGTTTCCCAGTGGCAGTGTTGACCGAAGTCCATTTGCAGTGCTGGAAACTTGCTGGCAGTTTTCGCGCGAACGTCTGTTCAACAGGAACTGCGGTCGCTTTGGGCGCGACAGCGCATCTTGTGCCCGGTCTCGGAGGATGTGGCCCGGCCAGTAAGAAATACCCTCCCCTTCACCGGTTGCCGACCAGACCATGACACGGGGCGATTGTGCGCCTCATGCAGGTCACTTTCCTGCGTGGGAAGCGCAGATTTAGGCCTCTAAGCGGCTTCGTCGATGATTGCCAGGACCTCTCGTTCAATTTCCTCGGCAAGGCTTGCCACTCCGTCCAGGCCCGTAGCTTGCATGAGCGACGTTGGCCTGACAGTTGCGATCGTGCAGCCCTGATTTTCACTAAAAATGGAGATGCGGCAAGGAAGCACTGTCGATACCTTCATCTCGGCGTGCAGAGCTTTGGACGCGGCTTGCGGATTGCACACATCGTAAACCTTGCATTCAGAGCCAAGCTCGATACCCTTGGATTGGAGCGTCTGTTTAAGATCGTGCACGTGAAGGATTCCGAACTTGTGCTTGGCAGCCACTTCGCGCAGCCTCGCCTCGACTTCCTCCGAAGTACGTGATGAATGCTTGCTGTAGGTCATAAATGACTCCTTCACTCACGATTCTAGTCCTGCTGGTACAAACTGTGCCCGTGCGAGCGAAGCAGCCTTCGAAGCAAAACAACTGTGAGAACCGGGCATCGCTTCAGGTGCCAAAATCATCGGCCACTACATGCTCAACTTGGTTCTCCTGTCGTCGGGCTTCTTCCCTTTCCAGCACGCGCTCTTACATTCAACATCAAAAGGACGGAACGAGAATCAGCTATCGGCAGGGCGGTTCTGAACACCATTTGGCGATCAGTTTATCGCGGCAAGGAAAACCGCCTTATCTTTGGACGATCCCTTGTATTTGACCGTTATGAACCACAATCCGGACGAAGGGAAGTCCACATGAGCGCAATAGTGGCCCACGGCAGAGTGAGAAAGTCGGACAACAGCCCGCAGTGCCTTGACTTGGCCCATTTGCATCGTAGCCTCCGCTTGCACCTCCGCACGGTCGGTCATACTGCCGTTCCGAAACCGACTGAAGTCGATGCAAAAGCTGTTTTGTCCCCTAGTCAGTTGACCGTGATCGTTCGTAAGGCTTATGTCCAAATCTTTGAGCTCCCGTGACTCGATGATTCTTCCGCCCGCAAGGCACGTTTGAGCGGCCACTCCCGCTGCGGACGTACTTGGTGCATCCCTGTTCACGCCGATAATTCTGCAGGATGTACCTCCCATTTGTGTGTGGCCACGCTGGGTACTCGTGTCTCTCAATTCGCAGCAGCCCGAGGTTGCAGAAGTCTCCGTTGTCGAGCTGCGCAGCCGCTGTTCCTTCACTGAATTGAGGCCGCGCCTTATATGTTGAAGGTCCTCTCCCAGATGTTCCATACGTTCCAAGAGCACACGCCGAACCTCAACCGTTAATGGAGTGTTCAGTTGCTGTCTAATCGACGCGAGTTCGTCCTCAGCGTCTTGGAGTCGCTTCTCGAGATTGGCTAGCGACGACGGTGGACTCGGCAAGGTTCCGGTTCCGGTTGCGGCTTGGGTACTTTGGTCCTGAGCATCCAATAGAGGGCGAGGAAGGCTCACGAAACAGAGCCCAATAACCAGGCGCACGGCCGTGCTAGATTTTTTCATCGTACTGCCTCAGCCTTTCTTCGCCCCCGAAAGAGAAGGAATCCTCGGGAGGAACAAGTAGGGATCATCCACACCCTTTGTTCCCCCTCCGGCCGGTTACTTTGCAGCCTTGTTCGTAGGAGAAACGCTCTGAACGGCGATAGTTTCACCAGTCACCTTGCCTTTCACCGTCGCTTTCGCACCAGCGAGCTTGTCCAGTTCCGCCTCGTGTCCCTCGAGCGTGTAGACCTTTTTCCCCACGACCAACGCGTACTTCGTGCCTTGTTTCACGCAGACTCGGGTGCACTCTGCCGCGCTCTTGTCCTTAGCCATGTGGTGAGCACCACACATGGCATCGCTGACCGTTCCCGTTAGTGTTTTTGACCCTGCCGAAGACCCCGCCGATTTACTGGTTGCGGGTGTGCTGGCCCGCATTTGCATTTGAGCTGGCACGAGCATGGCGGAAAATGTGAGAAACCCAATAATATTTACAACAGTTCGTTTTGTTTTCATCTGTATTCCCCTTTTTGGTTTGGTTGAAGTTGTACTGCTGTATCACAGTCATCGACTTGAATCTCCCGCGTTGGCCCACGGGCCATGAATGATCGCCGTCCGGATTTCCTGGGTTGTTTTCCGCTGGCGATGCATTTGGCCCGAAAGCAGACCCTCCTTAACGCAGATGTTGCAACTTGCCGCGTGATCCGTCTTGAAGCAGTCCAGGAGACTGCGGTGCCCTTTCCTCTGGCAGTAGCAATAGCAAGGCTGCTGCGCCAGGACTTCCGGTATTTCTTTCGCAGTTTGATATGCCTCCCGTACATCGGCACCCTTAAAGCTCGCGGGCTCGAGTGTCGCTGGAAAGGGCATCGCATCCTCCGCGCGGTTGTAATACACCGGCACCTCTGCAATCGCTGGCCCAGGGTTCGCCGCCGGTTCGTGGAACACCTTGTATGCCACGCCCGAGAGCAGCGCGATCACAGCAGTGCCGAGGAAAATAACTGGCCAATGCACTGATAGGAACGAGCTTTCCGACTTACGCTTACGCTGCACGTCGACCTCGAATCTGTGCGGGCTGATAAAAGCAGGCACCCTCGAACGTGTCGAAATGGGCCTCCGTCTTATTCCCATCATCCGTCCGCTCGGTTTCCGACCTTGGCTTTCTTCTCAGCTTTCATCACCGAGTCCACGACGATCCGGTTTCCGTTCACTTGCCCTCTGATCGCGGCGCGGCCCCCGGCAAATTTGTCGAGTTCTGGTCTGTGCCCTTGCAGAATGTAGACGGCGTCGCCCACGATGAGCGAATAATCAGCACCGTCGTGCACGCATTTCAGCGCGCAACTAAAGGGAGTCACAGCCTTGCGAAAGTGCATCCCTTTACAAGTGGCATCGCTGACGAGTCCAGTCAATTCTTCGACAGCGGCCGCATCACGATTAGGGACCGGCGCTGCAAGCGTTGTTTGGCCGACGGCCAAGCTGACCAACACCAACAGTCCGGAAATAGTTGCTGCAATTCTTAGCGTTTTCATTGGAGTTCTCCTTTCGTTCAGATTCCGTTCGTTTGGCTTTTCCTCCTGAGGAGCTAAGCTCCGGTTGTGTGCCGATTCGGAAATGCAACTCCTCGCTCTCCAGTGCCAACTGACTACGGCTAATTGGTTGCCTACTCAGTTCTTCAACCTCCTCCGTTACTCGGCCGGTTCCGGCCTTAATGTCCCACGCCGCAGGGCTCTTTCCTTCATCAACACGAAGAACACCGGAACCAGAATCAGTACGTGAATCGTTGACGTAATCATTCCCCCGACCATGGGAGCAGCAATCGGTTTCATCACGTCAGAGCCGATACCGCTCGCCCAGAGAATCGGAATCAGGCTGGCGAGAACCGCACAGACCGTCATCAACTTTGGCCGCAGCCGCTGCACAGCACCCTCGATTGCTGCTTCCTCAATATCAGCCTCTGTAAGCGCGCGACCAGAGTTCACGCGCTTATCGAGCGATTCGTGCAAATACACAACCATCACGACGCCTGTCTCTACCGCGATGCCAAACAGCGCGATATACCCGACCCACACGGCGACGCTGAAGTTGTAGCCCAGCAGCCACTGCAAGATCAGCCCGCCGGTCATGGCATAGAACGTGGGGAAGATCAGGACCATGGCCTCAGTGAGGGAGTGGAAAACCATGTACAGGAGCATGAAGATCACGAAAAACACCACGGGTAAAATCAGCTTCATCCGCTCCTTCGCCCGAAGTTGGAATTCATATTCACCCGACCACTGATAGGTGTATCCCGCAGGCAACTGTAATTTCTGGCGAAGCATGTTGCCGGCCTGGTCTACGAAGCCGCCGTAGTCAGTGGTGTTGAGATCCATGTAGACATAGCCCGTGAGCTGGCCATCTTCATCGCGGATCATCGCCGGACCGCGAGAAAAGGAAACTTTGGCCACTTCAGAAATAGGAATCTGCGCCCCGGAGGGCGTCGCGATTAAAACCCGGCTAAGCTCTTCTACGTTGTCGCGGAAATCGCGCTGATAGCGAACGTTGATCGGATAGCGCCGCCGTCCTTCGATGTTTTCGGCAACGTTCATGCCTCCGATGCCGGATTCCACGGCCTGTTGCACGTCGCCAATGGTCAGGCCGTATTTCGCCGCCTCGGGGCGATTAACCTCGACGTTGATGTAAAAGCCCTGCGAGACCCGCTCTGCGAAAACGGAACGCACCTGCGGTAACCCCGAAAGAATCTGCTGCACCTGTGCCCCGAGTTGCTGGATTTGGTCCAGATTCGTGCCTTGAAGCTTCATTCCTACCGGCGTCTTGATTCCCGTGAGCGCCATATCCAGACGGTTCTGAACGGGCATAGTCCAGGTGTTCGTGAGGCCGGGGAACTGGAGCTTCTCGTCCATCTCGCGAATGAGCTTTTCGTAGGTCATGCCCGGTCGCCATTTCTCGCGCGGCTTGAGCATCGCGGTCGTGTCATACATATCGAGCGGAGCGTTGTCGGTCGCACTGTCGGACCGGCCCACCGCACCGAAGACGGTCTCAACTTCTGGAAAAGACCGCAGAATTCGGTCTTGCTCCTGTAAGAGCTGCGAAGCTTGCGTGATCGAAATACCGGGAAGTGCCGTGGGCATGTACAGCGTTGAGCCTTCAAACAAGGGCGGCATAAACTGACTGCCGATTCTGAACATCAAGGGAAACGTGACCACCAGGAATGCCAAATTGAGCAGCAACGTCGTCTTGCGGTATTTCAGGCACAGCCGTAAAACCGGCAAATAGAGCGCCTGCGTGACCCTTGAAATCGGATTTTCTGATTCGGGCCGCAGCTTTCCTCGAATGAAAATGACCATCAGGATGGGAACTAGCGTGATGGCCAACAAGGACGAGAAGCCCACGGCTAGAGTTTTCGTCCATGCCAGCGGACGGAACATGCGCCCTTCCTGTGCTTCCAACAGGAACACCGGAAGGAACGAGACCACAATAATGAGGAGGGAAAAGAACAGCGCGGGTCCGACCTGCTTGGCGGCGTCGATGAGAATGCGCACGCGCTCTCGTTCAACGGCCTTCTGCGCGGATTTACCTGCGCTCGCGTCTGTTTCCTTGTGAAGGACTGGTCCATTCGCGTCATCCATCTTCCCGATTGCGTCCTCCCCCGATACGGGGCGCTCGGAAAGGTGCCGATATCCGTTTTCGACCATCACAATGGCGGCGTCCACCAAAACACCAATCGCCAATGCCAACCCGCCCAGCGACATGATGTTCGAGCTGACGTTCAGGTAGTACATGGGAATGAAAGAGATCGCG
>Ga0070741_10010993_pt1 | contig 16877 bp, 15 predicted proteins | sample Coa_R1_4_FD_66440 | JGI IMG/M metagenome (GOLD analysis project Ga0070741, IMG submission 66440) | Surface soil microbial communities from Centralia Pennsylvania, which are recovering from an underground coalmine fire - Coalmine... | ecosystem: Environmental > Terrestrial > Soil > Unclassified ...
CTGCCCCACGCCTGGCCGTGGAGGGCTGGCGCCCTCTACGGCTTTGTGTCTGGCGGCTTCGCCGCCCCGCCCGGGGCCCCAGCCCCGGGCTCCTCCAGAGCGTGGGGCCCCTGCCCCACGGCCGTGGAGGGCTGGCGCCCTCTACGGCTTTGTGTCTGGCGGCTTCGCCGCCCCGCCCGGGGCCCCAGCCCCGGGCTCCTCCAGAGCGTGGGGCCCCTGCCCCACGCCTGGCCGTGCCGCGCGGACGCTTCTCCGCCTTGGCGCGGGCTTCGCCGCCCCGTCCGGGGCGCGACTCAGGTCTTGGCCAGGATGGCGCGGGCGGCTCGGGCCAGGATCAGCTCGACGTCCTCGGGGGGCAGGCCGGTGTCGGCCAGGGCCACGGAGTTGACCGCCCCCAGGGCGGCGTGGACGACGGTCTCGGCTTCGGCCGGGCCGAGGTCGGGGCGCAGGGCCGACAGGGCCCCGCTCCAGATCGACAGGTACTCCACCTGGCGGTGGCGGAGGCGCTGGGAGTCGGCCGGCGGGAGGCTCCGCCAGTCGTGGATCCACACCGCCAGCAGCCCCCGCTCCCGGACGGCGGTGGCCACGTGGTAGCCGACGAGCCGGTCGAGGATCTCGTCGGGCGGGCCTTCGATCTTCTCGATCTCCTCGGCGGCCTGGAGCATCCGCTCGGTGATCGAGTCGAACAGCGCCACCAGGAGCGCCGCCTTGTTGGCGAAGTGGCGGTAGACGCCAGGGCCGGAGATGCCCGCCCGGGTCCCGATCTCGTCGATCCCCACCGAGTGGTAGCCCCGCTGCCGGAAGAGTTCCAGGGCGGCGTCGAGAATCGCCTCCCGGCGGCGGCTCGCGCTGGCCGACGGCTGAGCGCTCACGTCATCCACCGTAGCGGTCGAACAAATGGCCGCGTCTTCCCCCTTTGGGGTGAACTCTCGCTTTGTTACCAGTGCGTCACGGCCCTTTATCCTGTGCTTGGTAAATACAGCGGACCGTGACACTCGAACACGAGGAGGAATCGGATGGCGGACGTCGGCTTCGAGGGCAGGGTGGCGATCATCACCGGGGCCGGAGGCGGCCTCGGCCGGGAGCACGCCCTCCTCCTGGCCTCGCGCGGCGCCCAGATCGTGGTCAACGACCTCGGGGGTGCCGTCGACGGCACCGGTTCCTCCGCCGGCCCGGCCCAGACGGTCGTCGAGGAGATCGAGGCGCTCGGCGGCGTGGCGGTGGCCGACACCAACAGCGTCGCCACCCAGGACGGCGCCGAGGCCATGGTGAAGACGGCCCTCGACGCCTTCGGCCGGGTCGACATCGTCGTCAACAACGCCGGGATCCTGCGCGACAAGAGCTTCGCCAACATGACCCCCGACCTGTGGGACCCGGTCATCGCCGTGCACCTCACCGGCGCCTACAACGTGACCCGGGCGGCGTGGCCCCACTTCCGGGAGCAGGCCTACGGCCGGATCGTGTCGACCTCGTCGGCCGCCGGGATCTTCGGCAACTTCGGCCAGGCCAACTACGGCGCCGCCAAGATGGGCATCGTCGGCCTGACCCACGTCTGGGCCCAGGAGGGCGGCAAGTACAACATCCGGGCCAACGCCATCGCCCCGGTGGCCCGCACCCGGATGACCGAGGAGATCCTCGGCCCACTGATCGAGAAGGTCGACCCGGCGCTGGTGTCGCCGGTCGTGGCCTACCTGGCCTCCGAGGAGTGCCAGGTGACCGGCGAGGTCTACAGCGTCGGCGCCGGCCGGGTGTCGCGCATCTTCATCGCCGAGGCGCCGGGCTACTTCAAGAAGGACCTGAGCGTCGAAGACGTCCGCGACAACTGGGACACCATCCGGGCGGAGGCGGGCTACCTCGTCCCCACCAGCGTGAACGACGAGTTCGGCCGGCTGCTGATGCCGTTCCTGTCCGACGAGCAGTAGGACCGGCGGGCCTACCCGGCCTCGGGCCGGCACCGGCGGCGGAGCGCCTCGGCGACCGCGTCGGTGCCGGCCTGCCAACCGCCCCAGTTCTCCAGCGGGCGGAAACCCATGGCGACGTTGATGCCGAGCATCGCCTCGTTGCTCCCGGCGTTCCACGTGTCGATGCAGCGGACCTCGGGGCGCTCGTCGAGCAGCCGGAGGGCGTTGACCGCCTTCAGCCAGCGGCCGAGGCCCCGCTCCCGGTGCTTGGGCCAGACGCCGGTGTCCTCCTGCCAGGCCATCTCCGGCCAGTGGGCCAGGAGGGCCAGTTCGGTGTAACCGGCCAGCTCCCCGCTGTCGTCGTGGCGGGCGGCCACCTGCCACATCTCGCAGCCCCGGGCGGCCAGCGTCGCCTCCACCTCCCGCCACCGCGTCACGGTCAGGCGCTCCTCGTCCCACTCGAAGGCCTCGAGCGGGGCGGTGTTCATGACGCCCTTCAGCGTCACGAAGGCGTCGACCATTTCGTCGGGGCACCGCCCGTCCCAGGCCACCAGGGAGTAGCCGGCGGCCCGCTCCCCGGCCCGGCGGACCCAGCCCTCGAGACGGTCGCGGTCGATCTCGGCCGTGCGGCAGCGGCTGCGCCGCTCGATGATGCGCCGCTCGGCGCCGACCGAACGGAGGAACGGCTCGGCGGGCCCGCCGACCCGGGCTTCGAAGTCGAGGACGGTGCAGCCCCACCGGCGGGCCTCGCCGACCGCCCGGCCGAGGAGGGCCGAGCCGATCCCGAGGCCCCGGACGGCCGGGTGGACGCCGACCCAGACATCGGCGTGGTGGCGGTTCTCGGGCACGTCGGCGTAGGTGGCGGCGGCCCGGGCCACGATCTCGCCCGAGGCGCCGCCCTGGCGCACGACCCACCCCCGGTGGACCTCGAAGGGCAGGGCGTGGCGGAGGCGGGCGGCGGTGTGGGCCAGCGGCGCGACCGGCTCGCCGGGCAGGGCCTCGCGCTCCAGGGCGGTGTCGAGGGCGTGCAGCCCGGCGACGTCGGCGGCGGAGGCGGTGACCGGATCGAAGGGTTGGACGGGCCAGAAGCTCATGACATCGAGTGTCACCGATCGGCTCCGGACCCCGCCACCGAATTTCCCGTTCCGGGGTTGCCGGAGGCCCACCGCTACCATCGATGCAGGCCACCGAGCCTGTTCAGCGTTTCGGGAGGGCACTTGGATCTGATGCAGCAGGATCAGAGCAGCGCGCCTCTCCGCCGGGTCCAGCCGGCCCGGCGGAAGTGGCCCTGGCCGCTCGACCTGTACCAGTCGGCGGTAGGCAAGAAGTGGGCCATGGCCTGGAGCGGCGTCATCCTGCTCGGGTTCGTGCTCGTCCACATGATCGGGAACCTGAAGGCCTACCTGGGCCCGACGCAGATCAACCACTACGGCGAGTGGCTGCGCGACATGGCCGTTCCCGCCCTGCCCCGCACGGTGTTCCTGTGGATCGTCCGGTCGGTGCTCATCGCCGCCTTCGCCGTCCACATGCACGCCGCCTACGCCCTCACGAGGATGAACCACCGGGCCCGGCCGCAGAAGTACGCCTCGGAGCGCGACTACATCGCCGCCAACTTCGCCAGCCGCACCATGCGCTGGACCGGGATCATCGTGATCCTCTTCGTGTTCTTCCACCTCGCCGACCTGACGTGGGGCACGGCCAACGGCGACTTCGTCCGGGGCAGCGTGTACCACAACATGGCCCACAGCTTCTCCCGCGTGCCCGTGGCGGTGGCCTACATCGTCGCCCAGCTGGCCCTGGCGGTCCACATCTTCCACGGTGCCTGGAGCCTCTTCGCCAGCCTCGGCGTGTCGAACCCCCGGATCGTCCGGTTCCGCCGCAGCTTCGCCACCGCCTTCGCTGCCGTGATCCTGATCGGCAACATCTCGTTCCCCATCGCCGTGCAGGCCCACATCATCGAGGACCACGGCTCCCAGCCCTACCACGCGCCAACGGAGCAGGGCCGATGATCACCCTCGACCCGGCCATCCCCGAAGGCCCGATCGAAGACAAGTGGGACACCCACAAGTTCGAGATGAAGCTGGTGGCGCCGCACAACCGGCGCCGTTTCGAGGTCATCGTGGTGGGGACGGGCCTGGCCGGCGCCGCCGCCGCCGCCACCCTCGGCGAGCTCGGCTACAACGTGAAGGCCTTCACCTACCACGACAGCCCCCGGCGGGCGCACTCCATCGCCGCCCAGGGCGGCATCAACGCCGCCAAGAACTACCGGGGTGACGGCGACTCCGTCTACCGGCTGTTCTACGACACGGTGAAGGGCGGCGACTTCCGGGCCCGGGAGGCCAACGTCTACCGCCTGGCCCAGCTGTCGGTCGACATCATCGACCAGTGCGTGGCCCTCGGCGTGCCCTTCGCCCGGGAGTACGGCGGCCTCCTCGACACCCGCTCCTTCGGTGGCGCCCAGGTGTCGCGCACGTTCTACGCCCGGGGCCAGACCGGCCAGCAGCTCCTCCTCGGCGCCTATTCGGCCCTGTGCCGCCAGATCGAGGCGGGAACGGTGCAGATGTTCCCCCGCTCCGAGATGCTCGACGTGGTGGTGAAGGACGGGCGGGCCTGCGGCATCGTCGTCCGCAACCTGCACACCGGCCAGATCTCGTCGCACTCGGCCCACGCCGTGCTGCTCTGCACCGGCGGGTACGGCAACGTCTTCTACCTGTCGACCAACGCCAAGGCGTCCAACGCCACCGCCATCTGGCGGGCGTACAAGAAGGGGGCGGCGCTCGCCAATCCCTGCTTCACGCAGATCCACCCGACGTGCATCCCGGCCAGCGACGAGTTCCAGTCGAAGCTGACGCTGATGTCGGAGTCGCTGCGCAACGACGGCCGCATCTGGGTGCCCCAGGAGTTCGACGACCCCCGCCCGCCCAACCAGATCCCCGAAGCGGAGCGCGACTACTACCTGGAGCGGCGCTACCCGGCCTTCGGGAACCTCGTCCCCCGCGACGTCGCCTCCCGGGCGGCCAAGCGGGAGGTCGACAACGGCCGCGGGGTCGGCCCGCTCAAGAACGGCGTGTACCTCGACTTCAAGACCGGCATCGAGCGCCTCGGCCGTCACACCATCGAGGAGCGCTACGGGAACCTGTTCGAGATGTACGAGCGGATCACCGGCGAGGATCCCTACCAGGTGCCCATGCGGATCTACCCCGCCGTCCACTACACGATGGGCGGGCTGTGGGTCGACTACAACCTGATGAGCACCATCCCCGGCCTGTTCGTCGGCGGGGAGGCCAACTTCTCCGACCACGGCGCCAACCGCCTCGGGGCTTCGGCGCTCATGCAGGGCCTGGCCGACGGCTACTTCGTGCTGCCCTACACCGTTCCGAACTACCTGGCCGGGATGCTGGGCCAGCCGGCCGTGCCCAACGACGACCCGGCCTTCCGGGCCGCCGAGTCGGACGTGGCGGAGAAGACGAGGAAGTACCTGTCGACCAAGGGCACGCGCTCGGTCGACGACCTCCACCGCGAGATGGGCAAGATCATGTGGGACAACTGCGGCATGGCCCGCTCCCGGGAGGGCCTGGAGAAGGCCATCTCCGAGATCACGACCCTGCGGGGCGAGTTCGACCGCGACCTGCGGGTGCTGGGCTCGGCCGACACGCTCAACCAGTCGCTGGAGAAGGCGGGCCGGGTCGACGACTTCTTCGACCTCGCCGTCCTCATCTGCCGCGACGCCCTGCACCGGGAGGAGTCGTGCGGCGGCCACTTCCGGGTCGAGCACCAGACCGAGGAAGGGGAGGCGCTGCGGGACGACGACCGCTTCGCCTACGGCGCCGCCTGGGAGTACGCCGGCCCCGGCGCCGAGCCGATCCTCAACAAGGAACCGCTGACCTTCGACCACGTCCACCTCGCCCAGCGGAGCTACAAGTGAGAACCCTCGACCTGAAACTCCGCATCTGGCGCCAGCCCGGCCCGGGGGCCGCCGGCCAGATGGTCGAGTACGACATGGCCGGCGTCAGCGAGGACATGTCGTTCCTCGAGATGCTCGACCTGCTCAACGAGCGGCTCATCAGCGCCGGCCAGGAGCCGGTGGCCTTCGAGCACGACTGCCGGGAAGGCATCTGCGGCTCCTGCGGGATGATGATCAACGGCCAGGCCCACGGCCCCCAGCTCGGCACGGCCACCTGCCAGCTCCACATGCGCAAGTTCACCACCGGCGACGTCATCGAGATCGAGCCGTGGCGGGCGGCGGCCTTCCCGATCGTGCGCGACCTCGTCGTCAACCGCAGCGCCCTCGACCGGATCATCGAGGCCGGCGGCTACATCTCGGTCACGCCGGGGGCAGCGCCGGAGGCCAATATCATCCCCGTCCCCAAGACGGTGGCCGACGCCGCCTTCGACGCCGCCGCCTGCATCGGCTGCGGCGCCTGCGTGGCCGCCTGCCCCAACGGCGCGGCGCAGCTGTTCACCTCGGCCAAGATCACCCACCTCAACCTGCTGCCCCAGGGCCAGGCCGAGCGCTACGCCCGCACCGAGGCCATGGTCGAGCGGATGGAGGAGTTCTTCGGCAGCTGCACGCTCCACGGCGAGTGCGAGGCCGCCTGCCCCAAGCGCATCTCGCTGGAGAACATCGTCATCATGAACGGCGACTACGTCCGGTCGAAGTTCAGGAACCGGCGGCTGGCCGCCCGGCGCTGAGCACCAGCGGCCCGTAGCGGTTGACGACCTCGCCGACGTCGGGCTGGCGCAGCACCACCTGGACGGCCGCCGCTCCGGCGGGGACGTCGACGCGCCCGACGTAGGCCAGCGAGTCGGCGGCGACATCGCCGCCGAAGGCCCACCGCCGAGGCCCGTGGCCGACCTCGATCTCGGCGCCGGCCAGCGGGCGGCGCAGCTCGTTGGCCACGTGGACGTGGCCGGTGCGGGGATCGAGCATCGGCAGGACGCTGCGGCAGGCGGCGGCGAGCGCCGCCAGCCCGGCCTTGGGCCGGCGCTCGTGGTCGAGCACCGACCACGTCACGCCGGGGTGCCCGTCGGCGAAGCAGAACTGCAGGAAGCCGCCGGTCGGGCGGAACCGCAGCCGCCGGAGGTCCTCGACCTGCAGCTGGATCAGCGCCGCCTGGTAGGCCTGGGTGGCGGCCCGCCAGTCGTCGAAGGTGGCGTATTCGTCGGGCGGCACGAAGCGGGCGAAGTGCTGGGGCTGGAGGTTGTGCCGGGCCATGAGATGGGCCCAGTCGAGGTCGGGCCAGCGGGCGGGCTCCATGAACTCCGCCGCCTCGGGGACGGCCTGAGCCCCGAACTCCGACACGAACCGGGCCAGCCGGGGCCAGCGCCGCAGCACGGCGGCTAGGTCGCCCATCTCGCCGAGGTACCACCCGAAGTACAGGTGGCTGTCGGTGCCCTCCCGCACCGCCCCGGGCGGCACCCCGGAGTGGCTGACCACCGGCCGCGTCGGGTCGGACCGCAGGGCCCGGGCCACCGACCGGTCGAGCACGTCCTTGTTCCACGACGGCAGGAGCAGCGCCGCCCGGTTGCGCCACTTCTCCGGCGGCGAACCCGACGCCGCCGGGCCGGGGTAGGGCTCGTTGTGGCCGCACCACACGACGACGCTGGGATGGTGGCCGAGCCGCTCGACGAGCTCCCGGGCCTGGACGGCGGCCGGCCGGCGGGCCCCCCGGCCGTAGCCCCACTGCAGCGGCAGGTCCTGCCACAGCAGCAGGCCGGCCTCGTCGGCGGCGGCGTAGACCTCGGGCCGGGTGACATGGCCGTGGATGCGCACCATGTCGAGGTTCGCCTCCACCGCCCGGCCCACGTCGGCGGCCAGGCCGGCCGGGTCGGCCTCGCCGAGGGCCATGGCCGCCGGGCCCTGGTTGGACCCCATGACGAAGATCCGCTCGCCGTTGACGTGGAAGCGCCAGCCGTCGCGCCGCACCTCCCGGAACGCCGTCCGCAGGGCGGCCCGGTCGCTCTCGGCACCGTCGACCTCGACGGCGACCTCCACGTCGACCAGCGGCTGGGGACCGTAGCGCCACGGCCACCAGCGGGGCGGCCGGTCGACCTCGACCGTCCAGCTCAGCTGGTTGACGCCGGCCGCCAGGGTCTGGTCCTTCTCCGCTTCGACGTCCACGCCCGGGCCGGCCAGGTGGGCCCGGAGGCGGACGGGCGCCGGCCCCGCCGGGGCGTCGACGGTCAGGCCGAGCTGCAGGCGGCCCCGGTCCTCGGTGGCCTCCACGCACAGGGCCCGCAGCCCGCACAGGCGGACGGGCCCGCTGTCGGCCAGCCGCACCGGCCGCCACAGCCCGCCGGGGTTCCAGTCGGGGTCGAGCCCGTCCCAGTGGGAGAACACGCCGGTGACCATGCGCTTGGCCCGGGGGTCGCCCTCCCGGGGGCAGGCGACCTCGACGGCCAGGACGTGCTCCGCCACACCCGACCGGGCCGCATCGGTGATCTCGAACGTGTGGGGGGCGAAATAGCCCTCGGTGGCCCCGAGGTAGCCGCCGTCGAGCCAGACGTCGCCGTAGTAGAAGACGCCCTCGAGGGTGAGGAACCGCCGCCGCCCCTCGGGGAGCGGCGAGGCCGGGAAGCGGTGGCGGTACAGGACGGGGCCGTCGCTGGCGGCGAAGGCCGGCGTGCTCCGCCAGTGGCCGGGGACGGTGACCGGCTCCCAGCCGGAGTCGTCGAAGCCGGGGTCCACGAAGCGCTGGTGGAGGTCGCCTTCGGCCTCACGGGCCAGCCATCCGGTCATTGCGTGAGAAGGTTAGGAGGTGGAAGTCCTCCAGAGCCGCGTCCTGTACCGACCGATCGACTACGAACGCTCCGTCGCCTTCTACCGCGACGTGGTCGGCCTGCACATCTACCGGGAGTGGGCCAGCGGCACGGTGTTCTTCCTGGGGGGCGGGCTGCTGGAGCTGTCCCGGGCCGGTGGGCCGGTGACCGACGACAAGCTCTCCCTCTGGCTCCACGTCCGCGACGTCGACGCCGAGTACGCCCGCCTGGCCGCCGCCGGCGTGGAGATCGTCGAAGCGCCCGTCACCGAACCCTGGGGCCTGCGGGAGGCGAGGATCCGCGACCCCGACGGCCTCCTGCTCATCCTGATCGAGGTCCTGCCGGACCACCCCATGCGCCGGGGGCGGGACTAGGCGAAGCCGGCCGAGAGCGCCGGCGGGTGGGCCAGCGTCTGGTAGACGACGCAGTACCGCTCGGTGAGCTTCAGCAGGGTCTCGAGCTGCTCGCCGGTGGCGTCGGTGTCGACGTCGAAGCGCAGCCGGACGGCGGAGAAGCCGACCGGCGCCTCCTTGCTCACCCCGAGGGTCCCCCGGAAGTCGAGGTCGCCCTCGGCGTGGACGGTTCCGCCCCGGACGGGGATGTCGAGAGAGGTGGCCACCGCCCGCAACGTCACCCCGGCGCAGGCGACGAGCGCCTGGAGGAGCATGTCGCCGGAGCAGGCCAGCCCTCCGCTGCCGCCGGTGGCCTCGTGCAGGCCCGCCTCGACGAGGGCCCGGCCGGTGTCGACGTTGCAGCTCACGTTCTCCTCGCCGAGCCGGCCGTCGGCCGTGAGCGTCCAGACGGCGGCGCCGGGCTCGGTCCGGTACCGGTCCTTGAGGGGTGTCTGCGCGGCCTGAAGGGCTGAGCGATCCATGGATCGGGACGGTAGCCCCCGCTGTTACCCTCCGCCTCATGGCCGACCGACCCCAGACCATCGGAGAACTGCGCCGCAGCGGCTGGGAATCCCGGCCGGTCAAAGACGAGGTGCGGGCCAACGCCATGGCCCGTATGGCCGCCGGCCAGCCGATCGTCTCGGGGTTGCTGGGCTACGACGAGACCGTCCTGCCCCAGCTGGAGAACGCCCTGCTGGCCGGGCACGACGTGATCCTGCTGGGGGAGCGGGGCCAGGCCAAGACCCGCATCATCCGCTCGCTGGTCGACCTGCTCGACGAGTGGTCGCCGATCGTGGCCGGCAGCGAGATCAACGACGACCCCTACCACCCCATCTCCCGGCCGGCCCGCGATCTCGTGGCCGCCGAGGCTGACGACACGCCGATCGAGTGGGTCCACCGCTCCCGGCGCTTCGGGGAGAAGCTGGCCACGCCCGACACCTCGATCGCCGACCTCATCGGCGAGGTCGACCCCATCCGGGTGGCCGAGGGCCGCTACCTGGCCGACGAGCTGACCATCCACTACGGGCTCGTCCCCCGCACCAACCGGGGGATCTTCGCCATCAACGAGCTGCCCGACCTGGCCGAGCGGATCCAGGTCGGCCTGCTCAACGTGCTGGAGGAGCGCGACGTCCAGATCCGGGGCTACAAGGTCCGCCTGCCGCTCGACGTGATGCTGGTGGCGTCGGCCAACCCCGAGGACTACACGAACCGGGGCCGGATCATCACGCCGCTCAAGGACCGGTTCGGCGCCCAGATCCGCACGCACTACCCGACCGGGCTCGACACCGAGATGGCGGTGGTGGCCCAGGAGGCCCGCCCGCTCGACGCCCCCGGCGTGCAGGTGACGGTGCCGGCCTACATGGCCGAGGTGGTGGCGGCCATCACCCACCAGGCCCGCCGCTCCTCCCAGGTGAACCAGCGCTCCGGCGTGTCGGTGCGGCTGTCGATCGCCAACCACGAGACGATGGTGGCCAACGCCCTCCGCCGGGCCCTGCGCCTCGGCGAGCCGGAGGCCGTGCCCCGGGTCAGCGACCTGGCGGCGCTGGCCGCCTCCACCGCCGGCAAGGTGGAGATCGAATCGCTGGAGGAGGGCCGGGAGGGCGACATCGTCGACCGGCTGGTGAAGGCGGCGGTGCTCGAGACGTGGCGGGCGTGGTGCCGCCCCGAGCGGTTCCGCGATCTGGTCACGGCCTTCGACGGCGGGCTCGAGGTCGACACCGGCGACGACGTCCCGTCGGCGGTCTACGCGGTGTTCGCCGATCTGCCCGGCATCAAGGAGACCCTGGCCGACCTCGAGGTCGGCGAGGCGCCGGCCGAGGTGGCCTCGGCCGTCGAGTTCGTCCTCGAAGGGCTGCATCTGTCGAAGCGGCTCAACAAGGACGCCCACGCCGGCCGGGCCACCTACCGGGCCCGTTCCTAGTTACCTCAGCTGGGTCGGGCAGTCCGCCGGGGGCGCCTGGAAGAAGTCGAGGTGGTCGGCGTTGCTGCCGAAGACCGGCGGCGGGTCACCGTGCTTCAGGTTGAACCCGAACAGCGTGATCTCGGCCGGCTCGTTGCCCACCACGGTGCCGAGGTGCCGGTGCACCGGGTGGATCCAGGCGTCGCCGGCGTGGTACTCCTCGACCACCTGGCACTTCCCGTCCTTGTCGCCGTAGAAGGCCCACGCCCCCTTGGTCAGGATGGCCACGTGCGGGGTGTGGGTGAACCAGCCGGTGCTGAAGCCGGGCTGAAGCGTGACGGTCACCATGAAGGCGTCCTTGCCGGCCTCGAGCGCCAGTTCCTTGGAGGTCACGGCCGCACCGGTGTGCTCGTCGTGGGCGGTGGGCGCCTGCTTGAAGTAGGGCGTGGGGTCACCGCGGAACGACTTGCCCACCGAGATGCCGTTGGCCGCCGCCGTGGCGGCGAACCCGGCGCAGGCCGGGGCGGCGTCGGCCGGGCCGTCGACCAGCGGCGCCGCGCCCCCGTGGGGCAGGTCGGTGAAGTTGGCCAGGAGCTCGACCGGGTCCTGGCCGCCGTTCTGGAGCCGGAACTGACCGGGCGGCAGGACCGTCACCTTGCCGGCGGGCACATCGCGGCTGGCGCAGCCCTCGGCCTGGCTGACCTTCAGCGTTCCCTTGGTGACGGCCAGCACCGTGGTGCCCGGGCCGGTACGCCAGCCGGTGTCGGCGCCCGGCGCCAGGGAGTAGGTCGACGAGTCGACGTCCTTCCCGGTGTGGGCCACGACCTTGGCGTTGTCGGATTGCTGGGCGCGCCCGTACTCCTGAGCGCTGAACTGCCCGGTGGGCGGGGTGGCCCCGGCTCCGGTGACGCCCGCCGCCACCCCGACCAGGGCACAGACTGAGAAGAGTCCTAGGAGCTTGCGCATTGGAGTTCCCCCTTCTTCCTGGACCGCGGGCAGGTTACTCCTCGGTTACTCTGCCCACCATGGCGCGGCGCTGGCGGTACAGCCGCTGGGACGGCACCCAGGCGGGGTTCGAGCTCGACGCCGAGGGCGTGCTGGGCGAGATCGCCGACGACCTGCTGTACCACGGCGACCTCAACGCCGCCCTGCGCCGGGCCCTGCAGAACGGGATGCGGGCGCCCGACGGCCGCCAGCTCGAAGGGCTGCGCCAGCTGCTGGAGCGCATCGCCCGCCGCCGCCGGGAGGAGCTGGAGCGCCACGAGCTGTCGGGGCTGGGGGAGGACATCGCCCGCCGGCTCGACGAGGTGACCGACCTCGAGCGGGAGGCCCTCGACCGGGGCGACCTCGCTCACGACGAGGCGCAGGCCCGCCACCAGCGCCTCGACGAGATGCCCCCCGACCTGGCCGGGAAGTTCCGGGAGCTGTCGCAGTACGACTTCGCCAGCCCCGAGGCCCGCCGGCGCTTCGAGGAGCTGCGCGACGAGCTCCGCCAGCAGCTGCTCCAGAGCCAGTTCAACCGCATGGCCCAGGGCATGGCCGACATGTCGCCCGAGCGGATGGCGGCCCTCAAGGACATGCTGGCCGAGCTCAACGCCATGCTGGCCGCCCGGGAAGCGGGGGAGGAGCCCGACTTCGCCGGGTTCATGGAGCGCCACGGCCAGTTCTTCCCCGGCAACCCCCAGAGCCTCGACGAGCTGCTGGAGCAGATGGCCCGCTCCATGGCCCAGATGCAGGCGCTGCTGTCGTCGATGTCCGAGGAGCAGCGCCGCCAGCTGGAGGAGCTGGCCGAGGAGCTGCTCGGCGACCTCGACCTGTCGTGGCAGATGAGCGAGCTGGCCCAGCACCTCCAGGCCGCCTTCCCCGACCTCGGCTGGGACCGGGGCTACGACTTCTCCGGCGCCGATCCCCTCAACCTGGCCGGGGCCCCGTCGGTGCTGGAGCGCCTCGGCAGCCTCGACGAGCTCGAGCACCTGCTGCGGTCGGCCACCTCACCGGCCCAGCTGGCCGAAGCCGACATCGAGCGGGCCCGGGAGCTGCTGGGCGACGAGGCCGCCGACAGCCTGGAGCAGCTGGCCCGCCTGGCCCGGATGCTGGAGGAGGCCGGGCTCATCGACCAGCGCGACGGCCGCTACGAGCTCACGCCCAAGGGCCTGCGCCGCATCGGGCAGCGGGCCCTGTCGGAGCTGTTCTCCCGCCTGGCCAAGGACCGCCTCGGCGGGCACAAGATCGAGCGGTCGGGCACCGGTCACGAGCGGGCCAACGAGCACAAGCCCTACGAGTTCGGCGATCCCTTCGCCCTCAACGTGGAGCAGACCGTCCGCAACGCCCTGCGCCGCCAGGGGGCGGGCACGCCCGTCCGGCTCAGCCCGGAGGACTTCGAGGTCGAGCAGATGGAGCACCTCTCCCGCTCGGCCACCGTGCTCATGCTCGACCTGTCGCTGTCGATGCCCATGCGGGACAACTTCCTGGCCGCCAAGAAGGTGGCGGTGGCGCTGCACGCCCTCATCAGCAGCCAGTTCCCCCGCGACTTCCTCGGCATCGTCGGCTTCTCCGAAGCGGCCCGGGAGCTGAGGCCGGCGCAGCTGCCCGAGGTGTCGTGGGACTTCGTCTACGGCACCAACATGCAGCACGCCTTCATGCTGGCCCGCCGGATGCTGGCCCACGAGACCGGCACCCGCCAGATCATCATGATCACCGACGGCGAGCCGACCGCCCACATCACCGCCGGGCAGGTCTTCTTCCACTACCCGCCGGTGCAGGAGACGATCGACAAGACGCTGGCCGAGGTGCACCGCTGCACCCGCGACGGCATCCGCATCAACACCTTCATGCTCGACGCCAGCTCCGGCCTGCGCCGCTTCGTGGAGCGGATGACGCAGATGAACCGGGGCCGGGCCTTCTTCACGACACCGGAGACGCTCGGCGACTACGTCCTCGTCGACTTCGTGGAGCAGAAGCGCCGGATGAAGCGGACGGGCTGAGGCCGGCCGCCGCTCGACCGGACGACGGGTGTTGGGGTCAGGCGACCGCCAGCCGGTAGCCGCGGCGGTTGGTCGTCTCCAGCGCCGCCGCCGCCGGGCCGAGCTTGGTCCGCAGCCGGTTCACCGCCACCTCGACGGCGTGCTCGCTGACGGTGCCGGCCCAGGCCACCTGCGACAGCGTCCGCTTCGACAGGACCGCGCCGCCGGCCGCCACCATGGCCTCCAGCAGCGTCCGCTCCCGGGGCGTGAGCCGGATCTCGCGGTCGCCGACGGCGATGCGGGCGCCCTGGAGACGGACGGGTTGGCCGGCGATGTCGAAGCAACGGGCCCGGTGGCCGAGATGCTCGGCCAGCAGGCCGATCATCGACCCCAGCCGGCTCGGCACGGCGGTGACGACGCCGGGCAGGCCGGCGTCCCGGGCGGCGGCGGCCGTGACCGGCCCGACACAGGCGCAGACGACACCGGCGGTCGCCAGCCGGTCGACGAGTTCGGGGCCGCCCACCTCGGCCAGATTCCGGGCGGCGGCCTGCGAGGTGAACGTGACGGCGTCGAGCTCGCCCCGGGCGGCGGCGTCGCCGAGGCGGGCCAGGGCGGCCTCCACGTCGGGGACGCCCACCCGGTAGACGGCGACCTCGACGACGTCGGCGCCGAGGTCGGCCAGGGCCCGGGGGAACCAGGCCATCTCGCCGCCGTGGGAGAGCACGGCGATCCGCCGGCCGGCCACACCCCGGGCCGCGAGGTGGTCGAAGATCTCGGTCAGCGTGTCGCCGCCGGCCCGCCGGTCGACGTCGAACCCCTCGCCGACGAGGGCACCGGCCGTCGAGGCGCCCCGGGCCACGATGGCCGCGCCGCGCAGGGTCCGCAGCAGCGCCGGGCCCAGCCCCCACGACCAGGCGCCGGCCACCCAGCCCTGCACGCCGGCGGCGGTTGACGCCACCCACAGGTCGGGCGGGCGCTCGACCACGGCGGCCGTCACCTCCCGGAGCCGGGCGTCTCCGGCCCGCTCCGCCTGGACGGTCGGGGTGAGCAGGACCGTCGCCCCCCGGCTCTGGAGGAGGCCGACCTGCTCGGCGGCGCGCCGCTCGGCGGTCACGGCCACGGTCCAGCCGGCCAGAGGATCCATGGGGGCCATGATCCGGGCCCCTCGTTCCAGGACGTTTCACGCTTCGTTACGGACGTGAGAACAACTGCTTGCGCCGGGCCGGAACCGGCCTCGGGCCGTCCTCACAACCGCCCGACACGTTCGTGAAGGAACGTTCGCGACCCGGAAACGGCGGGGAAAACGGCCCGCCGAGGCCGGCTGTCAACGTGGCCGGCATCCGTGGACGGAAGGAGACGCAGTGCCCATTCCCATCCCTGAGGCGATCGCCGAGTCGGCCGAGGCAGCCCGGGCCAAGGCGACCGGCGTCACCCGGCCGCACCGGTTCCTGGTCGGAGCCCTGCTGGCCGGGGCCTATGTCGGTGTCGGCATCGTCGTCCTCGCCGCCTGCGCCGGGCCGTTCCTGGCGGCCAACTCGCCGGCGGCGAAGCTGGTGTCGGGCGCCGTCTTCGGCGTCGCCCTGACCCTGGTCGTGCTGGCGGGCTCCGAGCTGTTCACCGGCAACGTCATGGTCATGCTCCAGGGCCTGATCGCCGGATCGGTGAGCACCGCCGAACTGCTCGGGGTGTGGGTCGCCTCGCTGGCCGGGAACCTCGGCGGATCGCTGCTCTTCGCCTGGGTCGTCGACAAGGGCGGCACGCTCTACGCCAAGACGGCCACCGGCGGCCCCGGCCCGGCCGGAGCCCTCATCGACGGAGTCGTCAAGGCCAAGAACGCCGCCACCGGCCCGCAGCTCTTCTGGCGGGCGGTCCTGTGCAACATGCTCGTCTGCCTGGCGGTGTGGATGGCCGCCCGGACCCGCAGCGACGCCGCCAAGGCCATCGTCATCTGGTGGTGCCTGCTGGCCTTCATCGTGGCCGGCTTCGAGCACTCGATCGCCAACATGACGGTCTTCGGCCTGGCGATCTTCGTCCACCACGCCACGTTCTCCGACCTGTTCCGGAACCTGGCCTGGACGGTGCCCGGCAACATCGTCGGCGGCGGTCTCCTGGTCGCCTACAACGTCATCGCCGGCCGGCCCGCCCCGGCGGTGGTGGAGAGCGTCGAGGTGGAGCTCGGCGAGCCGGCCGCCGTCCGTCAGGTGGTGCTGAGCGCCGATCGGTAAGCCGCCAGTGTCCGTTCGTCGAAGCAGACGAAGCGGACCAGCCGTACCCCCTCGCCGTCCCAGGCGTTGACGGCGGCGACGGCCACCGCCGTGGCCGCCTCGAGGGGATAGCCGTAGATCCCGGTCGAGATGGCCGGGAAGGCCACGCTGGCCGCGCCGACCCGGGCCGCCTCGTCGAGGGCGGCCCGGTACGCGCCGGCCAGCAGATCCGCCTCGCCCCGGCCGCCGCCCTGCCACACCGGCCCGACGGCGTGGATGACGAACCGGGCGGGCAGCCTCCCGGCGGTGGTGGCCACCGCCCCGCCGGTCGGGCAGTGCCCGATCCGGCGACACTCGGTGGCAATGGCGGGCCCGCCGGCGGCGTGGATGGCCCCGCAGACGCCGCCACCGGGGAGCAGGTGTTCGTTCGCCGCGTTGACGATGGCGTCCACCTGCTCCGTTGTGATGTCCCCGAGCGTCGCTTCGACGTGCATTCCGGAAGCTTTGCCCGTATTGTCCATCCCCTGCGGCCACACCATCCTCAACCGTGAGTAACAGTCACGACGATGATGGGGTCACACGAGCGGGTTCGGCGACGGGCAGTGGTACTTCGCCGGTCCTTCTTGCGCTGTTCCTCTGGGCGGAGGCATAGTGACAGAGCTGTAATTCCAACAGCGTGTTTCCCCCTGGAGGGCCCCATGCACGAGCTGTTCCGGAGAGTGCCCGAGGAGGAGCGCCGCTGGCAGGAGCGGGCCAAC
>Ga0070741_10010994_pt1 | contig 16876 bp, 17 predicted proteins | sample Coa_R1_4_FD_66440 | JGI IMG/M metagenome (GOLD analysis project Ga0070741, IMG submission 66440) | Surface soil microbial communities from Centralia Pennsylvania, which are recovering from an underground coalmine fire - Coalmine... | ecosystem: Environmental > Terrestrial > Soil > Unclassified ...
GTCAACTCGAGCTGGAAGCCGCTTGCGCTCCACCGCTCCCGCAACGAATCCGCCATCTGCGCAAGCTCCTGTTCGTGCTCGCGGCTGACCAGGTAAGCGCCGTTGAGCAGCATGTGTTCGTTGCGGCCATGCAGCTCGGGACGCTGGAGCGGATTGGCGCGCGCCTTGTCGGCGACGGCTTCGAGCTGGGCGTGGATCTCCTGTACGACGGAGTCGCCGAACTCTTGCAGGTGGTCAGAGGCCTGGCGTGCGCGCCCGAGCGCAGCCATGTATGCGGCGCCCGCCGAGCGTCCCCGACCGGCCTCGGCCGCTTCTCGGTCAGGAGCCTGCGCTTCGGACACCTCCGCGAGGGTCGCCGCCAAGCGGTCCTGGTCGACGAACACTTTGGCTCCCCATTCCCTGCGTCCCTCGAGCTCCGACAACTCATCTAGCAGCAGCCGCTGTTGCTCGCGGAGCATGCGGCGCACTCCCTCCTGGTCTCTGTAGAGCGTGCACAAGCGCAGAGGCAGGATCGTCGCCTCCTCGAGCGTCTGGTCGAGCACGCGCTCGTGGGCTCGCGCGACTCGCTCCACCCACTCGATGTCGTTGAGGTGCTCACGCAGGCGGTCATCGCTGTATTCGCTGAGCGGGACCGCGCTGACCAACGCGACGAGCTCCCCTTCTGCAACGAGCTCGACTTCGCGCTCCCGCTCGACTCCGGGCGCCCCAAGCGGGGCGGCATTGGGGTCGGCGACTATGCAGTAGGCCCACCACGCGTCACCGCGAGGCGCCTCGGGTTCGGGCGCCTCGGGCGCCTCGGGTTCGGGCGCTTCGCGGTCGGTGCGCGCGGGAGGCGCCTCGGGGTCGGAGCGTCCAGAGGCGGCGGCCGCCCGCAGGAGTTCCTCCACCATGGCCTCCTCGATCACCGCCTTGGCACGGGCGCGCGCGAGCGCCCGGGCCTCGGAGAGGACCTCCGGGATCTCCGCTTGAGCCAGTTGCGCGAGCGCGGCGCGCAGCGCATCGGGGAGTTCGGGTCGCTCGGGCACAATGACTACTGCTTCCCCCGCCTCCGCTTGGCGGGCGCGCTTTCGCCCGCCTCGGTGGCGTCGTCCTCTCCGACTGGAAGGCCGGCCTTTTCCTCCAGGCGCTCAAGCCGCTCCCGCAGGCTTTGGTTCTCCTGTTCGAGTTGCTTCGCCTCTGAGCTGAGCGAGGAGTCAGTCTCCCACCAGTTGATCCCCATCTCGCGCGCCCGGTCAACGGAGGCGATTAGCAGCCGGAGCTTGATCGTCAGAAGCTCGATGTCAAGCAGGTTGATCTGGATGTCACCGGCGATCACGATGCCCTTGTCGAGCACGCGCTCGAGGATGTCGGCGAGGCTGCTCGGACCGGTGTGCGCAGGAGGGGCAGCGCCTTGCTGGAAGGGGCTCGGCTGGAGTCCCCCACGCGGCACAAGATCTCGCTCCACCACTACCCCTCCTCGGTCTGGCTGCGAACATAGCGGCGAACCCGCTCGTAGGAGACGAGCTCTCCGTCGTCGTCGACGGTGACGACGTAGCAACCGAGGACGTCTGTGGCGTGCGGGATCCGGTGAAGCTCTACCACTTCGAGCGTCACCTTCCAGCCGTCGTCGTCGCGGCGTAGCCCGAGGACATTTTCCGGCTGACGGCCAGTCAGCTCGGCGAGCGTGCTCGCCGCTGCGCGGACAAGCTCAGCCGGTCTCGGTCTCCCGTCCTGCTTTGCCTTGTTGCGGTCGTCAGCCAACGTGGCCTCCTCGCTCGAGCTGCAGTTGTCGACCTACCTCCAGACGCTCCAAGAGCTCGTCCACACGGCGGCCGAACTCTTCTTCCCCGATCTCACCCAAGTTCTTCTCCTCCTCGAGCTCGGTCAAGTCGCGCATGATGCGGTTTTCGTCGTAAAACTCGGCCTCCGCTTGTTCCTGCACGCGTTCGCCGATCCAAACAACCCCGCGCACAGGGGCCAACGGAAGCGTCAGGATCCCGGTGATCAGGCCCATGTCGCTAGCTCGCCGGGCCTGCCGCGGATGCGGCTGGGACTCCGAGCTGCTTGTCAACGAAGGAGTGCGCCGGCTGCGGCCCGATCAGCTTGAACTCCATCAGCTCGGCCCGCTCGGAGGCGAGCTGCTCGACCGTTGCGTCGAAGCGATCCCATGCCTCTTGGGCAACCAGAAACGAGACGTTCAGCACCATCGCAGGCTGCTGCAGAGGACCAACCTCGACCGCGACCGCGAGCGGCTCAAGCTCCGGGAGCAACTGCTGCACGTCCGCATCGCGCTGCGCCTGCATGGCCAGCGTGATGCGTTCGCCGAGGCCGACGCGCTGAAAGTGCGAAGCCGCCTCGGGCAGCCCGCGGACCTGTTCGGCCGAGCGCTTAAGTGCTGGGTCGCGAGCGAGGATCGAACGCAGCACAGGCTCCTCCCGGTAGCTCACCTTTAGTCGGAACTCACCCTTGCCGGCCAGCTGGTCTAAGTGGGACCTCATTTCCTCCCCCCGCCGGGCTAAGAGCTCGCCTTTAAGCGCCTCGGCGTCGGGCACAACGGTTCCGAACCGCAGGGGGAGGACAGGTCCGTGCTCGAAGGCGCGCCGCAGGACCTCGGTGTGGGCCGTCACCGCCTCTCGTCGCAGGCGGACCGGTTCGCCGTCGACCGCGCTGACGAGCGCCGCCACGCCCCCGTGCACGATGAGCTCTATGGCAGGCGCGTCCTCCCCGGCCGTGAGCGCATCCCTCGAGCCGAGATCGTCCGCGCGCATCAACGCATACAGGTACAGCGCCATGCCGTTCGCAGCCCTTAGCGGCCTCGCGGCCTCGAGCCAGACGAGGTGCGGCGCGGGCGCGACTCCGAGTCGCTGGAGGTGCGGCGCGGGCGCGACTCAGGGTCCCTGGAGGTGCGGCGCGGGCGCGGCTCAGGGTCGCCGGAGCTCCGCCGGCTAGACGAGCTCGTCTCCTCCTCGTCTTCCTCATCGTCACCGCCACCGAAGAGCGCGTCCTTGGCGCCCTCGAGCATGCCCCTCGTCTTTCCGCTGGCCCCGCTGGACGTCATGTCGCTGACCATCTCGGGGAGGGTCTGCTGGCTGCCGACCTGCGTCAGGTCCAGCCGGTTCACCGCTTCGGCGAAGTGCAGGTAGGTGTCCACGCTCGCGATAACGATGCGGGCGTCGATCGTCAACAGCTCGATCCCGACCAGTGCAACGCGGACGAAGACGTCGATAACGATCCCCTTGTCGAGGATCACGTCGAGCACGTCAGCGAGACCGCTGGGGCTAGAGTGCCTCTGGACGACACTCATCGGTTGGGGCTGTGCAACCGCCATTTACTCCTCCTTGCTTCGGTTTCGGGACTCTTCGTCATGCCTCCTCACCTGCAAGAACCGCCCAGTCGTCTCTCGACGTCCCTCGCTTTGGGTTGTTCGTGCTCGGGGGGAGTCATCTGGCTTGATCCATTCGCCACGCCCGCCTGAAACGGCGCCGTTGGGTCTCGTCCATGCGTCACCCGCGTCCGGGCTACCCCCCACGTGGCGCGGGAAACGTTGAGCTGGGATGAACTGCGGGCGCTCTTAGTCGGCTCAAGCGCGTCGAATCACATGCGGAAGGTTGCCGCCTGGGTGCCTCAGACGCCGCTCTTGTGCAACTCGCGGTACAGCTCGCGCGCGAGCTTGCCCGGCAGCCCGGGAACCGCGGCGAGCTCCTCGCGAGAAGCGGAAAGGACTGCGTCGGGCGAACCGAAGTGTGAGAGCAGAGCGCGCTTGCGGACCGGTCCGACGCCGGGGAGCCCATCCAGAATGGAGGCCGTCATCGCACGGTCGCGCCGGATCCTGTGATGCGTGATCGCAAACCGATGGGCCTCGTCGCGGATCCGCTGCAACAGTTGAAGTTCGGGGGTCTCGTGCGGCAGACGCAGCGGCGCTGGTCGGTCCGGTAGGTAGACCTCCTCTATCCGCTTGGCAAGCGAGACGACCGCCACGCCGCGCTCGCGAAACCCGGCCAGCACGCGAAGCCCCGCCGAAAGCTGACCCCTGCCGCCGTCGATCACGATCAGGTTGGGAAGCGCGCCGAAGCTTGGGTCGTGGTCCTTGTCGTGGGGGGAAATCTCGCGCTGTCCATCGAAGCGCGCCAGCCGCCGCGAAAGCACCTCCTCCATCGCGGCAAAGTCATCTGGCCGGCCGATCGTGCCGGCCCCGTTCTCGCCGGCCCTGGTGAAGACCTTGAAACGCCTGTAGTCGGAGCGCTTGGGGGCACCGCCTTCGAAGACGACCATGGAGGCGACCGTGTTCGTGCCCATGAGCGTGGAAATGTCGAAGCATTCGATCCGTAGCGGGATGGTCTCCAACTCGAGCTCTCGCTGTAGTCCGTCCAGTGCCTCGACACGTTGCTGGCGCCGCCGCTCTGAGCGCAGGCGCTCTTGGTCCAACGCGAGGCGGGCATTGCGTTCGGCGAGTTCCAGGATGCGGCGCTTATCGCCGCGCTCGGGGACGCGAATCTCGACATGACCTCCGCGCCTGGCGGCAAGCGCTTTTGCGAGCGCATCGGTCTCGTGAAGCTCCTCCTGCACCGCGAGCAGCGGCGGAATCGACATCGCGCTCGCGTAGTACTGAAGGATGAAGGCCTCCGCGACCTCCCCCAGCGTTCCGCCCGCCGCGTTGTCCAGATAGAAGCTCTGCCGGTCTGAGAGCACGCCGTCGCGGACCTGGAAGACCTGGGCGTTGGCCTCTCCATGTTCGACGGCGACGGCGACGGCGTCGAGTGTGCCGGTGGCCTCATTGGCGACGCGCTGGCGCTCGAGCAGTGAGCGCACAGCGCGAAGGCGATTGCGTTCACGCGCGGCATCTTCGAAGCGCTGTTCGGCCGATGCCTGGCGCATCTCGCGATCGAGTTTTCGTTCGATCTCGCGATAGCGACCCGAGAGAAAGCCGACCACGCCGTCGATCCCCTGCCGGTAGTGCTCTGCGCTGACGTAGCCCACGCAGGGCGCCTCGCAGCGCTTGATGTAGTAGTCGAGGCACGGCGAGCCGCTGCGTCGACCGGGCTCGGGGCCCTCACAGGTGCGGAACATGAAGACCTTGCCCAACACCTCGAGCGTCGCCCGCACGCGTTTCGCGTTGCTGTATGGACCGAAGTAGGCGCGATCGCGCCGGTGGCGCTCGCGCGTGAAGTAGACGCGCGGGAACTCCTCATCGAGCGAGATCGCGATATACGGATACGACTTGTCGTCGCGCAGGCGGATGTTGAACCGCGGCTTGTACTGCTTGATGAAGTTCTGCTCGGCGAGCAACGCCTCGGACTCGGTGTGGACCACGAGCGCTTCGACGTGGTCGATCACTGCGACCAGGTCTCTGCCGCCTCGGGTGCTCGGGTTTGAGAAGTGGGAGGCGACGCGCTTGCGGATGGACTTCGCCTTGCCTACATAGAGCACCCTGCCCCGCACGTCACGGAAGAGATAGACGCCCGGCTCGTCGGGCAGCTCGCGGCGTCTTTGCGCGGGAACTATCGACACGCTTCGAGGATAGGACGGCCCGGTTTGCACGGCGGGGGCCGCCGCGCCGCGCGGACGCCGAGGACCCGCCGCACCGCGGACGCCGAGGACCCGCCGCCGCGCGGACGCCGAGGACCCGCCGCACCGCGCGGGCCTGGGTGAAAAAACGACGCCTGGTGTCGCTTTTTCACCCAGCCTCCGCAGCAGACCCAATCAGGTGAGGTCGAATCGATCCAGGCTCATGACCTTCTCCCACGCGGCCACAAAGTCACGCACGAAGCTCTCCTCCCCGTCGTCACACCCGTAGACCTCCGCGATCGCCCGCAGCTGGTCGTTCGAGCCGAAGACAAGGTCCACGGCAGTGGCGGACCACTTGAGATCGCCGGTGCCGCGGTCGCGGCCCTCGTAGACCTGTGCCGACGAGCCATTACCGGATGACGCATGCCACTCGGTGTCCATGTCGAGCAGGTTTACGAAGAAGTCATTGGTCAGTGACTCGGGCCGGTCCGTGAGGACGCCGAGCTGCGACTGTTTGTAGTTGGCGTTCAGGGCGCGCATGCCCCCGACCAGAACTGTCATTTCGGGGGCGGTCAGGTTCAGGAGGTTGGCCCGCTCGACCAGCAGCGTTTCAGGCGACAGAGCCTGACCCGCTTGGAGATAGTTGCGGAACCCGTCGAAGGTAGGTTCAAGCACCTCGAAGGACTCGACATCTGTCTGGTCCTGGGAGGCGTCGGTGCGCCCCGGTGTGAACGGGACCGTCACGTCGTGGCCGGCATTCTTGGCAGCCTGCTCGACGGCGGCGCACCCGCCGAGGACGATCACGTCGGCGAGCGAGACCTTCTTGGCGTCGGACTGCGAACCGTTGAACTGGCGTTGAACGCCCTCAAGGACCTCCAGCGCCTTGGCCAGCTCAGGCGGATTGTTGACCTCCCAGTCCTTCTGGGGCGCCAGGCGGACCCTCGCTCCGTTGGCCCCGCCTCGCTTGTCGGTGCCGCGGAAGCTTGCCGCCGACGCCCAGGCGGTGGCAACCAACTGGGGGATCGAGAGTCCCGACGCCAGTATCTGGCTCTTCAGCGCAGCGACGTCGTCCTCGCCGATCAGGGGGTGGTCGACGTCCGGGACCGGGTCCTGCCACAGCTGGGGCTCGGCAACCCACGGGCCAAGGTAACGCGACACGGGTCCCATGTCGCGATGCAGGAGCTTGTACCACGCCCGCGCGAAGGCATCTGCGAGCTCCTCAGGGTTCTCGTAAAAGCGTCTCGCGATCGGTTCGTAAATCGGGTCGACCTTGAGCGCGATGTCTGTCGTGAGCATCATCGGGGCGTGCCGCTTTGACGGATCGTGCGCATCGGGCACGGTCCCCTGCGCTTCCGCATCCTTGGGAGTCCACTGATGCGCGCCGGCGGGGCTCTTCGTCAGCTCCCAGTCGTACCTGAACAGGTTCTCGAGGAACCCGTTGTCCCACTTCGTCGGCTCGTTGGTCCAGGCACCCTCGAGCCCGCTGGTCAGCGCGTCGGCGCCCTTGCCGCTGCCGTAGCTGTTCTTCCAGCCGATGAGCTGTTGCTCGATGGGAGCAGCCTCAGGTTCCGGACCGATGTACTTCGGATCGACCGCGCCGTGGGTTTTGCCGAAGGTGTGACCGCCGACGATCAGCGCGAGCGTCTCCTCATCGTTCATCGCCATACGACTGAAGGTCTCCCTGATGTCCCGGGCCGCCGAGAGCGGGTCTGGGTTGCCATTGGGCCCTTCGGGGTTGACGTAGATCAGACCCATCTGTACCGCGCCGAAAGGTTTGGCGAGCTCCCTGTCGCCGCTGTAGCGCTCGTCGCCCAGCCAGGTGTCCTCCTGTCCCCAAAAGATCTCCTCGGGCTCAAATATGTCTTCGCGGCCGAAGCCGAAGCCGAAGGTCTCGAAGCCCATCGACTCGTAGGCGCAATTGCCGGCAAAGATGATCAAATCCGCCCATGAGATCTTTCGGCCGTACTTCTGCTTGATCGGCCAGAGCAATCGCCGCGCCTTATCGAGGCTGGCATTGTCGGGCCAGCTGTTGAGGGGAGCGAAGCGCTGAGCCCCGGCGCCGCCACCACCGCGGCCGTCCTGGATGCGGTAGGTGCCGGCCGCATGCCACGACATGCGGATGAAAAGTGGCCCGTAATGGCCGTAATCGGCCGGCCACCACTCCTGCGAGGTCGTCATCAGCTCGAAGACGTCACGCTTCAGTGCCTCGAGGTCAAGCTCCTTGAAGTCCTTCTCGTAGTCGTAGTTCGCTCCGAGTGGGTTCGGCTGTGGCGAGTTGTGGTGGAGGACCTGGAGGTTGGGCTGATTCGGCCACCAATCCCAGTTCGTCTTGGGACGAGTCGCCTCCGGAGTCGGAGACGGAATCGCTGGATTCTCGGATTCGCTGACGGTGTCGGTCACGTGGTTCCTCCTACTCGCTCAATGTTTCGTTCTGATGTTCAAAATCGTGTGCCGGCAGGCGCTCGGCGACGCAGTCCGGACAACGGCCCCAATAGATGACCTCGGCCTCGTCGATCTCGTATCCCGAGTCATCCGCCGCCGTCAGGCATGGAGTGTCGCCAACTGCGCAATCGACGTCGACCATCCGGCCGCAGGTGCGGCAGATCAGGTGGTGATGGTTATCGCCGACCCGGCCCTCGTAGCGCGCCGGCGAGCCGGCGGGCTGAATGCGGCGGATGATGCCCTTCTCGGTCAGCATGCCGAGGGCGTCATAAACCGCCTGAAGCGAGACGGCGCCGATTTCCGCCCGCACAACCGCATTGATCTCGGCCGCCGTGTGGTGCGGCCGCTCGGACACGGCCCGCAGCACAGCGAGCCGTTGAGCCGTTACCTGCAGCCCATGCCCGTGAAGGAGCGCCGCTACGTCGACCGGCGCGGCGATCTCGCCTCCGTCTAGTGGCGCGGGGTGGTCGAATGCGGCTGCGTCACGTTCGGGGGCGTTGTCCAGCGAGACCTCCATTGACTGAGTCGCAGCCTACCTGAATTCTGGAAGAAGTCCAGTATTTGGATATGTCCAGCTGGTGAGCGCGGGAAGTCGGCGCCTGTGTGCCCTCCTACGCGGCGATTGACCCGATGACCGCGGGAAGTCGGCGCCTGTGCGCCCTCGTACGCGGCGATTGACCCGGTGACAACTTAGATCGGCGGGGCTAACGGTACTTGCGCGCCGACCAAACCACCGCGAAGGTGGCATATGCGGCGGCAACCAGCAGGAGCAGCCAGACGACCCTGCCGGCGGTCGTCTCGAAGAGACGTGTGGTCGCGGTCAGCGTCAGGACCACGAGGCCGATCGATCCATACAGCAGAGCACGCCGACGGCTCCCCAGCGAGTAGATCCCCATTCGGTGGTCGCGGTATGAGACATAGCCAAACCAGCCGATCACCGCCAGGAACAGCATCGAGACTGCCTGCAGCGCGAAGCTCGCTCCTGTACCGCCGCCCGGCACCAGCACCACCAATGCCGCGAGCGCGAGCACGATCGCGATGTTGCGGGCGGCGAGAAGCATCAAGATGAGATTACTCGCGCGCGCGCATGTATTCCGCCCAGCCCCCGCTGTAGTTGCGCAATTGGCCCTCTTGGAAGGCAACCGTTCGCGTACCCACGGCATCGAGCAAAGCGCGGTCGTGTGAGACGAGGAGAAGCGCGCCCGGAAAAGCAAGCAGCGCGTCCTCGAGGGCCTCTCGACTGGACAGATCGAGGTGATTTGTGGGCTCATCGAGGACAAGGACGTTCGCACCGGACCCGACGAGGATCGCGAGCGAGAGCCGACGTCGCTCCCCGCCCGACAATCCTGTCAGCGGCTTCTCCGCATCTTCGCCAGAGAACAGAAACCTGCCCAGCAGAGCACGCGCCTTCCCGGGCGTGAGCCCGGTGGCGCGTTGGGTCGCCTCCAGCGCAGTTCGCGCATTCCCCGCCGGCAGGTCGTCCTGCTGAGAAAGAAAGCCCACCTGGACGTTATGGCCGCTTCTGAGCTTGCCTTGCACTCTGGGCCCGCCCGCACTGGACCCGTCACCTGCGAGCTCACGCTGCCCCGCCAAGGTTTCGATCAGGGTGGTCTTCCCGGCTCCGTTCGGGCCCACGAGCGAGATGTGCTCACCGCGCTCGAGCCACAGCTCTCCCCGGTCCAGGAGAACGCGTCCGTCGACCTCGATGTGCCCATCGAGCAGCTCAAACACGACGCGACCCGTTCGCTGCGGTCGTGCAAACTCGAAGTCGAGCGCTTTGTCCCCGCGGACAGCGGGTTGCCGCGGACTGCGGTCCATCTTCTGAAGCCGGCGGGCTCGCGACTTGGCCTGACGCGCGCGAGTGCCGGCTCGGAAACGGGTGACGAAGCGTTCGAGCCGCTCCATTTCGGCCTGCTCGCGCTCAGTCGCGCGTCCGATCGCGAGCTCACGTGCGGCCTTCTCGCGGCGCCATGCGTGCCAGGGGCCGGGGAAGTACTTTCCCCGGCCACCCTCCAACTCCAGCACGGAGGTCGCGACCGCCTCCAAAAACCAGCGGTCGTGGGCGACAAGCACAACCGCGGCGTCGAGCTTGGTCAGCGTCTGCTCGAGCCATTCGAGGGCCGCGACATCGAGGTGATTTGTGGGTTCGTCGAGCAGCAGCAAGTCGGGGTCCCCGGCCAGCGCCCGAGCGAGCGCGGCGCGGGTCAGCTCGCCGCCGGAGAAGGTGGCCAGGCGGCGCTCCAAGTCGGTGTCCGGTCCGAAGCCGAGACCGGGAAGCGCCCCGAGCGCCCGGTCACGCCAGTCGTAGCCCCCCGCGTGCTCCAGTCGCGCCTGCGCGTCGGCGTAGCGATCGAGTGTTGCGCGGTCATGGGCGCCCGCAGCCATCTGATCCTCGAGTCTCGACAGCTCCGCTTCGATCGCCGCAAGATCACCGGCGCCGCAGAGGACGTACTCGCGTAGTGAGAGTGCCTGGCTGGAATCGGGCGGCCTCTGGTCCGCCAGCGCGACTCTGACGCTCTTGCCGAATACCAGATCGCCTCCGTCTATCGACTCGTCGCCTGCGAGCATCCGTAGCAAGGTCGTCTTGCCAACGCCGTTGGGGCCGGAAAGCGACATGCGATCCGACCGCTCGAGCTTGAAGGAGACGCTTCGCAGCAGCGGACGGCCAGCCATCTCCTTGACCAGGTTCGATGCAATCACTACAGCCACAACGGGCGATGGTAGGACCGCCCCCTTTCGGGCCCTACGATGGAGAGGTGCGCCACAAGTCATGGCCTCCGGTGCCACCCTTCGAGCCGCCGCCCGCCCGGACCCTTGTAGTCGACGGCGTGGGCGAGTTGTTTGTGCGCGACAGCGGAGGCAGCGGCCCGCCGGTGATGCTGTTGCACGGCTGGACCGCGAGCGCCGACCTCAACTGGTGGGCGTGCTATCGCGACCTGCAGGACGCCGGTTATCGGGTGCTCGCCATCGACCACCGCGGACACGGGCGAGGGTTGCGGACGTACGACCCGTTTACGCTGACGGCCTGCGCGGCTGACCCGCCGCGGCGATCGAGGCGCTGGACTGCGCGCCCGCGACCGTCGTTGGTTATTCGATGGGAGGCGCGATCGCGCAGCTGGTCGCGCGCGATCATCCCGATGCGGTCTCCGGCCTCGTGCTCAGCGCGACCTCCCAGCACTGGCAGGATCCGGGATTGCGGCGTTACTGGCGCACCATGTGGCCACTCAGCCTCGCCCTTGCCGTAGCGCCGAGGACAACGTGGCGCATGGGGCTCCGATACGTCGGGCTGCGCGAATCTCCGCGGACGGCGTGGGTCCTGGCCGAGCTCATCCGCCACTCCGCCATGGACATCGCCGAGGCGGGCCGCGAGCTGAGCCGTTTCGATTCGCGACCATGGCTATCGCGCCTCGACGTCCCCGCCGCGGTGATCGTCACGACAGAAGACCACACCGTGCCTCCCCGCAAACAGCGCGAGCTCGCGGCGGCGCTGTACGCGGCTGTGTTTGAGGCTCCGATTGATCACATCCAGGTGACCTCGCGACCCAAGCGATACAACCCCGCTCTCCTCCAGGCGATCTCCTCCGTGCAGGAACGCCTGGGGACGCTGGACGACGGATCGCCGCGCGCGACGGCCGACGCCGTGGGGTACGCTTAGGCCCCTGATGCGAGCAGTCAGAGTCATCGGTGTGGTGAGCGCCTCAGGCGCGGCGCTGTTGCTTTCAGTGCCGAACGCACTCGCGGATGCGGGCCAGGGTTGGTACGGCGAAACAAACGACAAGGCCGTCACCAACGTGATGTTTTTGACAATCGCCTTCTTCGCCGTGCTGGTGACCGTTCTGACCATCATCCAGTCGCGGTTGGACAAGCGCAAGCACGAGCGGCTCGACGCGCAGAAGCGTCGCGCGGCCAACGCCGACTGGCGTGGCGGCTGGTAGCGGCGAGCCCCGAGCCGTGCGTAGTGGCCGGCGTTGACGGGCAGCCTTCGGCGATATGACGACATTTAATGACGCCGGCGTCCGCGAGTTGCTCGAGCAGCCCAACTACGCGGTTGTGTCCACCTACAACGAGAACGGCTCCATTCACTCGGCGATCATCTGGATCGCCCTCGAGGACGGCCGCACGGTTAGCATCAACAGTGCGACCGGACGCCTGTGGCCGTCCAACCTCCAACGCGATGGGCGTGTGACGTTGTTGGTGCAGGAGGCCGACAACCCCAACCACTACGTTGAGATCCGTGGAACTGCCCAGGCCACCATGGACGGGGCCGATGAGCACATCGACCTGCTCAGCAAGAAGTACATTGGGGAGCACGAATATCCTTTCCGGCAGCCCGGCGAACAGCGCATCAAGTTCGTGGTCACGCCGACGCGCGTGCGTCACTACGAGCAGTAGCGTCTCGCCGCATCTCACACGGACTTGGGCGGCCGCTCGCGCCGAGCGAGGAATGGCCACCCACGACGGGTAGTCCAAAACTGACGATGAGGGACCGCACCGAGATCTTGGTCGACGACCCGGGCCTCGCGGAGGCATTGAGCGGCGACCGCCTGAGCGCGGCCATTCGCGACTGTGTGGCTGCGACGATTAACGTCCCTCGCGGCGCATGGCACCCGGGGGACGAGCTCGCCAGCTTTCAGGCCGGCATTGGACTGCTGGTCTTGGATGGCTTGCTGGTTCGGCGAGTCGGCCTCGCCGAGCGGTTCAGTGCGGAGTTGCTGGGGGAAGGCGACATTCTGCGGCCCTGGCAGCGCGAGGACATCGCCACATCGCTCCCTCGCAGCGGTGGCTGGCACGCGATCGACCCGTGCCGCTTTGCGCTACTCGACGGCGCCTTCGCGCTTCGCGCCGGGCGCTATCCCGAGGTTATCTCGGGGCTCTTCTCGCGCGTGCTAAGACGCTCACGGATGCTGGCGGTCAACATCGCGATCGTGCACCATCCCCGGGTCGACGTGCGTTTGCACATGCTCTTCTGGGAGCTGGCCGACCGCTGGGGCACGGTTCGCCGCGACGGGGTGCGGCTGCCGCTCCGGCTCACGCACTCGGTGCTAGCCGACCTGGTGGCGGCTCAGCGCCAGACAGTCAGCAAGGCGCTGGGAGACCTGGCGGCACAGGGATTGGTGGCCTGGAATGGCGATGCGTGGTTGCTGATGGGGAGCCCGCCGGCCGAGCTCGACCGTCTCGATGCGATCTCGATCGGGGCATCCTCGCCCGTCTGATCTCGATCGGGGCCTTTTCCTCCCCCGTCTAGCTTTTTACGTAAACGTAAATTTGCTAGGCTGATCGGAGTGACCGCAACGCGACGGAGTCCGGCGGCTCGCATCCGCCTCCATCTGCACACCAATCCCGACCACTACAAGTGGGTCGCGCTGTCGAACACCACGCTCGGGATGCTGATGGCGACGATCAACTCTTCGATCGTGATCATCGCCCTGCCGGCCATCTTCCGGGGTATTCAGCTAAACCCGCTGGTCTCGTCGAACACGAGCTATCTGCTGTGGATGCTGCTCGGCTTCCTCGTGGTCGGCGCCGTACTCGTGGTGAGTCTGGGCCGCGTGGGCGACATGTTCGGGCGGGTGCGGATGTACAACCTGGGCTTCGCCGTATTCACCATTGGCTGCATCTTGCTGTCGGTGACATGGCTGCACGGCTCCGCCGGCGCCCTGTGGATGATCGTCATGCGAATCGTGCAGGGGATCGGCGCGGCATTCCTGTTCGCAAACTCTTCAGCCATCCTGACGGACGCCTTCCCGGCCAACGAGCGCGGGCTCGCGCTGGGCATCAACATGGTCGCGGCGATCGCGGGATCCTTTATCGGCCTGGTGCTGGGGGGCGTATTGGCACCGCTGGCCTGGCGCTTGGTCTTCCTGGTGTCGGTCCCGATCGGAATCCTGGGCACGGTGTGGGCCTACCTGATGCTTGAGGAACGCGGAGTGCGCTCGCCTTCGAAGATCGATTGGTGGGGCAATCTGACTTTCGCCGTCGGGCTGATTGCGGTGCTGGTGGGGATCACCTACGGCATCCTGCCCTACGGCGGACACGACATGGGGTGGACGAACCCCAAGGTGATCGCCGAACTCGCCGGCGGCGTGGCGATCCTGGCCGTATTCATCGTGATCGAGCGGCGGGTGAGCGCACCGATGTTCCGCATACCGCTGTTCAAGATCCGCGCGTTCAGCGCGGGCGTCTTCGCCACGCTGTTATCCGCGCTGTCGCGGGGTGGCCTGATGTTCATGCTGATCATCTGGCTACAGGGGATCTGGCTGCCGGAGCACGGCTACAGCTTCGCCCAGACACCGCTGTGGGCGGGCATCTACATGCTGCCGTTGTCGGTCGGGTTCCTGATCGCCGGGCCGTTTGCCGGGCGCCTTTCCGACCATTTCGGCGCGCGCCCATTCACCACGGGGGGCATGATCCTCGCCGCCGGGTCGTTCTTACTGCTGATCTCCCTTCCCGTCACGTTTGCCTACTGGGCCTTCGCGTTGGTGATCTTCCTCAACGGGTTCGCGATGGGGCTGTTCGCCGCCCCCAACCAGACCGGGATCATGAACAGCCTTCCCGCCGATCAGCGCGGAGCGGGAGCTGGTATGGCCGCCACCTTCATGAACTCGGCCATGGTGCTGTCGATCGGGATTTTCTTCAGCCTGATCATCGTCGGTCTTGCCTCGTCGCTGCCTTCGACGCTCTACCACGGCCTCACCGCTCACGGTGTTCCCCACACGTATGCAGAGCGGGTTGCGCACCTCCCACCGGTTGGCAGCCTGTTTGCCGCCTTCCTCGGCTACAACCCGATCGGGACGATGCTTCACCCGATCCTCGGGCACATGTCACACGCCAAGGCCGCGTATCTCACAGGCCACCGCTTCTTCCCCACGCTCGTCTCGCAGCCGTTCGCATCGGGAATTCATGAGGCCTTCTACTTCGCCGCCGGCTGCTGCCTAGTGGCCGCACTCGCCTCCTGGATGCGGGGCGCGAAGTATGTTCACGCGGCCGACGCTCCGGCCCCTGCGTCAACGGCTCCTTCGCCTTCGGCGCCGGCCTCGGCGCCCGAGCAGGTCCGCGCCGCTTAGCGACATCCTCGTCGGCAACTGACCGGATCCCCTCTCGGCCGGAGGCTGCCGCCGCCGCCAAGGCTCCGTCATGCTGTGCTCATGACGATGCGCGCCCTGAGCTGGCACCAGCGCAATACCTTTCACCACCGCCAATTCGGCTCCGCGTCCGCACTCGCGGCGCGGCTGCGCGCCGCGGAGATGGGTCCTGTGTCCGTCTGCCTGCCGGCTCGCAACGAGGTGCGCACGATTGGGCCCATCCTCAGCTGCCTCAGAGAGTTGCGCGAGCTCGGGCTGATCGACCAGATCGTGGTAGTTGACGACTCCGTTGACGGCACGGCCGAGGTCGCACGCCAGCTTGGGGCAGAGGTCCATGCACAGCGCGAGCTGAGACCAGAGCTCGGGGAGGTGCTCGGCAAGGGCGACGCCCTGTGGCGGGCGCTGCCAGTGCTCCGAGGCGAGATCGTTTGCTTCCTTGACGCCGACTCCGAGCACTTCGGCCCTCACTTCGTCACCGGCCTGCTCGGACCTCTCGTCGACGATCCGCGGGTAGCGTTTGTCAAGGCCCATTACCGGCGCCCGTTTCGCTTCGGTGAGCTCACGCTTCCGGACGAGGGTGGCCGCGTGACCGAGCTCACGGCCCGCCCGCTGTTGAACCTCTTCTATCCGGACCTGGCCGGCTTCGAGCAGCCGCTCGCCGGAGAGGTTGCCATGCGGCGGACGCTGCTCGAGCGCCTCCCGTTTGCGACCGGTTACGGCGTCGACATCGCTCTGCTGATCGACGCTTACGCAGCCGTGGGGCTGGATGGTCTGGCCCAGGTGAACCTCGACCTGCGCCAGAACGCCCACCAGCCGTTGCGCGAACTCGCTGGGATGGCCTCGGCTGTGCTGGGGGCGGTTGCGCTGCGCCTGGAGCGCGAGGGCCGCCTCCACGGCCCCCTGCCCTCGGGACTGCTGATCCCCGAGACCGACGACCTGCGCGTGCAATCGGTCTCGGCGACAGAGCGGCCGCCCCTGCGGGAGGCACGCGCCGCGGCATGACATGCCGTAAGCGCGGGGTCAATCGCGGCTGTGCTCCCGTTGGCGGATCGCGGCGAGGTCCTCGGGTGTGTCGACGTCGCCGCGGGCGCCCATCCCGGCGCATTCGATCGTGGGGCCGCCGCGAAGCAGCTCCCGGGCGCCCCGATCGCCGGTGAGGCTCGCGACGCTCCGGAGCTGCTCGCGGCCGAGCACGACCGGATGAGCGGGCTGTCCGTTGTACGTCGCTCGCGTCCCCGGCGCGGCCGCGACGAACCTCGAGATGATCTCCGGGGTCATCAGCGGCTCGTCGCCAAGCGTGAGGATGACCCGCTCAGCGTCCGGCAGAGCCTCGCTCCCGCAGCGCAATGAGGCGGCAATGCCCTCGCGCCAGCTCGCGCACACGATCGGTCGGGCGCGCATGAAGTCGACGCGTTCGAGGATGGCAGCCGAGTGTGCGCCGAGCACCACGACAATCGACTGGAGCTCGGGGACAGAGCACTGTGCATCGATCGCGTGCTCGAGCAATGGCCGGCCGCCCAGATCGGCGAGCAGTTTCGGCGAGCGGCCGTAGCGGCTGCCGGCGCCCGCCGCCAGGATCAGACCGGCGATCACCGCCGGCCGGAACGCCTCCCCAGCCTGAATCCCACCGCCACGGACGCGAGCGCCAGCAGAGCGGCCGCGGACAGCACGGTCCGAGGTTCGCGCAGGCGGCCGGCGACCACGCTGCGCGCGAGCTGCCCGGCATCGAGGGCGTCCTTTGATGGAGGAGGAGGCGCACTCGGAGGCGGTGGTGGTGGCGCAGCATGTGGAGGGGATGGCGGCGCGGCACTCGGAGGCGGCGGTGGTGGCGCAGCATGTGGAGGGGATGGCGGCGCGGCACTCGGAGG
>Ga0070741_10010995_pt1 | contig 16875 bp, 16 predicted proteins | sample Coa_R1_4_FD_66440 | JGI IMG/M metagenome (GOLD analysis project Ga0070741, IMG submission 66440) | Surface soil microbial communities from Centralia Pennsylvania, which are recovering from an underground coalmine fire - Coalmine... | ecosystem: Environmental > Terrestrial > Soil > Unclassified ...
AAGATCTCCGCGTAGCCGGCGAGCGAGACGACGCCCTCCTGGATGCGCGCGCCACCCGAGTCGTTGATGCCGATGATCGGGCAGCCGTAGCGCACCGCCATGTCCATCACCTTGCAGACCTTCTCCGCGAACACCTCGGACAGCGAGCCGCCGAAGACGGTGAAGTCCTGCGAGAAGACGAACACCTTGCGCCCGAAGATCGTGCCCCAGCCGGTCACGACGGCGTCGCCCCAGGGCCGGTTCTCGCGCATGCCGAACTCGACCTCGCGGTGGCGGACGTAGCGGTCGAGCTCGACGAACGAGCCCGGGTCGAGCAGCTTCTCGAGCCGCTCCCGCGCGAGCAGCTTGCCGCGCTCGCGCTGGCGCGCGACCGCGCGCTCGTTGCCGGCATGCGCCGCCTGCTCGCGCAGCTCGCGCAGCCACTCGAGCTTGGCCCGCGTCGTGTCGTGGGTCGCCACCGCGCGAGCCTAACCGCAGCGGGCGGCCTCCGCCGCCCTCTGCCTCCGCAGCCGTCAGGGGTGCGTGCCCCAGTCGAGGAAGCGCGGCCTCGCGCCGCCCAGCCTGGTCAGCAGCCGCAGGTGGCCGCCGCCGCGGTCGACGACGGCGAGCGCGTAGCGGTCGCCCCGCTCCAGCCGGAACACGATCAGCTTCCCGTCCGGCGAGAACGAGCCCGCGAACGCGTTCCTGCCGGCCTCGAAGCGCGTCAGGTTCCCCGCCCCCGACCCGTCCGGCCGGATCGCGACGAGGTCGGCCGCCTCGCGCGGGCGCACGAAGTCCGCGTTCGTGGTCAGGACGCTCAGCCTCCCGTCCGGCGACCAGTCGTGCTTGATCGCCACCTCCCAGGAGTACGGCGTCAGCTGCCGCAGACCGGAGCCGTCGGGCCGCACGCGGAAGAGCGCCTGCTGCCGTTCAAGGCCGCCTGACGCCGACGAACGTGATCCAGCTGCCGTCGGGCGACACGTTCGGGTCCGTGATCACCAGGGCGCGCTGCGGCGCGATCCGCCTGCGGTCTCCTCCGGCGGCGTTCATGCTCCACAGCGACCCGCGGTCGGTCTGGTTGGCGTAGCGCACGAACACGATGCGGCGGCCGTCGGGCGTGAACGCCGGCTGCCCCTCGCAGGTGCGACCGTGCGACAGCAGCCGCAGGCCGCTTCCGTCCGCGCGGACGATCGCCACCGAGCAGAACAGCGGCCCGCCCGGACGGTCGAGCTCGAACACGATCCAGCTGCCGTCGGGCGACCAGTCCGGGTGGTAGGCGTCGGCGCCGCGGATGCGCGTGATCTGTCTCACGCCCGTTCCGTCGGGACGGACGGTGAACAGGTGGAAGCGGCCGCGAACCGACTCGGAGAAGACGATCAGGCCGTTCCTCCCGGGCGTCGACGCGCCGCCCGGCGCCGCGAGCACGGGCGCCAGGCAGACGGCAGCGAACGCGGCGGCGATCGCACGTCGTCTCATCATGGCTCCTCTCTCGCCAGGGCAAGCGCCGGCATGGATAGCGAGCAGCACGATCGGGATGGTCCGGCGCATTGGACGACTCCGTTGTCGGAAGAGGGTTCCATCGCGCGCTCAGCGCGGCGCGACGGCCCAGCCGACCCAGTGGCCGCGCAGGCCCGGGATGCGCGCGATGCCGCTCCCGTCGAGGTTCATGGTGAAGAGGTGCGACTTCTTGCCGCCGCTGCTGCAGTTGTCGATGAACAGGATTTTCGTGCCGTCGGGCGAGAACGACTCCGAGCAGTAGCCGTGGCCGCGGGCGAGGATCCTCAGCTCGCTGCCGTCCGGATGGACGGTGAAGACCGCTCCCTTCTCCGTTCGCGAGAGGAGCAGCGAGCCGTCGGGAGACCAGTCGACCTTCGGGTGCGCGTGCGTGCTCCACGGCGTGACCTGCCTGAAGCGTCCGCTGCCGAGCTGGGCGACGAAGAGGGCGCTACCGTTCCGCTTGTAGCGGATCAACGCGACCTCGCGGCCGCTCGGCGACAGCGCCAGCCCTTCCATGTCGCCCGTGACCTCGAGCAGCAGGTGCGGTTTTCCCACGCTCGCGGGGATCACCCACAGACCGCCCCGATGTCCGAAGAGGAGCCGGCGTCCGTCCGGGAACCAGATCGGCTCGCCGTTCAGGCCCTTCAGACCGAGTCCGTGGAGGGCGGACCCGTCCGCGTTCATCGTGTAGATGTCGAGGTGCTCCTTGCTCGTGCAGCAGTCGTAGTCACGGGCGAACGCGACCCGCTTTCCATCCGGCGACCACGACCCGTTCGCCGCGCCGCTGTCGGTGAGGTGCGTCAGCTGGCGGACGTGCGTCCCGTCGGGCCATGCGCTGAAGACCTGGTCGTACTTGCCCACCGCGTGGAAGAACAGGAGCGAGCCGTTCTGCCCCGGGGTCGTCGCCCGGGCGAGCGTCGAGGCGACAGCCGCGATCAGCCCGACCAGAGCGAGCGTCGCGAGCATTCGCTGCGTTGTCACTTGCACCCTCCTCTCGGAGAACAGATCGACTCGCTGCCCGAGCTCCTCCTCACGGCACGACGCCCCAGTCGGGCGACTGGTCCCGCCCGCCGTGCGTGATCTGGTGCAGGCCGGTGCCGTCCTCGTGGACGGCGTAGAGGTTGCTGTCGCTGTCGCCGGACGTCCCCTTGGCGAAGACGATCTCGGTGCCGTCCGGCGACCAGGCCGGGCCGAAGCAGCCGTTCGAGCCGGGTTCGGCGAACGCGCCGCCGCAGGCGGACGCCGGCTGCACGGGCACGCGGCGCAGCCCGCTGCCGTCCGCGTGCACGACCCAGATCGAGCTGCGCGCGTCGAACGTCGCGTGCTGCGAGAAGACGATCTCGTTCCCCTGCGGCGACCAGCTGCCGAAGGAGCTGAAGAGGGTGCCCGTCGGCGTGATCTGCTTCAGACCGGTGCCGTTGGCATTGACCACGAACAGCCCGACCGGCCCGTCTTCCGTGAGCCGGGCGAAGACGAGCCGGTGCCCGTCGGGCGAGTAGTCCCCCGGGATGTCGTCGCCGCCGGGGTTGGAGGTGATGCGCGTGAGCCCGCCGCCGTCCGAGACGCGGATCGTCTGGATCCCGTTCAGGCTCGGGTCGGCGAGCCCGAAGCCCTCGCAGGCGAGCCCCTGCCCGTCCGGCGTCCAGACGAAGCAGGGCAGGAACAGGTTGGCCGGATCCGGGTTGGGCACGATGCGGTACGTGCCGTCGCTCGGGTCGATGATCCGGCTCGAGCCGCCGGAGGGGTCGCCGCACGTCGCGATCCGCGTCCCGTCCGGCGACCAGTGCGGGCATTCGATCGGGTCGGGGAGCACCTGCCGCTCGTCGCTCCCGTCCGGGTTGACCGTGTAGAGCACCGTGTCGCCCAGGTTCGGGTCGAAGCGTCCGAAGGCGATCCGTCCGTTCTCGCTGCGCGGCTTCGCGTCCGCGGAGCCGGAGAAGGCGGCGAGCGCGACGAGCGCTCCTGCGCCGACTGCGAGTGCGACGAGGGACACGAGCGTGCGGTTGACCACGGGTTTCCTCCCTACGAGGCCGCCGGGCCCCAGTCGGCGGCGCTGTCCCAGAGCGTCGAGCTGGTGACCCGGCGAACGTCCGTGCCGTCGACGCGCATGACGTAGACGGCGGGGTTGGTGCCCTTGCCCCGGTCGGTGGCGAAGACGATCCACCGACCGTCGGGCGAGAAGGTGGCCGAGCGCATGTTCGCCCTCGCGCCGTAGTTGGCGAGTTGCCGGAGCCCGCTGCCGTCCGGGTGGACGACGGCGATGCTGCAGTTGCGGTCGCTCGAGACACGGGTGCGGAAGACGATCCAGTGGCCGTCGGGAGACCAGTCGGGGTTGTCGCCGGCGTCGAGCGCCCACGGCGTGATGCGGTGGTCGCCCGAGCCGTCGGCGCTCGCGACGAAGAGCGCCCTGTGCAGGGGAGGCTGCGCGAGCGGCGAGTTGGCGCGCTCGTAGACGAAGCGTTTCCCGTCCGGCGAGAAGTACGCGAAGTTGTAGTCGGCGCGGTACTCGCCCGAGCGCAGCACCACCCGCCGGTGGCCGCCGTTCAGGTCGCTGACGACGACGTCGGAGTGCTGGATCTGGCCCCAGTCCCTCCATTCCCTGACACGGCCGGTCGAGCGCGTGAAGGCGACGTGCCTCCCGTCCGGCAGGAACGTCACGTTCGTGTCGTCCTCGCACTTCGGCGGCTCGGCGTTGCCCGGACACGGAGGGCTGACGCGCCTGAGGCCAGTGCCGTCCGCGTTGACGACGTAGACGGAGCAGAGATGGTCGGGGACGCAGCGCGTGAACGCGAGCAGCGCCCCGTCGGGCGACCAGTCGGGCTGGTCGTCCACGAACCCCTTCGGCGGGTGCGTGACCTGCCGCTCGCCGGTGCCGTCGGGGTTGATGGTGAAGATCGCGCTGCGGTGGTGCGCGTCGTCGAAGTAGCGGCGGAAGGCGATCCGCCCGTTCTTCGCCTGGTACGTCGCCTGCGACGGCTCGACGGCGACGGCGAGCGTCGCCGCAACTGCGGCGACCACTGCGACGAGGAGCAGCAGACCGCGTTTGCGCTCGGGCGCCGTTCCCGTCGATCGGATCGGCGATCGCCTCGGAGTCGCGGTGTCCACGTGTCCCCTCCTTCTGTCCGTCCGCTCCTGCGCCGGTCGCGGACGAACGTACGCCCCAATCACGGCTACCGCCTCGGGGCGACCCCTGGACGTTCTCAGGGCACTCCCCCATACTCCTGCCGACGGCCCGTGAGAGCGTCTCGCCGCGTTCTGCCGCTCGGCCTCGCCGCGCTCGCGCTGACGGCGGCAGGGTGCGGCGGCGGCTCCGTCGGCAAGGCCGGCGGCCAAGGGGTCGGTCACGTGACGCTCACCATCGCGCGCAACTCGACCGAGGTGCCCGACCTCGGCGAGTGGATCAAGGCGGTCGGGCGCCTCTCGCACGGCACCGTCGCCGTTCGCTTCCGGGAGGACTGGCGTCCCGGCGACCCCGACTACGAGCGCCACACCCTCGCCGACGTGCGCAGCGGTCGCGTCGACATCGCGGAGATCGGCGCACGGGTCTACGACCTCGAGGGCGTCGATGCGTTCCGGCCGCTGCTCGCCCCGTTCGCCGTCGACAGCTACGCGCTCGAGCAGCGCGTGCTCGAGAGCCCGGTCGCGGCGGACATGCTGCGGGCGGTCGCCCGCGCCGGCGTCGTGCCGCTCGGCCTGCTGCCGGGCGCGATGCGCCGTCCCCTCGGCGTCGGGCGCCGGCTCGTCGCTCCAGGCGACTACCCCGGCGCCCGCATCGGCATCCGCCCCTCACGGCTCGAGCGTGAGACGTTCCGCGCGCTCGGCGCGATACCGGTCGCGTACGTGCCAGGGGAGTCACTCGGCAGGCTGGCCGGCCTCGAGGCGGACGTCGAGAGCGCCGGCGAGGCACGCACGCAGGAGCACGTCTCGTCGCTGACGGCCAACGTGGCCCTGTGGCCGCGGGTGATGACGCTCGTCATGAACAGGCAGGCCTACGACCGGCTCGCCCGCAGCCAGCAGCGTGCGCTCGCCGGCGCCTGGCGCGCCTCGCTCGGGGCGACGCTCGCCTACGAGCGCCAGTTCGAGCGGGACGCGCTCGCCTCGTTCTGCATCCGCGGAATCCCTGTGCTCGCGGCGACGCCGGCCCAGCTCGAGCAGTTGCGGAACGCGGTCGCGCCCGTGACGGAGCAGGTCGCGACCGATCCGGCGACGCGCGATGCCGCTGCGGGGATCCTCGCTCTGCGCCGCTCGACCCCGCCCGAGCAGCCCCTCACGTGCGCCGGCGTCGATCCGCTCGCCCTCGCCGGGCCGGCGCCCGCGGGCGCGACCCCGGAGGGCGTGTGGCGCAAGTCGCTCGCCTTCGCCGAGCTCCGCGCCGGCGGCGCCGCCGACACGGACGAGCTGAACGTCGAGAACACCGGCACGTTCACGCTCAGCCTCCGCCACGGCCGCTTCCACCTCGACGTGCGCGGCCCCGAGCCGTTCACGGACGACGGCCGCTACACCGTCGGCGGCGACCGGCTCGTCGTCGTCAGCACGAGCGGCGACGTGTTCGTGTTCCGCTGGAGCCGCTACCGCGACACGCTGACGCTCGCGCAGGCGACGACGTCGTGGGTGCCGAAGCCGCTCACGGTCAAGGCGTGGCGGCGCCTGGGCTCAGGAGCGTAGGTAGGCCAGCACGGCCAGCACACGGCGATGCGAGCCCGGCTCCTCGCCGATCCCGAGCTTGCGGAAGATCGCGTGCACGTGCGTCTCCACCGTCTTGGGGCTGAGGAAGAGCCGCTCGCAGATCCCTCGGTTCGACCGCCCCTCGGCGATCAGTGCGAGCACCTCCCGCTCCCGCTCGGTCAGCTCGTCGAGCGTGCCCGTCCCGCGCCGCCGTCCGACGAGGCGGGCGACGATGGTCGGGTCGACGACGCACTCGCCGTCCACGAGGCGCGTCAGCGCGTCGACGAGCACGCCGAGGTCGGAGATCCGCTCCTTGAGCAGGTAGCCGACCCGCTCCGGGCTCTCCTCGAGGAGGCGCATCGCGTAGCTGGACGCCAGGACGTGCGAGAGCACGAGCACTGCCACGGTCGGGTGCTCCCCGCGGATCCGCTGCGCCGCGACGAGGCCCTCGTCGGTGCGGGTCGGCGGCATGCGGATGTCGACGATGGCGACATCCGGGCGCGTCAGCTCCACCGTGCGCAGGAGGTGGCCGGCATCGGCCGCCTTGCCGACGACCTCGATCTCCCGCTCCGCGAGCAACCGCGCGAGGCCCTCGCGCAGGAGCAACTCGTCGTCGGCGATGACTACGCGCACGGGATCTCCGCGCGGAGCGTGCCGTTCTCGACCACGAGCCGACCGTCCAGCGCCCCGACTCGGTCGTTGACGGCGAGCGGTGCCTCGTGCGCACGGATGCCGGCGAGCTCGACCACGAGCGTCCCGTGGCGACGCTCGGCCGAGACCGTGAGGGCGCCGTCGGCTGCGCGCACGGCGTCGGCGACCACGAAGTAGGCGGCCGTCTCCACGGCGGGCTCGAAGCGCTCGGGCGGCAGGGGGCCGAGCGCGACGGGCACGGGCGCCTCCTCCGCGAGCGACTCCACGGCCGCCGCGAACCCCTCCTCGGCGAGCAAAGCAGGGAAGATCCCGTGCGCGAGCTCACGTAGCTCGGCGATCGCGTGCCGCAACTCCGCTGCGGCCTCGTCCAGCCGCTCGGCGACGGCCGGATCGCCCGTCTGGGCGCGACGCACCCCGAGCGAGAGCGCCAGCGCGACGAGCCGCTGCTGGGCGCCGTCGTGCAGGTCGCGCTCGAGACGCCGCCGCGCGGCGTCCGCCGACTCGACGATGCGCGTGCGCGACTCGCGCAACCGCTCCAGCTGGGCACGGACCTCGGCGCGCAGCCGCTCGTGGTCGAGAGCGAGCGCCGCGGCCGAGACCACCTCCTCGAGCTCGCCCGGCGCGAGCAGGTCCGGCGCATGCGACACGAGCGCGAGCGTCCTGCCGCCGCGCCGGATCGCGGTGACGCGCTCGCCGAGCCGGATCGGTCGCCCCCCGGCGTCCACCACGGAGCCGTCCTCGACCGGGAAGCCGAGGAGGAGCGACGGATCGCCGAGGCTCGCCGCGAGCGCGTCGCGAAGACCGCCGGGGGGCGGTGCCGAGGCGAGCTCGACGACGACGCGCGCGACGGCCGCTCGCCTGCGGCGCGCGCGCAGCCAACCCCAGGCGACGCCGAGCGCAAGCGTGACGAGGGCGCCCGCCTGACCCGCCCAGAGCACCCGGTCGGTCGGGTCGGTGGAGAGCGTGCCGCGCGACAGCGAGTGCCAGTAGTCCCGTGCGACGAGCGCGAGGTACGCGGCCGCGGCGAGCAGCACCGGTGCGCCGGCCCGGCGCAGCGCGCTCGTTCCCCGTCCGAGCCGCGCGATGACGAGGACGGCGAGCCCGGCCGCCCACACGGCGCCGATCCGAACGCCCCACCGGTTGAGCGAGGCGAACAGAGCCGGGTCGCCGTGCGCGAGCAGCAGGTTGGGGGGGCAGTCGGCGCAGCTCTCGCGCGCGGGATCGAAGACGAGCGCCGGCGCCAGCCCGAGGACGAGCACGGTCGCCGCGTACGCGGCCCCGAGGGCGAGCCGTTCGACCGGCATGACGCGACGCCCGCGGTACGCGAGCGCCGCGTGCGCGACGAGAGGCGGCGCGGCGCCGGAGAGCACGAGCCCCACCGTGAACGCAGCAGCGGGCGCGCCCGGGTTGTTCCACTCCTGCACGAACCAGGCGACCGAGGCGGCGGCGAGCAGCGGGCCGAAGGCGCTGTCCGGACGCCGGCGCCAGGCGACGAGAGCGGCCGCGAGCAACCCCCAACCGGCGGCGAGCTCCAGGGCCGTCCGGCCGAGCGACGTGCCCGCGAGAGAGTAGGCGGGGTCGTGACGCGAGACGACGACCGACAGCAGACCGGCCGAGAGGCCTGCGACGAGCGACCCGGTCTGCAGCGCGCGCACCATGCGGCAATCGTCTCAAGCCCGGGCCGGTGAGCCAAGATCACGGGCCTGCGCGGCGGCTGCACGTCGACCCGAGCAGCGCGTCGCGCATCCTCACGCGCCCGGGATGGACAGCCACACCGTCGTCCCGCCAGCCGGCACGCTGACGACGCGGAGGCTGCCGCCCAGCGCCTCGACGCGGTCGCTGAGGCCGCGCAGGCCCGAGCCGCCAGCCGGCTTCGCACCCCCCACCCCGTCGTCCGCGACGCGGATCTCGAGCCTGCCGCTCGCGCACGCGACGTCGATCACGGCCGCCGAGGCACGAGCGTGCTTCGCGACGTTCGCGAGCGCCTCCGAGCAGACGAAGTACGCCGCCGCCTCCACCGGCGCCGGCAACCTGCCCGCGGTCCCCCGCACCGAGACCGGTACCGGCGACCGGCGAGCGAGCTCGCGCAGCGCCGCGTCGAGCCCTCCCTCGGCCAGCACGGTCGGATGGAGGCCGCGCGCGAGCTCGCGGAGCTCGGCCAGCGTTGCCTCCACCTCGCGCGCGAGCTCGGCGTCGACTCCGGCGACGAGGCCTGCGACGTGCTCCAGCCGGGCCTGCGTTCCCCGCCTCAGCTCGCGTTCGAGCTCACGCCGTTGCTCGTCGGCCGCCTCGACGAGCCGGCGCCGCGAGCGCTCGAGCTCGGCGATCTGCGAATGCACCTCCGCCTCGAGCGCTGCGTTCGCGAGCGCCATGCGGGCGGCGGCGGCGACCGACTCGACCAGCGCGTCGTCCCCGGCCGCGCCGGAATCGTGCACCAGGATCCCGGCGCCCTCGACCGTCGTCGTGCTCGCGCCCGCTCGCTCGACCACGGCACGTCCTGCCTCGTCGACGAGCCGCCCGTCCGGGAGCCGGTAGCCGACGACGAGCGACGGATCGCCGAGCGTGTCCGCGAGGCGCTGCTGGAGCGGCAGCTCAGGACGCCGTCCGAGGTCGACGACGAGCCCTGTCAGCACAGCCTCGGTCCACCGTCCGAGCACGAGCCCGCCCGCGAGGAGCACGGCCGCGGTGGCGACGGTCAGCGCATATGCGCGCTGGAATGCGACGCCCGGAGCCTCGCCCGCAAGCCCGAGAGTCGATCCGGCGGCGAGGACGGCGGCGACGCCGGCCGCCGCTGCGAGCGCGACGGCGACGCCTCGTCGCTCGGGGCCGCGCGCACGTGTCCAACGGGCCGCTGCCGAGGCGAGCACCGCCCCGGCGAGGACGGCCGTGACAGCGTCGCTCCGGCCGAGCGGCTCCACGAGCCCGTCCACGTAGGCAGCCGCCACGAGCGGGACCAGCAGACGCGGCACGCGGCCGCGCGGGTAGGCGAGCAGCGCGTGTGTGAGCGGGCCGCGGTGGGCGAGCAGCGCCCAGCCGGCCAGGTTGCCGAGGAACCAGGTTCCTCCGGCGAGCGAAAGGAGCAGGCCGACGCGCCACGCCCGAGCCCCCTTCGCGGCGACGGCCGCGCCGCCGGCGATGAGAACGAGGCCCGCGGCGGCGTCGAACGCCGTGCTCGTCGCGTCTCCCTCCCAGGAGGCCCACTCCGCTCCGGCAACGGCGGCGAGGGCGAGGACGACAGCGAGGAAGCGGAGTCCGCGCACCTGCCTACCCGACGAGCTCGCGCAGGGCCCGGCCGGTCAGGTCGGCCTTGGCGATGAACCCGCGTGCCGGGCTCGACGCCAGCCGGCGGCGGTACGAGCTGCCCTCCCGGCTCGAGACGAGCACGACGGCGCAGGAGCCACCGGCGATCGCCCGGGCCACCTCGAAGCCGTCCAGGTCGGGCAGGTGGACGTCGAGCAGGACGACGTCCGGGCGAAGCTGCTCGACTCGCGCGAGCGCGGAGGCGGCGTCGGCCGCCTCGCCGACGACCGCGAAGCCCTCGCTCTCGAGGAGCGCGCGCGCGGCGGCGCGGAAGGCTGCATGGTCGTCGACGATCAGCACCGTCCTCGCCACCCGCTGATGGTGGCACGCCGCGCCCGCACGGGCATCGGGGCGCGCCCCGGTAGAGTCGGAAACGGTGGCTGCGCCGCTCGACCGCTCCGCGACCTGGCCCTACGAGGACGGGGAGCCGCAGCGCTTCTCCTACGCTCGCGCCGACCATCCGACCGGCGTCGCCGTCGAGGAGGCGCTCGGCGCGCTCGACCGCGGTCACGCGCTCTTCTTCCCGTCCGGCATGGCCGCCGTCACGGCCGTGCTGCTGACGCTGGGCCGGCCGGGCCAGACGATCGCGCTCGCCGAGGGCGCCTACTACGGCACCGCCGTGCTCCTCCGGCACCTCGAGCCCTGGGGCGTCCGCTTCGTCGAGTACGACCAGACGGGCGCACCGCCCGCGGACGCTGACCTCGTCTGGCTGGAGGCGCCGGCGAACCCGATGCTGACCATGCCGGACGTCGCCGCCGCCACGGCGCTCGGCGTGCCGGTGGTCTGCGACTCCACGGTCGCGACGCCGCTCGGGCTGCGGCCGCTCGAGCTCGGCTGCACGGTGGCGCTGCACTCGGCCACGAAGTACCTCGGCGGCCACGACGACCTCGTCGCCGGCGTCGCCACCGTCCGGGACGAGCAGCTGCACCGGCGGCTGTGGGACACGCGCCGGCTGACCGGCATGGTCGCCGCCGCGGACACCGCGTGGCTGCTGCTACGCGGTCTCGAGACGCTCGAGCTGCGGGTCGCGCGGCAGTCGGCCACCGCCGCTGACCTCGCCGAGCGGCTGCGGCGCCATCCCGACGTGTCGGTCGTCCGCTACCCCGGCCTGGGCGGGCTCGTCTCGTTCGACGTCGCCGACGGAGAGGCGGCGCTCCGCGTCGAGCGCGCCGTGCGCCTGATCGAGAACGCGACGAGCCTCGGCGGAACGCGCTCGAAGATCGAGTCCCGTCATCGCTGGGAAGGCGAGCGCTGCCCGCCCGGGCTGCTGCGGCTCTCCGTCGGGCTCGAGGACGCGGACGAGCTCTGGGTCGACCTCGAGCAAGCCCTCGCCGCGGCGACCGCGTGACCCGTGCAGCCGGGGTGACCCGCGCGCCGAGTGTCCGCTCGCGGACAGGTGGAACGCGGGCGGCCGGTCCCGGTACCGTAGGGCCGTGCTCTTCCAGCGGAAGCAGACGGAGTTGCCCGCGCCCGAGGAGGCGCTGCCCGGCCGCGAGACGCCGGTCGTGCCGCCGGGTCGCCATCTCGTGCTCGGGACCCCGCTGGCGCCGCCGTTCCCCGAGGGGACCGAGCAGGCGATCTTCGGCATGGGCTGCTTCTGGGGCGCGGAGCGGACGTTCTGGCAGGCGAGCGGGATCTACACGACCGCTGTCGGCTATGCCGGCGGCACCACGGCCAACCCCACGTACGAGGAGGTCTGCAGCGGTCGCACCGGGCACGCCGAGGTCGTGCTCGCGGTCTTCCACGCCGAGCAGACGAGCTACGAGGAGATGCTGCGCGTTTTCTGGGAGAACCACGACCCCACCCAGGGCATGCGCCAGGGCAACGACGTGGGCACCCAGTACCGCTCGGCCATCTACTGGACGAGCGAGGCGCAGCGCGACGCGGCGCTCGCCTCGCGCGAGCGCTACCAGGCGGAGCTGTCGCGCGCCGGCTACGGGCGCATCACGACCGAGATCGCCGCAGCGGGGCCCTTCTACTACGCCGAGGACTACCACCAGCAGTACCTGGCGCGGAACCCCTTCGGCTACTGCGGCCTCGGCGGCACCGGCGTCGCCTGCCCCGTCGGCGTCGACGTCGCACGGTAACCGCGCGCGGCCGGCGGACGCGTCGGCGTAGGGGCGAGGCTCGCCTCGCCCTCAATGCCGCCCCGCGGCCGGGTCGCTCGTCAGCCGCTGCGCGATCGCGACCGGCACGAGGCTGATCACGATCACGGCGAGCGCGATCGCGTTCACGATCGGCAGCCGCTGCCCCAGCCGGATGAAGCCGTAGAGGAGCAGCGGCAGCGTGTTCTGCGAGCCCGCCGTGAACGTGGTCACGATGATCTCGTCCCACGAGAGCGCGAACGCGAGCAGCGCGCCGGCCACGAGCGCGGTCGCGACGAGCGGCAGCGTCACGTAGCGGAAGGTCTGGAAGCCCGTCGCGCCCAGGTCGGCCGACGCCTCGAAGAACGAGCCCGACGTCCGCCGCACCCGCGCGACGACGTTGTTGAACACGATCACGACGCAGAACGTGGCGTGGCCGATCACGATCGTCCACAGCGAGAAGTCGATTCCCCAGAAGACGAAGAACGAGTTGAGCGCCAGCCCGGTCACGATCCCGGGCAGCGCGATCGGCAGCACGAGCAGGAACGAGACCGCGTCGCGACCGAAGAAGCGAGTCCTGGCCAGGCCGAACGCGGCCAGCGAGCCGAGCACGAGCGCGATCGCCGTCGCGAGCAGCGCCGCCCGCGTCGAGAGCCAGAGCGACGAGCGCACCTGCTCGTCGTGCCACGCCTGCGAGAACCACTTGGTCGTGAAGCCGGGGATCGGCCACGACTGCACGTTCGAGGCGTTGAAGGCGTACACCGCCATCAGCACGATCGGCACCCAGAGGAAGCAGACGACGAAGACCGCCCACGCCGCGAGCCCGATCCGCGCCCCGCGCGTCTCCATCAGGGCGCCACCCTCACAGCGCCTCGAACGCCCCCAGGCGCTTCATCACGGCGAGGTAGACGGCCATGATGCCGAGCGGCACCGCCGCCAGCGCCGCCGCGAAGGGCGCGTTGTTGGCCAGGCCGATGTTGTCGTAGACCGCGTTCCCGATCAGCTGCGAGCCGGGGCCGCCCACGAGCGTGGGCGCGATGAAGTCACCCAGCGTGAGCGAGAAGGTGAAGATCGACCCGGCCGCGAGGCCCGGGATGGCGAGCGGCAGGATCACGCGCCGCAGCGTCGTGAGGCCGCGGCCGCCGAGGTCGGCCGACGCCTCCAGGTACGAGTAGGGAATCCGCTCCAGCGCCGCGTACACCGGCAGCACCATGAACGGCAGCCAGATGTACGTGAACACCAGCCACATCGCCCAGTTCGTGAAGGCGATGCCGACGTCGGGCAGGCCGAGCCGCTCGAGCGTCCAGTTGAGCGCGCCGTCCTGGTTGAGGATCAGCCGCCAGGAGTAGACGCGCACGAGGTAGCTGACCCAGAGCGGCAGCAGCGTCGCCACGAGCAGCGCGAGCCGGAGGCGCCGCGACGCGACCCGCACGAGGAAGTACGCGTACGGGAACGCGATCGCCATGCAGGTCGCCGTCACCGCGGCCGCGATGCCGACCGTGCGCCCGATGATCGTCGGGTAGGGCGTGTCGCCGAGCGCGCGGAAGTTGTCGAGGTTCCAGGAGTGGACGATCTTGCCCGTGAACGAGTCGGTCGTCCACAGCCCCTGCACGAGCAGCGCGACGAGCGCCGCCACGTACACGAACACGAACGCCGCCAGCGGCAGCGAGATCTGCGCGAACGGCTTCAGCCACGGGTGCCGCCAGGAGAAGCGCGACAACGAGCGGAAGGCCCCCCGTGCAGGGAGGCCTTCCGCTCGAGCTGGGACGACGTCTGTCGTCACGCGCCGAGGATACGTCGCGACGCGAGCATCCTCAGCCCTTGACCTGCGTCCAGGCGTTCGTCCAGGCGCGCAGGTCCATGCAGTCCTTCTTGCCGTTGCCGCAGTCGGCCACAGGCGTCTTCCAGAACTTGATCGACCGGTAGAAGCTCTCCGGCGCGTTCGCCGAGTACTGCGCGCAGGAGCCCTTGGAGAGCCGGTCCATCCACGCGCACGCCTTCCTGTTCACCGGCGTCTCGCCGAAGTAGATCGCCTGCTGCGCCTGCACCTTCGGCGTCGTGATCCACTGCATCCAGCGGTAGGCGCAGTTCGGGTGCTTCGCCTTCGAGGACAGCATCCACGTGTCCAGCCAGCCCGTGACACCCTCCTTCGGGATCACCGAGGCGACGGGCACCTTGGCCGCCTCGAGCGTGTTCACCTGGTAGGGCCAGGAGGCGCCGATCGTCGAGCCGCCGTTCTTGAACAGGTCGATCTGGTCCGATGCGAGCGCCCAGTACTTCTTCACCAGCGGGCGCTGCTGCTTGAGCAGGTTGACGACGGCGTCGAACTGCGTCTTCGTCAGCTCGTACGGGTCCCTGATTCCGAGCGACGGCCTCGTCTTCGACAGGTACAGCGCCGCGTCGGCGATCTGGATCGGGTTGTCCGGGATGGTGATCTTGCCCTTGTTCTTCGGGTCGTAGATCGCCGCCCAGCTCGTCGGCTTCTTCGGGAACGCCTTCGTGTTGTACATCAGCACGTTCGGCCCGAACTGGATCGAGACGCCGTAGTGCTTGCCGCCGACGGTGTTGTTCGGCGGCGACTTGAAGGCGCTGTAGAAGTCCTTGTAGGACGGGATCAGGCTCATGTTCGTCTCGGCGACCGCGCCGGCGTAGATCAGCCGCAGGCTCGCGTCGCCGGAGGCCGAGACCATGTCGTACTGCCCGCCGCCGCCGGACGTCATCAGGTTGAACATGTCGTTCGACGAGCCGGCGTACTTGGCAGACACCTTGCAGCCCGTCTTCTGCTCGAACGGCTTCACCCACTGCGGCTGCGTGTAGCCCTCCCACGCGACCAGCGTGAGCCTGCCCTCGCCGGGGCCGATCGACGTCGGCACGGCCGACGTCTTCGAGACGCCCGCGGCCGGCACGGCCAGCGCCACCACCACCGCAGCCGCGCCGAGATGCCACGCACGCATGCGCTTCCTCACGTTCCCTCCTTGATCGCGAACTCCACGTCCGGGCTCCACGCGAGCCGGACCCGCCTGCCCTCCATGGCACGGATATCCGTCGACGACACCTCCAGGTTCTGTTGCATGGCGACCAGCTCCCCGCCGCGGTCGAGCGCGACGACGTAGCGCGTGATCGCGCCGAGGTAGACCGCCGCCCGCACGACCCCCGGCTCGCCCTCCGGCGCGTCCTCCGCGAGCAGCCTGATCTTCTCGGGGCGGACGGTGAACCGCCGCCCGTCCCGCTCGAGCACGTTCGAGATGCCGATGAAGCCGGCCACGAACTCGGTCTCCGGGTGCTCGTACAGCTCCGCCGGCGTCCCCACCTGCTCGATGCGGCCGCCGTTGAACACGGCGATGCGGTCGGACATCGTCAGCGCCTCGTCCTGGTCGTGCGTGACGTAGACGAAGGTCATGCCGAGCTGCTGCTGGATCTCCTTCAGCTCGAGCTGCAGCTCCTCCCGGAGCTTGAGGTCGAGCGCGCCGAGCGGCTCGTCGAGCAGGAGCGCCTGCGGCCGGTTGACGATCGCCCGCGCGAGCGCCACCCGCTGCCGCTGCCCGCCCGAGAGCTGCCCCGGCTTGCGCCGGCCGAAGCCCTCGAGGCGCACCGTGCGCAGCGCCTCCTCGGCGCGGCGCCGCCGCTCGGCGCGCGGCACCCGCCGCACGCGCAGCCCGTACTCGACGTTGTCCTGGACGGTCATGTGCGGGAAGAGGGCGTAGTCCTGGAAGACGGTGTTGACGTCCCGGTCGTAGGGGGGCAGCCGCGAGACGTCCTTGCCCTGCAGCCGCACGACGCCCTCGTCCGGCCGCTCGAAGCCCGCGATCAGCCGCAGCGTGGTCGTCTTGCCGGAGCCCGACGGCCCGAGCAGGGTGAAGAACTCGCCGCGCGCGATGTCGAGGTCGACCCCGTCCACCGCCCTGACGTCCCCGTAGCTCTTGCGCAGCCCGGAGAGGCTGACGTCCGGCGTCGCGGGCGTGCTAGCCACTGGCGGCGAGTGCCTCCTCCAGGATCGTCATCCCCTCGTCCAGCTCGTCGTCCGCAATCGTAAGCGGCGGCAGCAGGCGGATGACGTTCCCGTAGAGGCCGCACGCCAGGAGCAGCAGGCCGCGCTCGTAGGCGGCGTCGACGAGCGCCCTCGCCCGCTCGGGCGTCTGCTCGACCAGCTCGAGGGCGAGCATCGGCCCGAGCCCGCGCACCTCCCCGACGGCCGCGTGGCGCGTGGCCAGCTCGCGCAGCCGCGCCTCCATCCGCTCTCCCAGCCGGCGCGCCGCCGCCAGGAACCGCTCGTCGGCGACGGCTTCCAGCACGGCGGCCGCCGCGGCGCAGGAGAGGGGGTTGCCGCCGAAGGTGCCGCCGAGCCCGCCGGGGGGCACGGCGTCCACCACCTCGGCGCGGCCCGTGACCGCGGCGAGCGGCAGCCCGCCGCCGAGGGACTTGCCGGACACGAGCAGGTCGGGCTCGACACCGTCGTAGTGCTCGATCGCCCACATGCGGCCGGTCCGGCCGACGCCGGACTGCACCTCGTCGTCCACGTAGAGGATCCCGTGCCGCCGGCACAGCTCCTGCAGGCGGGCGGGGAAGTCGGCCGGCATGGGGATGAAGCCGCCCTCCCCCTGCACCGGCTCGAGCACGACGCAGGCGACGGTCTCCGGGTCGACCTCGCCCCTGAACAGGTGCTCGAGGGCGGCGACCGCGTCGTCGGAGGAGACGCCGC
>Ga0070741_10010996_pt1 | contig 16871 bp, 9 predicted proteins | sample Coa_R1_4_FD_66440 | JGI IMG/M metagenome (GOLD analysis project Ga0070741, IMG submission 66440) | Surface soil microbial communities from Centralia Pennsylvania, which are recovering from an underground coalmine fire - Coalmine... | ecosystem: Environmental > Terrestrial > Soil > Unclassified ...
CCATCCTGCAGGAATTTATTGATCCAAAATTGGAAGCCGCCGTGCAGCGTGAACTGCGTGCCGAAAACTTTGTATTGCCCGAAGATCAGGAACAGGCAGCCGACGGCGATGCGCAGTCCCGCCAGCGCGCGCGTGTTCGCGTCAGTGCCGGAAGCTTCCATGTTTGAGGAGCATTGTAGGGCTGCGCGATCCCGTTTGCCACGTGTCCATATCGCTCGACGCGAGCTGGCGTCCCATAGCGCGGCGCGCACGCGGTGACTCACCCAAGGGTCGCGCCGCTTACCACAGTAGCTTCAGCGCGAACTGCACCTGCCTCGATGTCGTCGAAGTGTTGTTGATGGCGCCGGCTGTCGGCGAAACGCCGGAAGGGGTGAAGGTGATCAGGTTCGGCGTATTGAAGTTGGTGTGGTTGAGGATGTTGAAGAATTCCGCGCGAAACTGAAGCGTTGTGCGTTCGCGCAGGCGCGTGTCCTTGACGGCGGAGAAGTCCCAGTCAAACAGCCCCGGGCCGGTCAATGTATCTCGCCCGAGATTTCCATAGAACCCGCTGTTGGGCGGCGGCTGCAAGAACGCGGCCGGGTTGAACCATTGCGCGGGAGTGCCCAGAATCACGTTGCCGGTGAAATCAGGATTGATGAACGGCCGCACCGGATTGCGCGTGTCGCCGTTGTTCGAAGGGTTGTAGCTGAGCTGCGGAGTAAATGGAAAGCCGCTTTGCGCGAGCACGATGCTGGTGATCGACCAGCCACCGACAAATCCATTCCCCAAACTTCCAAGGTTGTTGGCATAGCTCTTGCCGTTTCCGAAGGGCAGCGCATAAACCAATCCGACCGAGCCCAGGTTCCTGACGTCGTAGGTTGCCGGCCCATAGTCCGCGCGAATGTCATAGGGATTGGCGACGAGCCCGGGGGCATTCCCGGCGGTGGTCTGGTTCAGCGAGTCTCCGTCGTCCAACGCCTTCGACCAGGTGTAATTCGCGCGCAATGAAACATCGTGGCCGAAGCGATGATTCATGTTCACCTCCAGCGCGTTGTAGTTGCTGTTGCCAATGGAAAACCATGTCCAGGAGTTGGCCAGCGTGGGATTGGCCTTCGGCGTTCCGGCGGGAATGTAATAGGTTCCGGCGGGAACGGGCGTGCCCGCCAGCGGCGCCGGAAAACTTGCCGGATAGACCGCAGGGCAAGGTGATGCCGGACAGATCACCGGCGCCGGCGTATTGGCGTCGAGCCCAACGATTTCGTGGTAGCCGTGCGATCCCACGTATCCGATGGTGAGAGAAGTGTTGCGAGTGATCTCCTGCTGGAGCCGCAGCGACCAGGAAATTAGGGTGGGCATTTTGAGATTGGGCTGCACGCCACCCGGGCTCAGCAGCGCGCGCGCGGGGGGCGGCGCCGCGGGATCGATTGGCAGATGCGATACGGGCAGCGACGCGACTGTGTACGTGGGATTGAATGGCGCATTCTGGTCCATGCGATAACCCAAAGCGTCCTGCAAGTCGTTGTAGACGCCGAAGCCCGCGCGCACGACAGTCTTGTCGACGAACGGGCTCCAGGCGATGCCTACTCTGGGCTGAGGCAAGAACTTCGCGTTATTCACCGTGAAAGCGTTGCTGGAGATGCGCGGCAGGCTGGAGATTACGTTATCCGTGAACGTGTAGTTGGCAGCGCGGCCGTGCGCTTCGTTCCATCCAGTAGAGAACTCGTCGCGAAAGCCCAGGCTGAGCGTGAATCGCGGATTCACCCGGATGACATCTTGCGCGTAAAGCGCCCCGAAGATGGAGCGCCAGTTCAACTCTGTTGGTGCGGGGTCGAACAGGAAGCTGGAGATCGTTCCCGTGAGAAAGGTTTGCAGGCTGGTGAAGGTCGCCTGCCCGTACTGGCTGAGCGCCAGCATTTCATTGGATTGAAATTGCTGGAACCACGCTCCGACGGTGAATTGATGGGCGCCGTGGGTCAGGCTGACCTGGTCCTCATAGGTATAAAGATTGCGCGCGATATGCAGGTTGCTGCCGTTGTTGCTTCCCGCTAGCCCGATCTGCGCCTGCGGATTCGAGGCCGCGCTGCCCCCAACCACCACCGCGCCCACCGGCAATCCGTCCAGAAAGCCGGGAACGTCGGCGGCCGGCGTGCCCGGCGTCGGCTCACCGGTGAAAAAATATCCGGCGCGCGAATAGCCAACCGTGGCGACATTCAGCAGGGTTGGGGAAAACACGTGCGTCTCCGACAGGCTCACCACCTGCTCGCGCAGCGTCAGAATGTCGGTGCTGTATGGGTCGGCTGTCGTCGGTGTGAAATCGTTTCCGTCATCGATGGTGTACACGCCCGACAACGTATCCCTCGACGAGAAAACGCGATCCACCCTGGCAGTACCGAAATGCTCGCGAATGGTTTGCAGCGGCGCGCTGGATACCGCCGAAATCCCGTTGAACGTGGGATCGCCCGCGGCCGGCGTGGGCCAAAGATTCAATAACGGCTGCACACTGGGAGCCGCTGCCGCGCGCGATCCTGACGACGGTACAAACGCCACCGAAGTCTGATGAAGGTTCTGAATGAATCCTTCGTAGTTCAGGAAGAAGAACGTCTTGTCTTTCTCGATAGGTCCGCCAACGGACGCGCCGAACTGGTTGCGCTGGAACAAGGGCTTGGTTTCGGCGGGGTCGAAATAGTTTCTGGCGTTGAGCGCGCTGTTGCGCAGGAACTCATACACCGAGCCGTGCCACCGATTGCTTCCCGCCTCGGTGATGATGTTGATCTGGCCGCCGGGATGTTTGCCATACTCCGCGCCGTAGGAGTCGCGAAGAACGTTGAATTCCTGCGCGGCATCGACGCCCAGCAGGTTTCCGCTGGCGCCTCCCGGGGTCATGTTATTTTCCGCGGCGCCGGTATACTCCACGCCATTCAGCAGGAATTCATTCTGCTGCGGGCGATTGCCGGCAACGGCGAAGTTGTTCGCGGTGGTCGAGTTGGAAACGCCGGTGCCGCCCGTCTTCTGCGAACTGAAGTTGACGACTTCAGGCGTCAGCTCCAGCAGCAGGTCGTAGCTGCGTCCATTGAGAGGCAGCGCTTTTATCTCCTTCTCGGAAATCAGGCCGGATATGTCCTGCGTGGTGGTATTCACAATCGGAACATCGGAGGTGACTTTCACCTGCTCATTCACCTTGCCCACCTGCAAGCTCATGTCGGCGGTCGCATCCTGCCCGACGACCAGCACGATGCCGGAACGTACCTGCTCGGCAAAGCCGCTTTTCGAGGCCCGAATCTCGTACCTGCCAACGGGAAGCGCGGCCAGCCGGTAGCGGCCGGCCTGGTCGGTGACGCTATTGCGTCTCAGTCCCGTATCGACATTGCGGGCGACGACGGCAGCTCCCGTGAGGGCAGCTCCAGTCTGGTCGGTGACACGGCCTGACAAACTCGCCGTCACTTGTGCCGCTGCGGGCAGCCAACACACGAGCAGGACGGATAGACACAGAAGCGGGCACCGGCGCCTCAGAGGCATTCATCGACTCCACGCCGCATGCATCGGTTCGGAGCCGACCGCCGCGAGCGTTTAACGATTTAATCGGATGGAATCGTTAATGTCAAACGAGTCTCAGTCTGATAGGAAATCGATAATTGCGCAAGACGCGCGGGCGCAGGCGCTGCATAGAGAAGGGCAACTGACGTTCATGCTCTCGCGTGGCGAAGAGTCGCGTATCAACGGTTAGCACAGCGGCTGGCGCGAGTGGTTACAAAAAACAACAGCGGCCTGACTTGCGTCAGGCCGCGAGCGCTGCGCTCTTGAATGTTTCAGCTCGAGCTAGAACAGCGTGCGGCGCAGCACTAAAGAGAGCGACCGGACTGGCGCGACAGCACAAGCGTGGTTGTCGCTCTTTCCACTTCCGCGGCTGGCATAATAGCAGTAACGTGCGCCTGCGCTTGGGCACCATGACTGAAACTATACTCACCTTCGCACCTTCTTGGCCTGAAACCAAGATGCGCCTAGCAATCATAGGTAGTTAAGGACTATCTATTGTGCAGCGCTACTTGTGAAGCAGTAATAACTTCCTTCTACTCAAAGTAAGCAAAAGTAGGTTACCTCGCGAGCAGTCCCGAAGTTACTATCCAGCGTTCCTAGCAGTTTCAAATACCCCATGAATTAATTGATTGCAAATCAGATTGGCCGTGTGCTACTGTTCGCCGCCGAGTCCCCTAGGTCTTCTCGACATTGAGGTTCGCAATCCACGCGAGCTGTCGCGGTCGACTTATGTCCTGAACCGTGGAAGCTGCACCTGTCAAGAGCGCCCGGGAACCACAAAAAAATCAACGGAGAATAAATTATGGGACTTACCGCCACTCGTCTGCGCAACTGCTTTTTGGCCATCGCCACATGTCTGCTCCTGATGCAACTCAGCGCCCTTTGTGCGCAAGGGGAAACGCCAGTGACCACCTGTGGAACCATGATCACGGAACCAGGACACTACACCGTGGCCAATGATCTGCTGAATTGTCCAGCAGACGGCATCGACATTCTTGCCTCTAACGTGGAACTGGATCTCGCTGGACACCAGATCAGCGGGGGCGATTCGGGCACAGGCATCGATATGTTTGCCAGCCATGTCCGCATCCTCGGACCTGGAACCATTAACGGCTTTTCTGTCGGGGTGCTCGTCAATTTTGGAAGCAAAGAAGTGGATGTGATCGGCGTGACGGCCAACGGCGCCAGCGTCGGCTTCCTTGCGCGATTTGCGAAGGTCACCTTTGGTGGCGATACTGCAACCGGAAATGACACAGGATTTCTGTTGCAGCCCAGCGATGATTGCGAACTCAGCGGTAATAAAGCTACCGGCAACAGAGGAAATGGCTTCCTTGTCTCCGGGGATCGTAACCGGATCCACATGAATGTAGCCCGTAACAACGGGGCAAGCGGTATCAACATCAGCACCGGATCGGTGGACAATGACAACGTTTCCAACGTGGCGCTGGGCAATGCCGCCTTCGACCTGTCCGACGGAAACGCAACTTGTGCCAACAAGTGGGTGCATAACACGTTCCAAACCGCCAATCTGCCTTGCATTCACTGAAGCGCGAATGCAAGTCACGCCAGTTTTTCTCTGAGTGCATTCGCCGTATAGATGCCACCCCCGGGGTGGCATCGGTGCACTCCTGTGCGTCGCTCGACCGGGCCCTCTAAATCCAATACTCGAGGACAACTCAATGATTTTGCGCACCACTCGTCTTGCAAAGTATCTCTTCGTCAGCGCCTCGTGCGTGCTGCTGTTGGCGTCGTTGTCGCAGGCCCAGACTCGCATCAGTGGCTGTGGCAGCAATCTCACCTCACCCGGCCGTTACGTCCTGGCCAACGACCTGAGTTGTAGCGGAACCGCTATTACAATCAGTGGCGTCGGGATCGAACTGAGCCTTGGCGGCCATCGGATCTCCGGCGCGAACCTGGACGTAGGTGTCCAGGTGGGCTTGCTTGGAGGAGGCAAGATCCTGGGCCCGGGAACGATTGCCTGCTCTAAGGCCTCCGCCGTCGGGATCAACGTCTTCTTCGCGCAGCGTCTCGTCGAAGTTATGGGAGTAACTGTGACCGGAGGGGCCATCGCGTTCAGCGTCAATGATGCGAAGGTCGCGTTCCGCGGCAACACTGCTTCCGGCAGCGGTATTGGCTTCAACTTGCTGTTGAGCGACGAGAGTGAGCTTAGCGGAAATACCGCCAACGGAAATTCCGCCTACGGATTCAGCATTGGCGGATTGCGTAACCATATTCTCCAGAATACTGCCCTGAACAACGGCCAGAACGGCATCCGGGTCCCAAGCGGATCGACCAACAACCAGATCACGAACAACACGGCGACTGGCAACCGTGCGTTCGATCTGTTTGAAGGAAATGGCGCGTGTGCGAATGTCTGGGCCAGTAACACGTTTCGCACCGCTAATCAGCGGTGCATCCACTAATTGTGTTGAATACTTACGCCACTTTGGAGAGCTTCCATGAAAATGCGTACACTTCTGTTTGTTTCGAGCATTCTGCTTCTGGCCGCAATCTCAACTCCGGCGCAGCAACTTGCGCCTAATTCGTGTTCCACGAACATAACTTCGTGTGGCTGCGTGATCGATCGCAATGCCACCTACTCGATTGGCAATGACCTGAATGCCAATCAGACCAATGCGCAGAACTGTATTGAGATTGCCGCTAGTTATTCCAAACTCAACGTCAACGGCAAGACAATCACCGGAAACGGCCGGGGCATCGGAATTCGGATTCGCCCCGGTGCGACTCACGTTGCAATACAAGGTGTCGCCAGCCAGCATTTTCTTGTCAATGACGACGATCCTTGTGCCAGCACGGGCCAGGGCGTCATCTTCGGCTGGGACATTGGTATCAAGGATGAAGGGGATTACGCCGTCATCGGCCTATTCAGTCAGGTTGGCGGCTCCATGGGCTCCAACAATACGGCGGGCGTCTACCTGAATCGTGTGACCGGCAGCGCTGTGAATAATATCAATGTCTGCGATAACGGGGTTGCGGGCGTGATTGCGAAGAATAGCTCCGGCATTTCAGTCACGAACTTCACGTCGAATAGCAATGCCCAGTACGGCGTATGGTCGGATTCGACGAACGACTCTACCTTCGCCACCAGTACAGTCATGAATAACGGTATGTATGGCTACTGGTTCATGGGCTCGTCGCGCGACCAACTCTTTAATGCAAACGGCATCGGAGGCGCGAGTACAGATACCGGGGTCTTGTTCAGCTGCGGCGGTCCGCACTGCGGCGAGAATGGCAACGATCAAGGCAGCAACGACAACATCGTCACCAATTCCGGCGCCTCGGGCACCAGCAACGTGGGTATCCTGATTCAGAACCATAACCACCGCAACCTGATCGTCAATACCAGTGACTCCGGCAATGCCAACTTTGATGTGGAGGATCTGAACCAGAATTGCGATAGCAATAACTGGTTCAACAATGCTTTCGGAAGCAGGAACCAGAATTGTATCCAGTAGCAGGGCTGCATTAAGGACAGCTGAAGTCCAGGGTGGGTGACTTGCGAGGCAGTCGATTACGCATTCGCCCACATTACTATTAACAGCTGGTAAACAATCGACGCGACTTTCCAGTCGGCGAAGCGCTGAAGATTCAAGCCTGTCCCAGTCTTCCTGTGCTTCAAGCATATAAAATTGCAAAATCTGCACAGTCAGTCCTGATGCCAACCATGAATCAACAGCAGATCTATCTCGACTTCAATGGCACGACTCCCATCGCGCCCGAGGTGGCAACGGCGATAACTCAAATCCTGAAGGAACCATTCGGCAACCCGTCCAGTACGCATTGGGCGGGCCGTCCGGCACGGGAAGCTATCGAGAAGGCGCGAGCACAAGTGGCTGCGTTGTTGGGCTGCAGCTCCGACGAGATCGTGTTCACCAGCGGCGCAAGCGAGTCTAACAACTATGCCCTGAAAGGGGCGTTCTTCGCCAAAGGTGGACGAGGCGGTCATATCGTCACCACCCAGATAGAGCACCCATCGGTCCTCAACCCGTGCCGTTTTCTGGAGCAATTAGGGGCGACGGTAACCTACCTTCCAGTCGATCGCTTCGGACGAGTCGATCCGGACGATGTTCGCCGGGCGCTGACACCCGGCACAATTCTCGTTTCGGTGATGCACGCGAACAATGAGGTCGGAACGTTGCAGCCGATCGCCGAGATTGCTGGCATCGCGCGGGAACACGGCGTGCTGTTTCATAGTGACGCGGCGCAGTCGGTAGGCAAAATTCCCGCCCGCGTGGATGAGCTTGGCGTGGACCTGTTGTCGGTGGCCGGACACAAACTTTACGCACCGAAGGGCGTGGGCGTTCTCTATGTTCGCAAGGGTGTTCGGTTGGAGCCGCTGATTCACGGCTCCGGTCAGGAATCCGGCCGCCGCTCGGGGACCGAAGACATCCTGCTCAATGTCGCTTTGGGCGCGGCCTGTGAGCTGGCGCAGTCCTGGGTAGGCATGGAGTCCGTACGCCGGCTACGAGATCTCTTCTGGGAGTTGCTGCAGAAACGGTTGGGCGATCGAGTGGTTCTGAACGGTCATCCGATCGAGCGGCTGCCTAACACGCTGAACGTCAGTTTTGTGGGAGAGATTGGTTCGGCGGTCCTGGGCAGATTGCAAGGTGTAGCGGCGTCCACCGGCTCCGCCTGTCACTCGGGATCGGCACAACTCTCGCCCGTATTGAAAGCTATGAACATTCCGCCGGAAGTCGGGATGGGAGCAATTCGTTTCAGCCTCGGGCGGACGACCACACGCGAAGAAATCGAATCAGTCGTTTCACGCTGTTAGGGGTATTCACAAGAAAACCCCACCCAAGCAATTGACGCCTGGGTGGGGCACCCGCTTTCATAGCTGACAACTGACTACTGTCTTACTGCAACGATGCCAGCGTCTTCTGCGCGTCCTGCGCGTCCTGGCCGGTGAGTTTCAACTGCAGCGCCTTCTGCAGTTCGGTCTTGGCGCGGTCTTTCTCGCCCACGCCGGTCAGGGCCATGCCGAGGTGATAGCGGAAGTCGGGATTTTCCGGCTGGCGCTTCACCGCGTCTTCGGCAAGCGAGACCGACACGCGATAGTTGCCCTTCTTGTACTGGATCCAGGCCAGGGTATCGTTCACCGCGGTCATGTCCGGGGCCATCTGCTTGGCCTGCGTGGCCAGGCTGAGTGCCATGTCGAGGTTCTCGCCCTGCTCGGCGTAGACCCAGGCGAGGTTGTTGGCGGCGATAGGATCGTGGGCGTTCTGCGCCAGGCTGGCCTGGTAGTACTTGCCCGCGTTCTTCATGTCGCCCTTGGCCATATAGAGATTGCCCATCGCGTTGTTGAGCGTAACGGAGTTGGGCTGGATGGCCAGCGCTTTCTGGTAATTGTCGAGTGCCTGGTCGGTCTTGCCCTGCACCGCATAGATCTGGCCGATGTGCATGTAGGCGACCGCCGACTTGGGATTCATCTGCAGCGCCTTCTGGAATTCGGCCAGCGCCTGATCGTACTTCTTGTTGCTGGCCAGCGCTGAGCCGTAGATGTAGACCGGACCTTCGCGCTTGGGGTTGGCGGCGGCGTACTGCGTGGCTACTTCCAGCGCCTTGGGGCCCTGGCCGGAGGCGAACAGCAGCGCGATGTAATCGGTGACAGCGGTGTCGGAGTTGGGCGCCAGCTTCAGCGCCTGCTGGAACATCTTCTCGGCATCGGGGAACTTCCGCTGCTGCGCGTAGGCCAGCGCCAGGTTGATGTAAATGAGGGGATCGTTGGGAACGACCTTCTGGGCTTCCTTCAGCTCGTCGATCGCCTTGTCGGGCTGCTTGTCGCCGAGGTCGATGGTGGCATTCAGGAAGTGGGCGGAGGGATTGTTTTCGTTGAGCCGCTGCAGCCGGGCGGCATACTCGCGGGCAGTGTCGAAGTCATGCGAATCGCGATAGACCTCGGCCAGCGCCTGCAGGGTGGGGGCGTTGCCGGGCTTGATGCGGTTGGCTTCCTGCAGCTCGCTCTTGGCTCCGGCCATGTCGCCGGACTGGCGCAGCACCTGTCCCAGCATGAAGTGGGCTTCGGAGTTTTCCGGAGCGTCCTTCACCACGTCGCGGAGCGTTGTGTTGGCCTGCGACAGATTGCCCTTCATCGCCATCAGGCGGCCATTGGTGAGGCGAGCGGTGATGTCGCCCGGGTTGTCCTTGAGCAGGCGATCGACCATGGCTTGCGCATCCTGCAGCTTGCCGGTATTGATCATCGTCTCCAGGACACGCACCCGCAGCACCTGGTCCTTGGGATTATTGGAAAGGCCGCGGTTGTACTCCTTCAGCGCCGCGTCGGGATTGCGCGAGGCGAGGTAGTAGTCGCCGATGGCAATGGCAACTTCGGGCGAGCTGGGCTGCTTCAGGCGCAGCTCGTCGACCAGCTTCTCGCCTTCATCCTTGCGGCCCTGCTGCAGCATCATGCCCGCCAGGCGCAGGTATCCGATCGGCGAGTCGGGATTGTTGGCGATCTCGTCGCGATAGACTTGCTCGGCGCCCTTGGCGTCCTTCTTATAGACCAGGAAGCCGGCCAGATCGGCGTAGGCCTGCAGGTTATGGGCATCGAGGCTGATGGACTTGCGAAAATCCTTTTCCGCCAGCTCATCCTGCTTCTGGAAGGCGTAGACGGCGCCGCGATTCATGTAGGCGCCGGCCATGTTGGCGTTCAGCGCGATCGCCTTGCTAAAGGCGGCCAGCGCGTCGTCCAGGTGCTTTTGCGACAACAGCACGTTGCCCAGCAGCACGTAGCCATCGGCGCCGTTGGGATCGTGGTCAACCACGTAGCGCGCCTGCTCCTCCGCATTGCTGTAGAAATGCGGCCCCGAAGCCATATACATTCCGCCCAGGTCGATGCGCGCCCGCAGGTTGTTGGGATCGAGCTCTACGGCCTGGCTCATCTCCTTGAACGCTTCCTGGCGCTTTTCCAGCTTGAGGTCGGCCTTGGCCAGCTCGTAGTGGGCCTGGGCGAACTTGGGATCGATCTGCAGGGCTTTCTTGAATTGGATGGCGGCCGAGTCGTACTTCTGCTGCTCGACGTACTTCAAGCCGCTCTCCAGGTACTTCTTCTTGGCGACTTCGGGGTTGCGGCTGCAGCCGGCGAGGACGACGGCCATTGCGGCCAGCAGGGTGGAGACAACGATGTAGCGGTTGCGCATAACTTCTCCTGGGTTCACCGTGGTATGACCTGATCGATTTGGGTTGTAATGGTTTTGGCGAATACGAGCGCCCGGTCCTGCGCCGTTTTCTCATCACCGTTTTCCACGGGTACGGTGATGCGGACCAATGCGGCGTCGGTGCGGTTCAAGCGCAGCGCATCATAGACCAGATAGAACTTGCCCCAATACTCGCTGGCAATGATGCGGCCGTGCGACTGGTACCAGTAGAGCACCACCTCTTCGTCCAGTCCTTTACGAAGGTAGTAGAGATTGATCGGGACCTTGCGGCCATCGTCGAGGGTCAACTGATAAATCGACGAGTTGAGGGGGTTCCAGCCCGCGCCCGGCAGGCAGTTCTTGGGCGAGTGGATGGCGGCGCCGCTGCGCTGGCTGCGGAAGTAGCCGATGTACAGTCCCAGGGCGTGCTGGCCCATGCCAGGGGCCCAGTAGCTGCGGTCGAGATAATCGGTGACCTTCAGCAGGTCGAGCGTTTCCTTGTCGAGCGGGTATTCGGCGATCGAGGCGTAAGGGCCCATCTTGGTGGGGAACTCGGACAGCGGCTTCGCCGGCGGAGTGGCTTCGCCGTGCGAGAGGTAGGCCATCCCGGTGCTTGCGCCCAGCAGGACCGCCAGCATCAGCCAGTAACGGAAGCCTGCCTTCATTGGCCCACCGTGGCGGGGGCGCCCGGGTTGGGCTCCTGCCAGCCGAGCTTGCGGCGTACGAAGCTGATCACGCTATGCAGCGTGAGGAACAGGATGGTGGCGACAACGAAGATCACCCACCCGGAGAATTCGTGCATAAATCCTTTGGCGGCTTGCGGCCCGATGTAGTTGGCCATGATGGCCGTGATCATGACGCGCGTGCCGTTGCTGATGATGGCCAGCGGGACCATGGCAATGACGAGCAGCCAGCGCACGGCAACACTGCGCTCAACAACATACCCATATCCGGCAGCCAAGGCAAGCAGAGACATCAGCGAGCGAATGCCGCTGCAGGCTTCTACCACTTCCAGCGTCATGTGCGGCAGCACCAGCACATTGCCCTCGCGCATGATAGGGAACAGCCCCAGCAATTCCAGCACGCGGGTGGCGAAGCGTGAAGCCAGGAACTGCAGCGGGAAAACAATCTCGTTGTAGACCACCGCCGGGAAGGGAATGGCAAACAGCAGGAACGCCAGCGGGAAGGTCATGGCGCGCAGCATCGCCCAGCCGGCGAAGTAGACGATCAGGCCGCAGATGGTGACCAGGATCGACAGGCGCGAAAGGGAATTCTCGGCCCCCAGGCTGCCCAGAAACAGCAGGCCCAGCGAGCCCAGCACCACCACCATGCCCCAGGCCGAGGGCTTGCGGACGATCTGGCGAAGCTTGTCGCGGCGCGCCCAGATCAGATACGCCGAAAGCACCGGCACCAGGAATCCGTGCGAGTAGTCGGCATCGTTATACCACTGCCAAACGAGCAGTCTGACGACGTGGGAATATAACACCGACAAGGCCGCAATGAGCAGAAGTCCCTGCCACCCGAAGGGTTTCAGGGTTTGCCATAACAAAGCGAGAGTGGAGGGCCGCGGATTGGCAGGCAGAACTTGGTCTGCGGGCCGGGTCAGCGCGGTACCCGTTTTGGTGCCAGCCAGCGCCACTGGGATCGTGCTCCTGATGGGGGTACTTGCGTAGAACGCAACAGCTGTGTGCAATTATTTTGCCGAGTCTCTGAAACACAATCGCATGAATGTACTCTGAAATCAATAAGATATTCGCCTGCTAAATCGGGAGCGCAACACCTTGGCAACTTAATGTGCAAACTGTTGCACATAGGTGTGCAGCGGAATTCTCTGTAACGACAGAAATTAGCATGTCGCGGCCAAGTTGGGTCGGGCACCGCTGCCATAGATTGCTAGAAAATCTGCTGCGAGCCCGCGAAATAGGCCGAACCGGCATTCAGGCGGGCACCCAGCCGGCGCCCCGGCAAGCATCGAGGTCGGCGTCCAGGCCATGTGTTCTAACTTCCCAGGATTCCAAGGCGACGAGCGTTCCAACTGACCGGCTGGCGGTCATCCGTAAATCGCACCGTACGTTCTCCACTGCCGTTAAGAAAACTCGCTGGAATTCAACAAACGCACCCGTAAGTGGTCTAGTCGAGCTTTGATCGCGGGCGCATGATTGTGCGCACTTCCAGGTCTGGAGACCCGGCGGTACGCAGCTCATTAGGCCATTCGGCAGCGAGTCCCGCGTATCCGCAAACCTAGAGTCCCTCACATCCTCTACCCTGCTAAGGAGGGGCAATGAAAGCACGCAAATCGCTGTGTATTTTGTTTCTGCTGCTGCTGGCGTCGATGGCAGTGACCGTCAGCTTCAGGACCGCGTCGATGCATAAACCAACTCGAGCCGCCTCTGCGCGACAGGCGGAGGAGTCATGGCGCACGGTGGATCGCCAACCGTCTCCGCATCTAGTCGAGGCTGCGCTGCGCAAGGCAGACTTTCCGCAGATGATGAACTCTTCGGAACGCGCCGCAATGCATCGGCCGGTGCAGTTCAACGGTACCACCATCATTCCGGATCACTCGCTGCTGGTCGAGGCCATTCCCGTCGTGGAAGACCCTGGCCGGACTTGGGACCCATGTCTGCAGTTGCACCAAGGCGATGGCGGAACTCAGACCGGAGTTTGGACCTTCAACGAGCTGATGCTGGCTATCGCGGGGACGACCGACGCCAATCCTCAACCGGCGGAGCAGATGTTGACGAATGTGCTGGCATATTTTGCGAAGCCTGTACAGATCGGCAATTACACGGCCCCAGCACGCGCGTCGGGGATGAATTTCTTCAATGCATGGCCCCTGGATCCGAACGGGTTGCAGTGCACAAACCCCTTCAACACGCAGCAGCAGATAACGTGTAAGTCGCTGGCCAAAGCGCCCGTGCATTTAAATGCGATCGTGAACCGCGTCGACATCGGGCGCGATGGGAACTCCGACAACGCTGGCCAGCTGCGGTTTGTGTTCGGCGTCACGATGGACACCACCGATAGCGCGGGCAATCAATGCGAGGGTGCTCAGGTGTTCAACATGATCCTCGAGTATACCGTTCCTCCCGCCACTCTCAGCAACGGCTTCACGGCACAGAGCTGGGCGCAGGCGTGGCAGGCCCTCTCCAACGACTGCCCGGGAGGTTTCACGAACACGTGCGCCCAGGGTACCAACTCGGGCTTCGACTTCGACCTGGAGGCCATTGTCAACCGAGTCGTAGGGCTGGGAATGGGAGGCCCCGGCACGGTGAATGGAAAGGCGCTCTTCGACCTGAGAACCAATGAGGCGGAGTTGGGTACCTTCGCGATTTGGGAGATGCGACAGTTCCAACTTCAGACCGTCGGCACTACCGGCACGCTGGTGGAGACGACGGTGCCGCAGACCCCGGACATCAGCTTGGACGGCGGCATGGGTACGGATTTCAATGGGAATCCAATCACCTTCTGCGGCTTCTTCTCCTCGATGTTGGTCAACGAGTCTGCACCCTGCGGCAATCTGACCACGGTCAGGTCCCTGGTTCAGCTAAACAAGCCTCAGCTCTTGGCCGGAACATTCTCGCTTCCGTCAACCTTGCAAGCCGTCTCCGCCCTCAACGGACCAACCGCCGCTGGCCAGACGCAAGAGCTCGTGTACTGGGATAGCGACCCTTCTATGAGCAACATGCCGTCTCTCGCCGATGCCAGAGTGATTTTTGCCGCATCGCCGCAATTGACCGACGCTGGCACGCCTGGAGGAATCGATGGTACCTGCAATGGCTGCCACGGCCAGGAGACGCAGGTCGGATTCCAGCAGGTCGTCAACCGGGCAGCTACCGGCACCGGCGACCAGCCGTCTCAGCTGTCGGCCTTCCTGGTAGGCTGCACGTCAAATCCTCCGGGGGGCTTACAGGGCCGTGTCCGGGGCAGGACCTGGTCCCATTGAATCAGGCTTCTGGTGCTGCCGGCGTGGAGAGCGTGCAAGACCGGGTGTTCACATCACAAGCCAATTTCTTCGGCGAAATTCAGCGCCGCTTCAATTGCATGAACAAAGTCCTCAACAATTCGGGCAACGTTTCCTGCAATGGAGGCGGCAACTAGCGGGCGCTGCAAACCGCAACCCGGCTGCTCCTTTCGACAGTTCCCCACCCAGCCAGCGCTTGGGTGGGGATTTTTCTTGCAGGCGTGAGCGGCGGTTCCTGACAATCGCTACGCGGAGGAGGGGCTCAGCTAAAGAAACGAATTGCCGGTCAGGGCCTCGGGGAATTCATTTTCCGCTTTTCTAAGGGGGTGGGGTCCAATAATAGTACAACTACCATCTAATGCTGCTATGTACTTCTTACATGTCAATATGTCAATATTGCGAAATGCAACAATAGGCCGCAATCCCATGACAGGCTTGCAAATTTATAGTTGGCAAAGACGGAACACAGCCGTAGCCGACCTGCTAGTCTGAAAGTAGAGTCGAGTAGCGCGAGAGCGCCGCTTGGCTCTTTCGCTTTTTGGGCCTCTCCCCTTTTGGTTCTGAAACGCCGCGTTTCCCGAAGTAACCTCCCGCTGGTTACCTTGACGATCTGATCTCCGAAAAAACCATAAAGCGCGGCCGGCTGCGGTCGATGGCTGTTCACGTGGGACAGCGTGGCGCCGGAATTCCAACCCCGAATCAGTTTCAGATCGCGTTCTTGCAGCCCGGGCCTGCTGATGTCCAGTTGAAGGAGAATCGCATGAATTTTGTCGTTGAATACTTTCGTAGCCTTCGCACTTATACGCTTAGCTGGTCAACTCATCTGATCGCGGTCCTGGTAGCGCTGGGACTGATGGCGGCGCCGCCCGCCTCGGGCAGCCAGCGAGAGATCGTTCGCGGCGGCCCCAGCATCGGTCCACATTGCAGCCTTACGCCCTCGGGCCCGGTGGGCGTGCCCGCCGGCGGAGCATTTTCTTTTACCGCCGCCAACTGCGGTTCCGGCCAACTGAACTGGCAGTTGAGCGGCGCGGGCAGCCTCGACCAATCGGGCAATTACACGGCGCCGGCTTCGGTGCGGGCGCAGAACCAGTCGCGCGGCTGCCAGGAGCTGCCCAACAACGCGCCCTACAACGTCCGGGTCGATCAGTTGCCGGTCGATCCCCATAGTTCGCGCTGGCTGCAGCGCATCTCGGAAGACGGCCCGCAGTACCTTAACAGCTATCATGCGCTGAAGTTCTATCCACAAGTGCTGGTGTTTTACGACAATCCCGTCGACGCCAACACGCCGCAGCAGCGAATGCACTTCCTGTATCCGGACCGTTCCAACGGGTATCAGGACACGAGCTTCCCGATTCCTGGGCAGCGCAACCTGCTGATGGAAGGCGGCTCGGCGACCGACGCGATGGCGTGGATCGATCGTCATTTGTTCACCATGAACAAAGGCACCTGCGAGAACACGGAGATCTACAACCTGTACGTCGATTTCCGCTCGGTTTCCTTCGGCGCGGGCAATCCCACGCGAGTGAGCTGGACGACGAATACGGTCTGGCAAATCCCGCAGGCCTATCAGGTGGTGATCTCGGGGGCGACCGGGTCGTGGGCCGCGGCCAACGGCACATGGCGCATGACGCTGACGGGCGCCAGCAGCGGCACGCTGCCCTTCAACTCCAGCGCATGGGGCGCGCCGCCCAGCGGCATGACCATGGGCGCGACCACCTATTCGGCGGGCTGTCCGAACTGCAACAGCCAGGGCGGCCAGAAGTTCCATCCCGCCTCCTACGCCCAAATGGGCGGCGTGGATGCGGGTAGCATGCCGGTAGGTGCGCTGTCGCTGAAGATGGAAGAGTGGTATGCGGCGACGCGCGCGGGACGCGGCGATATGGGTCATGCGCTGCGTACCACCATGTCGAACTCGTACCTGGCGGCGCGCAACATCTGGCCGGCGGTCGGCTACGCCAATTACCAGGACGCGCTGTTGACGGCCACTAACGGCAGCAACCCGACCTTCACGGCGCAGTCCGACATCTCGCTGATGTACAAGCCGTGCGATAACTACACCTACGGCGCCGGATGCCAGTTCCACATCGTGATCTTCGGGCTGACGGGACCGTGGGCGGCTGCCAATGGCGACCAGACCGCGGTGGCCATCGACAACACGCACTTCTCGGTGCCGGCGCTGAACACGACGACCTGGGGACGTTTTCCCTACGGCTATGGCGTCTACTTCGTGCCCGACTTCA
>Ga0070741_10010997_pt1 | contig 16870 bp, 16 predicted proteins | sample Coa_R1_4_FD_66440 | JGI IMG/M metagenome (GOLD analysis project Ga0070741, IMG submission 66440) | Surface soil microbial communities from Centralia Pennsylvania, which are recovering from an underground coalmine fire - Coalmine... | ecosystem: Environmental > Terrestrial > Soil > Unclassified ...
TCATGTAGTGCCGGCGGCGCTGGCGATCCCACTCGCCCTCGTAGTGGCCCTCTTTGCAACGGTCGATGAGAATCTCGATGCAGTCGAGTAGTTGATCCACGGGGGCTTTCAAGACAAAGGTGCCGGGCGTCTCGTCTCCGCCCCAGCCGAAGTGGAGTCGGGCCTCGGCGGTGAAGGCCTTGATCATGTTCTTGCGGGCCGCCGTTTCGGGAGTGTGGATCAGATACCAAAGCGCATTGCGAAATGCGATTGGCGCGTCATCATGGACATAGTCGCCAAGTGACCCAGTCTCGGCGAGCGTCTTCCGCTCGGAATATCGCAGCTTCCTTTCGGCAGACATGCTTCAGTTTGCCAGGCCCGTGCGAAGGTTATTCCGGGTGCCTTGGCTAGTTCTTGGTCACTAGCCCTGCCCTACAGCGCCCGTCACAGCCCATACGGCTCAGACCCGAACCGCACAACGGTGCGGCTCGGCGCGGCTGGAGTCAGCTAGATCGACCGTCGCACCGGATTTACACCCAGGGGGTCGGCGGTTCGAGCCCGTCACCGCCCATCACGCCGGCATCCCGCGCCGAGTCTTCGGCGGCGCGGCTGGCTGCTGGCAGCGTGCCTGCGCGAGTGCGAAGAGGCTGCCGGCGAGCAGGGTCAGACCCGGGACGACGCCGCTCACGACCGGAACCCAGTCGCACGCGGCGGTCGCGGCGACCGCGAGACCCGCGATCGCGAAGACGAGCACGAATGCCCCGGCGAGGGCGATGATCGGCTGCTCGCGGACGAGGCCGAGCCCGACGAAGTGCAGGCCTGCGACGAGTGCGATGACGGCGACGTTCGCCTCAGCCGGTGCGCCGAAGGCGCGGAGCGCCTCCACGGCGATGACGAGGAGCGCGAGCTCCCCGGCGACGACCTTCGACGACGAATGCCCGAACCACGTCGCCCGGTGTCGGACCCCTGCTGCGGGCGGACGGCGTGCGACGCTCAGCAGGACCAGCGTCGCGACGCCGTCGAGCGCGGCGAGGCGCAGCCCGAGCGCGGCGTCGCGCCCGAGCGGCGCATGCGCGTTCGCCAGCACGAAGACGAGCCCGAAGGCGGCGGTGGCGATGACTCCCGGAGAGCGCTGAGCGAATCGCATGACCCCTGCAAGATGCCTGCACCGCAGCCGGTTCCCAAGCGGGGAAGCCTCACGATTGGGGTGGGGAAAGCCGTACGCCTCACCGGCGGGCGCGCGCCGCCAGCAGCCGCTCGAGCTCGCCGTCGAAGTCGGACGGCCCGCCGTGCTCCTCTGGCCACCACGCGGCGATCGCCACCCCGAGCGCGAACGCGACGATGTGCTCGAGGTCGAGCAGGGTGACGTCGGGGCGGAAGGCGAAGCCGATCAGCGCGCACCCGATGCAGCCCGCGACGTCGAGGATCCGGGCGCGCCGGGACCCGTACCGGCGCCACGCGACGGCCGCGACGACCCCGATCCAGGCGGCGATGATCGCCGAGAGCCCGACGTCGGGAGCGCGCACGAGGCGGGCGAGCGCGTCCGGGTCGACCGCCCTGACGATGCCGAGGATCCCGTAGACGACGAGCGTCGCCAGGATGTGGCCCGTGAGAGCGGCGAGCACGACGATCCGCCCCGGCGCGAGGGAGACGGCGACGAGCCCGGCGATCGCGAATCCGAGGAGCGAGGGGAGCCACGGGCGATCCGCGACGAGCGCGCTCGTGGCCAGCAGCCAGACGTTCCCCTCCTCGATCGCCTTGGGGCTCGCCGCCAGCCGCGAGGCGCCGACCCAACCCGAGCGCGTCGCGAGCGTCGCGAGCCCCGCCACGGCGGTCGCCGCGCCGATCCACGCGGTCGCTGTCGTCACGAGGCGCACGAGGAGAAGCTACCGGCGGGCGGAATCGGCTCCTTAACACCCACCACACGCGATCTGGTTACCTTGGCGGTTCGCTCTCGTCGCTCCGGAGGAGGAGGTTCGCTCGATGTTCTCGTTTCGCCCGCTTCGCTTCGCTCTGCTCGCGATTCTCGGACTGATGCTCGTGCCGGCAGCGGCCGTGCAGGCCGCGCCGAAGATGCCGATCGGCTTCTACGACGATCCGAGCTTCAGATGGGCCGACGAGAAGACGATCCCGCAGAACCTCCTCGCCGCCCAGAAGGCGAACTCGTCGCTCATCCACGTGCTCGCGGACTGGCGGCAGATTGCGCCCGAGCGGCCGAAGAACCCGTTGAACGGCGACGACCCCGCGTACAACCTGAGCGACCTCGACGCGCTCGTCCGGCTGGCGCCGCGGTACAACCAGCAGGTCTTCATCACGATCTCCGGCACGCCGGGGTGGGCGAACGGCGGGCAGACGTCGAACCATCCGCCGAGGAACCTCGACGACCTGACGCAGTTCGCGCACATGCTCGCCGCTCGCTACAACGGGCGCAGGATCGGCTTCGGCGCAGTCACCAGGTGGGCGGTCTGGAACGAGCCGAACCTCGCGCTCTTCCTGACGCCGCAGTTCGGCGCGGGCGGCAAGATCGTGAGCGGCGCCACGTACGCGAAGCTCTACATGGCGGCGTACACGGGGATCAAGGCGGGCAACCCCGGAGCGCTCGTCGCGGCCGGCGAGACGTCCAACCGCGGCCACAACCGGCCGACCGGCGGCGTCAGCGACTCGACCGCCCCCGCGACCTTCGCGCGTGCCGTCGCGCTCGCCAATCCGAAGCTGCCGTTCGACGCGTGGTCGACCCACCCCTACCCGAGCCAGTACCGCCTCGGCCCGAACCAGCGCGTCTCCTACCCGAACGTCGCGCTGACGAACATCTCCAAGCTCGGCGACTCGCTCCGGCAGTGGTTCCACCGGCGGGTGCCGATCTGGATCACGGAGTGGGCGGAGCAGACCGCGCCCGAGTGCACACGCTGCGCCGCTCAGGGCGGCGGCGTCAGCCACGCACAGCAGGCGAAGGACGTGAAGGCGGCCCTCGCCCTCGCGCAGGCGAACCCGTACGTCGAGATGTTCGTCTACTTCATCCTCCGCGACTCGACGAGCGACACGTGGTTCAGCGGCCTGATCACGAAGAACGGAACGAAGAAGCCCGCCTACGCGGCCTTCGCGGCGGCGGCGAAGGGGATCGACGGGCAGACCCAGGTCGTGAATCCATCCGCGTCGGCTTTCACCGTCAAGGTGGACGTCCCGTTCCTCACCTACCACGACTTCGCCGGGACGCCGGTCGGCGTCACCTACCGCATCTTCCTCGGGAAGTCGATCGCCGCAGGCGGCCAGCCGCTCGTTAAGCTCGCAGCCGACCAAACCGTCAGCTTCAAGGTCAAGTTCAAGCCGGCAAAGGGGGCCGCGTACCTGATGACGGTCGACGTGAACGACAAGCACGGCCAGCACGCGAAGCGGACGATCGCGCTGGTCTCGTCCTCGTAACCCGCCGTGGGGCGGCTCGACGGCACCATTGCGATCGTCACCGGTGCGTCGAGCGGCATCGGCGCTGCGACCGCGCGCGCGCTCGCGGGGGAGGGCGCGCGCGTCGTCGGCGGAGCGCGGCGGGTCGAACGGCTCGAGACCGACGTCGCGCTCGAGCTCGACGTCACCGATCCCGAGAGCTGCGCGCGCTTCGTCGACGAGGCCGGCCCGGCGGACATCCTCGTCAACGCCGCCGGGCTCGCGATCGGACGAGAGCCGATCTGGGAGTCGACGGAAGAAGACGAGCACCGGGTTTTCGAGACGGACATCAACGGGCTCGTGCGGATGACGCGCCTCGTCCTGCAGAAGTCGCTCCGGGAGCCCGGTCACATCGTCAACATCGGCTCCGTCGCGGGACGGTGGGCGTATCCGAACGGAGCCACGTACGTGACCGCCAAGTTCGCGGTTCGCGGGTTCACGCGCGCGCTGCGTGAAGACCTGCTCGGTCGCGACATCCGCGTCACCACCGTCGACGCGGGGCTCGTCGAGACGGAGTTCTCCGTCGTGCGCTTCCGCGGCGACGTCGAGAAGGCGAAGTCGGTGTACGAAGGAACCCGTCCGCTCTCCGCCGAAGACGTTGCCGACTGCATCCTCTACGCGGTGACGCGGCCGCCGCACGTCGTCGTCGACGAGCTCGTCCTGATGTCGATCGACCAGTCGAGCGGCGGCAGGATCCATCGCCGCACCGGCTGAGCCGCATGCTGACGATCCTCGACGGGTCGACGTTCTGTATCTGCGACGAGCGCGGCGACCTTGCGTCGGGCCCCACCGGCCTCTTCGCCGCAGACGTACGCCGTCTGTCGCGATTCGTGCTGACGATCAACGGCGAGCGGCCGTTGCTTCTGTCGTCGGGGAAGGTGGAGTACTTCTCGGCGGCGTTCTACCTCCGCAACCCGCTCGCGAGCCTTCCCCAGGATTCGCTCTCGGTCGCCCGCACGCGGTTCGTCGTCGACTCGCTGCAGGAGCGGATCACGATCCGCAACGAGTCGACTCAGCGTCTGCGGTTCACGGTCGGCATCGACTTCGGCGCGGACTTCGCGGACATCTTCGCCGTGAAGGCACACGACTTCACCCTCGGTCACCCGGAGAACGCGCCGCCGCTGCCGCCGCCTGCGCCCGAGACCTGGAACGGAACCTCGGTGGTGCTGGCCGACGGCGGCGAGCGCACCGAGATCTTGTTCTCGCAGGCGGGCCGCCGGGCGGACGGGCGCAGCGAGTGGGACGTCGACCTCGCTCCGCGCGAGCGGTGGGATCTCGTCGTCGACGTCGTTCTCGACAAGCGCACCGACGTGGCACAGGCGCAGTTCGGGCGTGAGCTGCAGCGCGTCCACGATTCGCTCGCAGCGTGGCGGCTGCGCGTTCCGCAGCTCCGCGGCGACAGCGACGTGATCAGCAGCACGTTCGAGCAGTCGGTCGCTGACCTGGCGTCGCTGCGCATGCGAGCTGCCGGTCAGCTCGGCACGCTTCCCGCGGCCGGGATGCCGTGGTTCATGACCGTGTTCGGTCGCGACACGGTGATCACGTGCCTGCAGACGCTCCTGTTCGGCCCCGAGCTCGCCCGAACCGGCCTCCGCGTGCTCGCGGAGCTGCAGTCGCGCGCCGACGATCCGGAACGCGATGCCGAGCCCGGCAAGATCGTCCACGAGGTGCGCCAGGGCAAGGCCGCCAAGCATTGGTTCGACCGCTACTACGGAACCGTCGACGCGACGCCGCTCTTCCTCATCCTCCTGTCGGAGGTGTGGCGGTGGACCGACGACGTCGCCCTCGTCGCCGAGCTCGAGGGGCCGGCGCGCGCGGCGCTCGGCTGGATCGAGCGATTCGGCGACCGCGACGGAGACGGCTTCGTCGAGTTCGAGCGGCGTACGCCGCGCGGCCTCGAAGTGCAGACGTGGAAGGACTCGGGCGACTCGCAGCGGTTCCGCGACGCGACGATCGCGCAGGCGCCGATCGCGGCGTGCGAGGTGCAGGGATACGTCTACGACGCGAAGGTTCGCGCCGCCGAGCTCGCGCGCGAGGTCTGGCGCGATCGCGCCCTCGCCGATCGGCTCGAACGCGAGGCCGCAGAGCTGAGGTCACGCTTCAACGACGCCTTCTGGATGGACGACCGGCGGGCCTACGCGCTCGCACTCGACCGCGACAAGAAGCAGGTCGACTCGCTGACGTCGAACATCGGCCATCTGCTCTGGTCGGGGATCGTGCCCGATGACCGCGTCGACGGCGTCGTCGACGCCCTCTTCGGCCGATCGCTCTGGTCGGGCTGGGGTGTGCGGACGATGTCTGCCGAAGACGCGGGCTTCAACCCGCTCAGCTACCACAACGGCACGGTCTGGCCGCACGACAACTCGTTGATCGCATGGGGCCTCGCGCGGTACGGGCGGTGGGGCGAGTGCCACCGGATCGCCCGGCGGATGTTCGAGGCCGCGTCGCACTTCGGCTGGCAGCTGCCGGAGGTGTTCGCCGGGATCGCGCGCGCGGACACGCCGTTCCCGATCGCGTACCCGACCGCGACCAGGCCGCAGGCGTGGGCCGCGGGGGCGCCCGTCCTGCTGCTCCAGCTCCTGCTCGGGCTGCGCCCGAACCGGGAGGCGCTCCGGCTCGAGAGCGCGGCTCCCGAGCTCCCTGCATGGGCCGGCAGCCTCCACCTGCTCGGCATCCGCGCGTTCGACCGGGGGTGGGACGTGCACGTCGAGGACGGCCGCGTCCGCGTGGAGGAGGCCTGATGCGGATCGGGCTGCTCGCGCCGGTCTGGTTCCCCGTCCCGCCGACGGGCTACGGCGGGATCGAGTGGATCGTCTGGCTGCTCGCGGACGGCCTCGTCGACGCCGGCCACGACGTGACGCTGTTCGCAGCGGGCGAGTCGCGGACGAAGGCGTCGCTCGAGTACGTCTACGAGCGCGCGCCGAGCGCGCAGATCGGCGAGTCGGGTCCGGACGTCCGCCACGTGCTCCACTGCTACACGCGCCAGGACGACTTCGACCTGATCAACGACCACAGCGGCCTCGTCGCGGCGATGGCCGCGGGCTCACTCCGCGTTCCGGTGGTGCACACGGTGCACGGGCCGCTCGACGGCGTCCACGGGCACCTCTACGCCCAGCTCGCGTCGTTCGCGCCGCAGGTCGGGCTGATCTCGATCTCGCTGAACCAGCGTCGCCCTCAGCCGCGCCTGAACTGGATCGCGAACTGCCCGAACGCGCTCGACTTCGACCACTACCCGTTTGCGCCGCACCGCGGCGACTACCTCGTCTTCCTCGGCAGGATGAGCCCCGACAAGGGCGCGCACCGCGCGGTTCGCACCGCGATCGAGACGGGCCTGCCGCTGAAGATCGCGGGCAAGATGCGCGAGCCGTTCGAACAGCAGTACTTCGACGAGTTCGTGCGACCGCACCTCAGCTCGCAGATCGAGTATCTCGGCGAGGTTCCGCACGGCGAGAAGGTCGAGCTGCTGCAGAACGCGCGCGCGACGCTCTTCCCGATCGAGTGGGAGGAGCCGTTCGGCCTCGTGATGATCGAGTCGATGGCGTGCGGCACGCCGGTCGTCGCGAGCCGGTTCGGCGCCGTCCCGGAGGTGATCGAGCCGGGCAGGAGCGGTGTGATCGTCGACGACTGGGCGGACGCACCTCGGGCGATCGAGCAGGCGGACGCGATCTCGCCGGAGGCCTGCCGCGCGTACGCGGAAGAGCACTTCAGACGCGACCGCCTCGTGCGCGACTACGTCTCCGCCTACGAGGCCGCGCTCGAGGCGCGGTCCCAGTACCGGCGCAACCCTCTCCACGACATCCCGAAGCTGAAGACGGCCGAGTAGCGCTCGGCGTCGCTTCCGGCCTCGGCGACCACCGCCGCGACGAACTCTTCTTCGTCCATCCCTGCGCGCACCCACCCCGACCAGCGGTCGAGCTGCGCCCGGAAGCCGGCGAGGTGCTCGCGGACGTCGGTGACGAGGCCGAAGTGGATCAACGCGAGCGTGTCGGGGCTTCGCTGCTCGATCTCGTCGACCGACCGGTGCCATGCCTCGACGTCGATGTCCGGCGGCGGCGCCATCGGCTCCACGTAGTCGCTCGGGGGGATGCGCACGCCGCACGCGTCACCGGCGAGAACGACGCCGTCTCGCAGGTAGCTGACGTGGTGCGAGGCGTGCCCGGGTGTCGGGAACGCCTCCCAGCCGAGGACGTCGCCCTCGGCGCTCCGAAGGTTCTGCTCGGGCACGGGCAGCATCGGTCCCCACATCTCGTCGAAGTTCGGGAAGAGCCGTCGCGCGGAGCCGACGAGCTTCTCCGGGTCGATCAGATGCGGCATGCCGACCGGAGACACCCAGACCGTGAGCGCCGGGTTCTCCCGGACGAGCGCGCCCGTGGCGCCCGCGTGGTCGAGGTGGATGTGCGAGAGCAGCAGGTGGCGCAGGTCGCCGAAGCCGAGGCCGTGGGAGGCGAGGCCCGCGCGCAGGTTCTCGACGGTCGAGGCCGGCCCGCAGTCGAAGAGGGCGGGGCCGTCGTCCGTCTCGACGAGGAAGACGCCGATCTCCTGCTCCAGGCCGAGAAACCGGAGGTCGATCGACTCCAACCGATCCATAACGCCATCTTCGCAATCGCGCTCCTACGCTCGCTCGGTGCGCGTGCTGCTGGCGTCGATCGTCTTGCTCGGCGCGGCGCCCGGCGGGGCGGGAGCGGTCTCTCTGCCCCGGTCGTTTCCGCACACGGACGTCCTCGCCTTCCGCTACCGGGCGCACGACGGCGTCGCTCGGCGCGCGTGGCTGCTCCTGCCGAGCGACTACGACGGCCGCCCGCTGCCGCTCGTGATCTCGCCGCACGGCCGCGGCACGTCCGCGCGTGCGAACGCGAGCCTCTGGGGCGACCTTCCAGGCCTCGGCGGCTTCGCGGTCGTGAGCCCCGCGGGAGAAGGACGCCGGCTCGGCCTCTACTCGTGGGGCGACCCTGGCCAGATCGACGACCTCGCGCGGATGCCCGCCATCGTCCGGGCGCACGGCGTCGACGTCGAGCCCCACCACATCTACGCCGTCGGCGGGTCGATGGGCGGCCAGGAGACGCTCCTCCTCGTCGCGCGTCACCCCCATCTCCTCGCCGGTGCGGCGGTGTTCGACGCGAGCACCGACATGGCGAGGCGCTACTGGGACTTCGCCGCGCTCCGCGGCGGCCGCCGGCTGCAGCGGCTCGCGCGCATCGAGATCGGCGGGACGCCGCTCGACGATCCCGCGGCGTACGCGAGCAGGAGCCCGGACGCCTACGTCCGCCAGCTCGCGCTCTCCGGCGTGCCGCTCCTCTTCTACTGGAGCACGCGCGACCGCATCATCTCCGACCAGGTCGACGAGACGGCAGCGCTCGTGACGGCGATCCGCGGCTGGAACCCGAAGGCGCCGGTGCAGGTCTTTCGCGGCACCTGGCAGCACACCGCGGAGATGCGCTGGACGCGGCGCCTACCGGCCGCGCTCGTCCGCCTCCACCTGCTCAGACGCTCGCGCGCGACCCGGCTCTGACGAACGCCGCCTCGAGGTCGGCGACCAGGTCGTCGACGGACTCGATCCCGACCGACAGCCGGACGAGGTTGCGCGGCGCGGCGAACGGCGCGTCGGCCGTCGACGCGTGCGTCATGCGCGCCGGATGCTCGATCAGGCTCTCGATCCCGCCGAGCGACTCGGCGAGCACGAAGAGGCTCGTGCGGGCGCAGAAGGCGACCGCCTCCTCCTCGGACTCGAGCAGGAACGAGACCATCCCGCCGAAGTCGCGCATCTGCGTCTGCGCGACCTCGTGGCCCGGGTGGTTGTCGAGGCCGGGGTAGAACACGCGCTCGACCGACGGGTGTCCGGCGAGGAACGCCGCGATCCGGCGCGCGTTCTCGCAGTGTTGCCGCATCCTGACGGCGAGCGTCTTCAGGCCCCGCAGCACGAGCCACGCGTCGAACGGGCCCGGCACCGCGCCCAGCGAGTTCTGCAGGAAGCGGAGCCGCTCGGCGAGCGCCGGATCTCGCGTCGCGACTGCACCGCCGATCACGTCGGAATGGCCGCCGAGGTACTTCGTCGTCGAGTGGACGACCAGGTCGGCGCCGAGCTCGAGCGGCTGCTGGAGGTACGGAGTCGCGAACGTGTTGTCGACGACGAGGTTGGCGCCGACGGCGTGCGCGGCCGCGGCCGCGCGACGGATGTCGACGACATTCAGCAGCGGGTTCGACGGCGTCTCGACCCAAACGAGCGCGACGTCGTCGTCGAGGTGCGCCGTGAGGTTCTCGTCGAACTCGTCTGCCGGGACGTACGTGAACCGGTAGCCCTTCGGCTCGTATACGCGCGACGTCATCCGGTACACACCTCCGTAGACGTCGGCGATCAAGACGACGCGCTGACCGGGATCGAGGAGATGCATGATCGTCGTCGTCGCACCGAGCCCCGACGAGTATGCGAGCCCGTACTCGGCGTTCTCGAGGCTCGCCAGAGCGGTCTCGAGCGCGGTGCGCGTCGGGTTCCCGGTCCGCGAGTAGTCGTAGCCCTTGTGCTTGCCCACCGCCTCCTGCGCGTACGTCGAGGTCTGGTAGATCGGCGTGATCACGGACCCGGTGGTCGGGTCGGGATCCTGGCCCGCGTGGATCGCGCGCGTCTCGAACTCCATTTCGTCAGCCTACTTTCAGGTCGAGGGTGCGCGCGAGCCGCGTTGCTGCGCGCAGAAGCGGCTCGTCGAGTCGACGGCGGACTCCCGGCTCGGCCGTGAAGCGTTTGATCTCGAGGACGCCGGCGCGCCGGTCGGCCTTCAGGTCTGCGCGGCCGACGAGGCGGTCGCCGACGAGGAGCGGCAGCACGTAGTAGCCGTACACGCGCTCGTGCTCGCGCTTGTAGACCTCGATCAGGTGCTCGAACCCGAACAGGCGGCGCAGGAACGCACGGTCCCACATCAGGTTGTCGAACGGGGAGAGGAGGACGGCGGGAGCAGGACTGCCTTCCAGCTCCGCGTCCGCCACGACGTACACGGCCGCGCCGCCGTCCTCGAGCTCGAGCCGGCGGAGGCGACCCTCGGCGACGAGAGCCTCGACGTGCGGCCGCACCCCCTTCGCCCCGCCGTCGAGCCGGCAGTGGTCGGCGATGCCGGCTTCGGTGAGCGCGCCGCGCCCCTCGACTGCGCGCAGCGCGTACGCGCGCCGGAACTCCTCCTCCGACGGCACCGGCGCTCCGAGGTGAGCAGCCGGGATCACCCGCTCCGGCAGGTCGTAGAGGCGCTGGAATCCCTGCCGTCCGGCGATCGCGAGCTCGCCCGCGGCGAAGAGGTGCTCGAGCGCCCGCTTCTCCGGCTTCCACCCCCACATCGGGCCGCTCCTGCCTTCGAACGCGCGCACCGGCAGCGCGCCCTCCTCGGCGATCCGGGCGAGGACGCGCCGCTCGACCTTCCGCCCCTCGGCGGTGCGCTCCCTGCCCCACCAGTGCCGGTCGCGCAGCGCGAGCATGCGCCGCTTGAAGAGCGGGTAGTCGTCGATCGCGAGCAGACACGCCTCGTGCGCCCAGTACTCGAAGATCCTGCCCTCGCGGAGCAGCTGCGAAATCTCGCTCTCGTCGTAGGCGCCGATCCGCGAGCTCAGCGTCAGCCGGTGCGCGCGGTCGACGGTCGCGATCGAGTCGAGCTGGACGGCCTGCAGACGGCCGATCTCGCCGGCGACGTCGTCGGCGCTCGCGCGCCGGAACCGCGGTGCGTACCGCTGGTGCGCGACGACGTACCGGCGGAGCGCCGCAAGCGCGACGCTCGTCGGCGCCCTCACCGGTTGTGGGCGAGGTACTCGAGCAGGTCGGAGCGGGTGACGACTCCGACGGGCTTCCCGTCCCGCGCGACGAGGACCGCGTTCGAGCGGCCGGTCAGCGCGGAGAAGACGTCGTCGACCGATGCGCCTTCTTCGACCGCGGCGAGCGGAGGCTGCATCGCCGAAGCGACATCCTCGTGCAGCGCGTCGGCGTTCTTGAACACGCGGTCGAGGAGGTCGCGGTCCTGCAACGAGCCGATCACGTCCGCGAGCGACTCGACGACGCCGTCACGGACGACGGGGAGCTGTGAGATCGAGTAGCGCTGCATGACGTCGATCGCCTCGCCGACCTTCTGGTGCGCCGAGATGGTCACGAGCGCGGGCACCTTCCGCTCCTCGATCCCCTTCGAGCGCAGGAGCTGTGCGACGGTGGGCGCCGGCGCAGTCCGTTCGAGGAACCCGTGCTCGAGCATCCAGTTGTCGTCGAGGAACTTCGAGAGGTACGACCGGCCCGAGTCGGGCAGGAGCGTGAGGATCCGCGCCTCCGGGCCGAGGTTGCGCGCGATCTCGAGCGCCGCCTGCACCGTCGTCCCCGCGGAGCCGCCGGCGAGGAGACCCTCTTCGCGCGCGAGCCGGCGCGCAGTCTGGAACGAGTCGCGATCGGACACCCGCACCCACTCGTCGACCACTGCCGCGTCCATCGTCTTCGGCCAGGTGTCCTTGCCGATTCCCTCGACGAAGTACGGGTGGACGTCGCGCTCGTCCCTCGCCGTGTACACCGACCCTTCCGGGTCCGCGCCGACGACGCGGATGTGCGGCGCGTGCTCCTTGAAGTAGCGGCCGACGCCGCTGATCGTGCCGCCGGTGCCGACGGAGATGACGATCGCATCGATCTCGCCGCCGGTCTGCTCGAGGATCTCCGGCGCGGTCTGCTCGTAGTGCGCGCGCGGGTTCGCCATGTTCGAGTACTGGTCCGGCTTGAAGCCGCCGGGAATCTCCTCGGCGAGCCGCGAGCTGACTGAGTAGTACGACTCGGGGGAGTCCGGCTCGACCGCCGTCGGCGTGATCACGACCTCCGCTCCGTACGCGCGCAGCGTCGAGATCTTCTCCTGGCTCATCTTGTCGGGCATCACGAAGATGCAGCGGTAGCCCTTGATCGCCGCCCCGATCGCGAGCCCCACGCCTGTGTTGCCCGACGTCGGCTCCACGATCGTGCCGCCCGGCTTGAGGCGGCCGTCACGTTCGGCCGCCTCGATCATCGCGAGGCCGATCCGGTCCTTCAGCGAGCCGCCGGGGTTCAGGTACTCGAGCTTCGCGAGGATCGTGCCCGGCACGTCGGCGGAGATCCGGTCGAGACGGACGATCGGGGTCCCGCCGACCAGGTCGAGGACGCTCGGATACGACCGCGGCATTGCCGTAGAGGTTAACCCCCGCCGTGGACCGCTTGACAGGCCGTCGCGGCGGTGGGAGCGTCGCCGTACAACCCGAACCAGGAGGCTCCGATGGCCGGTACTCGTGAAGACGCCATGATGATCATCGAGCTCTCGAAGCTCGGCGCGATGATGAACCTCGACGAGGCGATCCGCGCGGTGTGGGCCGACGACTTCGATCCCGACACCGCGGACGCGCGCGACGCGGCGGTCTCGAAGATCCTCACCTTCAGCGAGACGATCGGGACGCTCGTGAAGAACGACCTCCTCGACCGCGACCTCGTGTACGACTGGCTGTGGCCCGCCGGCGCGTGGCAGAGGGTCGGGCCGGCCGCGCTTCGTGCCCGCGAGCAGGCCGGCGTCGCCGAGCTGTACGAGAACTTCGAAGCCCTTGCGCAGGGACAGCGGCTGGGTTCGCCCGCGTGAGGATCGTCACCATCGGCAGGGGCAACATCGGCGGCGGCCTGGGGAAGCTGTGGCGGGCGGCAGGCCACGACGTCACCGAGCTCGGCCGTGAGGGCGGCGACGCCTCCGGCGCCGAGGCGGTGCTCCTGGCCGTCCCGTCGGCGGCGGTCGACGACGCGCTCACGAAGGTGCAGGGCCTGGGGCAGGCGCCGATCATCGACGCGACGAACGTCGTTGCCGCGCCGAGGCCGGAAGGTTTCGACTCGATCGCCGCCTACGTCCGGTCGAGGACCGGCGCGCCCGTGGCGAAGGCGTTCAACGCCAACTTCGCGAGGATCTACGACCGCATACCGGAAGCGCGCGAGAAGCCGAGCATGGTGTTCGCCGCCGACGACGACGCCCGGGACGTGACGGCGGCGCTCATCACGGACGCGGGGTACGAGCCGATCTACGCCGGCGATCTCGCGAACGCCCGCGCCGTCGAGGACTTCCTCGGCGTCATCTTCGCGATCGCCGGGCAGCGGGGGCCGTTCTTCTACCGCATCTACTAGTGTCGGAAGTGCCGGCGCTCGGTGAAGAGCATCGACGCGCCGGCGTTCCGCACCGCCTCGATCACCTCGGCGTCGCGCTTGGAGCCGCCCGGCTGGACGATCGCGGTCACGCCTGCGGCGAGCGCGAGCTCCGGGCCGTCGGCGAACGGGAAGAACGCGTCGCTCGCGAGCACCGACCCCTCGAGCTCGTGATCGCGCTCCTGTGCCTTCTCGATCGCGATCTTGACGGCGTCGACGCGGCTCATCTGGCCGGCGCCGATCCCGATCGTCTGACGACCGCGCGCGATCACGATCGCGTTCGAGCTCACGTGTCGGCACACCTGCCACGCGAAGAGCAGGTCCTCGAGCTCGCGTTCGGACGGTGAGCCGGTGACGAGGCGCGTCGTCTCGGGCTGCGCGAACTCCGCGTCGCGCTCCTGCGCGAGCAGGCCTCCGAGGACGCGCCTGTAGTCGAGCTCCTCCGGCGTGTCGGCGCGGCGCTCGCGATCGCGCAGGATGCGTAGCGCCTCCTTGCTTCGGAGCGCCGTCAGTGCTTCCGGGTCGTAGTCCGGTGCCGCGAGTACCTCGACGAAGTGGTCGGCGATGCGGGTGCCGAGCGCCGCGCTCACCGGCCGGTTGAGGATCATCACGCAGCCGAACGCGGAAACGGGGTCGGCGTCCAGCGCGCGCTCGTACGCCTCCTCGATCGTGTCCGCGGTCGCGACGCCGCAGGGGTTCGCGTGCTTGACGATGACAGCCGTCGGCATCGTGAACTGCCGCGCCACCCGCCTCGCGCCCTCGAGGTCGGCGATGTTGTTGTACGAGAGGTCGCGCCCCCCGAGCTGGTCGACGTTCGAGAGCAGGTGGCGGCGCGCGCCGACCTCGCGGTAGTACGCCGCGCGCTGATGCGGGTTCTCGCCGTAGGGCAGGTCCTTGACCTTCTGGAACGCGAGCGTCAGCTGCTCCGGGAACTCCTCCGTCTCGCCGAACCAGTTGGCGATGGTTGCGTCGTACCCGGCGGTGGTCGCGAACGCCTCGTTCGCGAGCGAGCGGCGCAGCTCCCGCGACACCTCGCGCTGGGTTCGCAGCTCGTCGATCACCACCTCGTACTGCTCCGGTTTGCACACGGCGATCACATGCTCGAAGTTCTTCGCCGCGGCCCGCAGCATCGCCGGGCCGCCGATGTCGATCATCTCGACGGCTTCTCCGTCGCTCACGCCGAGCCGGCCGGCGACGGACGCGAAGGGGTAGAGGTTCACGCAGACGAGGTCGACCGGCTCGACCTCGTGCTCGGCGAGCGCCCGCGTGTCCTCTGCGAGCTCGCGACGGGCGAGGATGCCGGCATGGATCCGCGGATGCAGCGTCTTCACGCGTCCCCCGAGCAGCTCGGGGAAAGCGGTGACGTCCTCGACGCGGGTGACGTGCACTCCGTGCCGCTCGAGCTCTGCCGCGGTGCCGCCGGAAGAGACGATCTCCCAGCCGAGGTCGACGAGGCCGCGCGCGAACTGCTCGACGCCGGTCTTGTCGTAGACGGAGATCAGCGCGCGAGGCACTCGGCCATCATCTCGCGCACGACGGTCGGAAGCAGCCGGTGCTCGGCCGCGTGGATGCGTTCCTCGAGTGTGCTTCTCGGCTCGACCGGCACCTCCGCCTGCTGCAGCACGGGCCCCGTGTCGAGGCCCTCGTCGACCAGGTGGACCGTCACCCCGGTCGTCTCCACGTCTGCCGCAAGTGCGTCCTCGATCGCCCGCATACCGGGGAATGCCGGCAGCAACGAGGGGTGGACGTTGACGATCCGGTTCGGGAAACGCTGAAGGAACGGCTTCGTCAGCAGATGCATGTACCCGGCCAGCACCACGAGCTCGACGCCGTGCTCCTCCAGCCAGCTCGCCATCACGAGGTCGCGCTCGTCGCGGTCGGCGTGACAGGCGAGGTCGAACGTCGCAGTCGGCACGCCCGCGCGGCGCGCGCGCAGAAGCCCGGGTGCGTCCTTGCGGTTCGACGCAACCGCGCTCACGGGCAGCCCTGCGTCGAGGAGCGCCTGGAGGTTCGTCCCTTCGCCGGAGACGAGGACGCCGATCATCAGCGGATCGTCCCGATCACGCACTCGCCGGGGGCCGCCTCGGCGACGATCGCGCAGAAGCCGATCCCGAGGTTGAAGACGCGGCGCAGCTCGAGCTCGTCGACGTGCCGTCCCAGCCACTCGAACACGCGCGGCCGCTGCCACGCGTCCCAGTCGAGCTCGGCCGCGAGACCGGCGGGAACGACGCGGGCGAGGTTGCCGGCGATCCCGCCGCCGGTGACGTGCGCGAACGCCTTCGCGCGGCCGCGCAGCGCCCGCACCTCCCGGAGGTAGAGCCGCGTCGGCGCCAGCAGATCGGCGCCGTCGTAGTCCTCGTCCTCGAGGATCCGCCTGACGAGCGTGAAGCCGTTCGCGTGGACGCCTGCCGAGGGAAAGCCGATCACGACGTCGCCTCCCTCGACGGCCGCGCCGTCGACGAGCTCCCCCGGCTCGACGACGCCGACGCACGTCCCGGCGAAGTCGAGCTCACCGTCGCGGTAGATCCCCGGCAGCTCCGCCGTCTCGCCGCCGACGAGCGCGACGCCCGCCTCCCGGCAGACGGCGGCGGCGCCCTCGACGAGCTCGGCCACCTCCTCGAGCCGGATCTCGCTCGCAGCGACGTAGTCGAGCAGCAGGAGCGGCGTCGCGCCGGTCGTGATCACGTCGTTGATGCAGTGCGCGGCGAGATCGGCGCCGCAGGCGCCCAGCCGGCCGCGCTCGCGCGCCAGGATCAGCTTCGTGCCGACGCCGTCCGTCGACGCCGCGAGGAGCCGGCCGTCGCCGAGCGGCAGGGTCCCGGCAAAAGCTCCGAAGCCGGTTGCGCCGGTCGACTCGGCCGCGGCGCGCAGCCGCTCGACGACGGCGCCCGCCGTCGCGAGCGAGACTCCGGCCTGTGCGTAGCTCCTCGGCGCGCTCACACGAAGCGCTCAGCGTAGAGCTCGGGTCGGCCCTCGGGACCCCCGGGCAGGAACCGCACGATCGTCTCGCCGAGCTCGACCGAGTTGCCGAGCAGCCGCAGCCCGAGCACCTCCGACAGCACCGTCGCCTTCTGGTCCGGCCGGTCGACCTTCACCTGGAGCTCGTCCAGCCGAAAGTGCGGTGCGCTCTCGAGCAGCTCGTCGATCCACTCGCGCGGCGGATGGACCTCGATCCTGTAGCCGACGTTCGTCGAGACGAACGTCCGGCGCGCGCCGCGCTCCTGCACCGGCAGGTTCCACTGCGTCGCGCGGGCGAGGATCGCCTGGAAGTCGTCCTCGTCGACGACGATCCCGATGTGGTCG
>Ga0070741_10010998_pt1 | contig 16869 bp, 17 predicted proteins | sample Coa_R1_4_FD_66440 | JGI IMG/M metagenome (GOLD analysis project Ga0070741, IMG submission 66440) | Surface soil microbial communities from Centralia Pennsylvania, which are recovering from an underground coalmine fire - Coalmine... | ecosystem: Environmental > Terrestrial > Soil > Unclassified ...
CAGTTCGGCATCCAGAAGAATTTGTGGGCGCCGGCGGCGGTCGGGAACAATTTCGATCTGTCGCCGAGCTCGCTCGCGCCGCTCGAGCCGTTCCGGAACGACCTCACCATCGTCAGCAACAGCGACGTCCGCAACGCCGAGGCGTTCACGGCGCCCGAAATCGGCGGCGATCATTTCCGCTCGAGCGCGGTCTTCCTCACACAGATGCATCCGAAGCAGACGCAGGGATCGGACGTGCGCGCCGGCACGTCGCTCGACCAGCTGTACGCGCAGCGCTTCGGCCAGGACACGGCGATTCCGTCGATGCAGCTCTGCATCGAGAACGTCGACGCGGCCGGCGGCTGTTCGTACGGGTACTCCTGCACCTACACCGATTCGATCAGCTGGGCGGCGCCCGACAAACCGCTCCCGATGATCCGCGATCCGCGGGTCGTCTTCGACCAGTTGTTCGGCGTCGGCGCGACGCCGCAGGAGCGCGCCGAGCGGCGCTCGGAGGATCGCAGCATCCTCGACTGGCTCGGCACGGCGACGACGCGGCTGAAGCGCGACCTCGGCGCGGCCGACCGCGCGCGGCTGACGCAATATCTCGACGAGGTGCGCGAGATCGAGCGCCGCATCCAGAAGGTCGAAGCGAAGAACGCGAGCGGCGAGCCGCGCGAGCTGCCCGAGGCGCCGATCGGCGTGCCCGACTCGTTCTCCGAGCACGTGAAGATCATGTTCGATCTGCAGGCGCTCGCCTTTGCGTCGGACATCACGCGCGTCTTCGCGTTCAAGCTCGGTCGCGACGCGTCGAACCGGGTCTATCCGGAGAGCGGGTACAACGGCGCGTTCCACTCGGCCTCGCATCACGGCGAGCGCGAGGAGCGCATCGCCGACTTCAAGAAGATCAACGACTACCACGTCGGCCTCGTGCCGTACCTGCTCGAGAAGCTGAAGAACACGCCGGACGGCGACGGCAGCAACCTCCTCGAGAACTCGCTCGTCCTCTACGGCTCGCCGATGGGCGATTCCAACGTCCACAACCACAAGCGCTGCCCGCTGTTCGTCGCGGGCCACGCGGGCGGACGGCTGAAGGGCGGCGTGCACATCCGCGCCAACGACGGGACGCCGATGGCCAACGCCATGCTGACGATGGCGCATGCGCTCGGCTTCGACGACATGCAGAATTTCGGCGACAGCAACGCAGCGATGGATCTGAACACGGCCGCGCCGCCGGTTGCCACGACCGACTCGAAGGCGTAGAAGGCTGCAGGGCCGGCCGTCAGGCCTGCCTCACGAGGGCTAGAGAGATGCGACAGAGCTGGATCCGTGGAGTCACCTTGGGCGCGCTCGTCCTCGCGCTCGGCCTCGGCGTGCTGCTGAAGGCCGCGCCGTCGTCGTCGCCGGTCGCGGACGCGGCGCAGAACGGCGACAAGGAGGCGGTTCGCACGCTGCTGAAGCAGGCGGCCGACGTCAACGCCGCGCAGCCCGACGGCATGACCGCGCTGCACTGGGCGGCGATGCGCAACGACGCCGAGCTCGCGCAGACGCTGCTGTACGCCGGCGCCAACGTCAAGGCCACGACGCGCATCAACGGATACACTCCGCTCCTGCTCGCGACGAAGAACGGCAACGCGGCGGTCGTCGAACCGCTGATCAAAGGCGGCGCCGACGTCAACGCGCCGACGGCGAACGGCACGACGCCGTTGATGTTCGCGGCTGCGGCCGGCAGCACGGCCGCCGTCACCCAGCTGCTCGACCACGGCGCCAACGTGAACGCGGCGGAACACTACCGCGGCCTGACCGCGCTCATGTACGCCGCCGCGTCCGACCGCACCGAGATCGTCGACATCCTCGCCAAGCACGGCGCCGATCTGAAGGGCACGACGAAGGTCGTCGAGCTGAACAAGATGGGCCGCAACAGCGCCGTGTTCGCCGGCATCCTCACGGGCAATCCGCAAGGGCAGCAGGCCGGGCGGCAGGGACAGGAAGGGCAGCGCGCCGAAGGCCGAGGAGGGCCCGGCGGCGCTCCTGGCGCAGGCGCGGCGCCGGCGGGCTTCGGCGGACGCAATCCGTTCGCCGGCACCGCTGGCGTCGACCGGCAGTACCAGTTGAACGAGCTCGTCTACGCGCAGGGCGGCATGACGCCGCTGCTGCTCGCCGCGCGGCAGGGCTTCACCGGCACCGTCAAGACGCTGCTGGACGACGGCGCCGACATCAACCAGCCGAGCGGCGGCGATCACACGACGCCGATGCTCATCGCGACGCTGAACGGCCAGTTCGATCTCGCGATGTACCTGCTCGAGCGCGGCGCCGATCCGACGATCGCGTCCGAGAACGGCGCCACGCCGCTCTACGCCGCGCTGAACTGCGAGTGGGCGCCCAAGGCGCTCTACCCGCAGCCGCGCGCGTACCAGAACCAGAAGACGACGTATCTCGACCTGATGAAGGCCGTGCTCGACAAGGGCGCGGACGTCAACGCGCGTCTCACCAAGAAGGTGTGGTACCAGGGCTACAGCTTCGACCTGTCGGGCGTCGACGAGATCGGCGCGACCCCGTTCTGGCGCGCCGCCTACGCCAGCGACATCGAAGCGATGAAGCTCCTCGTCGCGCACGGCGCCGATCCGAACATCCCGACGATGAAGGGCGCCGGCCGGCCGCGCATCGCGGACGAGAACCGCGAAGTGAAGGATGTCGCGTCCACGCCGCCGGTTCCGCTCGGCGGTCCCGGCATTCCGCCGCTCGTCGCCGCCGCCGGCGCCGGCTACGGCGAAGGGTTCGCCGCCAACTCGCACCGCTTCGCGCCGACCGGCATGATGGCGGCCGTGAAGTATCTCGTCGAAGAGCTCGGCGTCGACGTCAACGCGGCGGACCACGAGGGCAACACGGCGCTGCACAACGCGGCCGCGCGCGGCGACGTCGAGATGATCAAATACCTCGTGTCGAAGGGGGCCGACGTCAAGGCGGTGAACCGCGAAGGCAAGACCACGGCCGACATGGCCAACGGTCCCGTGCAGCGCATCCAGCCGTGGCCGGAAGCGCTCGCGCTGCTCGAGTCGCTCGGCGCGAAGAACAACCACAAGTGCGTGTCGTGTTGATGGCAAACTGACGCGTCGGTCGGGCACAATCGAAGGCGGCGCTCCGGCGCCGCTTTTTTTTCGTGGCCATGACCCGAACTCGTCCGTTCGCGTGGCGCGTGCTGCTGCCCGGCATTCTCTTCGCCGGCGCTCTCGGAATCGTCGGCGGGAGGATGCGTCCGCCGGCACCCGGCATCGAGGAACGCTGCCTGACGGTGGTCGCCGTGCTCCTCGCGGTCAAACTCTTCGCCTGGGTCGCCGAGTCGGGCCACACCTTCGGCCGCGAACAGCGGCTGGCCACCTTCGTCAGCTTCATCGTGATCGGCATGGCGTGGGTCGGCATCCGCCAGTCGATCGCCGAAGCCGCGTTCGACTACGTCGTCGTGCAGCAGCGCGCAGATCTCGCCGATCGGTCGCGGACGGTCGCCTACCAGGTCGACGCCTTCGTACAGGGCCGTCAACGGCTCGCGCCGCCCGCGCCGCGGCCGCAGTCGTGGGACGAGGACGAAGAGGCATTCGGACGCTTCGAGACCGAGACCGTGATCCTGTACGAGCGGCAGTTCGGGGCGCGCGTGCGCGCCTGCCACGATCTGATGTCGCTGCGCGGTCTCGGGGACCGCGATTTCGACCGGTTCTACCGCCGGCCGGCCAACGAGTTCCAGATGCGCGTGGTTGCCGAGCGCCTGCTGTTTTTCGCCGGAAAACTCGACGAACAGAATCGCCTGTCGCGCTGACAAAACCGTCAGTCGCCGGGGTCGCGCCGTTACAAAACGCGCGGGATTTCGCCGTTCGGTGCGGGCCCCGCCTTTGCAATTCTCGCGCGCGGACGCCCGCGTCCTACTTCCCCGATGCAGCTACAGGAGCTTGCGGACAAGCTCGTCAAAGAAGCCGAGCGGCAGGTTGCCGCGGCCCAGGCCGAAGGGCAGAAGGCGGTCGACGCCGCCGTCGCCGAGCGCGCCGGCCTGGCCGCCTCCCTCGACGAAGAACGCCGCCAGCGGACCCAGCTCGAAAAGCAGCTGAAGGAAGTGGCGGCCGCGCAGTCGTTCGCCGAAGCGGCGCGGCGCGAGGCCGAAGCGGCGCGCGAAAAGGAAATCGCCGCCCGCGAGAAGGAAACCGCCGCGCGCGAGAAGGAAGCGGCGGCGCGCGAGAAGGAAGCCGCGGCGCGGCAGCAGGAAACGGCGGCGAAGGAAAAGGAAGCGGCCGCGCGGCAGGCGGCCGAGCGCGAGCTCGCGGCCGAGCGCGACCGGCTGCGCGAGCGCGAAGCCGAGCACGATCGCGCCATCAAGCAGGCCGAAGCCGAGCGCCTGCGGGCGCTCGAGAAAGCCGAAGCGGAGCACGAGCGCGCGGCGAAGCAGGCCGAGGCCGCGCACGCCGAGCAGCTCCGCGCCGAGCGGGCGCGCGTGGCGAAGCGCGCCCTCGAGCCGCTGGACCACCTGCGCGCCGCGTTCGACCGCTATCGCGGCGCGTCGACGATCGACGATGCGCTGCGGGTGCTGCTGGAATCGCTCGCGCTCGAGTTCAAGCGCGTCGCCGTGTTCGACGTCAACGCGCACCGCCTCGAAGTGAGCGGCCACACCGGCTTCGACGGCCACGACATCGCGAAGGTCGTCGTGCCGCTGACGATGCAGTCGCCGCTGACGCGGGCGGTGAAGGACGGCAAGGTGCAGGGGTTGACCGCGCGCGAGCTGACCGAAACGACGCGCGCGCTGGTCGGCGGCGCGCCGAGCTTCGTGCTGGTGCTGCCGGTGCCGATCCGCGGCCAGGTGCGCGCGGTGGTGTACGCCGACGATTCCGGCCATGCGGCGGGCGAGGCGGCGCTGCCCGAGCGCTGCGTCCGGTTCGCGGAGATCCTGCTCTGGCACACCGTGCCGCTGCTGACGCGTCTCGCGCTCGACGAAGAGGCGATGGCGGAGTTCCGCGAGTACGCCGTGTCGATCATCAGCGACCTGGAGTCGGTGTACGAGGCCGACGCGTCGAAGCACAAGGCGGCGGAGCTGCGGAAACGGCTCGGGTTGAACCTGCAGTACGCGCGGCGCCGCTTCAGCGACCGGATGCAGGCGGAAGGTCCGGCTGCCGCGCGCCTGCTCGACGAGCAGCTCGCGGCAGCCATCGAACGGAAAGCCGAAACGCCGTTCGGCCGGGATCTGGCGGCCGTCGCGTCGTTTCAGCCGCTCGCGGCCGGGGCGTAGCGGGAACACCCCACCGCGCCGCGCGCGGCGGGGCCCCGACGCCTAGTGCGACGCCCCCGCGGGGCCCTTGCGGCGCCGCCGCACCTTCACGAACGCCAACCCGATTCCGGCGAACGCAATTGCAACCAGCCAGAGCATGCCATCCTCCTGCTGTGGGATGCCGCTTTCAGGGGCAAAGCGCGTGCCCTGACGGAACGCGACGCTTTGACGCGGTTTCGCCGTTCGGGCCGCCGAAGCCATTACCAAATCGTCGTCGCAGTGGCAGAATCTGGAGCGTCGTGGCACAGCACCCCTGGCGGACCGCCGCCCTCGCGATCGCCGCCGTGGCGATGGTCCGACCGACGCCGCGGCCGCCGAACCTCGAAGGCGTGTGGAACGGATCGACGCTGACGCCGCTGCAGCGGCCCGCGGAGTTCCGCGATCGCGCGACGTTCACGCCGCCGGAGGCCGAGGCGTATCTGCGCGGCACGGTGGCGCGGGTGGCGCAGCGGCTGCTGACCGACGCCGATCGCGCGACGCAGGTCGACATCGACGACACCTTCGTCGAGCGTGAGTCGATGACGATCGATCGACTGCGCACGTCGCTCATCGTCGATCCGCCGTCCGGCGTGCTGCCGCCGCTGCTGCCCTCGGCGCAGGCGCGCGTCGCCGCGCGCCCGAAACGATCGCTCGACGATCCCGAGACGCTCGGCCTCGCCGAACGCTGCCTGATGGGGAACTTCGGCCTCGGCGGATCGCTGGCGTCTCCGCCGCTCGTGCCGAGCGAAGTCATCCCCGGCTACTACCAGATCGTGCAGACCGAGGGCGCCGTGATGATCTTCACGGAGTGGATGCACGAGGCGCGGATCGTCCGCCTCGGCGCGGCCCACCTGCCGTCGACCCTCCGTAAATGGGTCGGCGACTCGATCGGCCGCTACGAGGGCGACACCCTCGTCGTCGACACGACCAATTTCCGCCGCGAGACCCACAACCTCGACTCCGGCGAACGCCTGCACGTCGTCGAACGCTTCAGGCGCGTCGATGCGAAGACGCTGATGTACCGCGTCACCGTGGACGATCCCGAGACCTGGGCGACGTCGTGGACGGCGGAGTGGCCGTTCCACGCGATCGGCATCCGGCTGTTCGGGGCGGATTGTCACGAGGGCAACTACTCGATGGAGAACATGCTACGCGGAGCCCGGGCCGAAGAGCGGCGCTGATCGCGCTGGTCCTCGGCGGCGCGGCGCTCCGGTTCGTGCCGATCTGGTTCGGCCTGCCGTTCGATCGCGCGCGGCCGGACGAAGAAACGGCGCTCGGGCACGCGCTGGCGATCGTCGCGGGCGACGCCAACCCGCATTTCTTCCACTGGCCGTCGCTGACGTTCTATCTGTTCGCCGCCGGCCTCGCGGCGGCGCCGCACGCGAGCGTCGACGCGCAATTCCTCATCGCGCGCGGAATCGTCGCCGCCGCCGGAACGGCGACGATCGCCGTGCTGTACGCGCTCGTCCGCGACAGCGCCGACGATGCCACGGCGCTCGTCGCCGCCGGGCTGCTGGCAGTGGCGCCGTTGCACGTTCGCGAATCGCACTTCGCGATGACCGACGTCGTCATGACCCTGCTCCTGACGGTGGCGCTCGCGATCTACGTGCGGGCGCGGGAGCGTCCGGCGTGGTGCGCGGCGGCGGGCGCCGCCGCGGGACTCGCCGCCTCGACGAAATACACGGGCGCCGCGGCGCTGGCCGTGCTCGCGCTGCCGCCGTATCGACCGCGCGCGATGGCGGCGTTCGCCGGCGCGTGTGTCGTCGGGTTCCTGGCCGGCACGCCGTACGCGCTGCTCGATGGACGGTCGTTCTTCGGCGGCTTCGGCTTCGACGTCGCACACCTGTCCGGCGGGCAGGCGTTCGTGGACGTCGGCCGCGGCTGGTCGTACCACCTGTGGCGGTCGCTGCCGTTCGGCGCTGGCGTCGGCACGTTCGCCGCTGCCGCCGGCGGCGTGGCCGTGATGGCGCGCAGACGCTGTCGTCCGGCCGCGGCGCCCGCGGCGGTCGCGCTGGCGCTCTATGCGGCATTGGCGCCGGGGCGCACCGTCTTTTTCCGCTACGTGCTGCCGATCGTGCCGCTGCTCTGCGCGGCCGCGGCGGTCGCCGTCCGCGCCGCCTCGACCTGGTTGTCGCCGCGGATTCGTGCCGGGTCGCTGGTGTGGCCGCTCGCCGCGGTCGTGGCGATCCCGTCGGCGGTGAACAGCGTGTGGCTCGACGCCCTCCTGGCGAGGACCGACACGCGTGTGATCGCCGGGCGCTGGCTCGCCGACCACGCGCGGCCGGACGAGTCGGTGTACGACGCCGGCGGCGATTATGCGGGCGCCGACCTGCGCAGTGTCGCGGCGCATCGCTGGTCGGTCGAAACCTTCGATCCGGCAACCGGGGTGTTTCGCGACAGCGGCGGCGCCGTGCCCGACTGGCTCGTCCTGCCCGAATCGCCGCTCGTCTACGGGAGCGTGCCGCCCGCGCTGCGCGAGATCGCGGCGTCGCGCTATACGCTGCGCGAGACCGTCGCGGCGACCGAGGGTCCAACCGATCGAAGCGTGTACGACGTGCAGGATGCGTTCTTTCTCCCGCTGTCGGGATTCGGATCGGTCGCGCGCCCCGGTCCGACGATCCGCATCTACCGCCGCGCTGCTGGTTCCGACTAGGAGGACGGCAGCGACGCGAGTCGGCGCGGCGGCGCTGCCGGGGGAGTACAGCAAATCTGTGCACGGTCCGATAAGAGAGGGCTGTGGCAGCAGCTGCAGCCAGCGCGACCGCGGCCGAACTGTTCGCGCCCGCGACGCGTCTGAACGTCTCAGTGGAACGGCTGAACGTACCGGTCCTCCGTCGTCGATCGATACATGCGATTGTCACCGCGTGTCTTCTTGCGGCGTTCGTCTGGATCGGCTACTGGCTCAGCGACGATCGGTTCTTCGCGCAGTTGATCGCCCGCGAGCGCATCGCGTCGCCGGCGGACGCGTTTCGGTTCGTCCGCGACCATACGAGCTATCCCCGCGAGGGCGTGCCGCTCGTGATGCGCCGCACGCCGCGCCGCATGCTGACGCTGCAGAAGTTCCTGTTCTGCGATCAGAGCGCGATCGTGCTGGCGACCATCGTCAACAAACTCGGCTACGAGACGGCGCTCATCGATCTCCACGGGCCGGACGGCGAGAGCCATCACACCGTCCTCGATGTGCGCGAGAAGGGATCGTGGACCGTGTACGATGTCGCCTACAACCTGCAGGGGCATCCTCTGGACGACAGCGCCAGGTACTACGACAGCGGCAGGCGGTTCACGCCGCGTGCCGTCTATCGCCCGTACCCGCTAGCCCATCAGTGGCTGATGCAGCACAACGTGTTCGTCCAGCGGTTCGCCCTCTGGCTGAAGACGCAGTAGGGTGAAGCGCCAGCGCCGCACTCCACGGTCGCTCATCCGACGGTTGACGCGCGCATTGGACGCGCTGACCGTCGCCGGCAAGCCGGAAAACGTGGACCGCGCTCGCGCGCACGCCCTCCTCGCGTACCTGGCCGACGTGCCGGTCGCCATTCTCGTCGCCAACAATGGCGCCCGGTACGTCGACGTGAATCGCCACGCCGTGCAACTCACCGGCTATACCCGCGCGGAGCTCACGAAGATGCAACTGGCGGATCTCACGCCGAATCCGAACCGGCGCCTTGGCCAGCGCCTCTGGCGAGCGTTCCTCAGGCGCGGCCGCATGGAGGGCCGGTACGCCCTCTGCCGGAAGAACGGCGCGATCGTGGAAACGACGTACGTCGCGATCGCCAACGTCCTGCCCGGCGTCCACGTGTCTGCGCTGATCCCGACGCGACCGACTCCGCGTCCGCCCCGTCGTCCCGGCACGTCGCGCCGAGCGAAGTAGACGGCGGCGATCTTCGCCGATCACTGCGGCGGCAGATCCCGCAACAGGAACATGGCGGAGGAGAGGTAATAGTTGCGGGCGATGGCGTTGATCTGCCGCTCGCCCAGTTCGGTGAGCGCCCGGGCCTTGATTCGCTTCGCGGTCGCATTCGCGCCGTCGTTCGCCAGGACGTAGTCGGCGAGTTCGGCCGCCCACGTGAAGTCACCGGCCGTCAGGGCATCGCGGCCGCGTGCCAGCACCTGGTCCGGACCGCCGATCAGGCCGACGAGTCTGGCCGCGCGATCTTTTTCCGGAAGAGGAAACAGGTTGGTGGCGTTGCCGTCGAACCAGCCGAGGCGATCCGCGTAGATGCCGCGCACCGTCCACTCGACGCTCCCGTAGAACTCCTCGAGGTACGGGTTCTCCGCGAGCGAGGACGGAAGCCTGACGTGTCGTACCAGCTCGTCGGGCCGCTCACCCTTCTTCATCCCGTCGATCGTCTGCTCCATGACGGACTTGATGCCGTCGCGGTACGCCGTGAGCGCGGCGTGCGCCGCGTCAGGACCGAGCACGGGGCGCGTATGGCCCGGCACCACGGCCTCTGGCGCGAGGTCGATCATCTTGTCCAGGCTGGCGATCCAGTCCTCGGGACTGCGGGACCGCGCGCCTCGCATCGGGCTGATGTTCGGGAAGGCGCGGAAGAAATCGTCTCCCGGCATCAGCACGTGCGTGTCGGGCAGCCATACCGAGATCGCATCCGTCGTTTCGCCGGGTGTTTCGAGCAACTGCAAACGCACGCCGGCGATCGTCAGCGACGTCCGATCGCCGCTCACCGTCCTTGTCGGAGGCAGATAGCCGTCTCGCGTCGGCGGCGTGATGCGGCCGAATTCCAGTTGAACCCCCGCGTTGATGTAGACCGAGTCGGGCAGCGTCATGCCGAACTGGTCGCCGCCGTCGCGATCGGCGCGGCCGATGTCCGGCGCGGCGCCGAAGCGCTGATGACCGTAGATCTCCGGTCGATCGTCTCCGGCAAAGACACGTGAGCCGCCGGTATGGTCCGGATGCGAGTGCGTGTAGATGATCGCGCGGACCGGCGCTGCGAAGAGATTGCCGAATGCCGTCCTGATGGCGCGCGCGGCGACCGGGTCGGTGCCGGTATCCACGACGATCGATCCACCGTCGCCCTGGATCAGGATCACATTGCTCGCCGCGTAGCCGACGGCCACGTAGACGCCGTCGGTCACGCGGATGATCTCCTTGCGGAACTCGCTCGACTGTGCACGCAGCTTCTCGCGCCCGGAGTAATCCTGGGCCGCGGCAGCACGGCACGTGGCGAGGAGCATCGCGAGCGCCAGCGTCCGACGGGCGAAACACCGCATCTGATCCTCCAGCTTTCGAACGGCCGCGAGCGTACTACAGTCCGACCGTCGGTCGCGCGTCGCGCGTTGTGCGCGATCGCAACGCTCGCCGACGCGATCGCTGTTTCGCATCGCGCGCGATCGCCTGCGCGGCGTTCGGTCTGCGCGTCGGACCGCCGGCGCGCCATTGATGAGCCGCTGTTAGGTCGCGTGAAAAAAGGTTGGCGTGCGGGAGACTTCGCGCAGCATCGAGGAAGACTTTTCGATGTCACGAGATCGTGACCTGGTGGGAGCGATCGCGGTGCTAGACTCCGACGCGTCTTTTCTCACGAACGCTGCACAGCGAGAGCTGAATTCATTTCATCGTGCAGGTGACGCGAACCAAGGAGGAGGGAACACATGAAGAGTGCTCTGTTGTCGATCGGCAGTCTGGCGGGAATCCTGTTGTGCGCATCGTACGCCGATGCCGCCACGTGCACGCCCACGGGGTTCTTCCGCGATAACATCGAAATGACCGCCGCGATCATCAACCCGGCGTCGGCGGTCACCGGGACGGTGGACGCGACCGGCTGCAACATCGGCGTCTACGCGGACCACGGCACGCTCTCGGTCACCTCGGCCGAGATCTTCGGCGCCAACTACTTCGGCGTGCTGGCCAACGCCGACGCGGCGTCCATGACGGTGCACATCAACAACAACTCGATCCACAACATCGGCGAGTTTCCGCTGAACGGCACGCAGCACGGCAACGCCGTGTACCTGCGCGCCTTCTTCACCGGCAACAACATGGCCGGCGAGGTCACGGGCAACGTCATCTCGGGCTACCAGAAGGGCGGCATCATCGCGAACGGGCAGGGCGTCAAGGTTCGAATCGTCGCGAACAACGTGATCGGCGCCGGACACGTCACCTTCATCGCGATGAACGGCATTCAGATCGGGTACGGCGCGCAGCCCCTGGAGGTGTCGCTCAACACCGTCAGCGGCAACTCGTACGACGGCCACGGCGACGGCTCCTCGTCGGGCGGCATCCTGGTCGTCGGCGGGCCGTTCTTCGGCCTCTGCCCCGACAACAACCCGTGCCCGTACACGACGAACCTGACGATCGGCTACAGCCTGACCGCGGCGAACCACGTCGGCACCAACCGGCTGTTCAACAACGACGTCGGCATCCTCGTGGAGAACGCGGACGGCGACGGCAATCCGCCGGCGACGCCGACGACCGTGGTGATGTTCACGAATTACGACGAGTCGGATGCGTGCTTCAACCCGTACCAGGCGGGCATCTCGGACTTCGGCAACACCGACTACATGGTCGGCAACTTCATCTCGTCGGGCGGGGGCCACGGAACGCATTGCGGCTTCGGCATCGACACGACCGGCTCGGTGAATCCGATCCTGGCCTTCAACACCGTTCCCGCGCCGCCGACGGCGACCGCCGCCGCGACGACGCTGCACACCCGGGCGAAGGTCGTTCCCGAGAAGCCGTAGCGTCCGCTCGCATGTCGTCCGCGGGTCCGTGCGGCCTCCAGGCGGTGCCTGACGGCCGCACGACCCGTGCTTCGAATCCCGCTCACCGCCGCTCGTGCTCGAGCCGCTCCTCGCGCTCGTGGCGCCAGCGCCAGTAGGCGCGGCGCTCGGCGGCCCGCTGTCGCTGGTACGAGACGTACGCGCGATGGCGTTCCGCCAGGTACGCCCGGTACGCGCGCTGCTCGTCGCGATTCCACGCGTGGTAATCGTGGCGATACGGGTCGTACACCCGGCGGCGCGCCGTGGTCGTGCTGGCGTGCTGGCCCGCGAGCGCCGGGGCCGGCACCGCGACCAGAGCCGAGGTGCTGACCAGAAGTGCCGAGATCAAGCGACGCATCGTTTCCACCTCCGACGTCTTCGAGCTTCAAATGCCGCGCCCGTTTACCGCTGAACAATTTGCGTAAGGCTCAGGTAAGATGACGTGGGTCGACCGATGCGTGTGCTCGTGGTCGAAGACGAACCGGCGATACGCCACCTGATCGACCGGTTGCTGACCCGGCGCGGCCACCACGTCCTGACCGCGCCCAACGCCCTGCTCGCCGCGGCGATCCTGATCGACTACGGCGTCACTCTCGACATCGCGCTGATCGACCTTTCGCTGCCCGGCGGAACGAGCGGGATCGCCTTTGCCGACCGCCTCGGCGTCCAGTTTCCGGCGCTGCGCGTGATCTTCATGACCGGCCATCTCGAACCGGAGAAACTCGCGGAAGCGGCGCGGCGCGGTCCGCTGCTGCTGAAGCCGTTCACGTCCGACCAACTGCTGACGATCATGGCCGCCGCGTCGTGACCTCGGCCGTAGGATTTTCGTCCGTGGCCGCATCGAATGGCTGCGCTGGCCGGCGCCGCCGCGGCTCGTGGTGCGGCATCACCGCACGCCGCTGCACATGGCCCGTGATATGCGCCTGAACGTCCCATGAGCCCACAGTCGATCCTCGTGATCGACGACGACGAGGCGGTCACGACGACGTTCGCGCGGATGCTGCGGCTCCATGGCTACGACGTCCGCACCGTCACCGACGCCGCGGTCGGACTCGACGAAGCCGCCCGCCAGCGCCCCGATGCGATCCTGCTGGACTTGCGGATGCCGATCACCGACGGGCTGACGTTCCTGCGACAGCTGCGCGCGCACGAGCGCGGACGCCCCACGCCGGTCGCGATCGTGACGGGCGATTACCTCCTCGACGCGGCGGTGACGATCGACGCCGAGCAGCTCGGCGCGACCATCCACTTCAAGCCGCTGTGGCTCGAGGATCTGATCGCGATCACGCACGATCTCGTCTCTCCATGACGCTCTCCTCGACGCGCCGGCCGCTCACGCGCGCCGCGTCGGATCGTTCGAGCCGCGCGTGAAGCGCCGCGACGACGTGGGGAGCGGCCCGCTGCCGCGCGGAATCTTCGAGGGCGGGGCCGCCGCGATGCGCGATCCCGGTATGCTGGTGCTCGCATGCCGGCTGTGACGCGACGCCGCGTGCTGGGCGCACTTCTGATCGGCGCGGGGGCGAGGCTGTCGGGTCAGCGCGGAGGCGAGATGTACGGTCTGATCGGAAAAATGACGGCGGTCGACGGGCAGCGGGACGACCTGATGGCGATTCTGCTCGCGGGCAGCGCCGACATGCCCGGCTGTCTCAGCTACATCGTCGCGCGCGACGCCGCGGATGCGAACGCGATCTGGATCACCGAGGTGTGGCAGGACGAGGCGAGCCACGCGGCATCGCTGAAACTGCCGGGCGTGCAGCAGGCGATCGCGAAAGGGCGCCCGCTGATCGCCGGCTTCGGCGAGCGCGTCGTGACGGTGCCGGCCGGCGGGCACGGACTCCGGTGACCGCCGCGCGGCCCGGAGCAGCTCACGACGGCGGGTTCGCGACGATCGGATCGATCGCGTAGCCGACGGGCGCACCGCTCGCGTCGAGCGTGAGATTCGAGGGACGGTAGTGCGGGTCGTGCCGGCATCGGACGACGACGCTGTTGGCGACGGTCGCGTTGGCGTCGATCGGACGGTGCCTGGGAAACAACCAGGCCGCGGTCCACGACTCGTGGATCGCGTCGAGCGCATGTTTCGGGTCGATCGTTCCGTAGCGCGCCCAGGCGGCGTCTTCGAAGGCGAGGCCGAGCGCCTTCCCTTTGTTCATCATCCAACTGAGCGTGATGTCGGACAGGCCCGTTTCGGGATAGCTGCCGCCGACGTCGCAGTGGACGCCCGAGAACCAGACCTGTTCGATCGTCTGACCCGACGCCGGCGGCGACGTCCACAGCGTCGCCGGAAACTCGGCGCGCCGCTCGTCGATCGCCAGCGCCTGGCAGGCGTGCTGCACATCCGGGTGCAGGGCGGTGTCGAGAAAGCCGTAGAGGAGCGGGTCCACGCCGCCGAACATCGCCGGGATCCCGAGCGATCCGACAGTGTCCCATACGCCGATCATCTTGATCGTCGCGTTGGCCAGCCGGTACTTGGCGAGGCTGGCCAGGATGTCGGCGCGGTGGTCTCTGTCGCGGTAGGCGGTGAACGCCTCCTCGACGAGGCTGTCGTCGAAGGTCCCCGGCGGCAGGCCGACGGCGGCGATCATGCCGCCGATGCTCCGCGCGGTATAGGCGCCGCGGCTGAACCCGAACAGAAACACTTCGTCGCCTTCTTCGTACACCTGGGCGATGGCGGTGTAGCCCTTCTTGACCGCGACCCAGAGCCCGAGGCCGAAGGCGCCGCCCGTGAGCTTCAGGAACAGGTTCCCGTCGGCGCCGACGCCATCGTCGTAGAACGGCTGCTGCTGCGCGGTGGTCTTCAGCGCCTTGTACAGGATGTACACGTTGGTGTTGCTCGCCGACGAATCCCAGGTGCCGTCGGCGCAGTAGATGATGCGTTTGCCCATGCGTAGGTCCCCGGCGCGCGATGAGGTACGGTCACGCGTGCGCGTGACGCGATTGAGGGGGAGTCCGCGAGTATAGCAGGGAAGTGGTTCCGGCGACGCGCGACGAAATCGTCCACATCGAGCCGCGAATCGTCGACGAACGAACCTGGCGGCATCGGCGTGGCGGTCGTGACACAATCAGCGGCGACTGGTCGACGGTTCCTGCATCGGATGAGTGCCGAGATGAATGAAGTGCGATGCGTCCACGGCCTGGACGCCCGATTCTGCGCGGTGTGCAACCGAAGCCGTGACGCGAAACCGCGCCGCGCCATTGCCGACGTGTCGCTGGACGAGATCCTCGAGTTCCTCAATCACGAGCGCGTGCGTGCCACCTACGCCGCGGTCGCGGAAGTGCTCGGCGTGATTCCCCGTTCGATGGGTGCCCGCCTCGGTACGCGCCGGCCGGAAGCCTCGTGGATCGTGAACGCGTTCAACGGTCTGCCCACCGACTACGGCGAGGACGAGTGGCATCCCGACCTGCTCAGCCAGGCCGAGATCATCTCGAGCGGGCGGGTGCTGGCGCTTCGACTGTCCAAGTGGCGGAACGCGGCTCGCGAGCGGAAGTAGCGGCCCTGCGGCAAATCGCCGCGGCTCCTGACGTGGGCGGCGGACCGCTCTGCGCGTCCGCTATCTGCCGGTCGGTATCTACTTCTTGACGCCCTCGACGATGCTGATGCCGAAGTGATCGTGGAGCGGAACGACACGCGTGACTCGAAAACCGGCATCGTCGTACAGGTGCTCCCACTGCGCCAGGGTTCGTTCTTTCCCGGGAAGGAACACCATCATGTCGATGTCGAGCAGCTTTCCGGCCATGCCAGTGGTGTCACCCGTCGGCGAGAGGACCACGTCGACGCCTATCACGCGGCCGCGGCCCGTCATGCTCTGATGGCAGTTGCGCAGCAGCTGCAGACATCGCCGATCGTCCCAATCGTGGATGATGTGCTTCATGATGTACGCGTCAGCCGGAGGGACTGAGTCGAACATATTCCCCGCAACGTATTCCAGTCGTGACGCGATGGCGTGGTCTTTGATGGCGAAGCGCTCTTTTGCAATCGGAATGAGGTCCGCCAGGTCCAGCACCGCGCCCTGCAGGTGTGGATATTTCTCCAGCAGTGCGACAGCCAGATGACCGAAGCCGCCGCCGACGTCGACGACCTTGCGGACATCGGTGAAGTCGCAATTCTCCAGAACGCCCTGCGTCGAAGCCAGGCTGCCCGACTTCATCGCTTCGCCAAAATTCTCTGCCTCTCTTGGATTCGCTTGCAGATACTCCCACCACTCGAGGCCAAGCTGCGCTCGAGCCTGAGGCTCGCCGGTGCGAATCGCGTCGCCGACGCCGGTCCAGACCTTCCACCAGGGGCCGCCAAACTGCTCGACCAACTTCTTCACGGAGACCGGCGACGCCGACGTCAGCGGATCCGTCAGCGCCGTCGGGCCAAATCGACCGGCGCGATCTTCCGTGAAGATGCCGAGGCTGGCGCAGGCTCGAAGCGTGCGTTCGAGGAAGTCGGGTTTGGCGTCGATGTGGTGTGTGGCCACCATCTCGGTCGCGGTGAGCGGACCGAACCTCTGCACGACGTCCGGCACGTTCAGCCGTGTCACGTCCGAGATGACTTTCGAGACCCATGCGCCCATGACCATCTGCAGGACCACGGCTTGGGGCGGCGCAGCTTGCGGGACCGTTTGCGTCATGGCCGTTGACCTCGTCGTTCCGAGTTGGATCGCTTCGTCGAGTCGAGATCCGCGCGTCGCCGAATCGGGCGAGGCCGTCGTCAGTATAGCTTCCGCCGACCCGTTCGAGGGGCAAGTGTCGCAAAGCCTGCGGACACGTTCGCGGCACCCTTGTTTCCGGCGTGTTAGCGGCGGCGATAAATTCGACAGTTGTGGCGGGCGAAAATCCGACAGTCGGCAGCGCGGTCTGGCTGCCGGCTGAGAGCGTAGCTCCCGGCCGGTGATTCCATTCACCAGGGCGTC